>JTFN01001588.1_pt1 | contig 51820 bp, 49 predicted proteins | sample 235401 | NCBI WGS metagenome assembly JTFN01 (sample SAMN03067589, study PRJNA260952) | activated sludge metagenome | biome: Sludge; feature: Wastewater; isolation source: CETP activated sludge from augmented bioreactor treating industrial... | place: India:Gujarat | collected 2013-04 | reverse complement strand
TATTAATGAAAATATTATAAAGAACACGGAATATTCAGCAGAAGAAAAAAATATGTATATCTTAATGGCTGAAAAATTTTTAAATAGATTGGGATTGTTTAACTGGTATATTATTATTCTTTTTAAAAATAACAGTGGATTTCCAGAGATGGTTGAAGGTATCCGAGGTTTAATAAAAAAATATCTCGAGAAAAGTAAGGTTGCCGAATTTACAGCTCTCATGATTATGGAATTAGCTCAAATGTCTGAAAATGCTAATATGAAAAAAACTGCAATGAAGATGTATCCAGACAATGATAATGATATGTTATTATATGATCCAGAAATTCGACAAAAAATTATTGAAGAATTAATTAGAAATCATGAGTTGGTTTTTTTATCTTGGAAAATTGGTGGGGGTGCTACAGCCATAGGTAAGCAAGGTCGTCTAGAAATTACTCTTTATAATAAAGATGATGAGTTCCAAGAGTTTAAAGAAAATATGGATCAAAAAAAATCAGCTGATTTAAATAAAAAAAATCTAATTGATTTTTATCGTGATATACCAGAAGGTGAAAATAGTGGAAATGATTTAGGATTATATTATATTTCATATCTTGATGATGCATGCCGCAATATGAATATAAAATTTGATTCAACTGTAAACCAATTTACTTCGAGTGACTTGACTGTTATTACCCTTATGTTTAATTTTTAAAGATGAGGATTTGTAAGAAATTGATAAGACCATATTCTGTTGCACTAAATTTTATTTATTTTTGTGGTCTCATATTCTTTTTTTCATGTTCTGGCAGTGTTCCAGTTGTAAATGACGTGTATTATCATCATTTTGATAAAACAGATTCTCAATCGGAAAGAATGGCTGTATTTGTACAAATTGAAAACAATCCAGAAAACATAAATTCTATTACTATCAAAAATAAATCATCTGGTAAAGTTTGGTTTATTGATACCCCAGAAATAGTTCAAGACAAAAAGACTAAAAAATATTATTGTGGTAGTTCTAATTTAGTACCTGAAAGAGATGGTAGTTTTTCTGGCGGTGAATTTTCAGTAATATATACCGATCGTGCGGGACGAAAAATAGAAACACAGTTTTTTTATATAAAGAATAATAATAATAAGGAGTAGTAAGTAGATGGACAGTAAGCCTCCTCTTGAGGACTCATTTTACCGTAAAGTACAAACTTTTGTTCTAAGAAAAGGACGTATGACGGAAGGACAGCAAAGAGATTATGAAACACTTTCGGGTTCATGGTGCCTTCCTTTTAATAACCTTCCACTTAATTATAATTCTGTTTTTGATAATACAAATGAAGTTACAATCGAAATAGGATTTGGAATGGGTCATGCAACTGCAGATTTGGCCGAAAAAAATCCAGATAAAAATTATCTAGGCCTTGAAGTTCATACTCCGGGTGTAGGACGCTTATTGGGTGAAATAAGAAAAAGGCAACTGCATAATCTTTTTATTATTGAACATGATGCTCTTGAAGTTCTTCAGGTGATGATACCTGATAATTCAGTTCAAGCTTTTCATATTTTTTTCCCAGATCCTTGGCCTAAGAAAAAACATCATAAACGACGGTTAATGCAACGTAATAATATTGATCTGATCGTAAAAAAATTAGCTCCAGGTGGCTACCTTTATTTTGTTACAGATTGGTTAGAGTATGCAGAATCTACGCTAGAACTCCTTGAAAACACAGCTAATCTTAAGAACAAATATCAAGGTTTTGCAGAGAAACAATCGTGGCGCCCTCAAACAAAATTTGAGCGAAAAGGATTAGAAGCTGAAAGGCCAATAACTGAATTAATGTTTATAAAGCCATTACAGGATTAAAAATATGGGTAAAGAGTCTAACCATTCACTTTCTACTTTAAAACGTATTAGCGAGCTTGAAAAACGTATCCTCAAGTATCAAAAATCATATTACACAGGTAATGGGGATGTTATTCCTGATGCCGAATTTGATGAGATGTGGGATGAACTTGCTGAATTAGATCCTTCAAATATTATTTTTACTAAAGTTGGTTCAGATATTGAAGAATCCTATAAAGATTCGCCTCTTAATACTGGTAATTTTAAAAAAGTACAACATATAATTCCTATGGGAAGTCAAGCCAAAGCAGCTGGTCCTGAAAATTTTAGAGCGTGGGCAAATAAAATGCCTTTTGATGAATTTTTAGTAGAGTATAAACTTGATGGAGCGAGTATAGAATTGCAATATCAAGATGGTGTATTTGTAAAAGCTATAACTCGGGGCGATGGTAAAATTGGTGATGATATTACTTCTAATGTTACAAAAATGAGTGGTTTTTCAAAACAGCTTTCACTTCCTTTTACTGGTGGAGTCAGAGGTGAAGTTATCATGCCTCATGACATTCATGATACCTTTTTTTCTGACAAAGCAAACTGTCGTAATGCTGCTAATGGTCTGATGAAGCGCAAAGACGGTGTTGGCAGTGAGTATCTAAAAGTTATTTGTTATGATGTTTGGTTAAAAAATTCTGCACAGACACAAGATAATACTGATACTGTTTTTTTTGCTGATGAAGAACAAAAAATTAAATGGCTTACCCATGAAAATTTTGAAACTGTCAAATTAAAAATATGTCATGGAGCACAGGAAGTTATAGATTATCGAGCACAAGTAATGGAATTACGTGACACCCTTAATTATGACATTGACGGGTTGGTAATTAAGGGTCGTGCTCTTGATTTTAAAGATGCTTCGCGCGCCCGTCCGGAAAAACAAATTGCTTTTAAATTTAGTTTAGAAGAGGCGGTGTCTGTTTTACGCGATGTTGAATGGAGTGAAAATGGTGCAACCTATACTCCTGTGGCTATATTTGATCCTGTACAATTAAATGGTACTACAGTTCAACGAGCTAGTTTAGCAAATCCTGATACAATGAGAGCTTTAAATGTAAAAATTGGTAATCATATTGTTATAACAAAACGTGGAGAAATAATTCCAAAAGTAGAAACTGTTGTAAAAACAAATACACATACGGTTTTGTCGGAGATTGCTTTTCCTAAGGTTTGTAGTACGTGTAATACACGATTAATAGATGATGGTACTCGTTTGTTTTGTCCAAACAGCTTGTGTCCTAAACGTATTCATCATAGAATCGAAAAATGGGTGTCTGTTCTTGATATACGGGATTTTGGATTAACACTTATTCGGCGTTTGTATGAAATGAATAGAATTAAGTCTATTTATGATATTTATACACTTACCAAGAATGAAATTTCTAATCTTGCAGGTCTTGGTGAAAAATCGGCAGATAAAATCATTAATAGCATTCAAGGACGAAGAAGTGTCACATTAGAACAATTTATAGCAGGTTTTGACATTGAAGGAATAGGGCTGACTCTTGCAGAAAAGCTTATTGAGGCGGGTTTTACAACTTTGCAAAAAATTTTAGATGCAACGGTAGACGATTTAGCTAGTATCAATGGTTTTGGAAACATTACAGCAAAAACACTTGTTGATGGCCTAAAAGAAAATCATAGTGAAATGTTAAGACTTATTAATGAAGACATTATTAGGATTATATCAAGAAAATCTGATGGGATTTTAGAGGGACTCTCGTTTTGCTTTACAGGAGAGCTAGTTAATTTTAAAAGAAGTGAAGCACAAGAACTTGTAAAGTCTCTCGGCGGCTCAGTAAAAACTACAGTAGTAAAGGGGTTGTCATATCTTGTAACAAATACACCTGAATCTGGCACTTCTAAAAATATAAAAGCTAGACAACTTAGTGTAAGAGTTATAACAGAAAAAGAGTTCTTAGCATTAACTAAAAAATAATACTTTTGTAAAAATAATTAAAAAGTATAAAAAAAAGCAGGCTCATGCCTGCTTTTTTTTAGAAAGTATGTTTTCTAATTAATGACTGTTTAGTCATCTAATTTTGCTACTTCAATTTTTTCAATTTTATAACTATATGTAACTTCGTTAATTTCAAAAGATAGTGTTTCTCCAACTTTTGCATTCATAATTGAATTACCAAGAGGTGACATATAAGATATTATTCCATTGTCAGGATCTGATTCCCAAGGTCCTAAAATGGTGAAAACTTCTGTAGCATTTGTTTTTGTATTTGTTAGTTCAACCTTGTTTCCAAAGCCTACTCGTGCAACAGTTACAGATGAAGGATCAAAAATCTGAGCTCTGTCAATCTCGTCCTGTAATCTTGTTCCTGTAGCATTAAGTTGAGACTGTTTTTCTTTTGCTGCTTTGTATTCAGCATTTTCTTTTAAGTCTCCTTGAGCCATTGCTTCACCAATTTCTTTCGAATTTTCAGGAATTTCGACTTTAGTAATATGTTCAAGTTCTGCTTTCTTAATTTCAAGCATTTTACTTGTAACAATAAGGCCTTTAGAAGTAATAGTTTTTTCTTCTGTTTCTTGAAATTTAAAGTCAGGGAATTGTTCAAGAATACGGTTACGCATATTCATCTTAATGGTTCCATCTAAATCTGCAACATCATTAACCAAAGTATACAAACGAGTAATACGCTCAAGTCTTTCTTCTTTAGAAATGTCTTCATCATTTACCAAGCAGTAATCTAAAAGAGTATTATTTTTGAACAATAAAGTCTGTATTTGACGATTAATTTTTTTGTTCTCTGTTGTTCGAGTATGGTTTTCTATTTCACGGAAGTTTACATCCATAATGTGAATAAGAGCAATCATTTCTTTTTCAAAAGTTAAACCAACATTGCTAAACCAATCTTCATCTTGGCTTTCTTTAAAGAAGAAAATAACTGCTTCTCTATAATCACGATAGTTTTCAAAAGCATCGCGAACAAGAGTTTCTATTTTATCTGTATGACCAGCATTTACAAGTTGAGTTAGCATATCTTGTTTTAGAACTGTTGGAAATAGACGGATATATTCTTCATCCCAATTAGGTAAAAGCTCACGAATACATAATAAGAAATCAGGACGTAAATTAGTATTTTTTGTATCTTTTAGAGAAGAATATAATGCATTTGGATTTTCTATTTCGTTATATAATTGCTCAAAAGTATAACTTAAATTAGGATTTAAGTTAGGATATTTTGTAGAAATACGTCGGATAACTAAATATGATGCAATTGTTTGTTCTGTAACAGATGTAAAAGATTTTAAGAAGCCTGTAAAATAACCAACCATTTCAGAAAAAAGTTCACTTGTAGTATCAGCTTCTTTCTCAAATCTCATAAGGATGTCAATTCGAGCAAAAAATTGTTTTTGAGCTTTAAACTCATCTGAAAGTTTTTCTTCTTGCGAAATAGCATGATTTCGAACTATATAGTGTGTTATATCATCTGGATTGATACCAAATGTAGCATTTGTATCAAGAATTTTACGAGCTGCTGTGCTCCAACTTGTCCATTCTCCAGCTGTAAGGATTCCAGGAACTAATTCAGCTTTAATTCGTTTAAAATCGCAGTTGTTGTCAAAACTCTTAATTATTGTTTTTAACGCCCACGTTTTGTCGTCCTTAACCATTTTTGCTAAAGCTTCTTTAGTTTTTGTAGCTTTTAATACCCAAATATGATTACGTGCAAGTGGTTGTAGTGCACTTACTGCCATTTTAAGACTCATCTTTTTTACACCATATTTACGACCAAAGTTAATTTCGATTTCATCATTCTTAACAGAACGTATAATGCCAACTCCCCATGATCGATGGAAAACAAAATTTTTGGCATCAAACGAGATATGTTTTTCAAAATCGTTAATAGCTTCAAAAACATTTCTCCAGTTTTGAGTTAAGTTAGAAATATGAATGTAATCTTCCAATTGACTGTGGTCTGCATATTTTCCACGGTAACAATCAACTATTTCTTTTCGAGCCCAAGAATCTTTATCATCTATGCCTAACATAAGTTTAAGGATATCAATACAGATGTTCCATTCTTCCTTATCTTTATAATACACATATACTTCTTGCATAAGAGCTGCTGATCGTACTTCGCTAATTTGTTTGGCAACTTTTCGTTGAACCAAATAAAAGAAGTCTATTTCTTCAGGTATAAGAGATACAAGTTTTGACCAAAGTTCTTTTACTTGTGTTGCTGATCCTTTATTGACATATCTAAGAAGTGCTTTTTTGTAATAATCTATAGCTGTTTGAATATCATTATTTTCTTCTGCATGTTCTGCTAAAAGTTTTACGATTTCAGCTTCTTCATAGTCTAATCGTACAATAGTTTCATATAATTTCCATATCTCTTCATTGTTTTCGTCGCGATAACACTCTGCAAGAGTGCGTAATGCAAATTTATTATTTTCATCTTCTGCGATTATAGTTTGGCATAAATATTTAACAACTTCTGTTTTGCGATTATCTTGAAAAATAGTTACAAGAGTTACCAACGCAGAATTATCTAAGGTTTTCTTTTTAAGAGCTAACATACCAGAAAGATATAGACCAATTATACTGTTTTTAGTGTGGGAAAGATGCTCATCGCAGACTTCTTTTAACTCGTCGATACAATTTTCATTTTGAGCTTTTTCTACATAAGAAGAAAGTTCTATAAAATTATTTTTGGAATAGTTTGTAATGGCTGCACGAGTCCATTTTTCTTCATTCAGCATATCCTGAATATCTTTTATTAATGCATCAGACATCAATGATCTCCTATTACTGGATTATAATGTGTATTTTTCGTAAATCGTACGATCCAGTAGTTTGATTTTTAGCAAGTTTTCGTTAATTTTAGCCCTGTCTCCATTAATTGTAATATAATGGTCAATAAGCCAAAAGTAATGATTAATTAGCCGAGGAATGAGTAACGAAGGTTCACTCCCAGCATCCTTCAGTTCGTTTTCTAAAGCAAATATGGATTGTCGAAGTTTTCCGACCTCTAAAGCTCTTAATTCTCGCTTTACAGTAAAAACACCAAACAAAACACCATATACAGGTATCCATTCACTTAAAACTTTTCCTTTATATCCAAGTTGTTTTACTTGGTTTATTAGCCTACATATAAGTTCAGATTCCAAAAAAGCAGAATCAATTTTAGAAGCATCAATAAAATAAGCTTCGCGAAATAAAACTTTAGCTGTTTTTTCTTCTCCATAAAGAGCATAGCAATCAGCCATCTCAGCAAGAATTTCTGCTGAATTTTGATTTTGTGAATTAGCCTTATTTAAATATGTAAGCGCTGTTTCATAATCACCTAAAATTTTATAACAAAGACCTGTTTTACTTAAAATCTCTTGTTGATGAGTGCAAATATGGTCATCAAAAATAGATTCGTAGCTTTTTAAGGCTTGCGAAAATACGCCACGTCTACATGCATACATTGCAGGAGAAATTTCTAAACTTTTATTATTAATAAAAGACATAAAATTTTTCCATTGTTGAAGATACATTTCTCCTCTTTGGTATGCATCTGGAAACTCTTGAATATGTTCCATAACTCCATTCCAGTATCGTGCACACTTTAGAGTAAATAAGATATCTTCATTTTCAAGATCTTCTGTAAGAGCTTCTTCAAGCAGGTCTTTTGCTTCTTTTGAATTACTTGATTTAAGTAATTCAAAAGCTTTTGATAGTACCGATGCAGTCTTTGTACTCATAAGTAAATTTATTATTACAGATAAGGAAATATTAGTCAATCGTTAAAAAATTGCAAAAAGAGCATTGTTTATATACTTTTTTTGTATAATCTGTCAACCCCTTTTTGTAAATAAAAAATGTATTTACTTAATTACTCTTGTCTGGTACTATAGTAGTATGGAAAAAATATTACTTGCTCCATCTATTTTGTCAGCTGATTTTGCTAATCTTTCGACTTCGATAGATAAGATTAAACGAGGGGGTGGCAATTGGGTTCATATAGATGTAATGGATGGATCTTTTGTTCCCGATATTACCATAGGACCTCTTGTAGTAAAGGCAATTAGACCTCTTACAGATTTACCATTTGATGTACATCTTATGATAGATCATCCTGATAGGATTATCCCTAGATTTGCTGAAGCTGGAGCCGATTATATTACTTTTCATTGGGAAAATGTAATACATCATCATCGAGTAGTACAACAAATTCATTCTCTGGGTAAAAAAGCTGGAATAAGTATTGTTCCATCGACTCCTGTATCAGCAATAAAAGAAATTCTTCCATATGTAGATCTTGTTCTTGTTATGAGTGTTAATCCAGGATTTGGTGGTCAAAAACTTATACCAAGTTGTATAAATAAATTAACTGAACTTGTATCTATTAAAAATGAAAATAACTATGATTACTTTGTTTCTGTCGATGGCGGAATAAATAATGAAACATTACCGTCTGTCTTAGCTACAGATCTTGATGTTGTAGTATCTGGTTCTTCATTTTTCTCTGGAAATTTAAAGTGGGAGAAATAGTATGAAAAAGTGTATAGTTATCTTGTGCCTTATTTTTGTATCTTTTACCGGCGTTTTTGCTCAATCTTCAAGTAGTGAAATTAAGACTGCAACTTTAGGAAGTTCAGATGTACTATTACAAGGATTGCGTGCGTATAAAAATGAAGACTGGAATACAGCATTATTCTTTTTAAGAAAAGCTGTTACAGAGCCTAAGAATTCAACCCAAGATACGTGGTATGTTCTTATAATGACAGAAATTTTTGCAGAAGATTACAAGAATGCTTTAAATGATGGAACTTATTTTTTAGAACAATTTCCAGATAGCAAATTTGTTCCTCAAATAGAATATCAAAATGCACGTGCTTATTTTTCAATGGGAAACTATAATCAGGCTATAATAAATTTTTCTAATTTTTGTGATAAATGGCCAGATCATGAGTTAAAAACTTCAGCTATGTTTTGGACGGCAGAATCTTTTTATCAATTATATCAATTTGCAGATTCTAAGAAGATTTTTCAAAAGCTAATACAAGAGTATCCTTCCTCTTCGAAATATAAAGAAGCCGAATATCGGTTAGAATTATTAAATCAACGAGAGAGAGAAGAAAAACTTTTATATTTATTACGTGTGACTGGCGAAGAGTATTTAGCTGCTCGAGAAGATTATGAGCGACGGCTTTCTTTGTATGAAAACGAAGATTCAATTGGAATTGGTAATCAGTTAAAAGTTTTACAACAAAAAGTAATTTCTTTGACAGCAGAAAACAAAGAAATAAAAAGTCAAAATGAAGAATTACTTGCTAAAAATGAAACTTTAAGAGTTGCAACCGCAGAAGCTGCAGAAAGTTTACGTGGCGCAGCTGCTGAAAAACGATCTTATCTTGCAGGATTGGCAAAGGCAGGAGTTTCAGCAAGTGATATTACAACAGATATTACTGTAGAAGGGGAGCCTGTTACAGAAGAATATATAGCTACTATTCCAGATAAAGAAAATGAAGCTCTTAATAAATTGATTCAAAAAGCTCAAGAATTAGAAGAACTTTTACAACCTCAAGAAGTACCTGAGGGAGAAGAATAATATGTCTCGTAAGCGGAGTATATTGTGCTTTTTTTTATTAATTTTAATATTTCCGCTTTTTGCTCAGGTAGATTTTATATCTGGCAATATTAGAATTGTAGTTGATGATTTTAATGGCTCTATTTCGGTATTTAGAAAAATTAATCCTATCGAAGAACAAAAAGACAATAAAACAGAAAAAAAAATTGATCGATATACTGGAGCTTCTGGTACAAAATTTGGGGCTCTGCCCGATTCAGCCTATGTATTACAAAATACAGATAAAAAAGAAAATACAACACAAGATACTTGGCTAAATTTATTAGACACTGGGCGGTATACATCGAATTCAGCATATTATTTATCATATAATTCTGGAATTTTTAAATTGGGGCACAGTGCTTTTATTTCGATTAATTCAAATGTAGAGGAAGAAACAAATGATGTAATTGTTTCTTATACATTAAAGAAAAAGGCTGTTGTTATTATTCGTTTGCATGTTTTTGCTTCTCAATTAAATGTTGAGGCTGACAGTATTCGTGTAAGTATAACAACAAAAAACTTAACTGATGAACGTATTCGAATTGCTGTAAAAGCTGTGTTTGATACCTATCTAGGAGAAAATGGTGATTCTCATTTTATAACTGCAAATTCAGATGAAATAAATTCTGAGATTTCTTATGATACAATGACTCAAGCAAAATGGATTTGTTCTCAAAATGAAAAAGCTGGAATACGATTTTTGCTTAACGGTCGTACCATTACATCTCCAGAATATGTGATACTTGCAAATAAAGAAGTTGCTTCATCTCAAAAATGGGTACCAACAACAAAAACTGGGCGTCGGTTTGATTCGTTGTTTTCGTATAACAACTCAGCATTGTGCATTGTTTGGAAAAGAGTCTATCTAAAAAAAGGGAAATCTTCTACAAACCAATTTTACATAACGACAGCAGAAAAAGGAGAAGATCCTTCTGAGCTTTTTACAAATATGAACACTAGCCAAGTCGAATTTAATGCTAATTCTGGCTCTATAGAAGATAAAATTGTTCCTCCTAAAAAACCTGATGTAGTTGATGCAGCTTATGTACAGCGTTTATTGAATTATATTGCTTTGTTAAAATCAAACCCTGGAATTGCAGATGAAAAAGAGATAGAATATCTTACTGTTGAAGTTGAAAATATACTTAAGCAAATGGGGCAATAAGTATGGCTCAAAAGAAAAACCCTCTTCAAAAAGCTAAAAAAGCACTTAGAAATCATAAATTTCCTGAAGTTATTAAATTATTAGAGCCGTATGTTATAGATTATAGAGATTCGTTTGACTTCCATTATATGCTAGGTACGGCTTGCTTGTATGTTGGTGATATTGGGGGAGCAGAACTGTATTTTAAAAAAGCACGTCGAATAAAAATGATAGATGTAGATCTTGTTACGGCTCAAGCTGTACTTTATTTACGTCGAGGCGAAATAGAAAAAGCAATTGAGTACTATCTTGAAGCTCAAGACTATGATCAAACAAATAAATTGGCAGAAAATGGACTCAATTTTATTAGGTATAATAATACTCCCGAAAAAATTCAAACTGCAATTATAACCAATAAAATCAAAAAATTATATCCTAAGTGCGGAAACTTTCTTACAAGAAAAAAAGTAATTGGATGTTCCTGTTTTATTTTAATAGGAATGCTTTTTGCTTTTATAATTTATCCAAAAATAACTACAGTTCCAAATAATAGAGCAGATTTATCCGATTTGGTACTTACAATTGAAGACAAAGAAAATTCATTAGAAACAGATCTTACTACTGGGAATTATAGATATATTCTTACAGAGAAGCAAATTAAAGAAGATTATGAAGCTGCTCAAAAATATTTTCAAGAATATCGTGACAACGCAGCGCAAGTTAAAATTAATAAAATACTGTATTCTAATGCATCAGCTTCTATCCGTCAAAAAGCACGTCTATTAATGGATTATTTTGAAGTCCCTGGGTTTGACACAATAAAAGATAATTATTCTTATGCACAAATAGTAGAAGATCCTTTTCTTTATATTGATTGTTGGGTCGTGTGGTCAGGGCGAGTTTCGAATGTCATTGAAACAGAACAAACTTACAAATGTGATTTTCTTGTAGGATATGAGGATATGAAAAAAGTTGATGGTATTGTCCCTCTCGTTTTGGAGCGGCCTGTTATAATAAATACTTTACAACCGTTGACTATATTAGGGAAAATTGGTATACAAAATGGTAAATTAATTTTAAAAGGAAATTCAATTTATCAAACTATAAATAAAAAATAATCATTGTTTTCTCTATTTTACGGAAAATAACGAATAAAACACCTAATTGTTACAGGGAGGGAAAGGTGGCAAAAATGACAAACGAAATAAATTCTTTGACAGATTTAAACGAAAAACAAAAAGCCTTGGAAGCAGCTCGTCTGCAAATAGAAAAACAGTTTGGGAAAGGTTCTTTGATGAAACTGGGGCAAACTGTTAATGTTGCTGGATTAGAAGTTATTCCAACAGGTTCTCTTTTGCTAGATGAAGCTATTGGTATTGGTGGGTATCCAAAGGGTCGAATCATAGAAGTATATGGACCAGAATCATCTGGAAAAACAACTTTAGCGTTACAAGCTATTGCAGAGTCTCAAAAACTTGGTGGAATTGCGGCTTTTATAGATGCAGAACATGCTCTTGATCCTGTGTATGCAAAAAACCTTGGTGTTAATATAGATGATTTATGGGTTTCTCAACCTGATACTGGAGAACAGGCGCTCGAAATTACAGAAAGCCTAGTTAGAAGTGGAGCAGTAGATATAATTGTAGTCGACTCAGTTGCAGCCCTTACACCTCAGGCTGAAATAGAAGGTGATATGGGTGATTCTCACATGGGCTTACAAGCTCGACTGATGAGTCAGGCTCTTAGAAAATTGACTGGATGCATTGGTAAATCTGGAGCCGTTTTGGTTTTTATAAATCAAATTCGTATGAAGATAGGTGTTATGTTTGGAAATCCCGAAACAACTACAGGTGGAAATGCATTAAAATTTTATTCGTCAATACGACTGGAAGTTCGACGAATTGAATCTATAGATCAAAAAGGATCTGATGATATTGTTGGTAATAAAGTTCGAGTAAAGGTTGTAAAAAATAAAGTAGCCCCTCCTTTTAAAAAGGTTGAATTAGATATTATTTTTGGCAAAGGTGTTTCTTCTATTTCTAGTTTGCTTGATTCCGCTGTAAAGCATGGTTTTGTTGAAAAACGAGGAGCTTGGTATTCTAGAGGAGATGAAAAAATCGGACAAGGGCGTGAAAATGCAATTGCTTTTATGCAACAAAATCCAGAATTTGCCGCTGAAGTTGAGCAAAAAATTAGAGAAAAATTATTTCCTGGTCAGGTATTAAAAAATAAAACAAAAGATTCTAAAAAAGAAAAAAAAGTTGCAGCTATTGGAGTCACAAAAGGAAAGGAAACTAAAGGTTCTGGCTCGGATAGTGGAGCTTTATTCTAAAATGCATTTTGTTGTTTTAGGGCTTGGATCAAATCGTGCATTTTGTGAATTGCAACCTTTAGAAATATTAAAAAAGGCGTGTTCTGATTTAAATGTTTTGCTAGAAGATTGTATACTGTCGTCAGTATATAACAGTAAACCAATGTATGTAGAAGATCAAGATGATTTTTATAATATGGTTGTTGCTGGTGTGACAGATTTGTCTCCTTTTGAATTACTTAAAACTATCCACAAAATAGAAGAAAAATGGGGTCGAAATAGAAAGAATGAAATTAGGAATGGTCCAAGATCCCTCGATATTGATATAGAGTTATTTGGAAATAAAACAATACACACAAAGGATCTTGTAATTCCTCATGAACATATAAGAGAAAGACAATTCGTGTTAATTCCGTTAATTGAAATTCTTAATAGCCGCGCCTTTGTAAAACTGGAGAAAGAGAGAAAATATACCGATATACCTCAAAGAACGTTGTATTACAATTATTTAAGTGTTCTTAAAGAGCAGGGGGTAAAAAAATACTGTTCTCCATTTGCATAAAAGGAAGTAAACTATGGAATTATCTAATATGAAGAGTGCTACACAAGAAGCTCAGACAGACTTTCAAAAAAAACAAACTTTTAAACTTGATGAATTTGAAGGCCCACTCGATTTATTGCTTTTTTTAATCAAAAAAAATGAAATTAATATATATGACATTCCTGTTGGACAAATTACGGAACAATTTATGGATTACCTCGATTATGCAGTGTCAACAAATTTGGCAGACTTAACAGAATTTTATTCTATGTCTGCAGAATTATTATATATAAAATCAAGAATGCTTTTACCTGTTGAATCTGATTTTGATGATGAAGAACTTGAAGACCCTCGTCAAGAATTAGTTGATAAATTAATAGAGTATCAAAAATATAAAGAATTATCGAGTCTTATGGAAGAAAAAGAAACTGATTCCGAATGGACGTTTGAGCGTAAAAAGAAACAATGCGTTTTACCTTTTGAAGAAGAACAGCTTTGGGAAAAAGTCGATACATGGGGGCTTATGAAAACTTTTTCTAAATTAGTTGCTCCTTATACGCATCAACAAATTTTAAGTATGTATGAAGAAATATCGGTAAATGAAAAAATAACCCTTATGAATGAGCTTTTTGAAAAACAGGGTGAATGCAGTTTTACAGATCTTATTGTTAGAGAAGGTAGTCTTCTTGATATTATATGTGCATTTATGGCAATATTAGAAGCAGTAAAATTTAAGACAGCCTGCATTTATCAAAATAGGATGTTTGGTGATATAAAAATAAGGCCAGCGGTAGAAGCAGCCTAGTATGGAGATATTTTTGAAAAAAGAAGCAGCTCTTTTAGAAGCTATTTTCTATCTAGAAGGCGAACCTTTATCGGTTGAAAGCCTCGTAAAAATTTCTCAATTGTCACAAGATGTTGTAGAGATGTCAATTGAAAAGTTGCAAAAAAAATATGAATTAGAAAATAGCGGTATAGAACTTGTACAAATTGGTGGTTGTTGGGCTATTAGTCCTAAAAAAGATCTTTGGAACTTCTTAAAAAATCGTTATGGCAAACGTAATGAAGGAAAATTATCAAAGTCTGCAATAGAAACCCTTTCAATTATTGCATATTCTCAACCTGTAACAAGAAGTGAGATAGAATCTATTCGCGGGGTTTCAGCAGATAATATGATTCGATTACTTAGAGATAGAAATCTTATAAAAGAGGTCGGACGCAAGGATGTGCCAGGCAAACCTGTTCAATTTGGTACAACAAAAGAATTTTTAAAATTTTTTAATTTAAATTCTATAAAAGATTTACCAAAACTAGATGAAACAGAAAGTGAGAGATTTGAACTTGCAAGATAAAACAAATGTAGAACAATGTATAGCTCCTAAATTAATGCGTCTTCAGATGTATATGGCTCATTGTGGTGTTGCTAGCAGAAGGGCTAGTGAAGATATTATATTAGAAGGACGAGTTCAAGTTAATGGTGAGACCATTTGGAAACTTGGGACTAAAGTTGACCCTAGGACGGTAAAGGTTCAAGTTGATGGGAAAGAAATTGCTTTAGAAGAAAAAAAACGTTATGTGCTATTAAACAAACCTGAAGGGTATGTTTGTTCTCTGTCCGATGAAAAAGGGCGTCCTGTGGCTTCAGATCTTTTACAAGATGCTTTTTCTGAGCGATTGTATAATGTAGGTCGTCTCGATATGTTTTCTTGTGGTTTAATAATGTTTACAAATGATGGAGAGTTTGCTAGAAAAATAACTCATCCATCGTCGCAAATCGAAAAAGAATATGTAGTTCAGACGAGTTTACCTATGCCTCCTGATTTAGGAAAGAAGTTTACAAAAGGGATTCGTATAGATGGTGTGTTTTACAAAGCTCGAACAGCAGAGTTAGAGACAAGACATCGATTACGTGTCACTTTGATTGAAGGGAAAAATCGTGAAATTCGTCGAGTCCTAGAAAAAATAGAAATCGGAATAAAAAAATTAGAACGAGTACGTATAGGAACAATTGTCTTAGATGGTTTACAACCAGGGATGTTTCGGGAACTCTCAACAAATGAAGTGAAGGATTTAATATCATTGTGTGCTCAAGAAAGTTAATGTGCGAGGAGATATTTTAATGATTGTAGCTATAGATGGGCCTGCTGGAACTGGAAAAAGCACGATAGCAAAACTAATTTCGAAAAAGTTACATATTGCATTTTTAAATTCAGGAAGTTTTTATCGGGGTATAACAATGGCGCTCTTAGATTCCAAAATAGACCTTGATAATAAAAAAGCTGTCATAGATTTTTCGAAAAAAGTAAAAATGGATTATGTAAACGAGAGACTTATACTGAATGGAATAGATGTAGACGATCATCTTCATGATGCTCGGATTGACTTAAATGCTGCAAAAGTTTCTAGTATTCCAGAAATACGCGATATTATAAATAAAAAATTAAGATGTATTACAAAACATTTAAGTCTTGTGTGTGAAGGACGGGATATGACAACGGTTGTTTTCCCTAATGCTGAATATAAATTTTATTTGGATGCTTCACTTGAAGCTCAAGCAATAAGACGTTATAAACAAAATGTAAGTGATTTAACATTGGAGCAAATAAAAAAAGAAATTCAAGAGCGCGATAAAATTGATAAAAATAAAGCTGTTGGAGCACTGAAAATTGCAAAAGACGCTAACTATATTGATACATCGGACTTGACGATAGAACAGGTTTGTGAGATAATTACAAGCAAAATTCACAATTAAGGGTTTAATATGGATCAGATGGAAGTGGAGATGAATGAGGCTGAAAAAAAAGCCGACAATCAAACACGATTACAAGAAGAGTATCTAAAAAGTATTGATTCACTTGAAGAAGGCCAAGTATATGATGGCAAAGTTATTCAAGTGACACCTGAACAGGTGTTCGTAGATGTCGGATATAAGTCCGAAGGGAAAATTCCTACAACGGAATTTGTTGAGTTGCCTAAAGTTGGCGATGTAGTTAGTGTGGTTCTTGTTACAAAAGAAAACAAACACGGAGAATTAGTTGTTTCTAAGCAAAAAGCAGATGTAAAACAACTTTGGAAAGTTCTTCGCCAAGCTTTTCAAGACAAGGCACCTGTTGAAGGAACAATAACTAAAGTAGTCAAAGGTGGCTTTGAGGTAAATTTAAGTTCTGATATTTCAGCATTTTTACCAATTAGTCAATCAGATAGCCAAAAAGTTGATAAATCAGAAAAACTTCTTGGATTAAAAAGCAATTTCTACATTGAAAGATTGTATTCAGATGGTAAAGCAAATATTGTTGTTAATCGTCGTAAATATTTAGAAGAAGCTATTACAAAAAATCGTGATGCTTTTTTTGAAGAAGTACAAATTGGTGATGTTGTAAAAGGAACAGTAAAGAGCTTTACAAGTTTCGGTGCCTTTATCGATCTTGGTGGTTTTGATGGACTGTTACACATTAATGATATGAGTTGGGGACACGTTACACGTCCTAAAGATTTTGTAAAAAAAGGACAGGAGATAGAACTTAAAGTTATCCGCCTAGATCCTGAAGAAAAACGCATAAATCTATCTCTTAAGCATTTTACAGAAGATCCATGGCTTCATTTTGAAGATAAATTTCATGTTAATGATATCGTGACTGGAAAAGTTACTAAACTTGCTGATTTTGGAGCTTTTATCGAATTAGAAGAAGGCATTGAAGGTCTTGTTCATATTAGCGAATTTAGTTGGACAAAAAAGATAAATAAACCAAGTGATATTGTTTCTATCGGTGACGAAGTTAAATGCATGATTTTGGGTTATGATATTCAAGCAGGTCGTGTTTCTCTTGGTTTAAAACAAGTACAAGAGAATCCTTGGGACACTATTGGTGAAAAATATCCTGTTGGTACAGAACTTAAACGAAAAGTTGTTAAGATTGCCAATGCGGGTGCATTTGTAGAGTTAGAAGAAGGTATTGATGGATTCCTTCATGCTGATGATTTGTCATGGACAAAGAAAGTTAGACATCCTGGCAGTGAACTTACCGTTGGTGATGAAATTGATGTAAAGGTTATTGAAAATGATCCTGAATCACATCATATTCGTCTAGGTGTAAAACAACTTACAGAGAATCCTTGGGTACAATTTAGTAAAGATCACAAACCTGGTTCAACCCTGGAAGGTGAAATTGTTTCTATTGTAGATTTTGGTATTTTTGTTAAAACAGATAGCGGAATTGAAGGTTTGGTAAATAAAGCTAATCTAAGCGATAATAGAGAAGAATCTTTTGAAGATGCTGTCAAAAAATATACAGTTGGTGATAAAATTAATGTATATGTTGTTGATGTCAATACTGAAAGACAAAAAGTAGCTTTTTCTGTACGAGAGTTCAAAAAGAAGATGCAACGAGAAGAGATGTCACAGTACATGGCAGCAAATGATACTAACGATGATGGCGATGCATATAATCCATTTGCAAATCTTCTAAAAGATAAATAAGGTTCTACTCGAGGAGCATTGTTATGTCGTCAGTTTCAATTGATGTAGAAAAACTTAACACGCTCGTCGAGGTTAATACACGAATTAATTCTAGTTACTCAGATTTAAACACATTGTTGATTTATATACTTGAATCAGCAATGCGGTTAGTTAAATGTGAATCATCTTCAATGTTGCTTGTAGAAAATGAAGATGATTTAAAATTTTGTGTAGCGCTTGGGCCAAAAGGTGTAGAAGCACAAGCTGTTACAGTTAAAACGAAAGGCAGTCTCGCTGGTTGGGTTATTAAAAACAATAAAACGCTAATTGTTAACGATGTTCCTAGTGATCCTCGGTATATGAGCGAAATTAAAAAAAAAACCGGTTATCTAACAAAAAATATGATTGCGGTTCCCCTTCGTGTGAACAATATTCCTATTGGCGTCGTTGAATTATTGAATAAAGCTGGACAGCAAGATTTTACACAAAGTGATCGAGAAATAATAGAATTATTATGTATTCAAGCTAGCATTGCTTATCAAAATGCTGATAGATATCTTAAAGCACAAAATACGATTAAGGATTTACAAAAAACAATATCTTCGACTGGTTGTTATCATAAATTTGTTGCAAAAAGTCAAATTATTTTAGATTTGTTAAAAGTTGTAAAAAGAGTTGCAAGAACAAATACTTCTGTACTTATTCTTGGTGAAAGTGGTGTGGGTAAAGAGCTTTTTGCAGAGCAAATTCATCTTAACAGTTTACGTTCTAATAAACCGTTTGTACGCATTAATTGTGCAGCATTATCACCTCAATTATTAGAAAGTGAATTATTTGGACATGTAAAAGGTGCTTTTACTGATGCTATTTCTGAGAGCAAAGGTAGATTTGAAACGGCGAATGGTGGAACTTTATTTTTAGACGAAATTGGAGAACTTCCATTTTTCTTACAAGGTAAGCTTTTAAGAGTTTTGCAAGAGAAAACTTTCGAAAAAGTGGGTTCTAGTGAAACTATTTCTGTAGATGTTAGAATTATCGCTGCTACAAATCGAAATATTGAAAAAATGGTACAAGAAGGAAAGTTTAGAAACGATTTATATTTTAGATTAAATGTTCTTCCGTTAAATATTCCTCCGTTACGTGAAAGAAAAGAAGATATTCTTGAACTCGCAGATTATTTTGTTAAAAAAACTAATTATGAAATTAAACGAAATTTTACTGGGTTTTCTGACAAGGCAAAAGCAGTTCTTTTAGATTATGCTTGGCCAGGAAATATTAGAGAATTACAGAATGCGATTGAACGGGCTTGTGTTTTTGGACAACCCCCTTTTATCCAAGTGGCTGATTTATTATTAAACAATGTTGAAAAAAAATCAGATTATATGACTGCGATAATTGAAGATTTTAATACTCCAAAAACACTTAAAACAGCAATTAGTTGTTTTAAAAAAAAGTATGTAGAAAAAATTCTGGTAGAACAAAATTGGAATCAAACAAAAACAGCACAAGTTCTTGGTATACAAAGGACTTATGTTTGTAGATTAATAAAAGAACTTGGTATTCGAAAATAAGGAGATTTAAAATGAATGATACAAAAGATACTGCTGGTAATGTTGGTAGTTTTTTAGAAAATCATAAAGGAATAATTATAATTATTTCTGCTATTATAATTGCTGGTATTGTAGGGTTTTTAGCTTATTCTGGGATTACTAAAACTCTTCGAAAAAATGGATTAGAAAAGTTAGATGTTCTTACTGTTGAACTTACAAAAGCTGAGTCTGAAGATGAAGTTGATGCAAGCGTTGTTGATGATATTTTAACTCGTGCAAAAGCTTTAGCAGATTCATCAAATGGCGTTGTTGCAACAAGGGCTTATATGTTTGCAGCAGATATAGATTTTGCTAACAAAAATTGGGAATATTCCAAAGAAAGTTGGTTAAACGCTGCAAAAGCTTCTGAATCAGCTTATACAGCACCGATTTGCTATTATAATGCTGCAGTGTGTTCTGAAGAAGTTGGTAATATTGATGATGCAATTGCTTATTATACAATTGCAGTTGGTAAGGAATCTTTTTCACTTGCACCTAGAGCGTATTTTAATATAGGTCGCATCGAAGAACAACGTGGTGGTTTTGAAGCTGCCGAGAAAGCTTATAATACTTTAGTTGATAATTATGCTGGAAATGAATGGGCTAACCTTGCAAAATCGAGACTTCTTACGTTAAAAGCGGAAGGAAAACTTGCAAATTAATAGAAAATATATTTTATTAGTTATGGCCGCATTGTGCATTTGTGCATGCGGTCTTTCTGTATATTATGTACTAGAGCCACCTTATAATGCTACTGTACGTGATGAAGATCTCTCTGCTGATGAACATTATTTTGATTTTACAACTGATGACTCTTCTAACACTAATGTTTTAGTTTTTAAGGGGACGATGGTTTACTATAAAATATATAATAATTCTTCTAAGTTAAGCACACAGGTTACGAGTATTAAAAGTGCTAATGATGAATATTCTGAAGACGGATACAATAAACTTGTTTCGTATAACTATAAACCAATGACACTTGATACAGGTTCACTTATTTCTGATCAAGGATATGATGCAAATGTAACAATACGTCTTATTACAGAAGGTTATGGAGACTCTATTTATACAAAAGGTATTAAAGTTGGTACTAATGATTCTTGGGGATATGCATATAGAAGCAATGGAGATGAGTTTACTTCTGTTACAGAGACCTTGATGGAAGGCCTAGATGAAGGCGATGATAATTCTGGTAATTATGATATTTATAAAAGTGACGAAGATGATGATGATAGCTCTTCTGATGGTTGGTATATAGCAGCTTTTGCTGTTTCTTATGGTATGGCTGCTGATTTTTCAGATACATATTATAGCGAACTTGCATATCTTGGATATTTATATCTAAAATATGATGATTATATAGAAGATTAGTTAAAAACAATCTAAATTCCTTTATGGTTATGTTTCTTATTAAGAATAGTCCTACATAAAAAAAAAGCTTTACAACAATATGCTGTAAAGCTTTTTTAGTCGGAACGACAGGATTTGAACCTGCGACATTCTGCTCCCAAAGCAGACGCGCTACCAACTGCGCTACGTTCCGTAATTTATCTTACACGAGACTAGGGGGACTCGAACCCTCTACCTGCTGCTTAGAAGGCAGCTGCTCTATCCAGATGAGCTACAGTCCCGAACCACTTTATCAAGTGCTTCATTAATATAGCATAAAACGTACTTTTATGTCAAAGGGTAAATGCAAAAAAAATCATTTTTTTGCAAATTTTTTTACATTTACTTTTCTGTTGGAAAAAGACATAAAGTAGGTAATTGTAATGAATACGTTGCATTATAAACTAATTCAGCTGATTTTGTGCTAACCACTGGAACACTAAATGTATATTGTACTGATTCATATTTTGGTGCTGAAATTTCTATTGTAAAATTAAAATTTTTTTGTTCTCCAACTTTTGAAGTCGAAATTGGTTTAACCCAAAAGGAATAGCGACCTTTTGATATTTTAGATGTTATTATTGGATTTAACCATGTATGATCAATCATGTCTGCAAGAGTAGATTCCAATGATAAAGATATTTTAGCACCTTCTATAGTGTCAAAGCTGTCCCCATCAGAAACAGAACCTAAAAAGGCTGGAAAGTTAAATGCTGGACCAGTGGGAGCTTTTACAGCAATATTAGTAGTCAATCCGTGATAAGATCGCTTAGATAATGCTACTTTTTTCATCCCTTCAATAGTAAGCGCATCAATATCAGCAAGAGTTTGCCTATCCTCTAAAACAGCTTGGTGCGTTATCCCTCGACCAGAAACAATGTAGCGAGGAGGGAGACGATTGAGTACATAACTAATTGTATCTTCTCGACATTGATTGCAATCACAAGTAAGCCAAGCTGTAGGCATGCTTTTTACTTTTTCATACATGTCGTTAACTTTCTCGTTTACAACTTCTTCTAGAATATTGTGTACTTTCATAATCTATACTCCTCTACAAAAACTACAGTATATCTGTTTTATTTTATTGTCCACCTGAACGAGTATAAGCGGCTAAACCACCTGCTTTTAAAACGTTGCGAGTTCTTAAGTCAAGGTTATTAATTCCTTCAATAGTATATGAAGCCCCTGTTTTTGGGTGAATAATAATAGTAAAGTTTTTTCCTGTTGTAAGTGAATCAAAAATATTTTTAATTTCAATTTCATCGCCACAATTTATTTTGTCATAATCTTCTGGTTTTGCAAATTGAATAGGCAATATGCCATAATTAACTAAATTGGCTTTGTGTATTCGAGCAAAAGAACGCACAATAAGTGCACGTACACCAAGGTACATAGGAGCTAAAGCAGCGTGTTCACGGCTAGAACCTTGTCCATAGTTTTCACGTCCTATAACTGCACAGCCTTGTTTACCTGCTTTTTTTATTGCAAAAGCATTTTCGTAAAAATGAGGGTCTATTCTTTCAAGTGTATATTTTGCAATTTCTGGAATATTAGAGCGTAATGGCAACATTTTAGCCCCTGCAGGCATAATATCATCTGTACTAACGTTATCACCTGCTTTGATAAGTACAGGAATACGCAAAGTATCTTCACAAGGAGGACATGACGGACATGGTTTAATATTAGGACCTCGAATTATTTCTACTTTTGAGCCTTCTTCTATTGTCGTAGGTCTTAGAATCATTGCATTATCACTTGCTAAAGCAGGAACATAATCGTTTGCAAGCATACTAATTCTAGAATTATCACTTTTTAATGTATACATTCTATTATCACATATTGTCTGAGGATCGGTAATTGTTCCTGTTATTGCAGCGGCTGCGGCTGCTTCAGGTGAAACTAAATAAACTTCAGCATCGGCTGTTCCACTGCGACCCTTAAAATTTCGGTTAAATGTTCGTAAGGTTACTGCTTTTGAATTTGGAGCAAATCCTTGACCAATACAAGGCCCACAAGCACTCTCTAAAATGCGAAATCCAGCTCGTATAAGTTCACCAAGTATTCCAGCTTTTTCTGCCATTAAAAGCGTTGAACGACTACCAGGGGCAATACCTGCTTCTACACCTTCTGCAATATGTTTCCCTTTTACAATATTTGCTACTGCGGCTAAATCATCTAATGATGAGTTTGTGCAAGAACCTATTACTACTTGTGAAACTTTTTTTCCAGCGACATCTGCAATGTTTTTTACTGCATCAGGGGAATGAGGACAAGCAATTTTTGAAACAAGTGTATCTAAATTAATTTCTACTATTTTGTCGTATTCAGCGCCGGCATCTGCTTTTATTTCGGTCCAACTTTCTGAACGATTCATAGCAGTTAAAAAATCTTTTGTTGCTTTGTCGCTTGGAAAAATTGAACAAGTTGCACCTAATTCTGCTCCCATATTAGTAATAGTTGCCCGTTGTGGAACTGTTAAATATTGAACTCCGTCACCAAAATATTCATAAACAGCTCCCACGCCACCTTTTACTGTTTCTTTTTCAAGAACTGCTAAAATTATATCTTTTGCGCTAACACCACAGCGTAATTTTCCAGTTAATTTAACTCCAATTACTTTTGGCATTGCTAAATGAAAAGCTCCACCACCCATAGCGACTGCAACATCTAATCCACCCGCTCCAATTGCTATCATGCCAATTCCGCCTCCTGTTGGAGTGTGGCTATCAGAACCTAACAATGTTTTTCCAGGAATTCCAAACTTTTCTAGATGTACTTGGTGACAAATCCCATTTCCCGGACGCGAAAAATACAAACCATATTTTTTAGCAATGCTTTCTAGATATTGGTGATCGTCCATGTTTCGATAATCTGTTTGTAAAGTATTATGATCAATATATGAGACAGAAAGGTCAGTTTTTACACGAGGAATTCCGATTGTTTCAAATTGTAAATATGCCATAGTGCCTGTTGCGTCTTGAGTTAAAGTTTGATCAATACGAATGGCAATATCTTTACCGCGTTCTATTGGTGTTCCTTCAATAAATGTTGTGTCTGAGCAGGCTTCTTTTACAATATGTTTTTGTAAAATTTTTTCTGTTAATGTAAGTGCCAAGGTTTTCTCCTAGTGACAGACAATATGTTATTGTAATTGTACATTTTGTCAGCTTTGTCGTTATTTAATATATTTTTATTCTACTTATAAATCTTTCTAATGTAAAGAACAGTACCTTGTTTGATAGTTATGTTTTTGCTATAGTTACTGTATGAATAAAATAATTTCTAAAAAACATAACCTTATTTTTCTCTGTCTTTGTTTTTTTTTATGTCAAGTTATTTTATTTTCTTGTGATGGTACACAAAAAGCATTTACTTTACCTGCAGAAAAAGAAACAGTAAAATATGCTGCTTTATCTCGTAATCAATCATGTATATGGATAGATGATATTGATACAGAATCTATAAATGTTGCCCGTGAGGCAAATGAAACTTCAGAGAAAATAATGGATTCTGCTAAAAACATAGGTTTTAGTAACTATCTAAATAGCGAGGATTCTAATGCTCCTAAAATATATCCAAGTATTTTAGGATTTGGGAGTTTGGATTCTTCAAATATACCTGAAGAATTATATGATCAGGTAAAGATTTTTATTTTATGTATTAATTCTGGTGATTTTTCTAAGGTAGAAGTTTCTAATCAAAAAGACTACTTGCGAGCCTTTGCTAAGTATAAATTAGTAAAGTGTAAGCCAGTTTCAAAAAGTTATATTGGAAAATCTGAAACTGTAACTATAAACATTGATGCAAACACAACAAAAGATTTACAAAAGGTTCCCATATTAATTGAAACAACATCACAAAAATATATTGTGGTTACATATTATGAGCTAACAGACAATAATGAGTGGAAATTTAATCGTTTCGAGGTGTATGATGAGTAATGTTATTATAGGAATTGAACGAGATATTGTTCTTGATTACATTGCTGAGCAGGGGCAATTAATTGTCTATTCACGAGTGGCTTCGGAAAAACAATTTATGCTTTCACACGGTCTTTTTCAGATTATTCAACAAAAAATTGTTTTTTTTACTCCTGCTGTGTTACACAGTTTAAAACAAGCAAATTCAATGGAATTGCCATTTTCAGATGCTAGAATTAGGTTTTTTTATCGGGGTAGGGGCTTATATTTTGATAGTGAAATTAAAAAAGTCAAAAATGGATATGCATTTACTATTCCTAAAGAAATTCAGAAGATGGCAGATCAAGTTTCAATACAGAACCGAATCTGTACAGGTTTCTTATACTATTCTGGCTCAAACAATACTCCTATAGAATGTCGAGAGCATGAGGATTTTTTAATATTTAACAATAATCGTGATGAAAATATAAACGAAGAAGAATATTTAAAACAGATTTCAAAAAAATTTCTTAATACAAATCGTAAACTTGAAAGTTCTATAGAAGGTCGTGCTGCACCACTTTTTATATTGGGATTAACAGATTCTCAGATTCTTTTGGGTATGAAAGGAAATGATATCTCATTACAAAAAGATGATGTTTATGCTTTGGAACTTCAAATTCCTGCTGGAGTTCTAAAACGCCGCATTCGCTTAAAATGTGTTTTAAAAGAAATAAACACAAAGCAACAAACAGACAACTCGCAGTTTGGTTTTACTGTAATTTGTGATCTAATTGGTGTAAAACTCGAAGATCAGCGTTTTTTATATGAACAATTTTATAATAAAAAATTTAAGTAAGTTTTGTTTCTGTTTTGGTTTCTGATTCTGTTTTAGTTTCTGTTTTGGGGCCAATATAACTTCCTAAAAGTATGCCTACAGGTTCTAAAAAATCAACATTTTCACAGACAATTTTTAAGATAACCATCATTGGAACACCAATAATCATTCCTGCAAACCCCCATAGCCATCCCCAAAAGGTTAAGGCAACTATGATGACAAAAGGGGATAGCCCTAGATTTCGTCCCATTATCTTTGGTTCAACAATATTACCAATAGCAAAATTGGTGCAAACCATTATTATAAAAATTGCTATCATAGGGCCTGGTTGTGGAAAAAACTGAATAACACCAAACATAGATGTCAAAAGGACAGATATAATAGAGCCAAAGGTGGGAATAAAGTTTAGGACAAAGGCTAAGAAGGCCCAAATAATTGGAAAATCAATACCTATAATTGTCAAACAAATAAAAACTAGTATTCCGGTTACTACAGAAACAGTGAATTTAACAGACAAGTATCGAGTGGTTTGTTCTATGATTGCAGTAATCATTTTTGATACACGACCTTCTCCTGAACCCGTATGACCAAAAGCATATTCAATCTTTTCTCGTAAATAGCGCATCTCTACTAAAAAGAAAAGAGAAAAAAGAACAATTAAACCTAGAACCTTAAAAAATGAAATAACTGAGTTTGATAAAGTAAGCACAAAATTTTGAATTTGTTGTCTTACTTCCATTTGTTGCCATAAATTGCTAAAAATACTTAAATCAGGGTTGTAATCAAGTTTAAATAAACTTGCAATTGTTTTGTAGACAACGTTTAAACGCTGCGTGTATTTTGGTATAGCCTCTGCTATAGCTTGTATGCTTGTCGATAAAAGCATAATAAGAGCTGTGACAATGACTATAACAATAACAAAAATAGTAAAAATCCCTATTCCCCACGGAACATGGAATTTTTTCTTAAGTAGAATTATAATAGGTTCAAATACACATGAAAAAAGCACAGCCATGGTTACAGGCATTAGAACTTCTGATGTTACTTTGCAAATTGCTGCAAGAGCAAAAATAGTGAGTATTATCATCATCACAAACATCGGTTTCGCAAAATTTGTGCGTTTTTTCATATGTATTACTCCATATTATTTGTTTTCTGTTGTTTTAGGTTTTATAACATCAAACCCACATAGTGGACGTAATGCCTCAGGTATTGTTATAGAACCGTCTTCGTTCTGATAGTTTTCTATAACAGCAACTAGAGCTCGTGAAAGTGCTACTGCTGTTCCATTTAACATATGAACAAATTTATTTTTACCATCATCATCTTTGTATTTCACGTTTAAACGACGACTTTGAAAGTCAGTACAGTTAGAAGTTGATGTAACTTCTCCCCATTCTCCACCATTACGACCTGGCATCCATGCTTCTAAATCCCATTTTCGGTAGGCCGGAGCTCCTAAGTCACCTGTACATGTATCAACAACACGAAAAGGAATTCCTAATCCACTAAAGATTTCTTCTTCTATAAGACGTAGTTGTTCATGAATTTTATCACTATCTTCTGGAAGACAATAAACAAACATTTCTAATTTAGAAAACTGATGGACACGATATAAACCTTTACTAAATTGTCCAGCAGAACCAGCTTCACGTCTAAAACAATGACTTAACCCACAGTAAAATAGTGGGAGTTGTTCTTTTTTAAGAATTTCACCAGAATGGTATCCGCCTAAGGTAATTTCTGCTGTTGCAACAAGACAAGAGTCTTCACCTTCTAATGTATATACATTGCTTTCATTTCCGCGAGGATTAAATCCAATACCTTGTAAAATTTCGGTGCGAGCAATATCTGGCGTAATGAAAGGAGTAAAATTGTGTTTACGCAAAATATTCATAGCGTATATTTCTAAAGCCATTTGTAAAAATACGGCTTCATTCTTTAAGTAGTAAAATTTTGGTCCAGCAACTTTTGTTCCTGCATCAAAATCTATAAGGTCTAATTCTTGTCCTAAAATTACATGGTCTTTTGGTGCAAAATTAAATTTAGTAGGGGTGCCAACTACCTTAACTTCTAAGTTATCTTTGTCAAGTTTACCTATAGGAGCGTCTGGATGAGCCATGTTAGGTATTTTTAGGCCTTCTTCCTCTAATTCTGCTTCAATTTTTGAAATTTCAGCTTCTGCATCGGCAATTTTTGCTTTAATTGCTTTTCCATCAGCAATTAACTTTTGTCGTGCATCGTTGTCCATTTTACCTTTCATGCTTTTTGCATTTTCGTTGCGTTGTTGTTGCAATTCTTGAAGGGCTGTAGTTTTAGTGGTTTTTTGGTCAAACAACTGAACAACTTTATCAGCGTCTGCATTCATATTACGGGCAGCAATATTTTTTTTTACTGCGTCAAGGTTTTCTTTTATAAAACGATAATCCAACATAATAGAATCATTTTAGTGATATGACTTGAGAAATTCAAGAGAGTTTTGGTATACTATGGTACAATTTAATTATATGATGAATTTTCAGGAGAATGCAAATGAATAATTTTAGGAATGTGAATAATACAGTAAATGCCTTTTTAGCACGCCACGGAATGGTTAATCCAAATATAAATTTTGTAATTGATGGCTTATTATATGATATGCAAAAAGGGTTGGACGAAGGTCCTGGGTTATCAGGGATGGATGCTAGTCAAGAAATGATTCCTACCTGGACAAATCCTCCTAAAAAAACTCCAAAAAATCAGAGTGTAATAGTTATAGATGCGGGGGGTACAAATTTTCGTTCTAGTTTAGTAACTTTTGATGCAGATGGTAATCCGACAATAAGTAAACTAGAAAAAACCTCTATGCCAGGAATTGATCATGAACTTAGCAAAAAGGAATTTTTTGACACAATTGCAGCTAATTTAGATCATCTTAAAAATAAAAGTGCTTACATTGGATTTTGTTTTTCATATGCAATGGAAATGACTCCAGATGGAGATGGAAAAGTTATTAACTTTTCTAAGGAAATAAAGGCAAAAGAGGTAATTGGCTCTCTTGTCGGAGCGTCTCTTTCTGATGCACTTGTTGCACGAGGTTGGAATCGTCCTAAAAAGATTATAATGCTAAATGATACCGTTGCAGCCCTTTTAGCAGGTGCAGCGACTGAAAATGGTGAACGTTCATACAGTTCGTATATTGGTTTTATATTAGGAACAGGAATGAACGCTGCATATATTGAATCAGATTCGATAAAAAAACTTGAAGGTATTAAAGACAGTGCTGGAAATCCACCTCCTCTTTCACAGATTATTGTTTGTGAGAGTGGCCTTTATAATAAAATTTATAGAAGTGATTTTGATAATGAGTTTGATAAAACAACCAATACTCCAGGACGTTATGTTACCGAAAAAATGTGTTCTGGTGCGTATTTAGGACCTGTTGCAACCTTGGTTATTCGTTCTGCATGCTCCGAAGGTTTATTTAGTGATGCTTTTGTATCTAAATTTAACGAAGACTTTAATCAAAATAATTATTTTGATGCTTACGATATGGATCAATTTTTATATAAACCAGCAAAGAAAAACACAAAACTGGGGGCAATTGTTGCAACTGGCTCCGAGCGAGATGCTGCTACCTTAGCAGCACTTTTAGATGCTGTCATTAATCGAAGTGCGAGTCTTGCGACAGCTTTAATAGCCTCTGCTGTTATAAAAAGTGGTAAAGGTACAAATCCTGCAAAGCCTGTTTGTATTAACTGTGATGGGACAACTTTCTATAAAACTCATAATCTAAATGCTCGCATACGTGGAAATTTAGATCAAATCTTGACACAACAACGTCATTTGTATTTTGAGATTGTATCTATTGAGAATGATATTACGCTTGGAAGTGCTGTAGCTGCGGCGGTAAATGCAAACTAGATTTTAAAAGTTTAAATTTATAAGCGAAAAAAGGGGATGTAGAATGATGCTTGGTGATAGATTACTAGTAAAGAAAGCTTTACGCATTTGTGTTTTGTATTTTTTATTGTTTTGTGTTCTTATATCACCAGTTCTAGGGGCTCAAATTTCGCTACATGAAAAAAAACAAGTTATTAAGACTGAACATTTTGATTTTATTTATTCGTTAGAATCAGAATATTCAGCTCAAACACTTGCAAATGTGGCGGAAGCTTATTACCGTGAAATTACAGAAAAATTAAGTGTTCCAGATATGGATTTGCATATTCCTGTAACAATTACTCCCGAGAGTGATAGCCTTAATGGATACTTTACTCCTTTTCCATATAATCGCATTGTAATGTATGACACTGTAGCTTCAGCTGGGAGTCTACAAGTATTTTCTAATACATTGTGTTCAGTTTTTTATCATGAATTAACACATGCCGTTAGTCTAAATATACGAAGTTCTTTTTGGAGTGGAATGGCAACTGTTTTTGGAGACATTCTTTCTCCTTCTTTGCTTATAAATTGCACAACTAATTTTACAGAAGGCGTAACCGTATCTTTTGAAAGTGCCAATGGAGAAGGCAGACTTAATAATGCTTTTTCTACACAAATTATAAAACAGGCTAAAATTGAAGGAAAATTCCCTTCTTTGTATGATGTAACAGGGGCACGTGATACCTATCCTAGTGGCAAATTACCATATATTTTTGGTGGTGCGTTTTCTAAATACTTACAAGAAACGTATGGTATACAAAAATATGCTGACTTTTGGGAGGAATGTGGTCGTTTACATTTGTATACAATTGATAGTGGTATTTTAAGACGGGTGTATAATAAAACAGGAACAGAGCTTTGGAATGATTTTTACGAATCTATTGTAATACCAGAAGATGCTAGAATTCCTGAACCGGCAAATAAGCTTGAAAATTTTTCAGAACGTTCTTTCCCTCAAAATCTTTGTAGTGCAAGCACTGCAGAATGTGGATCTGTTTTATTATGGCAAGATGGAGCGACTGGTTCTATTTGGGGGGCAAAAAAAAGAACCCCTTTTTCTAATTACACTTCGTATAAACTTATTAGCAGTGTATTGAATGAACATATTTCAGTAAGTTCAGATGCTAAATATTTTACAGTTTCAGGTTTTACAAGAGAAAATAAACCTCAAAATGTGACTCAGATTTATAGACTTTCTGGGTTTGCAGATACGTTGCAGGCAACATATACAGGAATTAAAATTCCTCAGTTACGAGATGCAGCTATTTTTAGATATAAAGAGTCAGAGAACTCTATTTCTACTTCTAATAATGATGTTATTTATGTGACAGGTGTTGAAACAAATTCTCAAAATTCTTCGCTTGTATTATATAAAGTTCATTTAGAAACAAAAGAAATTAAGAAAATACATTCCTTTAATTTTAATGCAAATCAAGTACCTTTTACACCAGCAGACGCTACAAACGGCAAAATTATTTTTTTACTTAAAGATGGCTTAGATTGGAAAATTGCATTATACGATGTAATTCAACATACCTGTGTAACATTTGATACTGGATTAGATATACAAGAGATGTCTGTTAGTGGTGATACCATATTACTTTCATGCGCTACAAAAGTTTCAGATAACGCAAACTCTTATCCGTTTTATGCAAGCGTCAATCTAAATGATTTGATTACTGCTTGTGATCAAAAAAGTGTACTTGGTTTTTGTGGTGATAGTGTAGAGGATCCTCTTTGGACGGGGAATACAAAGTCAGCTGGACAGGTGAAAGCTCAGCTTTATACCGCCTCCTTTTCTGGGGCGGTTTATGAACCGGTACTTTGTGGTGATGATGATATTTTTTATGTTTCACATTTTTATGATAATTGGCAATTATCACAGCTAAGTTTAAAGGAAGAACAAGCACGAATAGAAAAAGTCTCTCAAACTGTTTTTACCAATACTGTGTTTAGTCCCGCCGCAAAACAAGTTTATACAGCGAGTTCAGAAAAGTATAATCCTTTTTCATATATGTTTAATGGGGTCTTTATTCCTTTTGCAGGATTTAATTTAAGTGAATTAACCTATATGGATTATTCTTCGGGTATAAGTCCTAGAACAGGTATTAGCTGGATTACAGAAGACCCTACCGAGCAATCTTTACTTCTGGCCGGAATTGGCTATGACTTTTTTACTAACAGTGTAATGGCAAATTTTTCTGCACTAGCGACAAATACGTATACGACTTATGGTTTTGATGGCCTTGTTGAAACGACGGGTAATAGTTTTGCAGGTTCAGCAGCTCAAGTTGATTTTTCTTATACAAAGCCTCTTGGTCTTTCATATTTTTATTATATCTTGAATAACACGGCAGAATGGTTTTACAAAAATGAAGTTACTAGAGATACAAGTCTTATAGATTCTAATCAAACTTTTACAGATTTTTTGCAGTATATAGTTGATGAAAATCAATCTGTTTTAGGCCATTATTTAAGTAATTATACACAGACAGGTGTTTTATGGGAAAAAAATACTGGTATTACGCCTTTTCAATATTTAAATTTTTATGCTGGAATAGGATCTATGGAACAAAGCTATTCTTCGCAATATGATTGGAATGTTGCTACTACCACTTCTATTCATTTACCACAATTATTGCCAATTAAGAATACAAAAAATATAACATTTAATTTACCAACGACTGCAAGTTTTTCGTATTATTTGATTAGTGCAAAAAATATAGATGATTGGGAAAAGTCAGACATTATAGGAGATTTTTCATCAACTGTGGTGCTCTTTTCGACAGAGATTCAAAAGGGTAATGCTATAATACCGGTATATACGAGAAGATTTACAATAGATGGTGGATATGATCAAACTTTTTATACTGATTTTGCAGATAATGATATATGTTTGCATACCAAAACCTACTTTACTCAAACGTTTAATATGGGCAGTGCTTGTTCGACTGGTTTTGATTTAGGTATGAAATTATCATATCATCCATTATATGATAATTCAAAATTTTCTTTTAATATTAGCTTTAATTTGAATAATTAAAAAGAATAGTGTATACTACATATTATTATTAAAATATTTAGGAGATTTTGGTGGCCCGAAAAGGTAATATTGGAAAAACTTTAGTACTTTTACTACTCCTTATTATTCTTATAATGGGTGGAGCTCTATGGTTTGATTATTTAGGAGTTATAGATGCAAAAACTGTTTTTAACCCTGTTTATAGAATGGTAGGATTAGAACCGCAAACTTCAGAAAGTAATACAACTGGCTCTACAGTTCTAGAGGCTAATTTAAATGTAGATAGACTTGCTAAACGTCTAGAAGCACTAGAAATCCGTTCTCAAGAACTAAATAAAAGAGAAGAAGATCTCGTAACACAAGAAGAAAAAAACCTACAAATAGCATCAGATTTAGCAGATCAAAAAAAATCTCAAGAAGAAAGAGAAAAAACATTTAACAATCAAGTAAAAAAGTACGATGATAGAGAAGTAAACATCGTAGCAAATGCAGAAAATCTTTCTGGGATGGTTCCGACGCAAGCCGTTGCAATCATGTTAGAAATGGATGATCAGGATGTTATAGACATCCTTAGAAAAGTTGATGAGATGGCCGCAGAATCTGGAGAATCTTCCATGGTTTCTTATTGGTTATCTTTGATGCCTGCAGAGCGCGCAGCAGAAATCCAAAGGAAAATGCTGAGCAAATAATCCGATGTTTACATCGGAGGAAAGCAATGGATTGTGCCATAACGGCTTCAAAATTGTCGGATGTGCAAAACAATACAGCTCTTGCATCAAAGCAAAGTGCTGAAAAGTTTTCAAAAAATGAATCTGATACTTCTTTTGCTAATTACTTACAAAAAGAACGAGAATCACAAAAGCAAGCTGAAAATTCTAGTAAAACAGAAGATTTAAAGAAATCGAAAGATAGTAATGATGCGAGTAAAACTGAAGAGTCTACCAAAAAATCTGATGATGTACAAAATTCTGATTATGAAAAAACTGCTACTCAGAATAATAAGGATACCATTGATAATTCAGACTCAAACACTTCTTCTAGTAATGAAAAACAGGTTCCAACCGAAAAATTAACAAATCTTAATTTAACAAATAAAACAGATACAAAAGAATCTATTCAATCTGATAAAAAGGATATGAGTGATTTGGTGCAGACAAAAAAAACAAGTAAAACGGAGAGTAAGGACTCTTCCTTGTCTGATAAAACTACAGTGTCTAAAAAATCAAACACTCTTGAACAATTGGTAACTTCAGATTCAGATAAAGCTTTACTTACCGAGATAGGAAAAAAACTTTCAGTTAATACCGAAGATATAAAAAATAAGAAAGAGACAAAAACTACGGAAAGTGCAAATGATCAATTAGCTGTTTCAGGAAATTCTTCTACTGTAGCAGCGAAAACTCTTAATACAGCAGAATCTCTTATTGCAAGTTCGCAAAATATTAATGTAGATAAAAAATTAACAAAAGAAAGTAGTAAAGAAGATTCTATTATAAAAGTAGTGGATGAGCGATCTGTTTCTGTCAATTCTCAAGATTCTGCATCGGATAAGATTGTTACAAGAGTAAAAACAGATGACAATGGGAATGCTCAAATGACTATGAATTTTACAGGAAATAATGGTTCACAAGCTACTTCAGAACAAGTTGTTACAGATGTCGCTACTCCTAATTCATTTTCTCAAATGTTAGATAATCAATTACAAACTAATACACAGGAATTTGTGAAAGCCGGAACTATAGCATTAAAGGATAATAATCAAGGAACCATAAACTTAATTTTACATCCAGATGACTTAGGAAATGTTAAGATTAATTTAGAAATTTCCGACAATGTATTAAAGGGTAAAATTGTTGTGGCTTCAAAAGAGGCTTACAATGCTTTTCAGAATAATTTGACCAATTTAAAACAAGCCTTTACTGCAAATGGATTTGATTCGGCTTCTTTTAATGTTACGTGGAGTGGCAGTGGCGCAGAGCAATCTTTTGGCGGTGGTCAAAATAACTCTCAAAGTGAAAGAAATCCTTTTGCACACTATTACGAAGATACTTTAACTGAAGATGATAGTGAGGAATCTTTGAGAATAAATGGGTCATATAATAACATAGATAGAAAATATATTGATATAACGGCATAAGCCAAAGGAAAATGTGATGACAGTAAATACAACAATGAGTGCATCTGATATAGCTCAAAATCAGCTAAAAATTGATACATTCAACAAATCACTTGCTGTAAACGGACGTACGGCGACACAGGAATTGGGCAAGGACGATTTTTTATCATTACTGATAACACAGTTACAAAATCAGGATCCTTCTAGTCCTATGGAAAATACCGAGTTTATTTCACAAATGGCTCAGTTTTCTTCACTTGAACAGACTTCTAATATGAGTAATGGCTTTGCAGATATGAAAAGCATGCTTGCGTCTTCTGAAGCCGTTGGAGCTATAGGACATAAAGTAGAGATAGTTTCTGGTGATGAAATTGTCACAGGTACTGTAGATGCTGCATCAAGGGGTGACATTCCACAGGTTCAAGTTAATGGAAAATATTACAACATGGAAAACGTTAGAAGAGTTTACGGAAATTAGGAGAGTTTAGCTATATGATGAGATCTTTATATTCTGGTGTATCGGGAATGCAAAATCACCAAACAAAAATGGATGTAATAGGTAATAATGTATCTAATGTAAATACAACCGGTTTTAAATACGGCCGAGTTAATTTTCAGGATATGATATCACAACAATTGTCAGGTGCATCTGCTCCTACAGAAGAAATAGGTGGTACAAATCCAAAAGAAGTTGGGCTTGGTATGCAGGTTGCAAGTATTGATACTATTTTTACGCAAGGGAATCTACAGAGTACGGGTGTTAGTACAGATCTTGCAATTCAGGGGAATGGTTTTTTTGTAATGAAAAATGGCGAAGAAACGTTCTATACTAGATCAGGATCCTTTGGGGTCGACGAAAACGGAACTTTACTAAATCCAGCAAATGGATTAAAAGTTCAAGGTTGGACGGCACAACAACAAGATGGCGAAATGATAATAAATACTGCAGGTATTCCAGGTGATTTAACTATTCCTGTTGGCCAAAAAGATCCGCCTGCAGCAACTCAAAATGTAAATTTTGCTTGTAATTTAAATAAAAGCACTCCAGAAATTCCCGAAGAAGGAGCTACTGACGCTGATATTTTAAAAGGAACTTGGGCTACAGAAACAAAAGTATATGATAGTTTTGGAAACACTCATACATTAAATGTAAGTTTTCAGCGTGTTACAGGAAGTGACAATCAATGGCAAGCAACAGTAAATGTTGACCCTGATGCAGAAACTTCAACACAGACTAGAGTAGGACTAGGGACAACAGATGGTACAGAAAATACATTCATCTTATCTTTTGATAACTATGGTACTTTAAGTTCTGTTACAGATAGTGCTGGAAATGTATCTAATGCTGATGGTGAAGTCATTATGCAAAGTAGTTTTAATGTTGCAGATTCAAATAATGATGAAGATGGCAATCCAACACGACAAACAATTGATATTAATCTTGGAACGATTGGTAGTATGACAAATACAATAACACAAAGTGCCTCTAAAAGTACTACAAAGGCTTTTTATCAAGATGGATATACACTTGGGTACTTAGATAGTTTTAAGATTGATTCAAGTGGAATTATTACTGGGGTCTATTCTAACGGTACTAAAAGAAGTCTTGGTCAAGTTGCTATGGCAAGTTTTACAAATCAAGGGGGACTTGAAAAAGCTGGGGATACAATGTTCCAAGAGAGTAATAACTCAGGAATGGCAAAAATTGGTACTTCTGGAACAGAAGGTCGTGGTTCTTTATTGGCTGGCGCTCTTGAGATGTCAAATGTTGACCTTACAAGTCAATTTACTGATATGATTACGACTCAAAAAGGGTTTCAGGCGAACTCTAAGACAATTCAGACAGCCGATACCATGTTAGAAACCGTAATGAGTTTAAAGAGATAATTTATTTAATTAGTTAATTGTATAAAATAGAGAAAAGATGTAATATTTAAATATTACATCTTTTTTTTTGGAGCTAATTATATGGCAAAGCTAAATATAAAGTATTTTCTGTTATTTGTACATTTGTTGTTGCAATATTTTTATTCACAACATGTTCTCAGACTACAACAGTTAGCGATACATCAGGGAGTGTTCCTCAGGATTTAAAAGTTATTTCTGAGTTATCTAGTTCAACTGAAATAATGCTTTCATGGTCTCTAGTAGAAAATGCTACAGAATATTACGTTTATTATTCAACGACAGCAAATGATTCTTCAGCACAGAGTATTCCTGCTTCTCCTCCGCCAAATGGAAATTTTTTATCTGGAACTCGATTATCTATAGTTCGTAATTTAGAGGTCGATACAACGTATTACTTTAGTGTTTTGCTATTATAAACTCTTTAGAAAGTGATAAATCAGAAGAGGTTTCAGCTACTACTAGTTCAGAGGGAGAAAGCCAAGAAGAAAACGCAACAACCGGTGATTATATCTTAATAGATTCGAATACAAGTTCTTTGACTTTATCAGGTCTTTCAAATAATAATTTATATTTAATTAAAACAAATCCAAGTGATAATACAATTTCTTATAGTATGACAGGATGTGTAGAAAGTGTTACTGTGTCGGAAGATTCTTCGGATTCAAGTACAGATGAATCTGATAATGTTCTTTCACCTGTTATAAATTCTATAGATACGATTGATACTTCTAATTCTGTCGAAACTTATCTCTCTGGGGTATTTGATGATGGTACAAAGACTATTAGTCGATATGATAATCCTGATGTTCGTGATTTTAATAATAACCCTCCCGAGTTGGTCGGTGATGTTACAAGTTCTATTGTTACAAGCTCTAGAAGTGTACTAAGTACAAGTTCAGATTCTTCAACTGATACAGATACTGATAGCTATACAGATACTGATATAGCAAATGCGACAAAATCTTTTTATGTCCAAGATGCTGATGATGATTGGGTAGAGGAAGATGCTACCTTGTATGCAATAGGCGATAATTGTTATGTATGGATAGCAGATGATAACTATGATGATGAATCTGATTCTGATTCGGATAATGTTGTAACAACAACCCAAGCACAAGCAATTGCAGACAAATTTGATCTTGTATATGATCCAGAAACTGCGGTTTTCGGTGACAAATATGATGAAGATGATGCAGCTGAAGGAACTTATTTAGTGGATCCAGCAGAGAAAATATCAATCTTTATTTATGATATTAGCTATGATTATGACGAGGATCAAAGTAGTGGAACATTCGGTTTTTTCTGGGCAAAAGACTTTTATACCGATAATTACATGCAAGAGACGTATGAATACAGAAGTAATGAAACAGAAATGTTTTATATAGATGCATATTTTTTAGATAAATATTCAGATTATATGTATTCTACCTTAGCACATGAGTTTCAACATATGCTTCATTTTGTACATAAATATATTGAGCAAGGGTTATCTTCTTCGACTTGGTTTAACGAAATGTTATCTATGACATGCGAAGATATGATGCAAGATTTATTAGAAATAGATGATGATTATTCTCCAAAGTCACGTTTGTGGTATTTTAATCAGTATTATAATTATGGAATGACAGATTGGCTAGATGATGATGGGGTCTATATCTCTTATGCAAATGCTTATGCTTTTGGAGCTTATATGGCGCGAAATTATGAGGGAGCATCATTTGTTCAAGAGCTTGCTTCTAATGATAGTGTAGATATGGATTCTATTACGGCAGCATTATCTACCTTTGGTTATTCGGATGAGTTTGATGACATTTTTGAGGATTGGGGACAAGCTCTGATCTATACAGATGCAACCGATGTTTCAGATACTCTTTCGTACAACAAAACTGTAGAAGATGATACAGGAATTTACGACGATTATACGTATCCATTTAATGCAATAGATTTGACTTCAGATGATTATAACGGGGGGGGGACCAACAATTTATTCAGCAACAGATGATTTAGGGTCTCTTTATCCTTATGGATTTTCGGTACATTCTGTTACAGATGATGATGATAATACCAGTTTTACTGGCACTGTAACATTAGAACTGTCAACTAGAGATACAAATGAAGTTATGTATGTCTTGGTAGACTAATAAACAAAATGAAGATGAAATAAGTTTAATAGATTTATCTGCAGGAATTGTTATGTATTATAGTTGTTTTTGCAGTTTTTTATTCTAATCTTTTACCGTGCTATTTATTTTATAAATTGGATAAAAACTAATCTCTTTTTTTTATTAATTATTTATGATATAATCCGATAATTAGAATATGATAGAAGTAGAACGTTTAAATGGAACTTTATATTGGATTAATCCTCATCAAATAGAAATAATAGAATGCAATCCTGATGTGACACTTTGCATGCTTTCAGGTAAAAAGTTTGTTGTTAAGAACTCTCCTGAAGATATTATAAAAAAGATTATAGATTACCGAAAAAAAATCGGCGCTTTTAAAAACGAATTGTAGGGGGGGGGAATGGATTTAGCGAGTATTCTTGGTGTTGCTGGGGGATTAGCATCTCTTATTTTTGCTGTTGCAACCGGCCCAAGTGGTATAGGTGGTCTGTCTGGGATTTTTAATATCCCATCGCTTGTTTTTGTAATTTTTGGTTCATTTTGTGCTATACTTCTTTCTTTTCCAATGCATAATGTTTTTAAAATGTTTGGAGTAATGGGTGGAATTTTTCATATTCCAGATTATAACGAAAATAATCTTATCCAAAATATGGTTGCTCTTGCAGAAAAAGCTCGGCGTGAAGGTATTCTAGCTTTAGAAGAAGGTTTAGAAGATATGACAGACCCTTTTATGAAAACAGGGTTACGTCTTGTTGTTGATGGTACAGATGGGACAATTATTCAAGCTATTATGGAAAACGAAATTAATCAGTTAGAAGATAGACATTTAGGTTGGATAACAATGATTATTCAGTGGGCAGGGTTAGGTCCTTCTTATGGTATGATGGGAACAGTTATTGGACTTATTGGTATGCTTTCTAATATGGAAGACACATCTTCTATTGGACCTAATATGGCTATAGCGCTTGTAACAACTTTGTATGGTTCTTTGTTGGCGAATATGTTTTTGGTTCCAATTTCTAATAAACTTACGTATCATCACAAAAAAGAAATAAAAACTCGAGAAATGGTTCTAGAAGGTGTTCTTTCTATTCAGGCAGGAGATAATCCTCGGGTTTTAGCTATGAAATTATTGACATATTTGGATCCAGAGTCGAGAAAAACAATCGAAGCAGATGTTCTAAAGGATTAATGGATGGCAAAAAAACAAAAAAAGACCTTGGCAGGGCCTTCAAAGGCTTGGCTTGAAACTTATGGAGATATGATTACTCTTATGTTGTGCTTTTTTGTTATGCTTTTTAACCCAACAGAGGTTGATAAAGTTCAAGTTGCAGCTATTTCTGTGGCACTTAATGGCGATCCAAATGTTGGTGGAATTTCTTTAGCAGATGGCACAATGTCAGATTTAGGTAATAATATTAATTCTCTACCTAGTATGGAAAAAGGTTCAAATTTAGGTCCGGCGTTTAAGAAGGCTATAAGTCTTTTTTCTCCAGATTTAAAATCAAATAAAGTGAGTATTACTTCTGATCAGCGAGGGTTAGTTATAACGCTTGCTTCTGATTCTTTTTTTAGGACAGGAAGTGCAGAATTAGATATAGAAGAAACTCGAGAAACTCTTTTGCGTCTTTCTCAGTTTTTATCTTCTAGTGATTTAGGTAATCGTCAGTTTCGTATAGAAGGGCATACAGATTCTACTCCTGTCGATCCTGATATGTGGCCCAGTAACTGGGAACTATCTTCTATGCGTGCGATAAATGTGTTACACTATCTAAGCGATTTTGGTGCAGATGAAGCACGATTTTCAATCGTTGGATATTCAAATACAATGCCTAAGTATAGTAATGATACAGCTGAAGGGCGAGCATATAATCGCCGGGTTGATATTATCATTCTGGACGAAGGACATTTTTAATGTTACTATAAATAGTATAGGGAGTTTTATATGGCAGATGATGATGTAGATCTTAATGTTGATGATGTTGCAGACAGTTCCCCTGATAAAAAAAAGAGTCCCGGAAATGGATTGCTTTCTGGTATGCTCAAATGGATTTTAATTGCGGTTGCAGCTATTATTCTTATTGTTACCGTTGTGGTTGTCACTGTAAAAATTACTAATTCTAGTACTCCAGAAGTTAGTGCTATTCCTGTTTCTAAGGAATATATTGGGAAAAAAGAAGCACTTTCTTGGTATAAAGATATAGATCAAATTCGAACAAAAACGAGTGATACAACATCTCATATTGTGAGTGTTCAAGTATATTTAGGGTATAAACTTGATGATCAAAAAGTTTCTGCAGAAATTTCACAGCGAATTGTTGAAATTAGAGATTTTTTGCGCCGTTATTTTGCACAAAAAAAAGCTGTTGAGTTAACCCCACTGTCAGAAGATCAGCTACGCGCAGAAATAAAACGAGCTATTAATGATGATATACTTGGTGAAACGGCAATAAAAGATGTTCGTTTTATGATTTTTGATGTTTCAGAATAGAAGTGAAGGGTTGTATGCATGAATGAAGTATTATCACAGGATGAAATAGATCAGCTTTTACAGGCAATAAGTTCTGGAGATACAGAAACAGAAGAATTTAAACCTGTTAGCGATACTCGTAAAATTAAAATCTATGATTTTAAACGTCCTGGTAAATTTTCAAAAGAACAGATTCGTACCATTTCTGTTATGCATGAAACTTTTGCCCGTTTAACAACAACGAGTCTTTCTGCTCAATTACGTACCATGGTTCATGTGCATGTAGCATCTGTAGATGAGTTAACGTATGAAGAGTTTACTCGTTCTGTTCCTACACCTACAACCATGGCTGTTATTAACATGGATCCTCTAAAAGGAAATGCTATTCTTGAAATTGATCCTGCTATTACATTTAGTATTATTGATCGTTTGTTTGGAGGTCAAGGTACCGCTACTAAAGTACAGAGAGAACTTACAGATATAGAGCAATCCGTAATGGATAGCATTATCGTACGTATCCTTGCAAATATGCGTGAAGCGTGGACTCAAGTTATTGACTTGCGCCCTCGTTTAGGACAAATAGAAACAAACCCGCAATTTGCACAGATTGTACCTCCTTCAGAAATGGTTGTTCTTGTTACTCTTGAAACAAAAATAGGCGAAGAAGAAGGTATGATGAACTTTTGTATTCCATACATTACTTTAGAGCCTATTATTTCTAAACTTTCATCACAATTTTGGTTTTCTAGTGTACGTAGAAATTCTACTACTCAGTATCTTGGAGTTTTAAAAGAAAAGCTTTCTGATGTATATATGGATATTGTTGCAGAAATTGGAACGATAAATTTACCAATTCGTGATGTTTTAGGTTTAAGAGTTGGCGATATTGTCCGATTATCTAATGTAAAGGTAGGTGAACCACTACCCTTAAATATCGGGAATAAAAAGAAGTTTTTATATCAACCAGGTGTGATTGGTAAAAAGATGGCGGTTCAGATTACTAACAAATTAGAAGAAATTGTAGCTGATGAATTTGAAGAATTGTCAGCAGAAGGAGATGAATCTTATGAGTGATGGTGCAATATCACAAGATGAAATTGATGCTTTATTATCTGGAACTGATCTTAGCGGTGTGGATTTAGCGGATTCTCCCTCTGTCCCAGTGAATCTTGATATTTCATATATTCAAACTATGGCAACGTCAATAAAAGACCAGCTTTCATCATGTATGGACACTATGGCAGGAATTGCTGTTACTACTGGGAATCCTGTAGTAGAAATTATTGATCGTGAAGGAATTTTGCAAAAACTGCCAGAGATGGTTGTTTGTATTATGGTTGATTATTCAGCAGGATTAAAGGGTGATCATATTTTTTTAATGCCACATGAATTTGTTCAGAAATTTGTTGGCTTAGTAAATAAAGAAGAAGCTCCAGAAGTTGATGAAATGGCTATGTCTGTTGTTTCAGAAATGATTTCTACGTATAATGGATCAGAAATTACAGAGTTAACAAAAGGTGGTAAACTTTCAGATTTAGCTTCTAATCCCGCAACTCCTGTTGATAGCCCAAAAGCTGCTGTTAGATTTCCACAAGGTAAATTTGTTTTAATTTCATATCCAGTGTCTTTTGATGGGGCTGCTTTTACTATTTGGGAATGTATTTCTATGGAACCTGCACAAGGGATAACTGTTGCTCTTGGTGGTACTGATTCAACTGCCGACGATGCAAAAAATGGTTTATCTGCTGCAGAGATGCAACAGATGTCTAATATGGCAACAGGTCCTAATCCTCAACAGCAGGGGATTCCTCAACAACAGATGGGAATGCCACAGCAACAAATGGGTATGCAAGGTATGCAAATGAATAACGGAATGGTTTATGGTTCTCCTAATGTGCAACAAATTCAATATCCAAATCTTACCCAAGGTATGAATAATCAAGAACAAGGTAATATTGGTCTTATCATGGATGTTTACATGGAAATGACCGTAGAACTTGGCCGTACAAAAAAACAAATTAAAGAAATACTTGGTATGGGTGAAGGTACGATTATCGAACTTGATAAGCTTGCTGGGGAGCCTGTAGATATTCTTGTAAACCATAAGCCTATCGCAAAAGGTGAGGTTGTTGTAATTGATGAAAACTTTGGTGTTCGTGTAACAGAAATTCTATCCCCAATGGAGCGAGTTACCGACTTACATTAAAACATCATTGTTTTTTTAGTTTTTGGGAGGAAACTTATTAAAACAAAACTACAGTATAAAAAATTCTTTTCATTATGTTTCGTATGTTTATTTACTTTATCGATTTTTGCAGCCTCAACAGATTCACAAGAAAACGATACTTTAGAAGATATAGATAATACTTCGATAACTAACACAGAAAGTTCTAAGGATATAGAAAGCTCATTTGTTATAGCTGATAATGCAAATATTCCTGAGGAAGATTTGACTACTGAAAATTCGACTTCGACTTTGGGGCTTTTTGTTCGCATGATTCTTGTATTGGCTCTTGTGATTCTTATCATTTATGCTTTAACGTATTTTCTTAAAAAAAGTGGTAAAAATATTGCAAATGATGATCCTTATTTAAAACGAACAGCTTCAATAACCGTGTCTGCTGGTAAAACTGTACAGGTAATAACACTTGGTACAAAAGCATATATTATTGGTGTAAGTGATAGCAATGTAAATCTTATTAGTGAAATTGATGATCCCGACCTTGTTAATGCTATGAATTTAACTGCAGATGCTGAACCAAGCGGAAAGGCCAAAGATTTTGCTTCTATTTTGGCTAAATTTACACATTCTGCCTCAGAATCAGCTAGTTTGGGGCTAAAAAAACAGCAAAATCGTCTTAAAAAACTTAATTCTCAAAATGAGGATGAACCATATGGTCGGTAAGTTTGTTTTAAATAATAATAAGTGCAAATCAAATTATTCCAAAATTTCACACAAGTCTAATCGCATTTTTAAAGCTCTTGTTGTTGTCTTTATTTTTTTGTGTTGTATGAGTAGCATATCGGCTCAATCTACCTTTCCTCAAGGTAGTGCTGAAGGAACTACGGAATTGTCAAATAGTGTGGGGCGAGTTGATATTCCCCTTGTGGATTTATCTGTTAGACAGCCTGAAACAAATAGTGAAGTAGCGTTTTCTGTGCAAGTCCTTCTATTATTAACAGTTTTAACATTGGCACCAAGTATTCTTATCTTGTGTACGACTTTTTTGCGTTTTTCTATTGTATTAAATTTTGTCAAAACAGCTCTTTCATTGCAGTCGGTTCCTTCTACCACTGTATTAAATGGTATTGCTTTGTTTATGACACTATTTGTTATGTGGCCAACATTTACAACTGTATATAATGAAGCGTATAAACCTCTTTCTGATGGTGAACTGGGCATTACAGAAGCTGTACAAGCTGCTGAATCGCCAATAAGAGTTTTTATGTATGGACAAATGGCAGACAATACCGATTATATTAAAACTTTTATGTCTATTGCAGATATGCCTAAACCACAAACACTTGCAGACGTTCCGACATATATTCTTATTCCATCTTATATTTTGCACGAATTAACTATTGCGTTTAAAATTGGTGTATTATTATACATTCCTTTTATTGTCATAGATATGGTTGTAGCTAGTATACTTATGAGTATGGGTATGATAATGTTACCGCCTGTTCAAATTTCGATGCCGTTTAAACTTATGCTTTTTGTGCTTGTTGATGGGTGGGGACTTCTTACTCAACAGCTTTTTACATCGATTATCAAGTAACTATAAGTTTTATTTAATGTTTTTTTGGGGGTGGTTTTATGTCTATTGGTAGTTTAATAACGTTACTTCGTGCTGGAGTTTTTCAGATATTAAAACTTGCAGCTCCTGTTCTTGGGGCTGCGTTAATAGTTGGTCTTATTGTAGCTATTTTTCAAGCAACAACATCCATTCAGGAGCAAACACTTACCTTTGTTCCTAAATTAATCGCTATTCTTGTTGTTTTAGCGTTACTTGGTGGTTGGATGTTTCTTTCTATGCGAGATTATACGACACAACTTTTTGCTATGATTGGTAACATGTAAAAACGGAGTTACTGTAATATATGCTTGATGTGATAGTTTCTAATGCCCCAATATTTTTGCTCGTTGCTGTGCGATGTTTTGCTATGATACAAACGCTTCCCCTTTTATCAGGCACATCAGTTCCTAGAGTTGCTCGCATTGCGCTTGCAGGTTATCTGGCGTTTTTAATATTACCTCGTGCGCTTACAGTTGGTTGGAATGTAGATGCATATTCATTACAGTATTTACTTTTACTTATTGGCGAAGGCCTTATTGGTATAATTATTGGATTTTATGTTTCAATCATTTTTTCGACTTTTAGCTCAGCTGGTCAGTTTTTTACATACCAAATGGGATTTGGTGCTTCTCAAGTTTATGATGCATTATCTAAAGTTCAAAATCCAGTTATGGGGCAATATTTTAATCTTATTGCAATGCTTTTATTTTTACAAAGTGGTGGATTTCAAAAACTCTTTTTAGGGGGTGTTTTACGTTCATTTCAGTCCTTTAATGCCTATGCCCTAGTTACCCATAGAGATGATTTTTTAAATTTTTTAATTACAGGTCTTACTCATTTATTTCTTGATGGTATGCTTATGGCATTACCTATAGTTGGAACCCTTTTTCTTATTTCTGTTTGTATGGGTATTTTATCGAAAGCTGCTCCACAAATGAATTTATTGTCTGAAGGATTGCCTATAACAATTCTTGTTGCTTTTTTACTCATAATGTATCTTATGCCTGTTCTGTGTGAAGCATTTTTAGCAATTTTTGATCAAGCTTTTATAAACATAGAAGACCTTATTACGCAAGTAGGTGTCAAAATATGAGTGCTTCACAACTTATGGATTTACAATGGTTTGCACCTGATGACGAAGGTAAAACAGAGGAACCTACAGAACATAAACTTAAGAAGGCTCGGGAAGAAGGACGTGTCCCTAAAAGTCAGGATTTAAACAGTACTTTAGTTATGTTATTTTCTTCGATTTCTATTATCATTTTTGGTCCTTGGCTTATGGGTAATTTTGTAGAAATTATACAGTTTTACTTTAGGCGTTGTACTGAGCAAGAAATAAACGCTTCTCTTTGGATACAATTTCTACATTATTTTATAAAAATGGTAACTCCTATAGCTCTCGTTGCTGCTTTAGCTGCTATTGCTGGTAATGTAATACAAAACAGTGGATTTATTTTTACAACAAAGACTATTGAGCCTAAATTTGATAAAATTATTCCCAAATTTGGAGAATATTTAAAAAAAACATTGTTTTCAGTCGAAGGTGCTTTTAATGTTTTTAAATCAATAGCAAAAGTTGCAGCTATTTTTATTATTGCCTATATTACAATTAAAAACGATTTGCCAACACTTTTATCTCTTATGAATGTAAATTTAGGCTTAGCCATAAAGCATATAGCAGGAATGGTAGCTAAAATTCTTATTTATACTTCTCTTATTTTTCTTGTAGTTGCTGTTCCCGATTACATTGTGCAACGTTACCAATTTAGACAGCAAATGAAAATGACAAAACAAGAAGTAAAAGAAGAGTTTAAAGAGATGGAAGGTGACCCAAAAATAAAGAGTAAATTGCGACAAATGCAACAAGAAATTATGAGTAATAATATGAAAGCAAACGTAGCCGAATCAGATGTCGTTATTGCAAATCCAACACATTTTGCTGTAGCAGTAAAATATGAAAAAGAAATTATGCAAGGTCCAGAGGTAAAAGCAAAAGGACAGGATAATCTAGCACAGCAAATAAAAAATATAGCTCGAGAAAATGATGTTCCAATTATTGAAAATCGTCCTTTAGCTCGTGCACTATATGCAGATGTAGAAATTGGTGATATAATACCAGAAAAGTACTATACAGCTCTTGCGACTATTCTTGGTAAAGTTTATTCGATGAAGGGCAAAAAAATAGATTAACTTCTAAAAATGGGTGGGACCATGCCAAAAAAAAGGCTAAATTTAGAAATTACATCCAATCTCATGGTGGCTGTAGCAGCAATTGTTGTTGTTATGATGCTTTTAATACCGTTACCGACGATATTATTGGATTTTCTTCAAGCATTGAATGTGCTTTTTGCACTTTTAATTCTGTTAATTGTCATCTTTACTCCTCGTGCTGTCGATTTTTCCTCCTTTCCAAGTGTTTTGTTAATTCAAACGGTATTTGGTTTAGGGTTGAATGTTTCTTCAACACGTCTAATTCTTTCTCTAGGTAAAAAGTTTGATGGGCGTATGGTTAAATCTTTTTCTACTTTTGTTGTAGGTAGTGGTGGCAAACAAGGTTTATTGATTGGTTTTGTAATATTTATTATTATTATAGCTGTGCAAACTTTCGTTATTACTAAAGGAGCAACACGTGTTGCAGAAGTAGCAGCACGATTTACATTAGATGCCATGCCGATGAAACAGGCAGCAGTTGAAGGCGAGTATAACCAAGGAGCAATAACAGAAGATGAAGCTCGAATTAAAAAGTTAGATATTCAACGCGAAGCTGATTTTTATGGTAATATGGACGGTTCTTCCAAGTTTGTTTCTGGTAATGTAAAAGTTGGTATATTTATTACTGTAATTAATCTTGTTGTTGGACTTATTTTTGGGATGGTATTGCAAGGGCTAGCTTTTAATGAAGCAATTAGTACGTATGCTTCTCTTACTATTGGAGATGGGCTTCTTTCTCAATTACCTAGTTTGCTTGTTTCTGTTGCAACAGGTCTTATTGTTACTCGCTCTGCTTCTGTAGAAGGGCAGACAATGGGTGATGAAATAAAAGAACAGTTTACCCAAAGTGCATATATTTATTATATTGCTGGTTTTACAATGGCTGTTATAGGTATTTTGCCAGGTTTCCCTTGGTATGTTCTTCTTCCAATGGGGGTGGCTCTTGTTTATTTGGGGCGCAGATTCTCAAATATTAATAAGAAAACGTTTGAAGCAAAGCTTGCAGAAGAAACAGCAAAAAAACAGACACAGGGAACTTCTGCTACCGAAATTAGTCCTGTAGCTCCTTTAGATCCGCTCTCTCTTGAGTTGGGGTATGCTCTCATTCCACTTGTAGATAAAGATAAAGGAGCGGAACTTTTAGAGAGGGTTACTCGTATTAGAAGAGAATCTGCTCTCGATATGGGACTTGTTGTTCCACGCATACGTATCATTGATAATATGAGACTTGATCCTAATGAGTATAGTTTTAAAATTAAAGGGATTGCAATAGGTGGTAGTTCTATTCGAATGAATTACTATATGTGTATGAATACAGGCAGTGTTATTCACGAGATGAAAGGTGAACCAACTACAGATCCAGCATTTGGATTACCTGCTATATGGGTAAGTGAAAATAAAAGGGAAGAGGCAGAACGCAATGGGTATGCGGTAGTAGATCCTCCAACTATTATTGCTACTCATTTGACAGAGCTTATAAAAGCTAATGCTGCGGATATTCTTGGGCGTCAAGAAGTTCAAAGAATGGTAGACGAGTTAAAAAAAGAATATCCTGCTGTTTGTGAAGAAATTATTAAAAGCTATACTATGGGGCAAGTTCAAAAAGTTTTACAAGGTCTTTTGCGTGAACAAGTTTCTATTAGAAATTTAGTTGTTATTTTTGAAACTATGGCAGATTTTTCTGAATTTGCAAAATCTTCGGAGCTACTTGTTGAAAAAGTTCGACAGGCTCTTGGTCGGCAAATTTGTTTACAATATGTTGATGACTCTAAAGTTTTGCATGTCTTTACCGTTCAACAATCATTTTTACAACAACTCATAGATAGTAGAATAGATACAGTTAATGGACCAATTACAGCAATCGAACCTTCACTTCAACATGCTTGGATAACAGCTGTAAGTAATTCTATTGCTACGGCACAAGGTAACGGACTTATGCCTGTAATATTATGTCCTGAAGAAGCCCGTTTATTAGTTAAAGTTAGTACGCAACGAGAAATGCCAAGTTTGGTAGTGTTGTCAGTTCCTGAAATTAGTAATGATATTAAGCTTGAAACATTAGGAGAAATAAAGATTGGCTCTTAATCAACAAATTCACGAGCCGTTATCAGAGACGGCTGATACATTAGAAGATTGTATAAAAGAGATTAGACGTAAGTATGGATTAGATTTTGAAATAATCCAAAAAACACAAGTAAAACCTACAGGTCTTTTTAGTGCTTTTAAACCACCAAAATGGCAAGTCCGGTATGTTGTTTTGCCGCAAGAGAAACGTAATTCTCATATGAGATCAAATTTTTCTTCAGGTGCATTAACTGCTGGTTCAAATATGAATCAAATTTCTAAATTCCAAGCAGAACAACAACGTATTCTTGAAGAGAACAAGACTTCTTCTTCAGCTCAAATGAAAGCTGTTTTTGATGAGTTAAAAGCTATGCGCGAAGAATTTCAAGCAAATACATTAATCCAACAGTCAGAAAAGCATCCAAATATAATAAAAATTGAAAATCTTCTCGAAAAAAATGAATTTACTGCAAGTTATATTAGAAAACTTACCGATACTTTACGTAAGGAGAGTACACTCGAGCAATTAGATAATTTCGAATACGTAGAAAAAACTACAATTGATTACATTGGAGACACAATATCGGTTTCTGACCTTAGAGCTCGTTCAAAACCTGAAATAATTGTTTTAGTTGGGCCTACAGGAGTTGGAAAAACAACAACAGTAGCAAAATTAGCTGCTAATTATGTAATTCCAAGTGATTTTAATAATCATCAATCAAAAGAAGTTCGTATTATTACGATTGATCAATATCGTATTGCAGCTAAACAGCAAATCGAAAAATATGGGCAAGTTATGAATGTTCCTGTTTCTGCTGCAAATGATGCAGATGAATTACATAAGATCATAAAGATGTATTCTAGTGGTGTAGATGTTATTTTAATAGATACTATTGGTTATAGTCCTAAAGATTATGAGAGTATTGCAAAAATGCGAAAGGTTCTTAATCTAAATGCTAGCTTTACCAAAATTTATCTTACAGTTATGGCTTCTACAAAAGCAAGTGATTTACGTGAAATTATGCGACAGTATGAGATTTTTGGATATTCTTCGCTTATTATTACTAAGCTTGATGAGACAGATTGTATTGGAAATGTTGTAAGTGTGCTTAATGAAAAAAATAAATCAGTTGCGTTTTATACGACAGGACAGACGGTACCTAGAGATTTTGAGAAAGCCTCTCCTGTTGGTTTAATAAAAAGGTTAACAGATTTTCATGTAGACAGAGAATATATAGATTCAAAATTTACTGTTATTGAGTAAAAAATACTATTTGGAGAAGATATGGAAGATCAGGCATCTGAATTAAAAGCAATGATGCAAAATAGACTTGAAAAAGGGGCTTACCAGTCTGGAGGTAAGTTAAATGCTAATAAAACTCGTATTATTGCTATAACTAGTGGAAAAGGTGGGGTAGGAAAAACAAATATAGCTGTAAATATGGCAATTTCATATGCACAAGCTGGGAAAAAGGTCATATTAATAGACGGTGATCTTGGAATGGCTAATGTTAATGTTTTACTTGGTGTTTCTCCAAAAGCTAACTTGCTTGATGTTGTAAATAATCGTAGACGAATGTCTGATATTGTAACAGAGACAGAATATGGTTTTCAGTTTGTTCCTGGTGCAAATGGTTTTTCAAGGATTGCAAACCTTACAGAAAAAGAAATGAAAAATTTTGCCAAAGAATTTTCTACCCTTTCTAATGCTGATATTATTATTATAGATACAGGGGCTGGTATTGCTACAAATGTTCTTGGATTACTTACTGCAGCAGATGATGTATATGTGGTAACGACTCCGGAACCTACTTCTATTACCGATGCATATAGTGTTATTAAGATTATAGCAACAGAAATGTTAGAAAACCGTCCCAATTTAAAATTGATAGTTAATAAAGTTCATTCTTCTTCGGAAGGAAAACGTGTTGCAGAAAGAATTATTACAATTGTTGCTCAATTTTTAAATTATCAAATTGATTATTTAGGGTTTGTGTATGAAGATACTACGGTCCCATCTTCTGTTTTGCGGCAAAAGCCTTTCTTAATTACTAAGCCGGATGCAAAATGTTCTATATGTATAAAACATATAGTTGGTCGAATAGAGAAAACTCCATTTGATAGTCAAGAAGGTTTTGGTAGATTTTTCCGCAAATTTAATAGAAAATGGTAGTATAAGTTGACCTAACACGTTTTTTGACGTAATATTATATATGGGAGGAGTGCATGTATAACCTGAAACTAACAGCATATGCAGCCGGTACAGGTTTTATACTTTCTATATTAGCAGGTCTTATAGGTGGGGTTAGTTTTGGTGTGCTCATTTTGCGAGCATGTATTACTGGCTTGCTTTTTGCGGGACTTGCTATAGGTGGGTATGCACTTTATAAAAAGTATCTTTTAGAAGATAGGTCAAATTTTTCTTTTGATACAGAGAATGATTCAGTACAAGAAGGGCAACATGTTAACATTGTTTTAGATGATGAGCCACTTCCTGACGAGGCTTCTGCTCCTGAGTTTAATATTAATGACTCCGATACTGTAAAGCCATTAGTGAAA
>JTFN01001053.1_pt1 | contig 52357 bp, 54 predicted proteins | sample 235401 | NCBI WGS metagenome assembly JTFN01 (sample SAMN03067589, study PRJNA260952) | activated sludge metagenome | biome: Sludge; feature: Wastewater; isolation source: CETP activated sludge from augmented bioreactor treating industrial... | place: India:Gujarat | collected 2013-04 | reverse complement strand
CAACAACCGTAGAATTTGTTTCGTCAGTACTATTTTCAGTAATTGCAGGAGAACCATTTTCCTCTTCAAAATTTATAGCATCTGTAACTTCAGATTCATTTTGTTTGTTTTCTTGAGGGGTGTTATTAAACTCATATATTATTTCCACTTTGCCATATTTATCATCAAAAGCTTGAATAATAACTTTTATCTCTTTTACATCGCTTTTATATTCATCTTTTATATCTTTGTTCCATACATAATAAAGGTTGTCAGGTGTGGATTTGAGTTTTTCTACTAATTTTATATCATCATAATTTAATATAATATCATCTACAGATTCTTCGGGTGTTATATTTCCATATTGTTTTATTAGTTTATTTTTAAAATACACAAACTTTTTAAGCAACTCTGAATAAGGGAAATTTTCAGAAATTAAAATAATTTGAAATAATCCATATTGTGGGTCTATTTTTGTTTTACAAATACCGATGTTGTCTAGTGATGTTGTTCGCGGATGTGCTTGATATGTATTTTCAGTGGTACTTGATATTTTTTTAATCTCAGCTGAAGACATTGTATTTACTTCTTCTACTGACATTCCTTTTTTATATCCATATATTGAAACATTGCTCATTTTCGATTCCCTTTTTCTTATTTTATAATTTTATCATCGATGGTTATCTCTTTTCAAGTACAAAAAATTCGATTAACATTATTAGATATTTATAAATACTATTTTTAGTATTCTTTATTTTAATTGCTAATACATTTTGTAAATACAACAGATAGTCTTTCTCGCAAAAATATCCAATATTAGGTAAGTACTTGGGAAGACTTTACAAGTAATGTTCAAATAAATAGCATATGAAAACTATTTAAAAAAGTATATGGAATTTCCAAATTATATGATGAATTTATAAAGTTGGTTAACAATGAAAAAACCTTTTATGTGCTTTTGATGTATTACTAGATAGTTCAAACGTCCTTAATCATATTGATAAAGGTATGAGAACTTGTGCCCAATTGTTTTTATTAGAATTTTAATTAACACAACTAATTTGATTTTTATCGATAGTCATGATAGTATTAAATGCATACAGTTTTTTAAATTTGTATGCATTTAATACTATGAATAAACAAGAAATTGCGACAAAGATACTAACTCAAAAAAATGGAATAGCAAAAACAGCTGATTTTGCTGTTGCTCATCTAAGCAATAATGATATTTCTAGTCTTTGCAAATTAGGCGTTATAAAGCGGATTAAACGAGGCATCTATACCTTCCCAAATGAGAGTAATCTTTCGGAAGAACAGCTGCTTGTGTCTGTTTTACCACAGGCAATAATTTGTGTTGAATCTGCTCTTTTTTATTACGGGTATAGTGATTTTACGCCACGAAGGTGGTCTATAGCCGTACCCAGAACTGCAATAAAACAAGTTAAAAATACTGAACTGTTTTTTCTAAAAGCATATTATATCCAAAAAGAGTTTATTAATCTTGGCAAGACTACAGGTGTTTTTAATGGAGTAGAACTTGCATTGTACAATCGGGAACGTACTATTTGTGATTGTTTTAAGTATAGAACAAAGCTTGATAATGAACTTTTTAATAAAGCCATGATTGCATATATTGCCGATGATAAAAAAGATCTTGCACAACTAGCTAAATATTCCAAAGAAATGAAGATTTATAATAAAGTGATGTCACTTATGGAGGTTTTACTTAATGGCTGATAAAGCTTCGTCAGTGCTTGCGCGTTTAAAAAATAAAGCGAAAGAAACAGGGAAAAACTATCAATTTTGTTTGCAACTATTTTGTCAGGAAGAATTTCTTCGACGCTTAGAAAAATCAAAATATAACGAAAACTTTGTGCTAAAAGGTGGACTCTTTATTTATTCTATTACGAATTTTAATAGTAGGGTAACCGTAGATATCGATTTTATGCTTCGAAATATACAGAATACACCAGAGCGAATTAAAGATATTATTGAAGAAATAATTGAATGTGATGCTGGTAATGGATTTATTACTTTTGAAGTAAAAGGTACCGCTCCTATTGCTATAAATAAAAAATATACAGGTATAACGGCAAGTATTGTTGCTTATATAAAAAACACTCGTATGCCATTCAGTATTGATTTTGGTGTTGGTGATGTTATTGTTCCTACTTGGACTAAAAGAGAAATTCCAACGCAATTAAATGATTTTACATCACCGCTAGTTAATACATATTCACTCGAAACAACAATAGCAGAAAAGCTTGATGCAATATTAAATCTTATGGAATTTTCAAGTCGTATGAAGGATTACTATGATATTTATTATCTGTCTAACAGATTTGAATTTGATGAAAGTATACTTACTAAAGCCTTAAAAAAAACATTTGAAAATCGGAAACATGATTTTACTCTTGAGCAATTTGAACAACTTATGACTTTTGATACTGATGACGCCATGCAAAAAAAATGGAAAGCATTTGCTCGTAAAATTGACATTGAAACAGACAATTACACTACTGTGCTAAAAACAATAAATGATTTTTTAAGAATACCTTTTAAAAGTGCTATTAAAGATTAATAATGACAACACATGGTTTCGATTACGATTCAATCTAAGCTACGTTAATCATAAATAGGAGCTTCAGTATCAATGCACTGTAACATTTGCTCAGCTACTTTCTTTCCTGACCGGATCATTCCGCCAAATACAGGACCCATTCTATAAGCGCCAGCTACTCCATTGGCAGCCATTCCACTCACAAAAAGACGAGGATAAATTTCGCATGTATTTTCAACAGTGGCAAGTTCGGCCTTTCGACATTTTAAAGATTTCTCGCCCATAACCTTACCAGTCTCGGTATTAAGTGTTATTTCGTTTTTTCGGGTTAACACATTAACAATTTCAGATGGATGACCGGTAGCATCTTTGGTGAAACCATCTTTTGAGTGAAACCATCTTTTGTGTAAAACATAAACTTTTTCATACTACTTTATATTCTCCTCGCCCTAAAAATTGAATAAACTCTTTGTCTCGTAAAAATTGTAATTGCTGTCGTATTTTTGCTTGTACGTTACTGTTGTCCGGATGTTTTTTACTAAGTTTTTCTTCAAAAAGCGTATAAAAATTTGCAACTGGTTTATTGCTTTTCCAAATATAAATATATTTTGTATTCCTACTTTTTATACCGTTCCATTCCCCACCATCCTGGAAATATTTCTCCTAATGTAATTGTTTTTCTCTTCTTATAATCTGACATAATTTGCATATCTTTATTTTTTAAAGATAATTGCATTAAAAACTCACGGCATGCACCACAAGGCATTCCGCTACCTTCTTCTCCGTTAGGTGGTTGGTCTCTAAAAGCTATCATTCTTTTTATTACCGTTTGGCCACTATTAACATACATGTTTAATGCGGCAACTCTCTCGGCACATAAATTTAATACTCCGCTACAGCTTTCAAGGCAAAAACCTATAAAGATTTCGCCGTTTTCACTTTCTAAAGCGCATACAACATGATGTGCTTCTACAAAAGGTGATACCTCTTCTGGATGATACTGTTCTTTTGCTTTGTTATATAATGTTTCCCATATATCCATTTTTCACTCCTTATTAATTTTTTTTTGAAGTAATTTTATCGAATCTACTATCCATACAAACACTTATATCTGTGGTTACAAATTTACCGTTGTAAAAAAGTGAAAAAATTGTTGCTGGGGTTGGTGAGGATTGAGCTTGTTCCATTGTCTTTAATTTAATAACCTTAATGTTTAGATTTCTGTTTTTTGCTGTTTCTGTAAGCGATTCCTTTACGTGATATTCAGTATACGGACATCGGTTTGAATAATATACAACCCAGTCTTCTTTATCTTCACACTCTCCAACCTTTGCTTCATTGTTAAAAAATGGAACTCTGACATTTTCATTAAAAGGTAAGTAGAGCAATGAAAATCCTGCAGGAGTGGTATCACATTCTTTAAATCCTTGTCTTAAGAGCCATTTTGTATCACTCATAAAATGGAATTTTTTATTTCCTACAACAGTTACCAATCCATCTTTGCCTTGCGCTTTAGCATCTTGGATAGCTTCTTGTAGCAATGCTTTTCCGTGTCCTTTGCCCTTGTATTTACCAGAAACCCAAAAACAACCTAACATTAGATACTTTGGTGCCGTTACTGGCACCCATGCTTTTTCTGCAGGCCCATATTCAATAAAAACTTTTGCTCGTTCATTAATTCGTCGAAAAATCCAACCATTTTCAAATTCTTTTTTTAGCCAGTCCTTTTTTAGTTGATAGCTAATAGCACATTTCTTATCTGATATAGCGCAACAGATATGTTCTTTATCGATGTTTGTCTTATTAATTGTAATGTATCCCATATTTGACATTCCTTTACTTGTTTAATTCCTTAAGTTTTTTGAGTATGTGAATTGCCCATAAGAGGGTGATAATAGCAGCTGACCAGTTAATAAAAATAAGGCCGACCCAAATTCCCCGTTCTGCCATTTCAAAGGTAAAGCATAATAAGTAAAAAATGAGTGCGGGGGCTAAAATTTGTCGGTAGAGTCCCATCCACATAATTATTTTTGGTTTTTTTTAATCCTTGTAAAAGGGCGTTGCTCAAAAATAATAGCATATAACTATAGAAGGTAAATCCTTGAAGAAGAAGGTAGTCATATCCTATTTTTATGACGGCACTATTGTTGGTGAATAAAGAAATTATTTCCCTTCCAAAAAATAATTCTGGAGGCAAGATAATTAGCATTACCAAGAGTCCTCCTAAAAGAGCCTTTTTATATGATGAGATAACACGGTTTATTTTTTTAGCACCATTGTTTTGTCCAACAATTGCTGCAAGCACCATGTTAAGACCAGATGCCGGAATTAGACCTATTTGTTCGACTCGTATTGCAGCCCCGTATGCGGCAACTGCGTTCCTTCCAAAGGAGGAAGCAAACCAGGTAATAACAAAAGTTCCTAAACTCATTGTTAAAAAATTAGCCGAAGCAGGAGTTGCTTGTTCAACAATTTCTTTTATGTATTTTTTATTTGGCACATAATCTATAAAAGTAAGTTCTTTTAGTCCATGAGCTTTGTTTACTTTATATAATAAATACAAAAGGCATAAGAATTGAATAAATACTGTTGCTAATGCTGTTCCTGCTTCATTTAGATGCAAGGTAATCATAAACAAAGGGTCTAATCCAATATTTATAAGGCATCCAATTATGAGTATATTACGGTAACTGTGAGTATCCCCACGAGAAGCGAGCGCAGAAGACAAAATGGGAACTAAGCTTAAAATAGGCATCCCAATTACAATAATTCGGCCGTAAGATATTGCACTAGTAAGAACATCTCCACTAGCATTAAGGAGTTTAAAAATTGGAGCAATAAAAAATAGAAGTAATAATGAACCTCCGATTGATGATAGCAGAGATAATGTTATTGATTGACTTAAATATTTTCTAGATTCTCTGACCCTTTTTGCCCCAAGGGCATTTGCAATAAGAGCACCAGAAGCTGCAGAAAATCCAATCCCCATCGACATAACAAGCATGTATACCGGAAAGTTTAGTGATAAAGCTGCAAGCGCATCTGTAGAAAGTTTTCCAACCCAAAAAGTATCTACCAAGTTATAAAAGGTATTAAAAAAAAGCCCAATAGTAGTAGGAACCCCTAACCGGACTAGGTGTGTTGCAAGAGATCCTTGAGTCATATCTAAAGATTCATTCTGCATAGATTTTAATATACTACAAAATCCACTAAGTGATGTAAAAATTAATGAATCTTTTAATAATTAGCTAGTTCATGATAGTGATTTCTACTCTTCTGTTTTTAGCTCTTCCTTCAGCTGTATCATTTGTCGCTATTGGTTTCAAAGCTCCGTAACCTACAACTGTTGTTTTATCTTTTTTAATATCATGTAAAGAAATTAAATAATCTGCAATGTTTTGAGCTCGTTGTTCAGATAAAACTTGAACAAATTCCATATCCCCAAAAGTTGCGGTGTGGCCTTCGATTAAAATTTGGTGATCATCATAGTTTTTTAAAATAGCCCCTAGTTCATCAAGTTGGTTTGTAATATCAGGAGTCAATTCTGCGGATTCTGGACTAAACAAGAAGGCATTTGTTACAATTTTAACACCCTGTTCATCAATAGAGACATCAATCTCTGTTAAGTCACTTGTTTCAATTTCTTCTTGTAGTTCTTCGGCTATTACATCTGCACTTTTAGTAGCACAACTTGTAATCCCAATGACGAATAAAAATAGTAATGCAATTTTCAAAAATCTTTTCATCTTCTTATCTCCTTTTAACGTTACTTTAAGTATTAGTGTCTTTTTGTATAAAAGCAAGCTATTATTCATAAATAAATGATATAAAATAAAAATTATATTGTGTTATACTATTTCTTGTGATTAGTTGTAGATAAAGTACAAAAATTTTTTAAGAAGGAAGTACAGTAACGTGCCAAATTTATGGACATTTGAAAATGCTGAAAAACTCAAACCTTTTATGGATATTCTTATAGGGAATGATATACCTTATGAAATACTTACAAAAAAAGGAGAGGTCAATAAAGAAAGTGGTTTAATTGTTTTTGTTGAAGATCATTATTATAAAAGAGCAAAAAAGGAACTTCTTCGGTATAGAAAACGAATAAGCAATCGGCATAATAGATAAACTAAAGAACATTTGCATATTATTTTATTGACATAGTTTGTGTTGGAGTGTACTATGAAATTAGTACACAGGCTTTGCATAGACAAGGAGTTTTTATGATACATTTTAGTGATTCAGGCCCCATATATCTACAAATAGTGGAAGATTTTAAATTGCAACTTGCTAACGGAACTCTAAAATCTGGTGAAAAGCTTCCTTCTGGACGTGATTTGGCTATACAGATAAAAGTAAACCCAAATACTGTTGCTCGAGCGTATCAAGAGCTTGAGCGTCAAGGGATAACAGAAACTCGACGAGGTTTAGGAACCTTTATTGTCGAAAATAAAGATTTAGTACCTAAACTTCGAGAAGCTATGTCAATGAAAATAATAGACGATTTTTTAATGTATATGAAAGCAGCAGGTTTTTCTGCAGATGAGATACCTGCTCTAATAACAGAAGCATTGCGAAATAAATCTGATGAGTCACAAAAAAAAGTGGAGGAAAATTAAGGTGAAAGATACAAGTGTAATTCTTGAGGTTCGAAATGTGTCAAAATATTATGGTGCCAAAAAAGCACTAGCTGATGTTTCACTTAATTTACCAAAGGGGAAAATTTTAGGGCTAATGGGACCTAATGGGAGTGGAAAAACAACTTTAATAAAGACAATTGCAAATCTTTTATCTCCGAATGATGGCGAAATAGTAGTTTGTGGTAAAAAAGTTGGCTTTGCTACCAAATCGCTTGTTTCGTTTTTGCCAGATCGAAATATTTTACCTGCATGGATGAAGGCCAAAGATGCTATAGATTTTTATGCCGATTATTTTGCAGATTTTGATCGAAATAAGGCTTCTCATATGCTTAATTTAATGAAGCTTAAACCGGAACAAAAGGTTACGGCGATGTCAAAAGGAATGGTAGAAAAATTAAATCTGACTCTTTGTTTTTCTCGTAATGCAAAATTGTTTTTACTTGATGAACCTCTTGGTGGTGTTGATCCTGTTGCACGAGAACGTATTGTTTCAACAATAGTGCAATCTTATAGTGAGGATTCTTCTATTATTGTTAGTACTCATCTTGTTCATGATATCGAAAATATGTTTGATAGTGTGTGCTTTATTGATGAAGGCAGCATTATTCTTACAGGAGAAGCGGAACAATTGCGGATTGAGCGTGGTATGTCCATAGATCAATTATACATTAAAATCTTTGGTGAAAAATACTAGGAGTGTAGTAATGAAAACAGTTTTACGACAAGAATGGCGAGCAAGTAAAAAACGCATTGGTATGACTTCAATAGTTATTGCTGGTATTATGTTATTTACAATCTTAGTGAATCTATTTAGTTATTATGCACAAGATATACATGTTTTTGGCTTTGGAAAACTTCTGTATATTATGTGTCTGATTATTGCTCCGTGGGGAATTTCCCTTTTTACCCTTATAAAAGGAAGTGGAAATCTTCATTCGATTTTATTTAAAGATACGAATTATCTTGTTTTGACACTTCCTGTTCATAGTTGGGTTCTTATGGGTGGTAAAATGCTCATGAATCTTTTTGAATATTTTATTTATGCCGTTCCTGCTGCAATATATCTTTCATTTCTTGGCCCCACAGGTGAATTTTTATTTTTTAGGAATACGATTAATGGTTTTAATTTTAGTTTTAATTCTGGGGCAGAGGTAACGAATACCGGAACGTCTTATTGGTATAATGTTAAAATGATATACAAAACCGTATTAGAAAATTGGCAAAATATCTTACAAATTGGGCTTATATTAATCATCCTATTTATTGTTGTACAAATTTTTTTTAATATGGCATTTGCTGTTTATGGGACTTTTATTAAAACAAGAAAAAGACATATTTTTCTTATGGCTTTAATTGTGTTTTTAATATTTTTTATTCCTATACGGTGTTCTAGTGCCATGGTAATGTATTTATCTTTAAATAATATTTTGCCAGAAACTTCTGCCTTTGTGGGCGTTATGCTTGCCTTCGCCTTTTTATATTTTGTTCTTACAAGTTGGCTTATCGAAAAAAAGATTGAAGTGTAAGGGCGTTGACAAAAGTAAGCTGAGATGAAATACTAATAGGACATAAAAAATACAGGGGAGCTTGTGAACAAGCTGAGAGTAAGTTAGTAACTTAGACCCTTTTACCTGATTTGGATAATGCCAACGTAGGAAGTCATTTAACTTGCTTATTTATGGGAAATTCCTTTTGGGATTTCCTTTTTTTTTGCGAAATTTCAAAAAACTTTTCTAGTACATTGTCCTTATCATTAAATTAACAGGAGGATGTATGGAAAAAACAAAAACAGGTATTTTTTCAAATGGATTAATCTGGTTTGGAGCCTCAATTTCTATTGCAGAAATTCTTACCGGGACTCTACTAGCGCCGCTGGGATTTACAAAGGGAATTCTTGCAATACTTCTTGGCCATTTAATAGGTTGTTCGCTGATGTATTTTGCAGGCCTAATTGGTGCAAATACTGAGAAAAGTGCAATGGAAACGGTAAAAATTTCATTTGGTCAAAAAGGGGCGTTGGTTTTTGTTTTATTAAACATATTGCAACTTGTTGGCTGGACAGCTGTTATGATTTTTAGTGGAGCAGATGTTGCTAGTTCATTATTTAAAAATGGTGGTACCTGGCTTTGGGCATTAATTATTGGTGCATTAATCGTTTTATGGATAATTGTTGGTATTAAAAATATAACAAAAATAAATATTGTTGCTGTTGGTGCTTTATTTGTACTAACACTTGTGATGAGCGTTGTAATTTTTCGGGGCAATGTACATTCAGTTGCAACAGAGGGGCTAAGTTTTGGTTGTGCAGTCGAACTTTCAGTTGCAATGCCACTTTCTTGGTTACCACTTATTTCTGACTATACACGTTTTGCCAAAAAGAAAAACGCAGTAACTTTTGTTAGCTCTGCTGTCTATTTTATTGCTAGCAGTTGGATGTACTTAATTGGTATGGGGATTGCACTACTTACACACAAAAGTGATTTTGCACAAATTATGCTTTCAGCAGGACTTGGTGTTGCAGGGTTGTTGGTAATCATCTTATCGACTGTTACTACAACTTTTTTAGATGTTTATTCTGCTGGAGTAAGTTGTGTAAGTGTTTGTCGCAAAGTTCCAGAAAAAATAGCAGCTATTGTTGTCTGTCTTATAGGTCTTGTGCTAGCAATCTTTACGCCTGTAGGTGAATTTGAAAATTTTTTATATTTAATAGGCTCTGTTTTTGCTCCTATGACGGCAATTCTTATTACAGATTATTTTATTCTCAAAAAAGATACCTCTAATCTAAAATTTAATTGGGTAAATCTTATTATTTGGCTTGGTGGTTTTATTGTATATCGTTTGTTTATGAACATAGATACTCCAGTAGGGTATACTCTTCCTGTAATGATTATAACAGCAATAATATGCATTCTAATACATAAAATAGTAGTAAAAAATAACTAAAGGACTGAAAAAATGCTAAAAGAACAACTTTTAAATGTACAAAAAAAATCACCTCTTATTCACAATATAACAAATTATGTAACGGTAAACGATTGCGCAAATGTTCTATTAGCTTGTGGCGGATCTCCTATTATGGCTGATGATATAGAAGAAGTCGAAGAGATTACGAGTATTTGTGGTGGTCTAAACATAAATATTGGTACTCTTAATCAAAATACAATAAAATCTATGCTTGTAGCGGGCAAAAAAGCAAATCAACTTTCTCATCCTATTATTTTAGACCCTGTCGGAGCTGGCGCATCTGCTTTACGGACAGAAACGGCTCTTTCTCTTTTAGAAAAGGTACAATTTACGGTTATTCGTGGAAACATTTCTGAAATAAAAACTCTTGCTCTTGGTTTCGGAATGACTAAGGGGGTTGATGCAGATGCTGCCGATGCGATTACTAGCGATAACCTTGATGATGTTATTATAATGGCTAAAAAATTTGCTCAAAAAACAGGTGCAGTTATTGCGATTACTGGAACAATCGATATCGTAACAGATGGTAAAAAAACATTTATAATTAAAAATGGTCATCCTATGATGAGTAAAATTACTGGGACGGGGTGTATGCTTACAGCAATGATAAGTGCCTATGTGGTTGCAAATCCCTCATCTCTTGTAGAGGCAGTAGCAGCTTCTATTTGCGCTATGGGGTTGAGTGGTGAAATAGCCTTTTCTCGCTTGTCAGAAAAAGATGGGACTGCTTCTTTTCGTATGTATCTTATTGATGCAATTTCAAATTTAACTCCGAGTGTTCTTGAAAAAGGAGCTAAGTATGAAATACGATAGCAACTATTTGCGTTTATATGCGGTAACGGATAGGACATGGCTTGGAGAAAAAACTCTTGCAATGCAAGTAGAAGAGGCTCTTAAAGGGGGAGCAACTTGTATTCAGCTTCGTGAAAAAAAATTAAAGGAAGATGTGTTTTTACAAGAAGCCTTTACTATAAAAGCGTTGTGTAAAAGATATTCTGTGCCATTTATCATAAATGATAATGTGGATATTGCTATAAAATGCAATGCGGATGGAATTCATGTTGGGCAATCGGATTTAGAGGCTTCGCTGGTTCGTGAAAAGATAGGCCCCAAAATGTTACTTGGGGTGTCAGCACATACAGTACAACAAGCGAAGAGAGCTGAAGAATGCGGAGCTGATTATCTCGGAGTGGGGGCTGTTTTTTCAACGTCTACAAAACTGGATGCTAATGCCGTGAGTCATGAGGATTTAAAATCAATATGTGATGCTGTATCAATACCTGTTGTCGCAATTGGTGGAATTAATAAAAACAATATCATGGAGCTTGCAGGTAGTGGCATAGCGGGAGTTTCTGTTGTTTCAGCAATTTTTGCATCGGCTGAAATAGAAAAGGATTGTAAAAAACTTCTCTTGTTAACAGACAAGATGCTAAAAGTATAAAAATGGAAGTAATATGCAGATAAAAGGTATAATTTTTGATTTAGATGGAACTCTTTTAGATTCTATGCCAATTTGGGAAACTCTTGGTGGAGACTATTTGGTGCAAAAAGGAATAGTACCCGAAATAGGGATAAATGAGAAATTCAAAACGCTTACTACTTACGATGCGGCAAAATATTATAAAACTCATTATGGTCTAAAAGAATCTGTAAAAACAATTTTAGAAGAAATAAACAAACATGTTGAATATCAATATTTGCATGTTTTTTTATTAAAAAAGTCTGTGCATGAATTTTTAAAAAAGATGGTTTCTAATAAAATAAAACTTTGTGTAGCAACTGCGTCCGAGCGATATATTGTAGAGGCTGCCTTAAAACGAAATGGTGTTTTTAAGTATTTTGATAGTATTTTAACCTGTACTGAAGTAGGATATGCAAAAACTGAGCCTGCTATTTTTAATGAAGCTTTAAAACAGTTGGGAACTAAAAAAACTGAAACGCTTATATTTGAAGATGCTTTACATGCAATACAGACTGCAAAACTAGCAGGTTTTACTGTTGTCGGGATTGAGGATAAATCGGCTGAGAGCGAAAAAAATAAAATTCAAAAATTGACAGATTATTACATTAAGTCAAATGAATCTTGGAGTGAATGGTATGATAAAAATTTTAACAATTGCGGGTTCTGATTGTAGTGGTGGAGCTGGTATTCAAGCTGATATAAAAACCATAACTGCACATAAAATGTATGCCATGAGTGTAATAACTGCACTGACTGCACAAAATACAACAGGTGTTTTTGATGTTGTAGAAATGAAACCTGAATTTGTTGCAAAACAGATTGATTGTATTTTTAAAGACATTCGACCTGATGCGGTAAAAATAGGTATGGTTTCAAACGCGGAAATTATTTCTGTAATAGCACAAAAACTCAAAGAGTATGATGTAAAAAACATTGTTGTAGATCCTGTTATGGTTGCAACAAGTGGTAGTAAACTAATTTGTGACGAAGCAATTCAGTCTCTTATTAGTAAGCTTTTGCCCATTGCAGATGTTATAACTCCTAATATACCAGAAGCAGAAGAATTGTGTGGTTTTTCAATAAAAAACGAAAAAGACATGATAAAAGCTGGAAAAGTTATTTCTCAAAAAATAAATAGTGCGGTTTTGGTAAAAGGAGGGCATTTAGTAAATGATGCAATTGATTTGCTATATGAAAATGATAAACATTATTGGTATAAGTCAGAGAGAATAAACAATACCAATACACATGGAACAGGTTGTACGCTTTCTTCTGCAATAGCTTGCAATTTAGGTTCTGGGAAAGTACTTACTGAAAGTATAAAAAATGCAAAAAAGTATTTAACAGGCGCTTTACAAGCTCAACTAAACTTAGGAAAGGGGAGTGGTCCTTTAAACCATATGTATTTGTTATAAGCCCTTAAAACCTATATAATTTATAGTAAATCGTAATTTGCTTCGAGCATTCGCAATTGCTGGTAAAAAACTTTGTTTACTGGTGTTTGTATGGAGTGCTTTTCACCAAGTTCAACAACAGTTTGGGCAAATAGTTCTACTTCTGTTTTGCGACCGGCACATACATCTTGGCACATTGATGTTTTCCCAGCTGGCGAAATGCTATCAAGTGTTTTTAACCAGTTTGTTATGTCATCTTCGTTTAAATTTACCCCTTCTGGTGCTGAGACTGCCATTGCTTCACGCATTGCAGAGAGCATAAGGTTACGTGCGGGGCTATTTTTTTGTTGGAATGGTTTATAAGGCATTTTGAGTATTGCTGAACTTTGATTAATGCCAACATTACACATAAATTTGTACCAAAGGGTTCGTTTCATGTTTTGTGGAATAGTATAACTAATTCCTGTTCGATCAAAAAAGTCCGCAATAAGTTGAACTCGTTTGCTATATGTATCATTGGTTGCATCACCAAAAAAAATACTTCCAGAATTTTGATAAGTTGTTTCGGTGCCGTGGTGGCCAGCATCTGTCCCAATAATCATTGCAAGTGGCGTTCTTTCTTGTCCATAACGTTCCCTAATTGTTTGTTCACTTGTAATTCCGTTTAACAATGAAAGTATAAGAGTGTTCTTACCTACAAAGTTTGCCATGTCATCTAAAATTGTTATAAGATGATGATTTTTACACGCAACAATAATAAGGTCTGGAATCCAGGTTAAAGAATCTTCTTTTTTTTTGGAGTCGGCATCTGCAAACTTTACTTGTAGCTTTTTTCCATTTACATAAAGGCCTTTTTCTCTGTAACGCTCAAGACGTTCTCCTCGAGCAAGTATGCGTAAGTCAGCTTTCTGGCTTTCTAAAATTGTATTTGCAACAGTAAGGCCAATAGATCCGGCCCCTGCAATTAAAACTCGTTCAATCTTTTCCATTTCTCTATATTAATATAAATTTAATTTGCATTCAACTCTCCTTGCACCTGTTTTCGCTTTCTTATATTATTATAGTATGAATATAACTTTTATTATCCGGGTAATTAGCTATGCTATTGGAGTTCTTCTTCTTGCAAGTTTTCCTGTTCGAACTAAACGCTTAAAGCTAGAAGCCGGTGAATGTCTATTACCCTTAAAACGTAGTACTAGCAAAATGTATATTGTTGCTATTTTATTATGCTTTGCGGTTATCTTTATTTTACGGTTTCGTGATTTTCAATTATATATCACTGTTATCATGGATTTAGCCTGTGTTCTTGGTATTAACTTAGCCGTACGAGAAACAGTTAATAGAAGTGCTAGTGGTGTATACGAAAATGCACTTGTTACTGAAGGAGATCTTTTTTATCGAAAAAATATTATTGCTATTCCTGAGATTACAAACGAAAAAGATGACGACGATTCTACTTCAGAAAGTTCGTATGAGAATACGTTAAAAATAGTTACTCAAAAAGCTGGTGAAACTTGGATAGCATTCGATACAGCAGAAGAAAAACGAGCAGCATTACTGATTCTTAAGGATTGGGTATAGCAAAAAAAAGGTTATCTTGCATGCAAGATAACCCATCTATAATAATCAGGGTACCGCTTTGCGAAGGATAAAAATCCACATACCCTAGTAAAAAAGAGATTATCAAAGCGATAATCTCCTTTTGAGGTGCCAAGCGGATTCGAACCGCTGCATAACGGTTTTGCAGACCGCTTCCTTACCACTTGGATATGGCACCAAAGTGATTATTATATTATCAAAATAAGGGATTCTTGTCTAGCCTTCTACATGTAATATTGTTATAATATTAGTACTATGGAAAATGATTTTTATGATTTTATAATAATTGGCGCAGGAGTGGCTGGATTGACGGCTGCACAGTATGCATCTCGTGCTAATTTATCTGCTTTAGTTATTGATCCCATTTCTCAGGGTGGTCAGGTAGAGCAAATAATAGAACTCGAGAATTACCCAGGAATATATCCTGCAATAAGTGGTTTTGACTTTATAAAAGCAATGACTGAACAGACTTTAAGTTTTGGTGCAAAAATCATAAAAGATTCTGTAATAAGCATTGATAAGCCAAATGATAAATATTTAGTTAAAACAAAAGAAAAAGAATTTGAAAGCCATACTTTGCTCATTGCAACAGGAGCCTTTAGACGTCAGCTTAATGTTCCTGGTGAAAACGAGTTTGTAGGACATGGGGTATCATACTGTGCAACGTGTGATGGACCCTTTTTTAAAAACCGTAGAATTGCTGTTATTGGGGGAGGAGATGCTGCCTGTGATGAAGCAACGTATCTTGCTACGTTATCAGATAAAGTAACTCTTATTCATCGAAAAGGACAGTTACGGGCACAGAAAGGTATTGCGGAACGAGTTTTAAGAAATCCTAACATAACGGTAATGTTTAATTCAATTGTAAAAGAGATAAAAGGGGATACAGTAGTTAAATCTTTATTGCTTGAAAACTCAAAGACACATGAAGAATCAAATTTTGAAACAGATGGTGTGTTTGTCTTTATTGGTATGATTCCACGAAGTGAATTGGTAGAAAACCTTCCAAAAGATGAAGCTGGATATATTATAACAAATGAAAAGATGGAAACAAAATTTCCTGGAATGTACGTTGCTGGTGATATTAGATCCAAATCTTTTAGACAAATTGTAACAGCATGTGCAGATGGTGCAATTGCTGCTAATTCAGCGCGTTCTTATATATCTGAGCTAAATGAAGAGGTTTACAAATAGAGTTGAATTTTAAAACATCCTTTTGGTTTCTTACGTTCTTAATTAGTTTTTCAACATATATTTTCCCACTAACCGAAATAAAACAAAATACTTCTTTAATAGAAGAAACGAACAATTTTGTTGATTTTTGGTCTGATATTCCTGATGAACAGTTGGCTCAAACTATTGTAGATAAAATGACTGATGAAGAATTGTTTTCACAGATTCTTATGTTTGGCTGGGCAGGGAAAGAACCTGGTGATTTGTTAACGTCGTGGGTCGAAGAGCGTGAAATAGGGAGTGTAAAAGTATATGGGTGGGATACAATTGATGTAAAAAATGTTGCAAGTGCTGTTAGTTTTTTACAAAAAAAAGCACATGCTAATCGATTTAAAATTCCTCTGTTTGTGGCGACTGATCAAGAAGGTGGTATTATCCGCCATGTAAAAGGAACTACAAGTTTTACTCCTGGAAATTTAGCTATTGGGGCTTCTGCATACCCGTATGATGCGTATTGGTCTGGATTTTATATAAATGAAGAGTTAGCTGCTCTAGGAATCAATATGAATTTTGCTCCTTCGGTAGATTTATATACAAATAACGATTCAACGGTAATTACAACTCGCTCTTATGGTTGGAATCCTCAATATGCAGGAGAATTAGGAGCCGCTTGGTCAAAAGGTTGTATGGATGCAGGCGTTATTCCCACTGCAAAACATTTCCCAGGTCATGGAGATACAGCACTTGATTCTCATGGTAAATTACCAGAAATAAATATAGACATGGAAACGCTTGAGAATAGAGAGCTTGTGCCATTTAAATATCTTATAAAAGCTGGGATTCCAGCCATTATGTCTGGTCATTTAGGATTTCCACAATTGGTGCCAGATGGCTGTCCCGCTTCTCTTTCTAAATTAATGCTTACAGATTTATTACGAGAGGAATTAGGTTATAAAGGGTTAATCATTACCGATGACATAATGATGAACGGAGCAACTCTTTATGCTGGAGCCTTATCGACAGCTGTTCAATTGGCTATAGAGGCAGGAAATGATATAGTTATATCATCGACGACTCCAAGTCTTAATGAAGCCTTGTGGACTAAAAATATTGCAGAAATGAAAACGAACGAAGCATTCAAGCAACAAGTAAAATCTTCTGCAAAGCGTGTTTTGTTAGCAAAATTAGATTATTTTAAGGGCGATAATCCTGTTGCTCTCTATCCTACAATAGATGATCTTGATAAAAAAATACCTGCTCCAGGCTCAAAAGAGTTTTTTACTGCTCAGGCTTGCAGATCTATTACGATTTATAAAGATAGATTTAAAGTGTATTCGTCAGAATCCGCTAAGAATGATTCGATTCTTCTCGTTTCGCAGTTTCAAGAATTTTTTGATGAAGGTCATAAAAGATATTCAAATACCGATTATATGTTTTTCCCTTATCATATGGGAAAAAATGAAATTATGAAAACTGGTGATAGCCTAGCCGAAAAGATTAAAGATTATGAGACCATAATAATTTGTGTTGCAAATGAAGAATCTGCTAGTGTTGCAGATTATCTTAAAAACTCTGGGAAAAGAGTTATTATTGTTTCTGTAAATGCTCCGACACTTGTTTTTGATAAAACGTGGGCTGATACAGTTCTAATTTCTTATATGTATTCAAATTATTCGTTTGCTGCGGCGTTTGCTGCACTAGTAGGAGATTATAAACCTCAAGGCTATTTACAAATGAAAGATACTGATTCAACAGAAAAATCTGTGTCGTATTAATTAGTAGAGTAGTATTAGTATGAATTATGTTTGTCTTAGACCAAAATTTATAAATCGTGCTGTTGAATTTATAAAAAAAAATGAGCATTTGTGTACAGGTCTTTCAGAATGTCTTCGGTGGTATAAAAAAAAATCTGAGATTTCTCTTACTGTTGAACAAAATAGTGCATCATTGCAATCTGAATATTTTTTTTTACTTTACAATAATAATGCTATTGTTGGTCTTGTTTGTTTGATGACAAACGGTAGAATTTTACATCATTTTGAATTTTCAGAAACAGCTAAAAAGGAAGATGCAGTAGCGTGTACGACACAGCTTTTACAAGAATTTTACGGAGAAAAGTCTACATATTCTTTATTTTGTATTGCGGGGCTTGCAAGTAACACAGCTTTTCTCACAAATTGTGTTTTAAAGGCTAAAATTGCAAAGATTCGCCAAGAAGAAAACTATAATCTTATGATTTATAAGCCAACTTATTCTGAGTGTAAAAAATTTGCACAAATTCCAACCGGAGTCATTTTACATAAATGTAGTATTGCCGATTTGTATATTTTATCTGATTTGCAAAAGTTATATTACTTAGAAGAAGTGGTACCTGTTGGGATTTCTTTTAATGAAATCAATGGTCGAAAACTTTTACGAAGAGACTTGCAAAGGCAAATTATATTTGCACTGTATGACAAAGAGAAAGCTAAAAAGAACTGTAAATATCCTGTAGCAAAGGCAGAGACGAATGCAATTGGCTTTAACTGGTGTCAATTAGGTGGAATTTATACAGTAAAAGAGTTTAGAAATCGTGGATGTGCTACATTTCTTTCATTATATATTGCACGAACTGTTTACAAAAAAGGATATAATACTGTTTTATTTGTAAAAAAAAATAATGTACCAGCTATTCATGCTTACAAAAAAGCTCAATTTGTAAATAATGCAGAATTCCAAATAATATATTTTATATAAAAGATGTATTTTTATGCAAAATATTGCAAATTATTAAATATAATTGCAGTTCCAACTTGACCTGAATTATTCTGCCTGATATTCTTTACTATCAATATTAGAAATATAAAGTAAGGAGATAAAAAATATGGATACAGTGTCGATACTTATTGCATTTGGCCTATATTTAGGATTTATGGTATATCTTGGATGGCGATATAGTAAAAAAACAACTACTTCGAGTGATTTCTTTTTAGGAGGCCGTCAAGTAGGTCCTTGGATGACTGCTCTTAGTGCGGAAGCCTCAGATATGTCAGGTTGGTTATTAATGGGACTTCCTGGGGTTGCTTATCTTGGAGGTATGACAGATGCTTTTTGGACTGCAATTGGTTTAATTTTAGGAACCTATTTCAATTGGTTATTAGTTGCAAAACGATTAAGAAAATTTTCTATACATTGTAATGATTCAATAACAATTCCTGAATATTTTACAAACAGATTTAAAGATGAATCTCATATTCTTTCAGCTGTAGCAGTAATTATTATTTTAGTATTTTTTACTGTTTATACAGCTTCTGGATTTGTTGCTGTCGCAAAATTGTTTAATTCTGTATTTCATTTACCATATATGATTGCACTTGTTCTTGGGATTGTCGCTATACTTGCATATACCTTATTAGGAGGGTATCTTGCAGTTTGTGCTACTGACTTTGTTCAAGGAACTCTTATGTTTTTTGCTCTTGTAATTACAGGAATTGTTATGATTATATCCCTTGGCGGACCAGTACAGGCTATAGAAGCTGTGAACAAACTAGGGAATGGATATCTCAATCCTTTTGCTTCTGGTAATGGATATGGAGCAAAAGCTATTATTTCTGCTTTGGCATGGGGACTAGGCTATTTTGGAATGCCACATATTCTTGTGCGTTTTATGGGAATTAGATCTAATCAAGATGTAAAAATTTCTCGTCGAATTGCTATGGTTTGGGTTGTAATTGCTTTTATAGCAGCACTTCTTGTTGGTGCTTTTGGTAGAATTTATTTGTTACCAATGATTCTTGAAGGTTCGGCTTCGGAAACAGTTCTTATTCATTCGTTAGTAAAAATCTTTCCTGCTTTTATTGCTGGTATTTTCTTGTGCGGAATTATGGCTGCTGCTATGAGTACAGCTGATTCTCAACTCCTTGTTGCTTCTTCTGCTTTTTCTCGAGATATTTTTAAAGCATTTATTAAAAAAGATGCATCCGAAAAACTTTTATTACTTGTAAGCCGTTTTTGTGTTGCCGGGGTTGCAGTTATAGCATTCTTTTTTGCACTTGATCCTAATAGTTCTGTTTTTAGTTTAGTAAGTTATGCTTGGGCTGGTTTTGGTGCAACATTTGGACCTATAATACTTCTTTCACTGTTCTGGAGACGAATAACACGTAATGGAGCTCTTAGTGGTTTGATTGCTGGATTTATTACCGTTGTGGTATGGAAGGTTCTATCTGGTGGAATATTTGATATTTATGAAATTTTACCAGGGTTTATTGTTTGTCTAGTCATAACAGTAATAGTAAGTTTACTCGGGAAAAATAAAAATCCTGAAGTAGAGGCTATTTATGATGAATTTATCACAATTAAAGATTAGCTTATAATTAAATTTTCTTTAAACTTATCTTGTACGGCATCTAAAGCTTCATAAAGCCAAGGTGCAAAATGGCCGCATTCTCCATTTTTAATCATTTCTATTGCTTTTTCATGTGAGAATGCGTCTTTGTATACTCTTCTGTGGGTTAGGGCGTCGTAAACGTCTGCTAGAGCAACAATATGTGCATGGGTAGGTATCTGATCTGTTTTTAGACCGTCTGGATACCCCTTCCCATCCCATTTTTCGTGATGATAGCGACAAATATCGTAACTGTATCTATAAAATGTGTCAGCTGCTATGTTTTTTAATCCTTTTAATCCTTTTAATACTTTGCAACCGTATACTGTATGTTTTTTCATTTTTTCAAATTCATCGTGCTCAAGACGAGCTGGTTTTAACAAAATACTTTCTGGAATTAATATTTTACCAATATCGTGTAATGAAGAAGCGAGCATAATTTCTTGAATTTGAGTTTTGTTCCATGAAAAACTAGGAGCTGTTCCATTTAAATATTCAAGAAGAATATGTGTGTAGGTTTTAATATTGTAAATATGTTTACCAGTATCATCGTCTCCGGCGCGAGTTTCTACCATAGAAGCTATAGTTTCTATAATTATTTCATTTGTTCTATTTATACGTTGCTCTTGGAGGCGGTTTGTTTCGGAAAGAATATATTTTTCATTATATAGATTTATAATGTTACGGACTCTGCGTTCTGTAGAGTATTTCTCAATTGGTTTAGAGATAATTTCTGCTACACCCATATCATATGCTTTATGAATCATTCTGGCGTCATCGCTGTCTCCTGTAATAAAAATAACAGGAATATTTTTTGTTTCACCACTTGTTTTAAGTTGTCGTAAGACTTCTAGTCCGCTCATTTTTGGCATTATTACATCAAGTAAGATTACTGCAATTTTGTCATGATTTTCCTCGAGTTGTTGTAAAACTTCTTGTCCATTTTTTGCCTGCAAAATATTAAAATCAGAAGAGAAAATCTGAGCTAATATTAGACGATCCATCTGTATATCATCAGCTATTAATATAGTATCTCTTCCCATTAAGTGACTCCGTTATTAGAATTTGGCAATATGTTTACACATATCTTCGTACTCTCTTTTTGTTTTTGCATATATTTTTTTCATTTCTTCAAAATTATTTTTTCTGTATGCTATACAAATTTTAGAAAATTTATCATAAAGGGTTAGTATTCCTAAATTTCCTGTTATTCCTTTTAACGTGTGTGCTTTTTCAAAAGCTTTTTGCCATTCTTTGTGTGTGAAATATTTCTCTAGATCATATATAGAATTGTCTGAGCCAAATTCTTTTATGTATTTTATATACATATCTGTATTATTAAGGAATCTAATTAAGGAAGTGTCAACATCAATATCTAGTAATTTTAATTCTTGTAAAATTTTTTCATTAGTCATCACAACTCCCTTTTTTTTAACGTTTTGGTAACTAAAAATAAATAAATATATATATATTAATAAAAGTATAACATAAAAGAAAAAAAAAGAAAGTCAAAAGGACTATTTCTTTGCAATAATTAAGAGTTATTTGACATTTTAAAGGATTTTTCAAAGGCAGCTTGTGCTCCTTTCTGAATTGCTCTTCTCATTCCAAAATCTTCAAGAGCTTCTACAGCAGCAATTGTTGTCCCTCCCGGGGAACATACTGCATCTTTAAGTAATCCTGGATGTTTTTCTGTTTTTATAACCATGGCTGCGGAACCTTTTACCGTTTGTGCTGCAAAAGTGTAAGCATTTTTTCGAGACATACCAAATGCAACAGCTGCATCTGCAAGAGCTTCTATAAAAAGATATACGTAGGCAGGGCCAGAACCACTAATAGCTGTAACAGCATCCATTAGTTTTTCAGAAACTTGTTCTGTTTTTCCTGCTTTTTCTAAAAGAGCTTTTATATCTGTAACTATTTGGTGTGTTTTATCAGACTCGTTGATTGAAAGAGCTATCATGCCTTCTCCGATTTGTGCAGGAGTGTTTGGCATTAAGCGTACAAAAGAGGTGTTTGTTTGTAGGTTGTTTTCAGATAGGTATTTTTTTTCTGTATCGTGTAGTTGTTTTAAAGTAATACCTGCAGCTATAGAAATAATTACTTCTGGTATTTTGTTTGTCTTTGTTTTGTAAATATCAGATAAAATTTCGCAAATATATTGAGGTTTAGATGCTAAAAACAAAAAATCAACATTCTTTGAAAGCAATTCAGTATAATTAGCTACAGGGATAACTCCTATTTCTGTAGCTAATTTATCTAATTTATCTATATTATGATCACAAACAAAGATGTTAGAAGGGGAGATAACTTTTGCAACCGCTTTAACAAGTGCTCCGCCCATAACTCCACAACCAATAAAAGCCACTTTTTTTTTCTGAATATTCATTCGTTATACTCCTAAAAACATTAAATTTATTTTCTAGTTATTGAGCTGGTGAAAAGAGAGTCGCTTTTATTGTCCCATTAGCAAGATTTTGAAGAAGATTTGGTTTTGCACCGTTAGTAAGAATCATAGATACATCATATTCTAGAACTTTTTCAGCAGCTTCCAGTTTAGTTGTAATTCCACCCGTACCAAAATTATTAGCTTTTCCTATGGAAATACTTTTTTTAGTTTTTTCTACATCTGTAATATTTTCAATAAGTTTAGCGTCTTTGTATTCTTTTGGGTTTTTCGAATAAACACCGTCAATATCACTACAGAGTATAAGTAAATCGGCACTCCATAATATAGAAGTTAGTGCACTTAAATTATCATTATCTCCGATACTAAACTCATCGCAAGCAACACTGTCATTTTCATTAATAATAGGTATTACTCCCTCGTCAACAAGTGTAAAAAGTGTGTTTCTAATGTTTAAGGTTCGGTGTTGATCACCAAAATCGTCTTTTGAAAGTAATAATTGTCCAACATGTAAATTAAATTTTCTAAAGCAACTTCTCCAACAATCCATAAGTTCAACTTGCCCGATGGCACAAAGAGCTTGCCTATAATGTAAGTCTTTTTTTCTAGCCCAACGATCAATTGTTGAAATCCCAGCTACTTGGGCTCCTGAAGAAACTATAACTACTTGTTTTCTATTATCAATAAAAGTGGAACATTGTTTTGCAAAATTTTCCATAAATTCTATGTTTATTGTTCCGTCTTCTTTTGCAAGTGTGTTTGAGCCAATTTTAATAACTATTTTTCTTGCTTTTGCTATTGTTTCGGAAATTGTCAGCAGATTTTTTTGAGCTTTATCGGAATTATTAATTATATTCAACGTATTTGACCTTTTCCTCGAATAAAATATTTTGTAGTTGTTAGTGCTTGCAATCCCATTGGACCACGTACATGTAATTTTTGAGTACTTATACCTAACTCTGTTCCAAAGCCAAATTCTTCTCCATCTGTAAAACGGGTAGAAGCGTTTACATATACACACGATGCATCAACTTCTTCTTGAAATTTTGTTGCGTTATTCATGTTTTGGGTTATGATAGATTCTGAATGTTTTGTGTTAAATTTATTTATATGTTCAATAGCTTCATTTACAGAATTGACAGTTTTAATTGCAAGAATATAATCTAAAAACTCATAACCAAAATCTTCTTGTGTTGCAGGAATAATATCTGTGTTTTTTGTTGCTTCATTTTGAGAAGATACTGCAGCTTTTTTTGCAATAAGTAGCGTTTGTTCATCGCATCTAAGTTGAGCTCTGCCAAGAAAAGTTTCTACAAGAACTGGAATAAAACTGTTAATAATGTCTTTATGCACAAGAAGCGTTTCTATTGCATTACAGACTCCAGGACGTTGTAATTTTGCGTTTTCAGCAATTTTTACTGCAGATTCAATATCGGCTGTTTTGTCAACATAAAGATGGCAAACTCCACTTCCTGTTTCTATTACAGGGACTCGTGCTTTATCCAATACAGTTTGGATAAGTCGCTTGCTACCTCGAGGAAGAACAAGATCTATTTTTCCCCGTGCAGTAACAATTTCATCTACTTCACTATGATCTATGCTAGGGGCAAGTTCTAATGCTTCAGGAATTCCTACTTTGAGTGAATTAGGGTTCCTAGAGGTAGAGAGGCCTTCTTTTATAGCTTTAACAATTGCTTTATTAGAATTTATTGCAGAAGAACTACCTCTAAGTAATATTGAATTTCCACTTTTATATGCAAGAGCAAAGGCATCTATAGTAACATTTGGTCGTGATTCATAAATAATTGCTGTGACTCCAATTGGAACTCTTACCTGCTCAATTTTAAGCCCATTTGGGGTAGTCCATCCGTCAACAACTTTACCAATTGGAGAAGGTTGTGCTATAACACTGTTTAAGCTATTAATAATGGCGGTTAATCTTTCTTCCGAAAGCGAGAGCCGATCGATAAGGCTTTCTTTTGTGCCTTTTTGTCTTTCTCTTTCTATATCATGCCTATTTGCTTCGAGAATAAGTTTTTTTTGTTTTTCTAGAGATATTGCTACATTTTTTAATGCGTTATTTATTTCTTCTTCACTACATGTAGCTAACTTTCTAGAGGCTATTCGAAGTGTTGAGTATGTAGTTTCAGGAATCATAAAATAAACTCTTATATTAGTAATTTGCCAAAAATGTCATTGAGACTAATTGATAGACACGGCAAAACTCATCTTTGTTTAATTCTTGTTGTTTTATGTTTTGTAAAAAACACCAAAAAACACCAAATTCAGGATCAATACGCATTGCATATTCTCCAAAATCGTAACTTTTACTTTGAGCTCCAAACATGAGGTAAACGATACTATCTAAACAATCAACAAATTCTGCATAAGAATTATAGTATTTTTTATGCAGTAGAGAGTCACAAATCTCTTCTAATTGAAGAAGAATTTTCTCTTTTAATGTTTCATCTGCTTTTTCTATCCAAGTTTTTTGAACAAGAAGTTGAGTGTTATTATGAAAACTAGTAATTAGTTTTTTTTCGTCTTCGTTTCCAGCGTTAGAAGCTATGGCTCTACTGTTCTCGGAATTACCAAAAATAGAGGCAAGTTTTACTGCACTTTCCTGGAATACGGTATTGTTCTCTAAATTAAGTATTCCTTTAAACGCAGAAATGGTTTCTTTTAATGCATATTTTTCAACAATTGAGTTTACAGTTTCTAAAGTTTTCATGAGAATTATCGTGCCTTTTTATAGCACTTTTGTCAAGGTGTGAAAATATACTCTTATTGACCTAAAAGGATGTTTTGTATACCTTATATATATTATGAGAATAACAATATTAGGTGAAGAAGTTTTACGCCAAAAAGCAAAACCTGTAGAGAATATCGATGATGATTTTAGGGCTATGTTAGATGAAATGTATAAGCTCATGAAAGATACTAATGGAATCGGTTTAGCAGGTCCGCAAATAGATGATTCTCGACGTTTTTTTATTATCGAAGTAGAAGATGGTATTCGCCGTGTTTTTATAAATCCTCAAATTATGGAAATGTCAAAAGAGACATGTCCTTATGAAGAAGGCTGCCTTTCTATTCCTGGCGAATATGAAGAAATTATTCGCCCAGAGAAAGTTAAAATTCAAGCTTTAGATGAAAACGGAAAATCATTTGTTCTAGAAGCGGATGGAATCCTTGCTCGTGCAGTTCAACATGAAAACGATCATCTTGATGGTATTTTATATATAGATCGTGGTGATGAAAAATTTCGAGAAAAAATAATCAAAAAATTTGAGTTACGAGCTATACGGCATGCAGAAAAAAAAGCAGCTAAAGAGGCTAAAGCAAAAAGGATTGCAGCAAAAATAGCTGCTGCTAAGCAAAAAGCAAATAGTTAAACAAAAGGTGTGTTGAGTGCTAAAAGTGATTTATGCTGGAAGCCCTGAAATTTCAGCGACTGTATTAAAATATTTAGCAAGTGTTTCGAGTATCGAAATTGTAGGAGTTCTTACAAATCCTCCTTCTGCAAAAGGTAGGCATAAAAAACTAACCCCTACTCCTACTGCTCAAATGGCTACTTCTCTTAATCTTACTGTTTTAGAGCCCGAATACTTACGAGCCTCAGCGAGAGAATTAATTAGTGCTTTAAATCCAGATATCTTAGTTTGTTTTTCGTATGGTAAAATATTTGGTCCAAAATTTATGGAACTTTTCCCTAAGGGTGGGATTAATTTACATCCTTCGTTGTTACCAAGGTGGAGAGGGTGTGCTCCTGTTGCTGCGGCTATTCTTGCGCAAGATACAGAGACTGGTATAAGCGTTCAGCGAGTTGCACAAGAAATGGATACGGGTGATATTCTTTTACAGACGAGATTCCCTCTTTTAGGAACAGAAACAGCTGCTTCTTTGTTAGAAGACACAGCTCAAAAGGGTGGTCCAATGTTAGCCTCTGTTTTAGAACAAATAGAAGCCGGAACTGAGAAATCTTTTCGGCAAAGTTCAAGTGGTTCGACGTATAGTGAAATGTTAAAAAAAGAAGATGGGGCTATTGATTGGAAAAAAAGTGCTTCTGAAATAAGTGCAAAGATTCGAGCCTTTAACCCATGGCCAGGAGCTTTTACGTGTATAAATGGTAAAATGTTGCGCATGCATTATGCACAAGTCTTTAATGGTAATATATGCGAAGTGTGTGAAAATTTACTGCAAGATGCCACCCCTGGAACTGTTCTTTGTGCAAATAAAAAAAATGGAATACTTATTCAATGTGGACGAGGTATTCTTTCTGTGACATCATTGCAATGGCAGTCGAAGAAAGCTATGAGTTGGAAAGAATTTTTAAATGGTGCGCATAATTTTGCTGGAAGCTGTTGTTGTGAAATCGAAAAGGATAAAAAATGAATCTTAGTCAATTTGGTGTAAATTTTGAAAAAATTAATGAGTCAATAAAAAACAATTGGAAATTAATGCTTTCAACGGTTATTGTAATGCTTGTAGTGTTAGCAATAATTTGTTTTGCAACTTTTTTTATGGTTGTAAAAAGTCCAGAAAAAGTAATGGTTCCCGATATTGTAGGAGAACCCCTTACTGATGCTTTGCAGGAGATGCAAGCAAAAGAGTTGTATCCTAAAATTACGTTGCGTTTTTCTGAATCTCCAGATACAAAGGGAGATGTGCTAGAACAAAATCCTATAGGCGGTGCAATTGTAAAAGCTGGCCGTCGCATAGAGTTAGTTGTCAGTAATGGAGCTGTCCTAGACCAAGTCGAAGATTATGTTGGTCAAAGTCTCGATGAAGTTCGAGCCCATATGCAAACGTTATTTGCATCGACTTCTCGTCCTATGATTTCATTGCCTGATGTTCCTGTGTATCAAGAGGATGAGGCCGAAGCTGGTATTATTCTCTCGCAAAATCCTCCTCCAGGAACAGATTTAGTTGAACCTATTACGCTAGATTTAATTGTTTCTTCGGGTCCAGGAAACAAAAAAGTTACTATACCGTATTTAGTTGGTATGACATTGGCTGATGTTCATGTAAGGATGTCACGCACAAAACTTATCTTTCAATTTACAGGGGAAATTCCAGATGAGGATACAACTCCAGGAAGTGTTATTTCACAAAAATGGCCAGAAGAAGGAGAATTAGAACTTCCTTTATATTCAACTGTTTCTGTTGTGTTGGCTATTCCAGAAGAACCTGTTGATGATATGATTTACGGAATATATGAAGAGACGCTGCCTCCTTATCCTTATGCTCTTGACGTGTCATTAGATGCGACTACAGAAGATGGTGAAACGTATAATGTTGTTGAATTTAAACATCCTGGGGGTGAAATAACTATTCCATATTCTGTTACAAGTGGAACAAAACTTGTCTTATCTGTTCTTGGAAAACAAGTATCTAAAAAAACGGTCGAATAAAATATGATACATCCTAAAGTTTGTTTATGTTTAACCTGTGAAACGATTGAAGAAGATTTAAAAATGATAGAAAAATACCGCAATTGGATTGATATGGTTGAGTTGCGTGTAGATTATCTTTCTCCTGATGAACGATTGCATATAAGAAAATTTCCCTCTCTTGCCGGACTTCCTGCTATTCTTACAATTCGGCGACAAGTAGATGGTGGAAATTTTATAGAAGGGGAAGCAACACGGACTATCTTGTTTTCAAGAGCTCTCGCTTTTGCTTACCAAGATATAAGTAAAAATTTTGCTTATATAGATTTAGAGGAAGACTTTCATGTTCCGGGCTTACAAGATGCTGCATTTGCATTTGGTACCCGTATTATTCGCAGTTATCACAATATGAAAGATCCTATTCAAGATATTGCAAAAAAAATGGATTCGATGAGAACAACTGGGTATGAAATTCCTAAAATTGCGTGCATGCCACATTCTCTTAGAGATGTTACGTCTATGTTCGAACAATCTAAATTAATAGATTATGAACATATTTTATTAGCAATGGGTCCTTTCGGTGTTCCGTCTCGTATTTTGGCACAAAGACTCGGTTCGTTCCTTTCATATTCTTCACCTTCAGAAACAAGGGGAAATTTATGTGTGTTAAATCATCTTGATCCTAGGACTCTAGTTGAGACATATAATTTTCGATTAATTGATGACGATACAAAAATATTTGGTGTTACAGGATCCCCACTTATTGCAACTTCTAGTCCTCTCATTCATAACGCAGGGTATAGGGCTCATGGTATGAATGCTGTTTATATTCCTGTAAGGTCAGATACTCCCGAAGAAGCAATAGAATTTGCAAACCAGCTTAATATAAAAGGTTTGTCAGTAACTTTTCCTCATAAACAAGCAATTATTAAGGAATTAAAACAAATTTCTGAAAAAACGGGCGCGATTGGAGCCTGTAATACTGTTGTGCGTCGCGAAGATGGTTGGTACGGATATAATACAGATTCTTACGGACTAAAAAAAGCTCTTATGGAGTTTACTGGCTTACAAAATTTTAAACACAAAAAAGTTGCTATCATTGGTGCGGGCGGGGCAGCTCGTGCAGCAGCAAATGTTGTAAAAGAACTTAATGGTAAATGCTGCATATTTAATAGAACTGTTTCAAAAGCTCGATATATAGCAGAACTATACAGGTTTAAGTACGCAGCTCTTTCACCGGATTCAGTCGATATGTTAGATTTGTATTCTGATATAATTATTCAAACAACTTCAGTAGGGATGGTAAACACAGAAAAAAAACAGAATCTAATAGATCCAATTTTCTTTTACGATTTTAATGGCCACGAATTTGTCTATGATATTGTGTATGAGCCTAAAAAAACACCCTTACTTCGAAGAGCAGAGGCTGCGGGATGCCATATTCAAAATGGATATTCAATGTTAAAAAATCAGGGTTATGAACAGTTCAGTTTATTTACAGGGGAAAGTTATGAGTAGTTTAACTCAAAAGGAACAAAAAAAACTTGTTGGAAAAGTTGCTATAGATACATTAATTGAGAAGAAACTTATTTTTTCAGGAATGAAAATAGGTTTAGGAACTGGTTCAACTGCTATGACAGCAGTTACTCGACTAGCTGAAAGAATCAGTGATGGTACTTTACGAGATATTAAGGCTGTATCGACTAGTTTTCAGACTGCTAATGCCTGTGAAGAATATGGAATCCCTGTATTTACGCTCAATTCAAAACTTATTAATGGAAAGTTAGATTTAGCAATAGATGGAGCTGATGAGATTTCTCCAGAAAAGCACCTTATTAAAGGTGGTGGGGCAGCACATGTAAAGGAAAAAATAATAGAATACAGTTCTAATCAATTGGTTATTATTGCAGACGAGAGCAAACTTGTAGCAACTCTTGGTACAAAATTTGCGCTTCCTGTAGAAGTTATTGCAGATGCACGTGTTCCGGTAACGCAGGCACTCGAAAAACTTGGTGCAAAGTGTGTTTTACGAGAAGGCGTAAGAAAGTGTGGGCCTGTAATCACAGACAATGGTAATCAGATAATTGATTGTACATGGGAGCAGCCTGTAAACGCTGTAAAGTTAGAAGATAAAATTAATTCTATTACTGGTGTTGTTGAAAATGGTTTTTTTACAAAAAAAAATCCGATAGTCTTTATTGCAAATGCAGATGGCAGCGTTCAAGAATTATAAGAAAGAGTCATGTTTATTTAAATAATTTTAAACTATGCCCCAAAAACACGAAATGTATTGTATACTAATTTTATATGCCCAAATTATTATTAATAAGTTTTGATGCTGTTGGAAGTGATGAACTTTCAATCTTATCTCAACAACCAAATTTTCAAAAACTTATGAAAGATGGAACAGTTTTTAAAGATATGAAAACTGTTTTTGTTTCAAATACCTATCCTATTCATTGTTCTGTAGCAACGGGTGTGGATCCTTGCTATCATGGACTGTGTTCTAACACTCTCGTAAATCCTGCAAAATCAACTTTTTGGAATTATGATAGTAGAATATTAAAGCATAAAACTCTTTGGAAAGCAGCTGCAGAAAAAGGGTTGTCAGTTGGAAACGTTCTTTGGCCAGTGACTGGGAGTTGCGCATCTATAAAATGGAATATCCCCGAGATTGCTGTTCCAAGAGGTGAAAGTCAATTAAAAGCTAATTTAAAAAGTGGGTCTGTTTGGCTCCAGATTATAGAATTTCTACGACATAAAAAACTTCTTGATGGTGTTAATCAACCTCAACTTGATAGTTTTGCCATACATTGTGCTCAAGATATAATTTCAAAAAAGAATCCCGATTTGTTTATTATTCATCTAACTATTTATGATTCCATGTGTCATAAATATGGTCGTTTAAGTGATGAGTCGAAATTTGCTCTTCATTTTTTAGATGATTGTCTTGGAGTTCTTATTAAAGAGTGTCAAAAAATAAACAAAAAAGTTGGAGATCCTGAAGATAGTACTCAGTTTGTTATCTTTTCTGATCATGCACAGCTCGATGTTAGCAAAAATATAAATCCAAACAAAATTTTGGCAGATAAAGGGTTCCTTTCAATGCATCCTGTAGAAAATACTACATTTGGAAATAGTGCAAGCAGAATAAATAATTGGAGATGTTTTTTCCAATATTCTGGAGGAAGTGCTTTCTTTTTTACTGCTCCAACAAAAGGCGAAAAAAGATCTGAAGAAAAAGGTGATAAATCAGAAAACTATAGGATAGGTCTTTCATCTTCTGAATTACGAAATCTTCAAGATGAAATTTTATCTTTGGAAGGTGTTGAACGATTATTAACTGAAGATGAATTAAAGGAATCTGGTTTTGCAGATTGCCCTTTTTGTGGTGGTGCCAAATTTGGGATTGCTGCAAAAGAGGGGTGGTATTTTGATGAACAGCACTGGGAGAAAGCAACTCATGGTTATACAACGATGGTTCCCTCAAACAACTCGTTTACAGATTTTATACCTCGACCTCATTATGGGACATTTTGTGCTGTAAATAAAAAAGATGTAACAATCCAATGCAAAAGAGTGACAGATGTAACTAAGCTTGTGGCAAGTTTACTTGATTTAAAAATGAATTAAAATTTCATCAAGAAATGACTAAAAATTAATATAAAGCGAATACTATTAATTATATAAGTTAAATGGGTGAAATTTATAAGGAGTTTAAATGAAATTTGCAGCAGTTATAGGACCAGCTTTATATGCTTTAATAGTAGGAGTGTCTGGCAGAACTTCTTATGGAATCTTTGCCTTTATTGTTTTATTCTTAATAGGGTTAATTATTCTTACCGTTGGAAGAGGCACTTTAATTTCTGCAGAGCAAAAAGATAGAGGGTAAAAATTGCACGCTATCTTTTATAATCTAGTGTTTTAAGCTATTTGAGTATTTTTCTTAGTATTGTCTCATTTTGACGCCAATTTTTATTGACTTTTACTTGTAAATCAATATCAACTTTATAATCGAATATTTTTCTGCATTGTTTTATCGATTCTACTCGAATGTTTTTTATCATGCTTGCGCCCTTGCCTATAACCATCCCCTTTTGGCTGTCTCTTTCTACAACAAGAAAGGCTCTTACCCAAAGTTTTTTGCCTTCGTTGCGCCATTCCATGTCAGCAATATCAATGTAAAGTGCATGGGGGATTTCATCTCGTAATCTGCTTATAGCTTGTTCTCGAATAATTTCGGCTATACGGAAATCAACTTCTTGGTCTGTATAATATTCTTCTGGGTATAATTTTTCACCAATGGGAGCCAGTTTGTAAAGAGCTTTTAAAACTTCGTTTATACCATCATCTTTTTCTGCAGAAATTTCAAAGACTTGATTACTAGAAAGGTCTTTAAACGTGTTAGCAAGAAAAAGTCGGCTCGCTGCAGCATTACTTGCAGGTAAATCTGTTTTGTTAATGGCTATGATAGTTTTTTGTAAATAGGGAAGAACAATGTTAGCCGTTAATGCTTCTTCTTCACCTGCTTTTCGTGTGCTATCAATCATATATAAGAGCGCATCTGCTGCATTTAATTGTTCTTGGGTAATTGATTTAAGTTTTAAATTAAGTTTCTTTTCTGATTCATGATATCCTGGTGTATCTATAAAAACCAGTTGCCCTAATGAAGTGTTAACAATTCCTTTAACTGCATTGCGTGTTGTTTGAGGAATAGGCGATACAATCGAAATTTTTTCTTGACTTGCAGTGTTTAAGAAAGTTGATTTTCCTGTTGAAGGGCGACCGATAATTGCTACAATAGCGATTTTTTTGCCATCTGTTTGCTTATTTTCTTTAGAAGAAAGTTCATTCATGTCGTGAGTATATCATGAAATAATAATAATTTATAGCGATTTTATTGAATTCACATTCTTTTTATGATAGGTTGTAAGATATGAATAATTATTCGTTTGAGGTAGGTGACCCCCTACCGTTTGGAACTCAAGTTCGTACACATGGGGTTAATTTTAATTTGTTTTCAAGAAATGCGACAAGTGTTACACTTGATATTTTTGCAACAGAAAATGATTCTGAACCAGCAATATCATATTGCCTTGATCCTGTAAAAAACCGGACTGGTGATATTTGGCATGTTTATGTTAGAGGGCTAAAAGCGAATGCACTGTATTTGTATCGAGTTGATGGCCCTTTTAATCCTAAAAAGGGTCATAGGTTTAATAAAAATACCTATCTATTAGATCCGTATGCAAAAGAGCTTACTGTGGCCTCTATTTTTGAAAATATTCCTTATGGGTATGCAGCGCCTCAGGATAAAATGGATGTAATGCTTTCGAAACTTCCAGATGCAAAAAACTTTCCTAAATGTGTTGTAATAGATGATAACGATTTTGATTGGCAAGGTGATAAATCCTTAAATTATCCGTTGCGTCAAAGTGTATTATATGAAGCACATCTAAAAGGGTTTACTCAAAGTGAAACTTCTGGGGTAAAAAATCCAGGAACTTATGATGGCCTAATAGAAAAAATTCCTTATTTAAAAGAACTTGGGGTTACAAGTCTTGAATTAATGCCAATCCAAGAGTTTGACGAATATGAAAATTCCAATATAAACGCTAAAAACGGAGAACGTCTTAAAAACTTTTGGGGATATAGTACAATTAGTTTTTTTGCACCCAAAGCAACATTTGCCTCTGATAAAAGTGCAGGAGGTGCTGTTCGTGAATTTAAGCGAATGGTAAGAGAACTACATAAAAATAAGATAGAACTAATACTTGATATTGTTTTTAATCATACAGCGGAAGGAAATGAAAACGGAGTGACCATAAATTTTCGTGGTTTAGAAAACTCTGTATATTATATTTTAGAAGATACAGTAAAAGAGTATTACAAAAATTATTCAGGTTGTGGAAACACAATGAATTGTAATCATCCTGTTGTAAGAACACTTATTATTGATTGTTTACGATACTGGGTTACTGAAATGCACGTAGATGGTTTTAGATTTGATTTAGGATCCATTTTAGGGCGAGATCAAAATGGAAATCTTATGGAAAACCCTCCGGTTCTTGAAAGAATTGCTGAGGATCCAGTTCTTCGAAATACTAAAATCATTGCAGAGGCATGGGATGCTGGTGGGGCATATCAAGTAGGTTGGTTTCCTGGGGGGCGATGGGCCGAATGGAATGATCGTTATAGAGATGATGTAAGAAGATTTATCAGAGGAGATGACTTTTTTGCAACAGCAGCGGCTACCCGCATTACAGGTTCTTCAGATTTATATTTGCGTGATGGACGGAAACCCTTTCATTCTGTAAACTTTATCACTAGTCATGATGGTTTTACTTTAAATGATTTGGTTTCTTATAATACAAAACACAATGAAAATAACGGTGAAGAGAATCGAGATGGATCTAATAACAATTACAGCTATAATTATGGATATGAAGGTCAAACATCTAATCCCAAGATAGAAAAACTACGAAACAAGCAAATAAAGAATATGTTTTTATTTTTGGTAGTATCACAAGGTACTCCAATGATTCTTGCTGGAGACGAATTTAGACGAACATTATTTGGTAATAATAATGCTTATTGTCAAGATAATGAAATAAATTGGATAAATTGGAATAATCGAAATACATATTCTGAAATATTTAGGTTTGTGCAAAAAGCAATTGCTTTTCGATTAAGACACCCAGCGTTTAGAAGACCAGAATTTTTTTGTGGGCAAGATCTTTCTTACAATAGTCTTCCTGATATTGCTTGGTTTGATGAGAATGGAAAAATACCGGATTGGACAAAATTAAATCATTTTTTAGCCTGTCGTCTTGATGGAAGCCATGCAGAAATATTGAATGATATAGATGACAACGATTTTTACATAATGTTTAATACTTCAGAAAAAGATATTACTGTAAAACTACCAGAACCTGGATTTAGCAAAAATTGGTATAGAGTAGTAGATACATCTCTATCATGTCCGTTAGATTTTCTTTTAGAGGGAGAAGAGGAAATGTTACAACCTCAAGATACATATGTTTTACCTACTCGTTCTTGTGCATTACTCTTGTCGAAAAGTTAAAAATAGAGTATTATATATAAATCGGTTTAGTAAACCGATTTACCTAAGGAGACACTATGAAATTTGATTCACAGGCTTTTAAAATCAATTTAGCCGAGCGTCTTAAAAAGCAATACGGCAAGGATATTTCCCAGGCTACAAAACACGATTTATATGATGCAGTTTCTGCTTCAGCTATGGAAATTATCATGGAAAACTGGATGGCTACCCGCCGCGAACAACAACCAGTTAAACAACTATCTTATCTTTCTGCAGAGTTCCTTATGGGACGAGCAATGAGTAATAATTTAATAAATACTCTTATAAAAGATGACGTCACCGCTGTTTTAAAAGAAATGGGGGTTAGTTACTCTGATATTGAAGATCAAGAACCTGATGCAGCTCTTGGAAACGGTGGACTTGGTCGCCTTGCAGCATGTTTTCTAGATTCGTTAGCTACACTTGATTATCCAGGAAATGGATATGGTATTCGCTATGAATATGGTATGTTTGAGCAACATATTGAAAATGGTTATCAAGTTGAATATCCAGATAACTGGCTTATACATCGAGATCCATGGGAAATTAAAAGAACTGACCAAGCTGTAAATGTTCAATTTTACGGAAATGTTAATGTACGCAAAGGTCCAAATGGAGCAGATCAATTTTTTGTAGAGAATGCTGAATCTGTTACCGCAACCCCGTATGATATGCCAATTGTTGGATATGATACAAAAACTGTAAATACTTTACGATTATGGGAAGCTTCTTCTCCTAATGGATTTGATTTACAGCTTTTTAATGATATGCATTATAACCGCGCTGTCGAAAGACAAAATAGTGCAGAAAATGTAAGTCGTGTATTGTATCCTAATGATGCAGGTCCTTCAGGAAAAGCTCTTCGACTAAAACAACAATATTTCTTTAGTTCAGCATCTTTACAGGATTTGTTACGTAAGTTTATTGCTAATCATGGAACAAACTTTGCAGATTTCCCTAAATATAATGTTATTCAATTAAATGATACACATCCTGTAGTTGCTATTCCAGAATTAATGCGATTGCTTATGGATGAACATGGTGTTGGTTGGGATGATGCATGGGCTATTGTTACAAAAACCTTTGCATATACTAATCACACAATTTTGGCAGAAGCTTTGGAAAAATGGCCTATTGATATTTTCCAGGGATTGCTTCCTCGTATTTATCAGATTGTTGAAGAAATTAACCGCCGTTTTATTATATCTCTTCGGGAAAAATATCCAGAAGATTATGAGAAACAAAACCGCATGTCAATTATTCAAAATGGTAAAATTTATATGGCATGGCTTGCCATTCATGCAGGTTTTAGCGTAAATGGTGTTGCTGCTCTTCATACAGAATTGTTAAAGACACAAGAACTTAAAGATTGGGCAGAGTTATATCCTGAAAAGTTTAATAACAAAACAAATGGCGTTACTCAAAGACGTTGGTTGTTATTAGCAAATCCTCGTCTTGCCGAATTTATTACTGATAAAATAGGACATGGTTGGGAAAAAGATTTATCACAGCTTAAGAAATTTGAAAAATTTGCAGATGACAAAGCAGTTCTAAAAAAACTTTTGGAAATTAAACAAGAGAACAAAGTAGAGCTTGCTGATTATTTAAAAGAAACTCAAAATGAGTTTTTAGATCCAGATGCTATTTTTGACGTTCAAATAAAACGTTTGCATGAGTATAAACGACAACTTATGAATATTCTTCATATTATGTATGAGTATAATAGAATCTTGGATGATTCTAATTACGATCCTCCTGCAAAAGTGTATATTTTCGGTGCTAAAGCGGCTTCTGGTTATCGACGAGCAAAAATGATAATAAAATTAATTAATACGGTAGCAGAGCGTATTAATAATGATCGTAGAGTTCGAGGAAAATTACGAGTATTGTTTGTCGAAAACTATCGTGTATCTGTAGCAGAAAAACTTTTCCCTGCTGCTGACTTGTCAGAACAGATTTCTACTGCTGGTTTAGAAGCTTCTGGAACAGGAAATATGAAATTTATGCTTAATGGTGCTCCAACTATTGGAACGCTTGATGGTGCAAATATAGAGATTGTTGAAGAAGCGGGTAAAGAAAACGAATTTATTTTTGGATTGAGTGCCGCAGAAATTCATGAGATTGAAACTGCCCATACTTATAATCCTCAAAAATATTTAGATCGCAATCCGGCTCTTGCAAAGGTTGTTAATCAACTTATTGATGGAACATATGATCCAACGCATCAGTTGTTTAAAGAGTTGTATGATTCTTTGGTACATGGTGTTGATGGTAATAGACCAGATGTATATTATGTTCTAGCTGATTTTGATGATTATTGTCGTGCACAGGAAGAAGCGTCTAATGCTTATAAAGATCGTATGGCTTGGGCAAAGAAAATGATTATGAATATATCAAATTCAGGTAAATTTTCTTCTGACCGTACAATTGAAGATTATGTAGATGATATTTGGAAACTTCAAAAAGTCGTTGTAAAATAATTACCTAGTAATTAACAATGTATTTAAATTGTATTATGTAAGTTTCTTATTGACTGGCTCATATTTTTGAGCCAGTTTTTTTTCATTTGTTGGTAAACTCAAATTTTAAGAAAAAATATGCAGAAAAGTTTATTTTATTGCATAAATATACATATAGTGATTGACATTCGAAAAATTAATACGATATACTCATTTGATAGCAAATATTTTGCTATCATGGAGGTATATAAATGAAAAAAGGTTTAACCGCTCTTGCGGTAGTATGTTTTATGGTAACTTCTGTTTTTGCAGGTGGTGCAAAAGAAACAGTTGTAATTAATTCTGCAGCAGATTTAGATGGTTTAAAAATTGGTGTTGTCAGTGGATACACAGGAGAGGCTTGGTGCCAAGATAATTTACCTAATGCTAAACTCTCATCTTTTAAAACAGGAGTTGATGCTGCTCTTGATCTTAAAAACGGTGCAGTTGATGCAGTTGTTCTAGATGAACTTCCTGCACAAAAAATTGTTGATCAGAATAGCGATTTAACAATTGTTAAAGATAATTTTGCAACAGAGGAATATTCAATTGCTGTTGCAAAAGGCAATACAGAATTGCTTGATACTATAAATGCAACAATCAATGATATGAAATCTAATGGTGAGTATGAAGCCCTTGTAAATGCTTTTATGCCTGTCGATGGAAATATTGTTATTCCAGAAACAATACCAACTTCTGGTGAAGTATTAAAAATGGGAACGAATGCAGCTTTTGCTCCTTTTGAATATATTGAAGGTACTAAAAAAGTTGGATTTGACATTACAATGAGTGAAAATATTGCTCAAGATGCTGGAATGAAGCTCGAAGTTATAGATATGGCTTTTGATAGTCTTATTGGTGCATTGCAGGCAGGACAAATTGATTTTATTGCTGCAGGTATGAGTGTTACACCAGAGAGACAGAAAAATGTTGATTTTTCTCAACCATATTATTCATCAAATCAAGTAATAATAGTTCGAAAATAAACTACAAATAAGGGAGAATATATGTTCCAGTCATTTTACGATACCATGATTACAAATAGTCGTTGGATTTTAATTGTTCAAGGGCTTGGTATAACTATTGTAATTGCAATTTTTGCTATTATAATTGGTACGTTACTGGGGGGTGTGTTTGCCCTTATGAAAATTTCTCAAAATAAAATCTTTAGGGGATTAGCAGTTTTATATACAACTGTAATCCGCGGAATTCCAATGGCAACTCAATTAATGATTTTTTATTTTGTTGTATTTGCCCCACTCGGCATAAATCGTTTATTGGTTGCTATCATAGCTTATGGAATTAACTCTGGTGCCTATTGTACCGAGATATTCCGAGGAGGAATTCAAGGTGTCGATTTTGGGCAAACAGAAGCGGGGAGATCTTTAGGTCTAAGTCGCTGGCAAACCATGAAGAAGATTGTACTTCCCCAAGCAGCAAAGGCGTCATTGCCTACGTATACAAGCGAATTTATTGCATTAATAAAAGAAACTTCTATAGCAAGTTTTATAGCCGTAACAGATTTGACTAAGGCTGGAGATAATATTAGAAACATCACATATAATGCATGGATTCCACTTTTAACGTGTGCAGTTATATATTTAGCTCTCACTTTAGGATTGACAAAAATTTTCTCTATATTTGAAACAAGGATGGCACGAAGTGATAGAAACTAAAAACCTTATAAAAAACTTTGGTGATGTTCAGGTTTTAAAGGGAGTAAATGAATCTATAGAAAAAGGCGAGAAAGTTGTTATCATAGGGCCTTCTGGTTCTGGGAAAAGTACCTTTTTACGCTGTCTTAATCTTTTAGAAACACCTTCTGATGGACAAATATTTTTTGAAAAAGTCGATATTACTGATTCAAAAAACGATATTGATGTTTTACGGCAAAAAATGGGGATGGTTTTTCAACATTTTAATCTTTTCCCTCATTTAACGGTATTAGAAAATATAACTCTTGCTCCAATTACATTAAAAATTATGCCAAAAGCACAGGCAGATAAAAAAGGTATGGAGTTATTGGAACGAATTGGTCTTACGGATAAGGCAGATGTGTATCCATCAACATTATCTGGTGGTCAAAAACAACGAATTGCAATAGTTCGTGCACTTGCAATGAATCCAGATGTTATGCTTTTTGATGAACCTACTTCGGCACTTGATCCAGAAATGGTAGGGGAAGTTTTGCAAGTAATGAAAGAGCTTGCAAATGAAGGGATGACAATGGTTCTTGTTACTCATGAAATGGGTTTCGCGCGAGAAGTTGCTGACCGAGTATTATTTATGGATGATGGAATAATAGCAGAAAAAGGTACTCCGCAAGAATTGTTTGATAATCCCAAAAATCCCAGATTGCAACAGTTTTTAAAGAGTATACTGTGAGTAATGAAAGAAAAAGTCTGCAATTTACTATTTTACATGACAAACAAATAAAGAAATTTTCTGTATATGGATTTTTAAAAGATTTAAAGTTTTTTGAACCATATCTACTTATATTTCTAATGAGTAATGACATTTCTTTACTTGAAATAGGTTTTTTATTTTCTATTCGTGAAGTTATTATTAATGTTTTTGAAGTTCCCTCCGGTCTAATCGCTGATTATTTTGGTCGAAAAAAAGAACTCTGTGCTTGCTTTGTATTTTATATCCTTTCTTTTATATTATTCTTTTTTAGTAAAAACTTTTTTATAGCTGCTATAGCAATGTCTTTTTTTGGAATGGGAGAAGCTCTTCGTTCTGGGACTCACAAAGCTATGATTTTTACATATCTAGAAAAAATGAATTGGCAATCAGAAAAGTCTTTTGTTTATGGAAAGACTCGCTCTTCATCACTTATAGGGAGCGCATTAAGTTCTCTAATAGGTATTTTAATTATATTAAAAATTCCAAGTTCAAGTTATATTTTTCTTGCTTCTACAATTCCGTACATATTAGATTTTGTTCTCATTCTCTCCTATCCATCTTTTTTGGATGTAAAAATGGTTAAAGAGAATATACCTATAACACAAATGTTTGTTATTCTTGGTAAAAGCTTAAAAAAAAATAAAAACTTACGACACATACTTGCCAATGAAGGATTATTTGAAGGGGTAATAAGCACTATCAAAGATTTAATACAACCATTATTACAAGTGATTATTATTGGTTCGGGTTTCTTACTGGTAGCAACTGTAAGTGCAGAAGATAATTTAAATATCATTTTAGGATTAGTGTATTGTGTTATAAATATTGTTTGTGCAACAGCTAGTCGAAATGCTTATCGCTTAAAAAAATGGAATACTGGGATTTTTTGGATTAATGTATTTACAATTTTACTTGCAGTTTTTTTAGCTATATTTGGATTGCCTACACAAGGTGTTGTACTTACAATAGTTCTTTTCTTATTAATACGAATCATGCAAAATTTTCGAAAACCTCTGTATGTAGATCAATTGGATGAATATATGGAAAAAAGTGAGAGAGCTACAATGTTGAGTATTGCTTCTCAATTAAAATCCATAGTAGTAATTTTTCTAGCTCCAATAGTAGGATATATAGCAGATGATAAAGGAATAAGTATGGCAATGTTTTTTCTTGCAATATTGGTTCTTGTTCTTTTACCATTTACTCTTCTTTCTGAAAAAAATAAATAAGTATTGTGATTATTGACTTACTTGTGGTTAGTATGTATATTATTTTATAGATATGTTATTAATAAATGACTTTTCATTTCTGATAACTAAATATAGGAGAATGCTATGAAAAAGATTAGTATGTTACTAATTGCTTTGGCTTTGGTTTTGGGTTTTACTGCTTGTTCTGCAATGAAAGATGGTACTTATACTGCAAAAGCAGCTGATTTTGATGAACATGGTTATATGGAGCAGGTAACTGTTACTATTGATAGCGGAAAAATTACTGATGTAAGTATTGATGCTATGACCGCTGATGGTGAAAAAAAATCAGAGGCATCAAAAGAAGGAACTTACGATATGTCAATTGCTGGTGCACAATGGCCTTGGCACGAACAAGTTGAAAAATTAGAAGCTTATTTGGTTGCTAATCAAGGTTCTAAGATTGAATCATTTGAAGGTGGCAAGACAGATGCCATTTCTGGTTGTACAATAGCTGTACAAGAAGATATTGAACTTTTTAATGAAGCTGTTGCTCAGGCATCAAAATAAGTTAGTGTATTTCTAATTGCATATAAAAACCAATTCAAGAAGATAGTTATGTTCTTGAATTGGTTTTTTTTGTTAGTTGTGTTTTAAATTTCCCAGCTCTTCCCATCTTGCATACTGTGTTTCAAGTTCTGAAGTGAGTTTTCCATATTCTTTACTTAATTCTCTTAATTTATTAGGATCTATTTCTCTTCCACTCATAAGTTTTTCGAGTTCTTCTTTTCTATCTTCAGCTTCAAAAATTGTTTCCTCGAGTTTTTCAAACTCACGTTCTTCTTTAAATGTTCTTCGTCTTTGTTCAATAGTATTTTTTGTAGCTTCAATTTCATTTTCTGATATCTGATGTTTAATTTCTTGTTCTTTTTGTATTGCTTGCTTTTCTTTTTGTGCTAAGAGAGCTTCTTTTTTTTGTTCTTTACGAAATTCAAGATATTCCGAGCATTTTCCAACATATTTGCTAACTGTTCCATCATCTTCCAATATAAACAATGTCTCTGCAACCTTATCCATAAAGAAACGGTCATGACTAACAATAAGCAAGCATCCTTTGTATCCTGTTAAAAAACTTTCAAGAATGTTCATAGTAAAAATATCAAAATCGTTAGTGGGTTCATCTAATACCAAAAAATTAGGATTGCTCATTAATAGTTTTATAAGATAGACTCTTTTTCGTTCTCCGCCAGATAAACTTACTAATGGAGAATACAGTATTTTGCCTACAAATCCAAAACGTTCTAACATTCGAGGAGCCCCAATTGTTTTTCCGTCGCTCATAGTTATATTCTCTGCAGTTTCTTGAATATATTCTAAAACACTCAGGTTTAAATCCTTAAAAGTCGGATTTTGCTCATAGTAAGCAATCTTTGTATTTTTTCCCATTATAATTTCACCATTATCAGCGTCCAGTTTCCCGCAGATAATATTTAAAAGCGTTGATTTTCCTGTTCCGTTATCTCCAAAAATTCCAATCTTTTCACCTTTGGTAAATGTGTATGTAAAATCTTTAAGAACATGAGCTTTTGTGTCTCCATTTCCTTTTATGTAAGATTTTGCTATGTTTTTTATTTCAAGAACTTTTCCACCTAGACGGCGGCCATTAACTTCAAACTCAAATTTTTCAGTATCTTTAAATTTCTCATGTTCCATCATTCCGTGAATTTTATCGATACGAGATCGAGATTTTCCTGCACGTGCACAAGGGCCTCGTAAAAGCCATTCTCTTTCAGTCCGTAAAACTGATTCAATCCTGCGATCGGTGTTTTGTGCAATTTCATTTTCTATTTCTTTTTTTTCAAGGTAAGTAGAATAATTGCCAACATATAAATTAATTTTTTTGTTTTCTAATTCATAGATGTGATTGCAAACAGCGTCTAAAAAATACCGATCATGAGTTACCATTAAAACAGATCTTTTTGTGTTTGCAAGATATTCTTGAAGCCAGTTTATAGTTGTAATATCCAAATGATTAGTAGGTTCATCAAGTAACAAGAGTTTTGAATCTTCTACAAGAACTTGTGCAAGAGCAACTTTTTTTTTCATTCCTCCAGAAAGTTCTTTCATTTTTCGATTTAAGTCAAATATACCAAGTGTGTGTAATATGGCGGCAACTTCACTTTCATAATTCCATAAATCTTTTTCGGTCATTATTTCACTTAATGCGTTTAGGCGTGCTTCATTTTGGGCTTGTAATTTGTTATTTGTTTTACTTGTATCTGCAACTAATGTACAAGCTTCTTCGTAGTCACGAATAATGTCTAATTTAGGACTGTCAGAGGAAAAGATATGTTCTTTTATAGTATTAGTTGGAACGTATTCTGGAGTCTGAGGCAAAAATGAAAAAAGTTTGCCATTTTCTACTTCGCTTTTATTTAAAACTACGTTGCCATTGTCGGGAGCAAGGGTTCCTGCAATACAATTAAGCAGGGTTGATTTTCCGGTACCATTTTGTCCAATTAAGGCTACTTTATCGCCGTCATCTAGTCCAAATGTAATGTTTTCAAATAATGGAGCTTCTCGCCCCATTTTAGTAAGGTTTTTGACTGAAAGGTAATTCATAAGGCGAGTGTATCATGTAATGAAAAAAAATTCTTGTGTATAAAGCCCTGCCGGTTTTTTATATTGTGTGATATATTTAAAGAGTATTTTAGTCTTTGGAGGGGTAAATGAAAAGATGGTTGATTTTTTTATTTATGATTGTTGGTTTTACAGGTATCTTATGGGGTGAATCATGTTCTGTAAAACTTACAATTTCAAATATTACTGTAGAGAAAGGTACGTTGTATATTTCTGTATACAATTCGAAAGAATCTTTTAAAAAAAAGGATTTTTTTGTATTAAAAAAAATACTTGCAACTGCAGAAACGCAGAATATAACAATTGAAGTTCCTTATGGAGAGTATGTTTTTTCTTTGTTTCAAGATGAAAATAGTAATGGAAAATTAGATACAAAAATTTTTGGGATTCCAAAAGAAAAAGTTGGTATAAGCAATTACAACGGTAAAGGAATACCAGGTGGATTTGATAGTTTAAAATTAGCTATCAATACTCCTTTTGTAACTATTCCGATTAAATTAACTGAGATTTAAAAGCTCCTCTTTTATAATTATCTGAAAAAAATTATACTTTAACATATGGAAAGACGTGATAAAAATAATTACTATTTAGATTTGGCAGAACAGGTATTACAACGAGGTACTTGTCTTAGACGTAGCTATGGTGCTGTGATTGTAAATAATGATGAAGTGGTATCAACTGGTTATAATGGAGCCCCACGTGGTCGCAAAAATTGTATTGATCTTGGATATTGCCGTCGTCAAAAACTCAACGTTCCTCGAGGTCAAATGTATGAACTTTGTCGCTCTGTTCATGCGGAGCAAAATGCAATTATAAGTGCATCAAGAAAAGATATGATGGGAGCAACTTTATATCTGGTTGGAACTGAACGTGCCTCTGGTGAATATGTAAAAGATGCTAATTGTTGCACTATTTGTAAACGAATGGTAATCAATGCAGGAATAGAAACCGTGTATGTTCGTGATGATAAAGACAATTTTAGAAAAATTGCAGTTCAAGACTGGATAGATGATGATGATACATTATCAGATGAACTAGGTTATTAAGAAGAACAAAGTAAACTAAATAATACACAGAAAATATGAAATTTGTTATATTTTTGCGTACTTTTAGTTCTTTTCTGTTGTAAAGTTGTGTACTATACTACTTTTATGAATTTTAGCGCAATTGAACATATTCCCTATGATAATTATTGTTATCCACTTAATACTAGTGATCTTGTTATTAATATAAAAACAGGGAAAGACATTTCTAAGGTTTTTTTAATAGAAGGAGATCCTTTTACTGGTGGCATAATGGGGGGAAATTGGAAATGGACCGGTACACGAACCCAAATAGTAGAGAAAACTGAATTACAACGACATTTTTGGTGGTCGATTATTATAAAACCCGAATTTAAAAGGGTGAAATACTATTTTGAAATTCATGGTAATAAAGATACTTCAAGTAATAATGAAAACGTTTATTATTATCTCGAAGGAGGTTTTTATTCTAAAGATGAATTTAATGCAATTAAGGGGATGCAACCTTTTTTCTTTTTCCCGTGGATGAATCCTGCTGATATAAATACAACGCCCGACTGGCCTAATGAGACGGTATGGTATCAGATCTTTCCTGAGAGATTTTGTAATGGAAATCCTAAAATTAATTCATCAAAGGTTATTCCTTGGGCAAAACCCGATCAAAAAGTAGAGAATAACCAAGATTTTGGTGGAGATCTACAAGGGATAATAAATAAATTAGATTATCTAAAAGATTTAGGTATTGGTGGTTTATATCTAAATCCTATTAATTATGCTCGCAGCAAACACAAATACGATACGATTGATTATCTAAAAATTGATCCTTTTTTTGGTGACGAGTCAAAAATGAAAGAGCTCTGTGACGAAGCTCATAAACGTAATATAAAAATAATGTTAGACGGTGTGTTTAATCATTCAGGTTGGGAATTTTTTGCATGGCAAGATGTTCTTAAAAATGGTGAAAAATCAAAATACGCTCACTGGTTTATGGTTAATGACTATAGTTTTACAAAAGAAATTACAAAGAAAAATGAAGATGGAATGTTAATACCTTCTCGTTTTCCCTCAATAAAAAGAAAAGGTTATGCCCAAAAAAATAAATATTATGCATTTGCTTTTGCAGATTTTATGCCAAAACTGAATACAAATAATCCAGAGGTTATAAAATATCTTTTATATGTTTGTGAAACATGGGTAAAACAATATGACATAGATGCTCTAAGGTTAGATGTTGCAAATGAGATTTCTCATAAATTTTGTAAAGAGCTACAAACAAAGATGCGTGAACTTAAGAGTGACTTTTATATTGTTGGAGAGATCTGGCATAATTCCTTACCTTGGTTACGAGGGGATGAATTTGATTCTGTGATGAATTATCCACTTACACAAGGTATAAAAAGTTTTTGGGAGCAAAATGAGCTTTCTGTAGTTGATTTAGAGTATTCTATAAATCGTTGTTACACGATGTATATGAAACAAACAAATAAAGTTTTGTTTAATTTAATGGATTCGCATGATACAGCTCGTTTGGTTACAGAGTGTGGTAGTCGTGAAAAAGCGCTTCAGCAATTTGCATTTATGTTTGGCATGAATGGATCAGCCTGTATTTATTATGGAACAGAATGTTTACTTGAAGGGGGGCATGATCCTGACTGTCGCCGTTGTATGCCTTGGAATGAATTAGAGGCTGGTAAATATGATGAAATAATTGCTTTTTTTAAGAAAATTATAGAACTGCGTTTAACCTATTCTGCTATGAGAAATGGAAAGTTACAGTTTGTGAAACATAAAGGATTTCCGCGACTTGTGCATATTCGTAAAATTGCAAAAACATCGGATTCTATCGAAATAAAACGAGATACAGGTGAAATACTTGATTTGTATTTTAACTGTGGAGACTCTCCTTTTGAGGTCAATCTTGGAAGTTCACAAATAGTACTTCAAAGAGGGTATAATTTTCCTAATTTAAAAATAAATGGATTGATTATTGCAAAAGAATAAAAACAGATTCGCTTGAGCAAATTACATTTTTCAGTAAAATGTTTTGCATGTATAAATTCTTTTTTATTTTTTGCTTTGGTGGGTTAGGATGTTTGAGTCGTTATAGTCTCTCGTCGTTTATTAGTAAAGTTTTTGGAGATGGTTTCCCTTGGGGAACACTAGTAGTAAATGTCCTTGGAGCCTTTATAATTGGTTTTTTTATGGAAATTACAGCTCAGAATGAACTTATTTCTTCAGATTTACGTTCAGGCCTGACAACTGGATTTCTTGGAGGTCTTACTACGTTTTCTACTTTTAGTCTTGAGACTTTTTTATTGTTTGACAGTGGTCGCTATGGTGCAGGAATTGCAAATGCAAGTTTAAATGTCGTAATCTGTGTTGTTTTTGCTGGAATTGGTGTATTTTTAGCACGAAGCCTAAAGAGAGGGTAGTATGACAAAAAAAACAGAGATAGTTATGCCTAAAATAAAACTTTTGTGTTCAGACATAGACGGGACGCTTCTAAACTCAGAGCATAAAATAAATATTGAAGATAAGCAGACGATTCAGCGAGCATGGAATGAATATCATATTCCTTTTGCTCTTGTGTCGGGACGTTTTAGATCAGGGGTTACATTTATACAAAAGGAACTTGACATCCCTTGCATTTATTCTTGTTTCAATGGTAATTATGTAGAATGGGAAGGAAAAGTAATAAATGATGTTCCCATAAATATTCAAATTATAAAAGATCTTATTCCAATTATTGAAAAAGCGGGATTGGTTCCTGTTGTTTTTGATAAAGATTCTTATTATTTTAGCGAGCATACTGACTGGTATGATTTACAAGTAAGTGTTTTTAAAACCGAGGGGCACATCAAGCCATGGAAACAGTTTTATACGGAATGGGAAGAAAAAAAACATTCGGTGTATAAAATATTAGCAAAAGATCACAACCCTCAAAAAATTATAGATTTCGAAAAACAACTAAAATTACTACAGTATCCTGGCATAGAGGTTGTTCGTTCTTCTCCTTCCATTCTAGAAATTTTACCAGCTGGGACTAGTAAGGCTTCGACACTTTCTCATTTATCTAAATATTTTAATATAAGTACTGATTCTATAATGAGTTTTGGTGATTTTATGAATGATTATGAGATGATTAAAGATTGTCCACATGGAGTTGCTATGGGAAATGCTCTTAAAGAATTAAAAGATGTTGCTTGGTATGTTACAAAATCAAATGATGAAGGTGGTATTGCTCATGCACTTAATAAGTTTGTTTTTTTTGCTTGAAGATAATCCTTGTTGCGTGTATAGTATTTGATATGGCAAGTAAAAGTTTTACTGTTCTTGATTTACTAGACCTTGAGCTAAAAGGGCATAACTCTCTTAACCTAAAATGTGTTAGTGGTCGAAGAGGGCTGTCGCGAAAAATAACTATCCCTGATGTCAATCGGCCAGGTTTAGCATTGTCGGGATTTTATGATTCTTTTGCACATCAGAGAGTCCAACTTTTTGGGCGTGGTGAAAATGCTTATTTATCTAAAATTATAAAAGAAAAGAATTTAGACACTATTAGACAATTATTTTCGTATTCTATTCCTTGTTGCGTTTTTACACATGGGTTTATTCCTCCTAGTGAATTTATCAGTATTTCTGAAGATTCGGGATGCCCAGTATTATTAACAGATTTAGAATCTACAGAGTTCTCAACACGTCTTCTACGAGCTTTTTCAGATATTTTTGCACTTAGAAAGAGCATGCATGGTGTTTTTGTCGAAGTATACGGTCTCGGAATTTTAATTTTAGGGAGCTCTGGTGTTGGTAAAAGCGAGACAGCTCTAGAACTTATAGAGCGAGGTCATCGTTTAGTTGCTGATGATATTGTAGAAATAAGATGTGTAAATGGTAATATGGTACTAGGTCAAGGACCTAATAAAATGATTAGTCATCATATGGAAATTCGTGGTTTAGGAATTATTAATATTCAACAGCTATATGGTGTAGGAGCTATTAGAGAACAAAAGCAGGTCCAACTTGTTGTAAAACTTGAAGAATGGGATGCACAAAAGGTTTATGATCGATTAGGAACAGAAGAAAATACCATGGATTTATTGGGAGTAAAAATTCCAATGTTGGAAATTCCTGTAAAACCAGGAAGAAATATTCCTATTATTCTTGAAACAGCTGCAATGAATGAGAGATTAAAAACAATGGGTTATTTTTCTGCTAGAGAATTTAACCAGAATGTTTTAAAATGGATAGAAAGTACAGAAGCGGAATCTACCTATTACGGTAATGATGATATATATTGATAACCGGTGAATCCGGGAGTAAGGAGTAACTTACGTGGCAGAAAAACTTTTAACGGTAAAAAATAGAGCAGGAATTCATGCAAGGCCTGCTGCTTTAATTGCGCAAACTGCAAATAAATTTGCATCAGAAATACTTCTTGAAAAAGATGATGTAACAGTTAATGCAAAGTCTATTATGGGTGTTATTACTATGGCCGCTGGCTACAACACCACTCTTACTCTACGAGTGGAAGGGTCAGATGAAAGTGATGCAATTGCTGCAATAAGTGAGTTGTTTGAAAATAAATTTGAGGAAGAGTAAAAATGAAAGGGTTAACAGATCGCCAACGTGAAGTTCTGAACTTTATCAGTAATTTTACTGAAGAAAATTCATGTCCTCCTACTGTTAGAGAAACTGCATCCCATTTTTCTATATCCCCAAAAGCCGTTCAAGATCATTTTACCGCATTACGAAAAAAAGGGTATTTATCAGAGGCAAATAATCGTTCTCGTGCATTGCGAGTTTTAGTCGAAGATCCAACAAATTCTCGACGTAAAAAACTTACCGAAATACCTGTTCTAGGTGTAGTGGCTGCAGGTAAACCTCTTTTTGCAGAAGAAAACTTTCAAGAGACTGTTTTTCTTCCGGATACTATGATTCATGGAGTTAACGGTCGGTTTTTTGCTTTGTATGTTCGTGGTGACAGTATGATTGACGCAGGTATTCTTAATGGTGATTTAGCAGTTATAAAGCAACAAGAGGTTGCAAATAATGGTGAAATTATTGTTGCCCTTATTGAAGATTCTGTGACTTTAAAGCGTTTTTATCGTGAGAATTCTCGTATACGCCTTCAACCTGAAAATAAAAATTATAATCCTATATACTGCCAAGATATTCGTATTCTTGGTGTGTTATCAAATATTATTAGGACTTACTAATGAATTTTTCTCCCATTTATCTTTATTTAGGGACTGAGCTCGGTGAAAAAAAAGATACAATTGAAAAATTACGAAAGAATATTAAAAATGCATTTGGGCAAATCGATAGTTATGTATATTATGCTTCAGAAGATTCTTTGGCCTCAGTAATCTCTGTTCTTGAAAATGGGGCATTATTCTCTACGGCACGATTTGTTGTAATCAGAAATGCTGAATTAATTAAAAAGAAAGACGATATACAGCATCTTAATGACTGGATAGAAACAGCAAAGAAATTAGGAGCACAGAATGATGCTTTTCTTGTTTTAGATTCTGATAAAAATAGTGTCGATAATAAACTTGATAAACTAATTGCAAAAGAACATAAAAAAATATTTTGGGAAATGTTTGAAAATCGTAAAGAACAATGGCTTTCTTCTTGGTTTTCAAAAAACAATCTTACAATTACTCCAGATGCAATAGAGACTATTTTAGAATTAGTAGAAAATAATACAGAGGCATTAAGGAATGAATGTTCACGTTTTCCACTGTGTTTTGATCAAGGACATTGTGTTACAGCCGAAGATGTAGAAAATGTTCTTTCTCATAATAGGGAAGAGTCTGCCTTTACTTTATTTAATGCTCTTGCGGACAATGAAAAAACAACTAAGGATCGTTTATCTGTATCTTTATCTATATTGCAAAAGCTTCGACAAGTAAAATCTGCAAATGGGATTCAAATAATTGCTGGTTTGACATATTGCTATAGAAAGCTTAGGACTTGGCAACTCCTTCACGAAAATGCTAATCCTTCACCTTTTGATTTAAAAATTAATGGTTTCTCTAGCAAAAAAGCACAGTCACAGTATAGAGGAGCCTCATATATTTGGAACCAGTCAGATATTGTTGCAATTTTGGCTTTACTTTCTTCTACAGATATGTCACTTAGATCTGGTGGTGCTAGAGTTGAGGATAATGTTCTTCAAACTATGCTTTATTGCATTGTTATGAAAAAAGGGCTCCCTATAGAAAACTAAACTTAAAGTTCTAAGGAATTTAAAATTTGTTTTAGTTGAAGCACTTCTTCTTTTTTTAATGTAATACCTTTACCCATTTTTTCATGATTGGGATCCCATGTGCGAATGTCATATTTTGGCTCCCTTTCATTCCATGAAACCATATTTAATTCTAATGCCCACCCTTTTGAATTTGTTGAAATAATACCAAGCCCTTTTGTTATTTTGAAGGTAAAATTGTCTGCCATTTTGTAAAAATCTCCTTTGAAACTAAATAATTATACTATAATACTTAACCAATTTTAAAGTATATTGATTTAAAAGTTGAGTATTTTTAAAAATCAGTGTATTCTATAGTTAATTTGGAAAATAATGGAGGATAAAATGCGAAAAAGTTGGCTATTTCTTTTTGTACTGATGAGTATTTCTCTTTTGGACTTTCTTGGATGTAAATCAACTCCTGAAGAAGAATCTGTTCCATCAGAATCGGTTGTAGAAGCTCCGCAACCAGAGCCAGAGCCAGAGGCAGAGCTTGAGCCAGTCCCAGAGCCTGCAGAGCCAGTGTATGACTGGACATCTGACAATGAAAGCTTGATTGCAAAAATAACAGAAGCACGTGTAAAGGCTATTGCAGCTGGTGCCGAGTTATACCTACCTGAAGAATTAGGGGTAATTGATAGCGATTCAAATAAGATACAATCGGCGTATGCTGAAGGTGGTGATCCAGAGGAATTTAATACAAGCGGACAAAATATAGTTTTGTTATATGAGGCTTTGGAACAATCTTCTATTGCGTCAGTAAGGTACGAACGTATTAATGGATTTGATTTTGCATCATATGATCAAGACAGTTATGATGAAGGTGTTTCTGCAGCTGCAAAAGCTAGGGATCTTTTAGCGAATAATGGTACAGGAGCAGAAATTCTAGAAGCTTCAACTTTGGCAGCAAATTCTTATGATAAAGTTTTAAATACGGCATTTACTCAAAAAGCAAATGACAAACGTTTGGAAGTTTTAGATATAAAGAAGCTTGCTGATTCTATAAAAGCTAATGTTGCTCAAAAAGAACAATATGAAAATGCAATTGGATTTTTTTCAAATGGAAATAAATTACTACAAGAAGGAGACTCAGAGGAAGCTTATAATTCATTTAGTAAGAGTCTTGAGGATCTAACAATTGTGTATAATAATGTTTTAGAGAAACGAGAAGCTGCTCAAGCAGCAATTGAAAAAGCAAAAAAACGAATTGAACAATCACAAATAAAAGCTTCCGATGCGGATTCTGTTGCTCCTATAAATGAAGCTGATCCAGAACAGGCTGCGGCTCAAGATATGGAAGAAGAAACCTTAA
>JTFN01001361.1_pt1 | contig 55113 bp, 47 predicted proteins | sample 235401 | NCBI WGS metagenome assembly JTFN01 (sample SAMN03067589, study PRJNA260952) | activated sludge metagenome | biome: Sludge; feature: Wastewater; isolation source: CETP activated sludge from augmented bioreactor treating industrial... | place: India:Gujarat | collected 2013-04 | reverse complement strand
TATATCTCCTTTTCATGTTGCCTCCTTTGTTGGAAGCTAGTTTACCACATCGGGACATTTTCCCTTGCGTTACATCGAGACATTATCACTTTCGTTTCACAAAAATTTTAAGAATTTACGTTCTATATTTGACAAAATCGAATTTCTGTATTTATAGTTTAAGGGATTACAAAAAAAATACTCAAAATAAGGTTCTATATCAAATTAAAAGCATAAGAATTTTTAATATATAACATAAAGAGGTGGAAAAAATGACAAATTCTAGTGAGTTCGTTGATATGGCTTTATTTACTTCTGAGGATTCAGAAAAACCTTCACATTCGGACAATACAGAGCAAACAACTGAAACAATAAATAATTTATTTTCGTTTCGTCAAATAGGGTCAGTCGTAAAATGTATTGAACCAATTAACGGTAGTGTATCGATGGATTATGTTCGTGATTTATTTTTAAATCAACCAGAGTTACAAGCGATACCTGTAGAACAAGATGATGTAGTTATGGGTATTATAACAAGAAAAGAAGTCGAAGCTGCAACATCTTCTGCAATGAAACGTTTAATTTCTTCTGATTGCATAAAACATACAGAAAAATCGCCTATAATACTATATGCACGCGAATATTTTGAAAATGTTGTTTCTAAGGTTACTAAGATTAGCAGAACCAAAGGTATTTTTTGCTTTCCAGTTTTTAATAATAATAAAAACTTTTATGGACTTATATTTATTGATGATTTTGAAGAAAGACTTTCTATGATTCGTGAACAAGATCTTGAAAAAGCAAAAAAGATACAACAAAATATGTTCCCCAAAAAAACAGAAATATCAAGTTTGCCTTTTAAAGTAAACATATGGAATCGCATGGCAAACAAAGTAGGTGGTGATTTTTATTGTACCCACAAAATTTCTGATAATTTTTATATAGTTGGTTGTTTTGACGTTTCAGGAAAAAATGTTGCTGCTGCCCTATTAACAGTTCTTGTTAGTGCCTTTTTTTCTATGATGAAATATTCAACACCTGTAGAATTCTCTTCTGCGGACACGATTACATCAAAACTGGACAAGTATCTTGCTGATGTATTACCAGTTGGAAATTTCATTACTGGAGCTATATGTTATATTGATATAAAAGACAAAAAAGTAAAAGTACAAAATTGTGGGCACACTCGAATTTATGATTTTTTACCTATAGAAAAAGATAACGTAAAAAAAATAGGGATTTCTCACATTGACGCTTCTCTTCCACCTTTTGGTATGGGAGAAGTGGCAAAAGAGTTAGAAAAATCAAATAATACAAAAAAATCTACGGTGCTCCCTTTACGGCAAGGACTTCATATTGACTTATATTCTGATGGGTTTACCGATATGCAAACAGAAGATGATATCCGTTTTGGAGATGATAATGCAAAAGAGTTTTTCATTAATCAATATAGCAAAAACACTTCAGAAATTAAGAAAAATATACAAGAGATAGTTGAACATTGGGTTCACAAAGCCCCTCTTGCTGATGATATAACCGTAATGGATATACGTTTTATATAACTTTTATTACAAAAAGGCTACAATATCTGCTTCGATTTCTTCTGGTGTAGCCTTTGATCCAAAACGTTTTACAACATTACCATTACGATTAACTAGAAATTTAGTAAAATTCCATTTTATACTTTTACCAAAAAAACCATGCTGTTGCTGTTTTAGATAGGTATACAAAGGAGATTCGTCTTTACCGTTTACATTAATTTTTGCAAATTGTTTAAACGTGACTCCAAAACGACCACTACAAACAGCATTAATCTCTTTTGCTGTCCCTGGTGCTTGATTAGCAAATTGATTACAAGGAAAATCAAGGATTTCAAAGCCTTTGTCTTTATATTTTTCATATAAATCTTCTAACCCTGGATACTGTGGGGTAAACCCACATTTTATTGCTGTGTTTACAATTAAAAGTACTTTATTTTTATAATCACCAAGAGATACATCGTTATTATCTAAATCTTTTACAGTAAAATCATACACATTCATGTAGTTACCTTCCTTATAATTTTTTTTCTTGTAACAAAACTTCAGCAATTTTGACATCATGAGAATACGTTATTTTAAAATTAGTAGGACTACCAAAAACCATGTGTACTTTCCTACCTTTCATTGTAAAAATCTTGCAAACATCTGTGAGTATTTTTTTTTCATCATTTGTCAAAGAAGGATATATGTTATTATATTCATTTATTTTAAAAGATTGTGGTGTTTGACTTTGATACATTGTATTGCGCGCAGGAATAGCTTGAATAATCTTTCCATCAAGAGATTCTATAATCGTGTCTGTAGCAGGAACAACTGTGTCACAACAATCATAATTTTTACAAGCATCTATATTTGCATTTATTATTTGCTTTGTAACAAAAGGGCGTACACTGTCATGTGTTACAACAATACTTGTATCATTGATAGTATAATTTGTTGTAATAAATTTGATTGCATTGTTTAATGAATCGTTTCGTGTAGATCCACCCTCTATAACAACAACTTTAGATGAATCGATTTCATATTGACTAAGCAATGAAGTAGCATATTTAAGCCAGTCTTTGGAAACAACAACGAGAATTAAATCAAATGCATTTGTAGAAATAAATTTGCTAATCGTATGTATAAGGATAGGCTTATTACAAATCTCTAAAAACTGTTTAGGTTTTGTAAAATTGCCCATTCGAGATCCAGTTCCACTTGCCAGTATTGCTGCAAAAACATTTTTACTTTCCATCACTAATTTTCCTTAAATTCGGGAACAATTTCATGAAGCCAGCAAAGCAAAGAATAGGGACTTTTTGCCTCTATGCCATGCATTTGTTCAAAAAATGCATTTTTTTCAAGTGCGCCATCTACTTTTGCTTTAAAAATATAAGAATTTTCTGTTGGAATAGTATTATCTTTGTTTGCAAGCAATTCTTCATACATTTTTTCACCAGGACGAAGCCCTGTTATAACAATTTTATTTTTTTCTTTGTCTCCATACAATGAAATAAGTCGTTTTGCAAAGTTGTAAATGTTAACTGGTTTACCCATATCAAGAACCATAACTTCACCACCTTTTCCAATACAACCAGCTAAAAATACAAGACTGACAGCTTCGGGTATTGTCATAAAATAGCGAATTATTTTTTTATCTGTTACTGTTATTGGAACACCTGCTTGAATTTCTTCTCTAAAAAGAGGAAGCATCGAGCCTCGACTGCCAAGAACATTACCAAAGCGAACGGAAACCATTTCTGTTTGGGGACTATTAAGCATTGCTGCTTCTAGCTCTACAACTCTTTTAGTTGCACCCATAACATTTGTCGGATTTACAGCTTTGTCAGTTGATATAACGACTACTTTTTTAACACAGGCAAAAGTTGCTGCGCGTAAAACATTATAAGAACCAACGACATTATTTAATATTGCTTCTTCTGGATATCGTTCAAGCATTGGAACATGTTTATATGCTGCAGCATGAAAAATAATATCTGGCTTAAATTCTGCAAAAAGTCTGTTAAGTTTAGGCTGATTTTTTATATCACAAAGAACAGGAACGACTTCATCACTCCATTCTTTTTTATAATCAAGAAGCCTAAGTGTACTATCATGTAATCCACTCTCATCTATATCTAGTAAGATAAGTTGTTTTGGATTATATGTTTTTACTTGAGTACAAATCTCGGATCCAATTGAACCACAAGCACCAGTAACAAGAACCTTTTTACCTTGAAGCATCGATGTAATATGAGTTTTATCTACATTTATTAATGGTCTATCTAATAATTTTGAATAATCTATTTCAGCTGAATTTATAGTACTCATGTTTTCCTTAGCATTTATCATACCGTTCTATTCAGCTATAGTCAAACTATTTATTATCGACCACTACTATTACCTTGTCCTTTCCCTTGTCCAGAGCCCATTCCTTGTCCTCTTCCCTGTCCAAATCCAGTTCCTCGACCTTGGCCTCGGCCTTGACCTCTACCTTGACCTTGTCCTCTACCTTGACCTCTTCCCTGTCCAGATCCAGTTCCTCGACCTTGGCCAGCACCAACTGTTTCAAATTCATATTTTGGATTTATCATAATTTCATGCCCCTCCACAAGAGCTATAGCTATTTTACGTCGAGCTATTAAAAGTATACGTTGAAAAGTGGGCCGAGAAATCTGCATTTGTTCTGCACAAGCATTTTGATCAAGGCCTTCAATATCTTTAAGTCTAATTGCTTCTAACTCTTCGAGTTCTAAAACACTTGCAGGTTCCAGCCCATTCCCATTAATCGGTACAAATCGTGTTATACCTGGACGACACCCTATGTTCCGAAATTTTCTTGGACGTGGCACTATTTGTTAGTTCCTGATTCATCATCTGTAGATTCAGAAGCAGCTAGTTGACTTTTTATAGCAGCAAGCTCTGATTCAAGTACCCGTGCCTGATCTTCTAAAAAAGCCTTTTCATCGGCTACAGAATAAGCTGTACTATTTGCATAACCTGCTCCCATTCCATATCCTGCTCCATACCCCATAGCTCTTCCTCGAGCTATACCGCGTCCCATTCCAGAACCTCTACCAAAGCCTGCACCAAGAGCTCTTCCAGCTCCTCGACCTAATGCAGGTCGGCCACTACAATTTGTCCATGTTCCCATTGGACCTGTTCCATCACCTCTAGGCATATTTGCCCTCCTATTAAAACTCACAAACTTTGTAAGTTTAAGTATATTTGTTTTGAGCATTTGCTCATAAAACAAATATACAACTATTATGGGCATATGTCAATAAAAAAAGTAAAATTATTATCTTCATTATCTATAGATTATTAGAATTGAAAATATGTAATTTATTCCAATGGCTTGCCCCATAAGCATTTTTTCTATATATTATGCACATGATTACAGTTAGTGATATTAGTTTAAAATTTGGAGAGAGAGTTCTCTTTAAAGACGTTAATTTGAAATTTACCCCTGGAAACTGCTATGGTATTATCGGAGCAAATGGTGCGGGAAAATCAACCTTTTTAAAAGTACTTTCAGGCGATTTAGAACATGACTCAGGACAAATAATTATTACTCCAGGCGAACGACTTGCAATGTTGCGTCAGGACCATTTTGCATTTGATGAATATAGTGTAAAAGACACCGTTATGATGGGATACCCAAAACTATATGAATGTTATAAAGACCGTGAAAAAATCTATGCAAAAGAAGATTTTACAGAAGAAGATGGTATAAAAGCTTCGGAACTTGAAGGCGAATTTTCTGAACTAGGTGGCTGGGAAGCAGACAATCAAATTGAGCAAATGCTTTCAGGTCTTGGTATCAATGAAAAATATCATGATCGAATGATGAGCGAACTTGACGAAAGTCAAAAAGTTCGGGTTTTGTTAGCTCAAGCAATTTTTGGTGAACCAGAGATTTTGCTTTTAGACGAACCTACTAACGGACTTGATCTTGAATCGATTTCTTGGCTTGAGGATTTTCTTATGAACTATCCATACACTGTTATAGTTGTAAGCCATGACCGACATTTTTTAAATGCTGTTTGTACCTATATTTGTGATATCGACTTCGGTAAAATAACTCAATTTACTGGTAACTACGATTTTTGGTATCAAGTTAGCCAAATGTTGCAACGACAAGCTAGAGACCAAGCAAAAAAACGTGAAGACAAGATGAAAGATTTACAATCTTTTATACAACGATTCTCGGCTAACGCTGCAAAATCAAAACAAGCAACCAGTCGAAAAAAGATTTATGACAAACTTGCGCTTGAAGAATTACCAGTAACAACCCGTAAATTTCCATACGTTAACTTTAAACCAGATCGCAGTATTGGAAACAATGTTCTTCGTGTTGAACACCTAAATTATAAATCTGAAGGAATAGACCTTCTAAGCGATTTTAGTTTAAACATCACACCAAACGACAAGATTGCATTTGTTGGATTAGAACATAAATCTAAGTCAGCCTTTTTTGACATTATTACCGAAACAATAAAACCTGATTCAGGTGATATCTATTGGGGACAAACTTGCTCGTATACATACATGCCAATCGATAATACAAAATATTTTAACAATGACTTAAACATTACAGAATGGCTTCGTCAATATTCACCAGATCAAGATGACGCGTATGTTCGAGGTTTTTTAGGACGTATGCTCTTTACCGGAGATGACTCCCTAAAAAAAGTAAAAATTCTTTCTGGAGGAGAAAAAGTTCGATGTATGCTTAGTAAGCTCATGCTTAGTGGAGCAAACGTTCTTATACTTGACGAACCAACAAATCATCTTGACTTAGAAAGCATTGAAAGTTTAAATGAAGCTTTATCAAAATTCCCTGGAGTTGTTATTTTTAACAGTCATGACCACGAGTTTGTTAATACAATTGCAAATAGAATAGTTGAAATCACTCCTGGTGGAGTTATTGATCGCATGATGCCTTTTGATTCTTACCTTCAGGATGAACAAGTAAAAGAATTACGCCAAGAATACTACGCAAAAGCAGGTAAAGAAGTAAAGTTTAATATTTAAATATTTCTTTAAGAACTTAAAAGTAAATCAGATTTATTTTTTAAGTTCTGGTTTTTTAAAGCCTTCGCCAAAGACTTCATTAGCTTCGGTAATTATTACTATAGCCGATGGGTCTATGCGATAGGCAGCATCTCGTATTGGATAAAACTGTTTATTAGAACATGCACACATAATAATATCTTTGCATTCTTTGCTATAAGTCCCCGTTGCATTAATTAAAGTCGAACCTCTATCTGTATGCAATGCAATTTCTTCTGCAATTTTATTACCACAATGCTTTTTAGAAATAATAATAACCATTTTACCAGCACCCACACCATACATTAAACGATCCATAATCATTGCATCACAAAAACTTTCTATAAGGCCATACAACAATGCATCCATGTTCTTAAATACGATACCACCACAAACAACAACAATAAAATTTGTTATAAGAACAAATGAACCAATACTTACATGTGGAAACTTTTTTTTCATAGCCAAAACAAGGAAATCTGTTCCCCCTGTAGAAGAACCTCTCATATATATAAGAGCACAACCAGAGCCTACAAAAACCCCCGTGAATAAGGCTGCTAACAGAGGTTCTCCGTTATATACAGGAACATGAGGAAACACAACATCTAAAAAAAAAGTATTTATAAGAATAGTTTTAAGAGATTTTAGAAAAAACTTTCTACCTAAGACAGGAAAACTGTACAAAATAATTGGAATATTAATAAGTAAAGTAGCAATACCAATAGGAATCATTGGCAATTTATAATTAAAAATAATAGCAAGTCCTGATACTCCACCAGGAGCAAAATTTGCATTTGCTGCAAAAGAATAAATACCCGCAGCAAACAAAATACTCCCAATTACATCAAAAAAAATATCAAAAAAGAGCTCTTTTTTTGTAATTTTAGTAAGCATATTGTTCTGTGCATTTTTTAAAGTATTATGAATATTTTTTTTGTTGTTTTTACTCATAACCTTATAGTAAATCACAAAATACTATTGCACAAGCAGAATTTTTATTGCCCTAAAATAACAACAACATCATTTTCTTTTATTTCAGTGCGCCCATTTGGAATGATTGTTTTATTTCCTCGTTTTATTGTCGTAATCAGTTGATTTTCAGGTAAACTTACCTCAACTACTTTCTTATTAATCCAAGAGTTCTCTTTATCAATCGCCATTTGGTGCAACACAATTTTTGAATCTTCATTAAAACTTTGCCCTGCTAAAATAAGTTCATCATCTTGTTTTATTACAGTTTTCCCATTAGGAATTGATGTATTAGAATTTCTTATAAGAGACACAAGCAATAAATCTTTTGGTATATTTAAATCACAAACTCGCTTATCCTTCCAACAATGTGATTCACCTATATCTAGTTTTATAAATTGCAACTCTTTTTCTTCTTGATAATCACTAAACGTTTTATATACATTGCCTTCATAATCTATCATATGAAGTCTACTTGCAATTTGTGACAAGAAAGTTCCCTGTATAAGTATAGAGATAGAAACGGTGTAAAAAACAAAATTGAACAAATCAAACTGTAAACAAGTACCACATTGTACCTGAGCCATTATTGCAAATATAATTGCAGAAGCTCCTCTTATTCCAGCAAAAGAAATCAACAAAATTTGGTTATTTGAACATTTTAATGGTTTTAAAAGAACAAAGACGGCTAAAGGCCGAGCAATTATTAATAACGATATTGAAAGAAAAAATGATTTAAAAAATATCTCTGGAATAAAGTGTTGTGGCGCAAGTAATCCTAGTAAAAAAAAGATAAACAACTCAAAAATACTTGTAATACCGTTAAAGAAGTTTACAAGAGAAATTTTACTTTTAAGATAATTATTACCAAGTACAATACCAAATATATACGTACTTAAATAACCATTTCCATTTAAAAGAGTTGGTAAAACGTATGAAAGAATTATCATTGCAATGACAAAAAGGCTATCAAGACCACTTTCTACTATTTTAAAATGTTTAAAGGCAAAAATAGTTATAGCTGATATACCCACTGCACAAAGAATACCAACAGTAAATTGTGTAAAAATAAGAAACAAAACATTTCCAGCGTGTACGTCTGCCTTTAAAACCTGAATAAAAATAATAGTAAGCATGTACGCTATAGGATCATTACTACCGCTTTCTAATTCGAGCAAAGGAGTAGTATTTTCTTTTAATGACAAATTCTTTGATTTTAAAACAGAAAAAACTGAGGCTGCATCCGTTGAACTAACAACACTTCCTATCAGTAGACATTCAACAAGAGTTGTTGGCCCAATAAAAAAATATTGTGTTAAAGCAACTATAATGGCTGTAAACAGAACACCAAATGTAGAAAGCATAACAGCCTTAGAAACAACAGGTTTAGCTGTTTTCCATCGAGTACGAAAACCGCCTTGAAACATTATAAAAATCAAGGCAGCTGTACAAATATCTTGTGCTACTTCAAAATTATTAAAGGGAATGTCAAAAATATTTTGTCGTCCAAATAAGACACCTAACCCAAGAAATAATAAAAGAGAAGGTATCCCTATTTTATCTGATATTTTAGAACAAACAATAGATAAAATTATAACTACAGAAGAAATTAATAATATATTATTCAATTTGTGTTCCGTTCCCCTTTATATCTTTTTTAATTAAAATTAAGTCAAACAAAACGTTCATTTGGCATTTTTGTAAAATATTCTTCTAAAAAAAACAGTGTTTTATCTAGTGTTTTTGCATTTAAAATTTGATTTTTTATATGGGTTGCAAACGAAAAATTATCACAAAAGTACGTAAAAAATCGTTGTGCACGAGTTTTATAAAATTCCTCGGGTTGATATTTTCGTAAATTATCTATAAAAGAAACAGCAAGATCGTACAAATCTATCTCGAGAGGACTCTTTAATTCACAATTCCTGGTATTTGCAATTTGAGAAAAAATCCATGGCTTTTGAACAGCTGCACGAGCTATCATAAGCCCATCGGCATCAGGACATATTTTGCAATATTTATTATAGTCATCTTTAGACGCAACATTTCCATTACCAATAAAACTAATGTTGGTGTTTTTTTCTAAAGCTTTTTTGTGCACATATAAAGCTGCATCTTCAATATATTTGTACCGTGGTGGACGGCTTGTTTTTTCTCGTCGCGTTCGAGGATGTAATACTATTTGAGTTACCCCACTTTCAATAAGCATATCTAAGTATTCATAAAAGTGTGTTTCAGAAAAGCCAACCTTATCATGAGTATCCTCTCCAAGACGTATTTTACAACTTAATCTTCCTTTAAATGATCCACGAACTTTATGTAACATATCATAAACTTCATTAAGAGGTTTACTCATCCATGCTATACCAGAGCCAAACTTAAAAATATCAGGCGCAGAACAGCCCATATTGATATCAATTCCTATTGCTCGTTTGTCCCCAGATTGCATATTTTCGGGAACACGCCAACGGGGTTTTTGTTCCTCCATAAGAATTGCAGCACATTCACTTAATTTATCTGCATTACAATCTGTTAATTGCCATACTAGTTTTTGTGGTGCAGGACAGCTCATAGAATAATAAGGCTCAAATTTGCTTCCATGAATAAAAGAAGTAGCATGTATCATTTCTGTGTAATATTCATCACACCCGCCAAATTTATCTATAATTTGACGCATTCCTGCATGTGATAAAGTTGCCATAGGAGCAAAAATTAATTTCATATCAGTATGTTACTGTAAAGTTCAAATACCGTCAAATATCTATTAGAGTTGACAGCTCTAACTTGCCGTACTATCATGAAAGGAATAAACAGATTCAACGTTTGGAGTGTTCAATGAAATATACAGTTAATGAAGTACAATATCACCTACAGATAAAACCAGGAGATGTTGGCAGATACGTAATCATGCCTGGCGATCCAAAACGATGTGCCAAAATTGCACAATATTTTGATAACGCAAAACTTATTGCTGACAGCAGAGAATTTACTACATATACAGGAACTCTTGATGGAGTAAAAGTAAGTGTTACTTCACATGGAATTGGTGGTCCTTCTACCGCAATAGCAGTCGAAGAGCTTGTTCGATGCGGTGCAGACACGTTTGTTCGCATTGGAACCTGTGGTGGAATGCAAAAAGAAGTTAAAAGTGGCGATATTGTTGTAACAACCGGTGCAATTAGAGCAGAAGGTACAAGCCGAGAATATGCCCCAATTGAATTTCCGGCTGTTCCAAGTCTTGATGTTACAAATGCATTAGTAGAGGCTGCAAAAACAAGTGGTCAGACCTTTCATACAGGAATTGCACAATGTAAAGACTCTTTTTACGGACAACACGAGCCATCTATAATGCCAGTAAGTTATGAGCTAGAAAACAAATGGCAAGCATGGTGTCGTCTTGGTTGCCTTGCCAGCGAAATGGAAAGTGCCGCTCTTTTTGTTGTAGCATCCTACCTACATGTTAGAGCTGGATCTACTTTTTTGGTTGTAGCAAATCAAGAGCGAGAAAAGCTCGGTCTTGATAACCCTGTAATTGAAGACACAGACACAGCAGTTAAAATAGCTGTTCAAGCTGTTCGTAACCTAATAAAAGCAGATAACGCATAAGTTATTATTATCTAATAATAAGGGAGTTTACATGAAATATAATAGAATTTTTACCATCGTCCTTGATTCTATGGGAATCGGTGCAATGCCTGATTGCGAAAAATTTGGAGATAAAAATGTTGACACCCTTGGACATATTTCGGAATTTCGGGGAAACAAGGGATTTAAAATACCTAACTTGCAAAAGCTAGGACTAGCAAACTTAAAATCTCTTGTACAAGTAAAACCAATCGATAAACCAATCGGTTATTACTGTGCTATGAATGAATTGAGTAACGGCAAGGATACCATGACTGGGCACTGGGAAATGATGGGAATAAAAACTACCAAACCATTTATTACCTTTACTGATAACGGATTTCCACCAGAGCTTATAAAAGAACTAGAAGAGAAAACAGGACACATAGTAATAGGAAACAAAGCAGCTTCTGGAACTGAAATTTTAGATGAACTTGCAGAAGAAGAAATTGCATCTAATGGTAAAAAAATGATTGTGTACACTTCTGCAGACTCTGTTTTGCAAATATGTGGCAACGAAGATGTTTTTGGACTTGATGAACTGTATCGTTGTTGTAAAATTGCTCGAAAGATAACAATGAAAGATGAGTGGCGTGTTGGTCGTGTTATAGCTCGCCCTTATTTGGGTAAAAAGAAAGGAGAATTTAAGAGAACTTCTAATCGCTATGATTACGCTCTTAAACCGACTGATACAACAACTCTTAACATGCTTAAAGATGCGAAGTTAGACGTTATTGCTGTTGGGAAAATAAACAATATTTTTGTTGGCGAAGGTATAACCGAAACACATCATTCAACAAGCTCTGTAAATGGAATGGAACAAACTATTGAAATTGCAAAACATGATTTTAAAGGCTTGTGTTTTGTTAACCTTGTAGACTTTGATGCACTTTGGGGACATCGTCGAAATCCCGAAGGCTATGCATCAGAGATTGAAAAATTTGATGTAAAACTGGCTGAACTACAAAAAGTAATGAATAAGGACGACTTACTTATTTTGACAGCAGATCATGGCAATGATCCAACAGCAGCAGGAACAGACCATACTCGAGAAAAAGTTCCTTTTATTGCTTGGTCTCCATCTATGAAAAATGCAGGCCTACTTCCCGAAACCAATACCTTCGGAGTAATTGGAGCAACAATTGCTGATAATTTTGGTGTAAAAAATGCTCCTAACGCTGTTGGATATTCAATACTGGATAAATTACAGTAAATCTTTCGTAATTTAACTAAAAGGCAAGCTCCCATCAACTTACTTTGATAAGAGCTTGCTTTTTTATGTGCTATTCTGCAACTGCAGATTCTAATGGTATTTTGTCTGTTTTTAGCGCAAGACTAGCACGTCGTTTGTCAATTAAAATATAAAGCTGTGCAAGTAATGTGCCAGAAATAGAATGCCAAACACAGGCAACTGCCGAAGAAACAGCCGCCATTGGATAGGCTGCAAAGTGAGCTGATGCTAAATTTGTTGCAAGCCCAGCATTTTGCATACCAACTTCTATCGAAATAGTTCGTTTTTTTGCTTCTGACATACCAAATAATTTTCCAATAACATACCCAAGTGAATAACCGAGAATATTATGAATGCAAATTGCAGCGAAAATCAAAAGTCCTGCAGAAAAGAATTTATCACCTGCAACAGCTATAACACCGCCTACAATTAATGCAAGTCCTATAACAGAAAGGCCTGGAGTAACTGATTTTAATTGTACAAATCTCTTGTTATTACCTAAAAATTTATTTAGCAAAAAACCAACTGCAATAGGAACTATCGTAACTTCTACAATCGAAATAAACATACCAATCGCATTCATCTCGACCGACTGGCCTGCTAACAATAACATAAGAGCTGGAGTCAAGATAGGAGCAAGCAAAGTTGAGACAGCCGTCATACCAACAGAAAAAGCAACATCACCTTTACATAAAAAAGACATAATGTTTGATGAAACTCCACCAGGACAGCAGCCAACAAGAATAAGACCAACAGAAATAGCAGTTGGTAGATGTAGTGCTTTTGTAATAAGGTATGCTAAAAACGGCATAACCGTATATTGTGCTAGGCAACCAATAAGAATATCAAGTGGTCGTTTTGCCAAAATTTCAAAATCTTTTGTAGTAAGAGAAATGCCCATTGTAAGCATGATAAGCCCAATTATAATTGTCTGAGTGTTTCCTTTTACCCAGGTAAATAAGCTTGGAACAAAATACGCAATTACAGCAATTGCAATAACAAAAATAGAAGTTTGGTCTACTATAAGTTTTGATATTTTTTGTAAAAATTTCATAAAACCACCTCAAAAAAAAGTTTACTAATATTTAAGTAACTTAAACATTAATAAACCTAATTGAGAAAATATGCAATACCTTTAGCAAAAAAAAGCTTGCACCAATATTTTATATTAGTGCAAGCTTTTTTAATATTTATATAAGTTTATAGCAAGTAATTTTCTATTTACTCATTGCCTGACCAACGGCTACAGCAACTGATACTGTCATACCAACCATAGGGTTGTTACCAGCACCAATAAGTCCCATCATTTCTACGTGAGCAGGAACAGATGAAGAACCAGCAAACTGTACATCACAGTACATACGTCCCATAGTATCTGTCATACCATAAGAAGCAGGACCGGCTGCCATGTTATCTGGATGAAGAGTACGACCTGTACCACCACCAGAAGCTACAGCAAAGAAGTTCTTACCTTGTTCAATGCATTCTTTTTTGTATGTAGCCATAACTGGATGCTGAAAACGTGTAGGATTTGTAGAGTTACCAGTAATAGCAACATCAACACCCTCTTTATGCATAATAGCAACGCCTTCACGAACATCATCAGCACCATAACAGTTTACTTTTGCTCGCTCACCATCAGAATATGGAATACGTTTTACTTCTGCAAGATCTGAAGTAGCATAATCAAACTGAGTCTGAACATAAGTAAAACCATTAATACGACTAATAATATAAGCAGCATCTTTACCTAATCCGTTAAGAATAACACGAAGTGGTTCTTTTCGAACTTTGTTTGCAGAACGAGCAATACCAATTGCACCTTCAGCAGCAGCAAAAGACTCATGTCCAGCACAAAAGGCAAAACATTTTGTATTTTCATTAAGAAGACGTGCTCCTAAGTTACCATGTCCCTGACCTACTTTACGTTGATCAGCTACAGAGCCAGGAATACAAAAGGCTTGAAGACCTTCACCAATTGCGACGGCAGCTTCTTCTGCATTTTTTACGCCTTTTTTAATTGCAATTGCAGCTCCGAGTGTATATGCCCAACAAGCATTCTCAAAAGCTATAGGTTGAATTTCTTTTACGATAGTTGCAGGATCAATTCCTTTATCGTTGCAAACTTTTTTAGCCTCTTCAATAGAAGCCATTCCATATTTTTTGCAGACTGTGTTAATCTGGTCAATTCTTCTTTCGTATGATTCAAATAATGCCATTTAACTACCTCCTACTGTCGTCTTGGGTCAATATATTTAACAGCACTGTCATACTGACCGTATTTTCCAGTAGCTTTTTTAACTGCTTCTGCTGCATCTACACCATCTTTAAGAAAATCACATAATTTTCCAAGGTTTACATATTCGTAACCACAGATTTCATCGTTTTTATCGACACCACATTTCATGATATAGCCTTCGGCTAATTCAAGATATCGACAGCCTTTAGCAACTGTTCCATATGTAGTACCAACTTGAGAGCGAAGTCCTTTTCCAAGGTCATCTAATCCTGCACCTATTGGAAGTCCACCTTCTGAGAAAGCTGTTTGAGAGCGACCATAAACAATCTGTAAAAAGAGTTCTCGCATAGCTGTATTAATAGCATCACATACAAGGTCTGTATTAAGAGCTTCGAGAATTGTTTTCCCAGGAAGTATTTCAGAAGCCATAGCTGCTGAGTGAGTCATACCAGAACAACCTAGTGTTTCAACTAAAGCTTCCTGAATAATTCCCTCTTTAATGTTTAAGGTTAGTTTACAAGCACCTTGTTGTGGTGCACACCAACCAATACCGTGTGTAAGACCAGAAACATCTTTAATTTCTTTAGACTGAACCCATTTCCCTTCTTCAGGAATAGGTGCTGGTCCGTGGTTAGGCCCTTTATGAATAGGACACATGTTTTCTACTGCTGTAGAATATTCCATCTGTTATATCTCCTGTAGTTGACACATGTTATCATGCACAACAAAATAAAATGCATATCTCGCAAACGTTACCATTTATGAGCATAGCTTGGCTATTATATATATTTTTATAGTTTTAATCAACGCAAACATTCTTATTTATACATGTTAAAGTCAAATTCTACATTAATCATCTACATCAAAATGTTCAATTACGCTTTTCTTTTTGGTTGGTTTTGAATCTCCATGTTTAACCTGAATCATAGAAATAAAAGCAAGTAACATAAAAAAGACTGCATACGGGAACAATGTTTTGTATGAAACATGCTGTAATAAAAATCCAGAAAGTATGGGAGTAACAATTTGAGCTGACATCGAGAAAGTGTAGTATAAGCCAGTATATTTACCGATATCGCTTCCTTTACTCATTTCTACTACCATTGGCAAGGAATTAACATTAATAGCGGCCCAAGAAAAACCAATAAAAGCAAAAAAGACATTAATTACAAAATTAAAATTACTAAAAAAAGATGCTGATAGATAACAAATTATCATGATAACTACCCCACCCATAATAGTCTTTTTTCTTCCTAATTTTTCCGAGATAAATCCAATTGGAATATAGCTTAAAACAGCAGCAACCGTAGCAACCATTAAACAGCCAGCATAAGCTCCTCCACCAAGCCCCCATACCTTTGTTGCATATCTTGAAAAAGCAGTGGTAACAGCATTATATGCCATAAACCATAATGAAATTGAAATTAAAATAAACATTAAACTCTTTTTTACATCAGGACTGAGTCCTTCTTCTTCAATTTTAGCATCTTCTTTTGCCTCTTCTGGATATTCTTCTGCAATTGTCTTTGCCAAGCTTTTTTCATGAATTGTAAAAATTAAAATTATAACTGCTATAATCATGATACCTGCAATACCAATAAACAAAGGGAAATAATTAGGTCTATCCCCTGGATCAACAATAGTTTTAATAAGTATTAAAGTATAGATTGCTCCTAAGGCCCCCATCAAGTTAATAATAGCATTTCCTTTACTACGAAGCGGACGAGGTGTTAAATCAGGCATTAACGCTACAGCAGGAGTTCTGTACATTGCCATTGAAAAAAGCGTTACACCAAGAGCAAGTACAAACAGCCAAAAAATTTCAGCTGAATCTGCAAAAGGTAATAGCAACATAAAAACAACAGAAACAATAGTTCCTACAATAATAAATGGCGTTCGTTTTCCTAATCTAGTATCTACTCGATCAGAAATACCCCCAATAAGAGGGAGCAAAAAAACAGCCAAAATGTTATCAATTGACATAACAAACCCAACTACAGTTTCTTTTAAACCAAACGTATTTTGCAAAATTAAAGGAATAATATTGTCATACATTTGCCAAAAAGAACAAATCGATAAAAATGCAAAACCTATAAAAATAGTTCGCTTATAGTTGAGTTTCATATACTGTTTTCTCCTAATTTTCTTGTATTTGTTAGAGTATCTTTAAAATGGAAAAGTCATTTACATTTTTTACTGTAAGTATCTCATCAACGCGAACCATTAAAGTATCTTCGGCCTTCACGTTTATTTTTTCGCCAGAACTAGATTCTAAGTCTGCAGTACCAGAAATAACAAAAAAACTAACCCAACCAGTCTTCCCTGCTGGAGTTTCTTTTACATTACCCTCTTTATCTTTCACAGCTTCGTCAAAATTAATTTTTACTTCTGAAGTAATATCAATCTTATCGAGTTTAAAATATTTACAATCAAAAGGTCCTGTAAAATCTTTTACAGAATCTGGAGTATTATTTTTTATTACGTCAAGTGCTTTTTCTATATGTGTCTTTCTTTTACGCCCCCAATCATACAGTCGATAGGTTATATCGCTCGGTTCTTGTATTTCTATGAGCCGTATTCCTCCCTGGATTGCATGAACTGTGCCTGCTGGGATAAAAACCAAATCACCTTTAGATACCGGAATATATCGTAAACAAGATTCTAATTTATTATCCTTAATAGCAATTCGTAACTCTTCTTGCGTATACTTTTTGTTAAGCCCACAAATTAAAGTTGCCCCAGGTTCTGCATCAAGAATATACCAACATTCAGTTTTTCCAGACGTATTTTCAACTCTCTTAGCATACTCATCATCAGGATGAACTTGAACAGATAAATTATCATTCGTTTGAATAATCTTTATTAGTAAAGGATAATTTTCACCAACAACTTTATTTATTTTTTTACCACCAATAAATTGGGTCGTACCATCAATTAATGACTGCCCTGCTTTATGTGTAGAAATAATCCATCTCTCATATCCCCATACTTTTTCAGAAATATATGGAATAGTTTTAAACATATGCTATTTCTCCCAAAGCAATTCTGGATAATATCCAGAATCAATTTTTTTAGCAATTTCTGATTTAACAATTTCTTTATCTTTTGGATATGTCATGCCAAACCATTTTTCTGGGGATGAGTAAAACTTAACTTTTCCATCCCCACGTTTTACAATGTCACCAGCAGCAACAGGTAAAAGAGCTTCTGCTTTTTCTTCAGATATGTTATTTGCGACAAAGTTATCCCAATATGTATGGAATCCTTCAAAAGCTTTCTGCGTAAATCCAAACAAATTCATACTTACCCATTCTTTCCCGGTTAGAGTAAATTTCCCATTTGGACGCTCCGAGATTACTTTACCATTTTCATAATAAATCTTTAAATTCTCGTCCATAGACTTTAGATAGCCATCTTCTATAACACAAACACCACGAGAAACAGAGCCTTCTTTACTCATAGTATTTTCTAAAACATACCCAACCATAGAATGTTCAACTGAATCTATTCCCTGTTTTGATAAATGTTCATATTGAATCTCAAAAGCTTTTCGACCATAGTAATCATCTGCGTTAATTACTGCAAAGGGTTCTTTTACTGCTTTTTCAGCACATAAAATAGCATGCATTGTACCCCAAGGTTTTGTTCTAGTCTTAGATATTTTTGCTTTTTGTGACTCAGTAAAAATTGAATCAGCAGTTTGAAAAACATAATCAGCATCAAAATTGCGGGCAACTCGATTAAAAAATCTTTCACGAAAATCTTTTTCTATATCTTTTCTAATTATATAAACAACTTTTCCAAATCCACTTACCTTTGCATCATACGTTGCAAAATCAAGTAACGTTTCACCGTTACGTCCAACACTATCTATTTGTTTTACCCCACCATAACGGCTACCCATTCCTGCCGCTAAAACCATAAGAGTTGGTTTCATTTCTATACTCCCCTAAACCTAAGCTATTGCTGTTTCTAAAGCAATTTTCATCATATTCTTAAATGTTTCTTGTCTTTCTTGAGCTGTAGTTGTTTCTCCAGTTACAATATGATCTGAAACAGTCATAATTCCTAAAGCTTGACGGCTAAATTTTGCAGCCAACGTATAAAGCTCAGCTGCTTCCATCTCAACTCCAAGCACTCCGTATTTTGCCCATAGTTTCCAGTTTTCGTTATCATCATAGAACAAATCACTTGAAACAACAGGAGCAACAACATTGCGAACACCCATTTCATCGGCTATAGCCTTTGCTTTTGAAAGTAACTCCCAATTAGCCGTTGGAGCAAAATGTAAGTTCCCAAATCGCTGATTTAAGAGTGCCGAATCAGAACAAGCAGAATTTGCAAGAATAACATCACGTATTTTTACATCTTTATGTATTGCCCCACATGTTCCTATACGAATAGCTTTTTTTACACCATAAAACTGAAACAACTCATTAACATATATAGAAAGTGATGGCTGTCCCATTCCTGTCCCTTGAACAGAAACTTTTTTATCTTTGTATGTTCCTGTAAAACCATACATATTCCTAATCTCACTATAACACTTAGCATTTTCCAAAAATGTTTCAGCAATAAACTTTGCTCTAAGAGGGTCACCCGGAAGTAAAACAACTTCTGCGATTTCACCCTTTTTTGCCGCGATATGTGTACTCATAAATTCTCCTTAAAACCCGAATTTAGATATCATTATAATTTAACAATGTTAGTATAACATGAGATTACAAATAATTAAAACCATTTGTATAGACTTATAAAGTTATTTTGTATATATTACAAAGACGTTCGTAATAAGGAGTTATAAGATGTCCTCTATAATGGATTATGTTTTATGGCGTGGAGATTTAACTTTTAAAGAGTATCCTTTTAATGAAATCGATGGACTCATTTTATCTCAACTTGCCTATTCAAAAATAGATGCTCTTATACCTGATGATTTTGATACCGAAACAACTTTAAGAGAAGTTGCATACGAGTATGGAATTATGAATCCTCGCGAAAACGCACCAGAAAAAGAATATTCTGTAATAAATCCACTTACAGAAAACCTATTATTAGAAACAGGACAATCAAAAAGATATGGCACCATAAAAATTCGTTGCTTTATTTCAATTTTTAATTCTGCTAAACAAGAACAATTTGCAGCCTATTCTGCTCGATTAGATGACAAAACGCTCTGTATTGTTTATCGTGGTACAGATGAAACACTGACAGGGTGGAAAGAAGATTTGAATCTTAGTTACAAGAATCCAATCCCTGCCCAACAAGATGCACTAGATTATTTAGAACAAGCTGCCAGAAATATTCATGGAAAGATTTGCATAATGGGACACTCAAAGGGTGGTAATTTAGCTATGTATGCTAGTTCTTTTTGCTCACCAAAAACAAGCAAACGTATTAAAAGCGTATATTCCTATGATGGTCCGGGTTTTATTTCAGAAATAACTAACACCCCATCATATATAAAAAATCTAAAACGAATAAAGAGCTTTATTCCTCAATCCTCTCTTGTCGGAGTTTTACTAAACCATCCAAATGATTATACAATTATACAAAGCTCAGAAAAAAACGGAATCATGCAACATGATCCTTTTTCATGGCAATTAAATGGACCAACATTTATAACACTTGACTCAAGAACGGAAGAATCCATTTTTATCGAAAAAACAGTAAAACAATGGTTAGAAAATATAACGAATGAAGAATTACTATCATTTTTGGAATCATTATATGCCATATTAGATACATTGAGCACTGACTCTCTATCCGAAGTGGGAGAACAATGGATAAAACATTCCACCGAAATAATAGTAGCATTAAGAAAAATTGACAGCTCAAATAGAGCAGCAATCTGGAAAATCATACAATTATTTTTTCAGGTTGCCCGTTCTAACATACCACAATCAAAAGGATTACAACTTTTCTTAAATCAGTTTACTCATTAATTTTATGATTCATTTTCTGTTTTTTGTTCAAGCTTTTCAGTCTTAAATAAAGCAAGATTGTCATCCATTGTTGATATTGCGGTATTATTATCATTCATTACAGAAAGCGAATTTTTAATCTTGTTTGTAATTTTTATAGATTGATCAGCAATTCTTTTTGCATTTTCTCGAACTTTGCTTGTAGCATCTTCTAGGTTATTTATTTCAGTTAAAACTGACGAACTACCACTCATCATACTTTCAGAACCAGAATGAACAGACTCTGTAATATCTGCAATATTCTTAAGTGCAGTTAATACTTCAGTTGTTCCTTCAGACTGCTCACTCATTGCTGTTCCGACCTCAGTTTCAATTTTAACAACTGTATTCACAGAATCAATAATTGAAGAATAAGAATCTCCAGCTTTATCAGAAAGCTGTACTGACAAATCTATAGCCTTATTTAAATCATCTAGATTGGATCTAATAACTTTTGTTTGAGCAGCAGAAGTTTCTGCTAATTTTCTAATCTCATCCGCTACAACAGCAAAGCCTTTTCCATTTTCTCCTGCATGAGCAGCTTCTATAGCTGCATTCATTGCAAGAAGATTAGTTTGTGCCGATATACTACTAATAATTTTATTAGCACCAACAACTGACTCTGATTGTTCTTCTAATTTTAATATGGTTTGTTTTAAAACATCTAGATTAGAACTTCCCTCTTTGACAACATCTTGAAGCTGATTAAACTCACTTACATTTGATTCTAAATTTTGATTTATAGATCTAATATTGGCTACCATTTGTTCAACTGCAGCTGAACTTTCATTTAAATTTGTGGCTTGTTCTGTTATTTTCTCATCTTGCGTTGCTATATTCTCACTAATTTGATTTACAGAACTCGCTACGGCCTCTACAGATTTTTTTTGTACATCTACTAAATCATCTATATTTTTACCCGTTTCTGCAAGCGAAGAAGAAAAAGTATATGTCTCGTTCATGACAACATTTAATTCTTGAGACTTCTTACTAATTGCAGAAAAGTTTAATCGCATATTTTGAATAAGGTCTGTTAAACGATTGAGAAATTTATCAAAATTTCTGCTCATGATTCCAATTTCATCGTTATTGCTATTATTTATTCTTATTGTTAAATCCCCTTCATCTTCGGCTAAATCAGCAGAAACATCTGAAACAAAACGCAATTGTTTTGTAATATTTCTCACCAATAAAATAATAACAAAAGGTGTAATAATAATAACAATAAGCCCAATAAGTAATTGTATATTTATATTTTTAATTGCAGTTTGTTCCATATCTGTCAAGGAACTTTCAAGCAAGAGAGAAGATGAACTTACAATACGATTCAGTTTATCATGTATAGTTATAGAATAATTAGCAAATTCTTGATAAAAACTATTCGCCCTACTCTGATCTCCAAGTTCATACTCTTTATTAACAGAATCTGCAACAGTTTGCATTTTTTTAAAATATTTTTTTATTATTTCAATTTCTGCTAACTTACCATTTTCTTTGGTTTTTTGGTAATTAGAAGAAAATTCATCAAGTTTACTTATAAACGATTTTGTATAAGTATTTAATGAAGAGACATTGTACCCAGATTGACGCAATGCAAATTGTTCAAGATAAATTTTTTCTATATTTTGAAGGTTATCAAGAGCCTCATCACCTAATTTAGAATAATAAAGAGACTCATTTTCTATTTCTTGTGTTGCATTTCTGCTAGATCTTACGATTAACAAACTTAACACCAAAAGAGTCAAAGTGACTCCAAGCATAGCACAAAAAAATAGTGAAAGTTTTCGTTTTATGGTCATAAAAGACCTCCCATAATAGTACCAGTCTATATCTTATAGTATAGATGCAAAATTACATAAAAGCAAATCCAAGGTAGCAAGTAAAAAAAAAAGGACTATCCTTTTGGATAGCCCTTTGTCATTATGAAATTATCACAATTACTATATAATTAAAAAAATTATTTAGCAACAACACGACACATTTCACAAACTTTATTTGAATAACCCCATTCGTTATCATACCATGAAAGTAATTTAGCAAATGTGTCATCAAGTGAAAGTCCTGCTTTTGCATCAAAAATTGATGTGCAAGGTTCATCTCTAAAGTCTGTAGATACGAGATCTTCATCAACATAACGAATAACACCTTTGAGTGCACCTTCAGAAGCTTCTTTCATAGCTGCACAAAGTTGTTCGTATGTAGCAGGTTTTTCAAGTTCACATGTAAGGTCAACAATAGATACATCAGATGCAGGGATACGCATAGCCATACCTGTAAGTTTGCCGTTAAGTTCAGGAAGTACTTTTCCAACAGCTTTTGCAGCACCAGTAGTTGTAGGAATAATATTTTCAAGAATTCCACGACCAAGGCGACGGTTTTTAGGTGATGGTGCATCAACAGTTTTCTGTGTTGCAGTAGCTGCATGAATAGTTGTCATAAGACCACGTTTAATTCCAAATTTATCATTGATAACTTTAGCCATAGGTGCAAGACAGTTAGTAGTACATGAAGCATTAGAAATAATATCTTGTCCCTTGTATGTGTCAGAGTTTACACCGTATACAAACATAGGTGTTGCATCTTTTGAAGGTGCTGACATAATAACTTTTTTAGCACCTGCTTTTATGTGTGCACGTGCTTTTTCATCTGTAAGAAAGAAACCAGTTGATTCAACAACAACGTCAGCTCCAACTTCATCCCATTTAAGATTTGCTGGATCACGTTCTGCTGTAAGACGGATTTTTTTACCGTTTACAATCATTGTATTTCCTTCAACTTTTACATCGCCATCAAAAGGACCATGTACTGAATCGTATTTCAGTAAATAACCGAGGTAATCTGTGTCTAAAAGGTCATTGATACCTACAATTTCGATGTCATTTGCAAAATTTTGTGTAGCTGCACGGAATACCATACGTCCGATGCGGCCAAATCCGTTGATTCCTACTTTAATCATCTTGGATTCTCCTATATATCTGTAAAATTATAACTATATAATAGTTTTATTGCGGTTGATTGTCAATAGATTGAAAAACTCGCATTTTATTTATTTTTTTCGAACCAACCACAATCTTCTAAATATTTTCGCCGAGTAATAATAAGAGAAATAAGCTCTTGATACATGTCATAATCTACGTTAAGAGCTATAGGAAGAATGTATAATTCTGTTTCTTCACAATACCTCTCTATAAAAGATGAATCTGTGACAAAACCAAGACTTATCATGTTACTAATTCTATCTGCACATTTTAGTATTTTTGCTTTTTTGCTACCGTGTTCGATAATGCCCCGTAAATAATCTGACTTAATTTGGCCTTTTCGTTTTGTAACTTCCAAAACAAGTTCATACACTTGTGCAGATTCTGAATCAATCTCTAAAATGCTGTTTTGGTTATAACCTGGAACATCTTCTATTAAATCGTGAATACATGCTGCCTTTAATAAAACCCCATCGATATATCCATAATCTATAAGAATTCCCAATGTATCGATCTGGTGTCTAAACATGTTTCCACCAGCATGTCGTGCTTTTCCAATAAGGGCTGTTGCAAGCTGCATATAAGGAGCCAGATAGATACCCTTAAGTTGCAACATAGATTGCTTATTCATATCTGTATTTCTATCTGATTCCTTCATGTATCCTCCTATAAATTTATAAGATAAGATTTTAATTTTTCTGCACGACGCTCTGCAGCAACTTTCTTTTCTCGTTCTGCAGCTACAACTTTTTCTGGAGCATTCTGAGAAAACTTACCATTAAGCTTTTTAGTACATTTATCTATAAAACCTTGTTCTTTAGCCAATTCTTTTTGGAAACGTGCTTTCAATTGAACAAGATCAACACTACTTCCACCTGTTAAGACAAAAGCTTCAAACCCTTCACCGACAGCACCAATAGCACTTTCAGGTTTATTATCGACAAAATTTATTGATTTTACACCTGCAAGAAGTTTAATTAAATCTATTTTTTCTTCACAAACTTCTGCGTGAGACCCTTTTGTAATCATTAATGCAATTTCGAGTTTAGTATCAGGTGCAATTCCACATTCTGCTCGTAGAGCACGAATAGATCGTATTAAATCCTGTAGTACTGCAAATCTAGTTGTCGTTCGATTATTTTCGCGTGCTTCGGTAACAACTGGATACGGAGCTGATATTAACATCCCTTCCCATTCACTAATAGTAACAATTTTATTATCGTTTACAAGTTTTCTATTTTTAACTATTTCAACTAAAGGAAGTTTACTATATATTTCTTCGGTTATAAATGGTAAATATGGATGCAACAACCGTAGACTTTCTTCCATTACATTTAACAACACCGAAACAGCTCTATCTTTTTCGGTATCATCGCCATTCCAAAAACTAAGTTTTGTTCCCTCTACATACCAGTCACAAAATTCACTCCAAAAATATTCATACATAGCCTGAGCTGCATCGTTATATCTATAACCATCGAGAGCTGTGCGAACTTTTTGAACAGCAGAGTTTAAGCATGTATAGATCCAAATATCTAATTCGGTTAAATCGCTATCTTTTACAGGAACCAGAGTACGCCCCTCTAAATTGCCTAAAATATATCGACTCGCATTCCATATTTTGTTAGCAAAATGGCTTCCAAGTTTAAATGACTCTTTATCGACTAAAACATCTTGTCCTTGAGCACATAAAAAGCCCAATGTAAATTTAACAGCATCTGAGCCATAATCTTTAACAAGATCTAGAGGGTCTAAACCATTACCTAAAGATTTGCTCATTTTGCGTCCTTTTTTATCACGCACAAGAGAGTGAATATAAATATCTTTAAAAGGAGCCTTTCCAGTAAACTCAAGTCCTGCCATAATCATACGACTTACCCAAAAAAAGATAATATCATATGCTGTAACAAGCGCACTTGTAGGATAAAAAATATCTAAATCATTAGTAGGTTTACCATCTGCTGTTTTACCATCAGGCCACCCTAACGTACTAAAAGGCCAAAGCCATGAAGAAAACCATGTGTCAAGAACATCTTCTTCTTGTTTAAGTTTATCTGCTTTTGCCCCACACTTTGGACAAACTTTTGGATCTTCTCGAGCAACAATCATTTCCCCACATTCTTGGCAATACCAAACGGGAATGCGGTGTCCCCACCAAAGCTGACGACTAATACACCAGTCACGTATATTTTCCATCCAATGAGAATATGTATTCTCCCATTTTTTTGGATAAAATGTAATATCACCATCTTTCCAGCATTTAAGTGCTTTTTTGGCTAATGGCTCCATTTTTACAAACCACTGCTCGCTTAAATAAGGTTCTACAACAGTGTGACAACGATAACAATGACCCACAGGATGAGTTATAGGTTCTTCTTCTTTAAAAAGACCTGCAGCTTCTAAATCTTCAATCACGACTTTCCGAGCTGTTTTACAATCCATTCCACGATATTTTTCAGGAACATTCTCGTTAAGTGTTGCATCATCATTAAGAATATTAATTACTTCTAAATTATGTCGTTTTCCAACTTGCCAGTCATTAGGATCATGAGCAGGAGTAATCTTTACTATACCAGTACCAAATTCACGATCAACGTATGTGTCAGCAATAACAGGAATTTCTTTATTAGTTAATGCTAATTTTACTTTTTTCCCAATTAAATCTGTATATCGAGGATCCTCTGGATGAACAGCAACCGCCGTATCACCAAAAAGCGTTTCTGGACGAGTTGTTGCAATTTCAATTTTACCTTTACCATCACAACGTTCATAAAACATGTGATACATAGCGCCTGCGGTATCTTCATGTTCAACTTCATCGTCTGCTAATGCAGTACCACAACTTGGACACCAGTTTATAAGATATTTACCTTTATAAATAAGCCCGCGCTCATATAAGGTTACAAAAACATCACGAACTGCTTTAGAAAGCCCTTTATCCATCGTAAATCTCTCGCGAGACCAATCTACAGAATTTCCAAGTTTTCTCTGCTGTTTTGTTATAATATCATGATGTTCTTTTTTTACTTCCCACGTTCGCTCTACAAACTTATCACGACCTAAATCTTGACGACGTAGACCTTCTTTTTTGAGACGACGCTCGACAACATTTTGAGTAGCAATACCTGCATGATCGGTTCCTGGAACCCAAAGTGTATTATCCCCATTCATACGATGATATCTAATAGAAATATCTTGTAGACAATTATTGAGCCCATGACCCATATGTAAAATACCAGTAACATTTGGAGGAGGAATGACTATGGTATAAGATCTTTTAGATGCATCATATTGATTATGAATTGGAGAATCTCCATCTGATGAAGGCTTAAAATATCCTTCTTTTTCCCATTTTGAGTAAAGTCTATCCTCAAATTCTATTGGATTATAGGCTTTTTCCATCTCTATACCGTTCATACATACCCTCTAATACAAAACAAAAATACATTTTGCCAAATTTTAAAATAATTGGAATCAGTTTACTATTTTCGATATATTTTCACAAGTAGAAATTTAATGGTTACATAAAAAATTAAATTATACCACCATATATAATACCAGCTTTTAAAGCTACTTTTTCATAAAATCCGAAATAAGGCTCTTTTCCTGTTATATAAAAAACAGATGGTGAGATTTTATTGTCACCTTTAGACTCCTGTTTATGCATAAATTTAGCCTTGTTTGCAACTTTAAAAGCCTGGCGTACAACACCATCCCTAGAATCAATCACAGTGATCTTATCTGCAAGTTCTTGTATGATATTCGCAATACGTAAAAAATGTGTACACCCAAGTACAAGTACATCAACATGTTTAGATTTAAAAAAAGAAATAGCTGGCATAATAGCAGCTTCTATTTCGCTTTTAGTTGCTGTATCAAGAGAATGCTCTATAAAATTTATTAAATCGGGATCCCCTCGTTCTACAACAACGCAATTTTGCGTAAACTCACTTTCAAGTTTTTTTGTATAAGGATGAGTAACAGTTTGGCGAGTTGCAAGCAAACCAATGCGTTTGTTTTTTGTAATTTTTGCAGCAAGCTTTATTGCAGGTACTGTTCCAACAAAAGGAATTTGCGGAAATTTATTCCGTAGAGATTCAAGAGCTGTAACAGACATAGTATTACAAGCTATGACAATTGCGGCTGGTTTATATCGTTTTAAAATTGCACTAACAGCAAATATTGCAGATTCAATTATTTTTTCGGGTGTTTTTTCACCATAAGGAAAATTTTGAGTATCGGCCAAATACATGCATGAAACATCTTTATATACATCTTTTAAGTATTGCATATATGGAAGTCCCCCTGTACCAGAATCTAAAAAAGCAAAATCTATAGGTATGGGGGACTGTTCTAAGTAAGATAAAGATTGCATTTAACTAATCTCCAAATAATTTGTTAAAAGCATCTTTTGAATTTTCTGATTTATTAGAATTTTTCTTTGAATCGCCAATACTATTTAACTTAAAATAATCACAAAAGTTTGATCTTTCTTTGTCAGTAACTAATTCATCAATTGTTTCATGACAATCATAATGAGCCCCAGGCTCATAAAAAACACAATTTTTACAACTTCTAATATCTGCCCCGCAATTTGGGCAAACATCGGAACGACTTACAAATCCATTTATCTTTGTCTCTTTTCCACATTTCCAACACATATACGTATGATAAACATTTGACATAATAAGTGCAATAACATACGATAGTAGCATGTTTATATTGAACAATTGTGACTATCCATCTTGCCGAAAAGCTGCTATTTCTTCATTTGACGAAAATGGGGAATTAACAAACGAACAAGGATACTGCTTAGAACATTGCAAAAACATAGAAGAGACACAATCGCAAATTAGACAATACGTTAAAACTCATGATGTTATTGTTGGAATCTGTGCTTCAGAGATTCATTTTGAAAATATGGATCTTTCAAATAAAAGTTTTTTTGGATGTACATTTCAACATTGTACCTTTACTAATATTCAGTCAGAAAATTTACGAACGCGATTAACTTTTTTTGATTATGCAATTTTTTCTGATTGTAATCTTATAGAATCAAAAATCATGTTTACCTCTTTTGGAGGGTGTATTTTTTCTCACGCTTTAATTACTAATTCTACTTTAATTCAAGATAATTTTTGTGGCATGAGTGCCTATCAGTCATCATTTGATGATTCAGATCTTTACAATTCTAGATTTATAAAAACAAAACTTATGAACACATCCTTTAGAAACTGTAACTTAAAAAGGACTAATTTTATGGAAATGGAACAAGAAAATGTTTCATTTAAGATGTCAAATACTAGAGAAGCTATTTTTTCTAAAAATGAAGAGATAAACGAATGAAAATTTACTTTCATCTAAACATTCACGGTTTTTCTAACACTTATATTGTTACAAATGAAGAAACAATGCAGGCAATTATTATTGATCCTGGTGTTATTACTAACAATATGATTCAACAAATTGAGCGAGGCCCTTATAACTTAACCGCATGCTTAATAACTCATAATCATACAACTCACCTTCAAGGACTATCTACTTTACGAAAAATATACAATCCAAAAATTTATGCCGCTGATTATGAAGTCGCCGGAGTTGATACAGTAGTTATAAAAGGTGACGGCGTAATTAGAATTGCAGGATTCTCTGTCGGGTATATGTCAATTCCAGGACATTCTTCGGATTCAATGGTGTTTAAAATTGGACGAGTCATGTTTACTGGAGATACTCTCACTGCAGGAAGTTATGGCAGTACTAACAACACGTATGCAGAAAGAACTCTTGCTTCAAATATAAAATTAAAGCTTCTTTCTCAACAAGATGATATTGAAGTTTTACCAGGTCATGGTCCTCCAACTACTGTAGGAGTCGAAAAACAATTTAATATAAAAATCCAATATGATTAGTTTAAGAAGACTAAAGAGACTCGACCAGAAGCAAAACCCCAAGTTTTAAATAAATACTCTTGAATTGCACTAGAGGCTGCAACAAATCCCGAAGCATTGGTTTTTTGTATGTATTCTGCTAATTCGGGTAAATCCCGCTTAGTTGATTTCCAGTTTGCAATGTTTTGAGCATAATATTGTGGTATTGTTTTTACCGATTGTTGCGTCATATATGCCATAAACTCATTTTGTACAAGGAATGTATTATCTGTGTCATAGCCTAACGAAGGATTTTTCTCCCAAAATGTTAATAGAAACTTAAGAGATTGGGGATCTGTTACAGCAAAAACTTTTGCAACTGTCTTTCTATATTCTTCATGAGTAAAATATAAGCCATGAAGCATTTCGTGAGTGAGCAATTTCATTCTTAAATAAGAAGGTATCTCACGAGAGATTGAAGCAATTGCACCACTCCCTGCAACTATCTTATTATTTTTATCACGTTTTATTATACCATTTTGAAATAAAATATCTTTTAGTTGCAATTCTCTTTCATTTAAAGGAAAAAATTCTATTTCTGCTTTTGCAAAAAAAGCAGCCAAATCCTTTGCTTGATAATCATGGGCATTATAGCCATGTTGATTAGCAATAACCTCATCTGGCCAAAGAGTCCCCGTATACCCTGTTTTTTCGAGATAAAAAGCAAGTCTTTTAAACATTTTTGATTGCGTTGCATAGTCTTTTGTATCAAAAACAAGAATATCTGGAAACTGTTCCCACTTAAACACCTCATATCCATCATAACGCCATCTTTTTTGTGGCCAATTAACAATAATTCCGGGATCAGCAACCACTGGGACAATCTCTTCTGTTGTGTCATAGGTCTTATTAGGATCAGCAATAAGAATCACTCCACTAATCATATCTGCATTTTTTGTTGCCGAAACTACTACTCCAGATTGCTCAAAAATAGAAGGAAATAATGTAATACTATTTTGCTTAGGAGCACGGAGAACTGTAATCACATCTGTTCCAAACTGTAATTCACTTTTTGTTTGCTCCTCGACAGTACCATAATCTTTACCGTCAAGAAATACTTTAAAAACTTTATTAGCAGACTCACAATGTGTAAAATCGAAAAGTACTTTTTCTGCAAGCGTACCATTTACAATATTGGGGAGTTTTCCTCCTTTTTCAGAAAAACCATACCAATTTCCTGTTTCCGTTCTCTGCCATCCATACTTAACTTTTGTTAGTTCTGCTTTTGTTATAGTAATAGGCCCATCGCTTGAAACAAGAAAGCCACGAACATTTTTATCTATTTCTAAACTTATAGTTAAATTTCCAATAGAATTGTGAGAACCTAAAAGACCAGTAATTATAGATCTAGGTTTTAAGTTTTTAACTAATTTATACTTGGCTTCAAAGTCTTGCCCATACAAAAAAGCTATGTTTATAGTTTTTCCTTCTTGAGCTCCAGAAAAACTAAGCGAGAGTGCTGCTTTTTTTTCAAGCGAATCAATCGAATCTTGTGAAATATCAGAAGGGAAAGCAAAAAACATATATTTCGAATCGTAATTGCTTGGTATAGCAGCTTTTAGAGCATTAGAATTGAGGGCAACAAAAGCAGACTTTTCTTGCAAAGTCGCATTTGATTTTTCATCCTGATTTGTTATAAAATTGTTTGTACTTAAATATAATGATGATTCTTTATATTGAGAACAGCTACTATTTAAGATTATTAATACTAAGCTACCTATTAGTAAGGTTTTTTTTCTATGGTAAAAATAACTCATAGAATATATAATATACTTTCTTACTTTTTTATACTATACTAACAATTATTAAAAGGACAAGATTTGTTACATTTTTTTGAGTCTAATGATTATATACAGTTTTTGGCAATAATCCCACATCATAACACTCTTTCTGATCTTGAGCGTATACAACAAATGGCCCACCATTACCCTTTGTATCCACTCATAACACCTTTGTGCAGTTTAGAAGATAATTCTTGTAATTCTACACCTATTGATACAACACAACTTAGAAAATTTATTAAAGAACAACAAAAAACGCTAACACATTGTTCATTATGTATTAAAGCCCCTGAATTGCGCCAAAAAGACTCCAATATAAAAAAAATTATTTGTCCTATCCAAGGTCTTCCTACATTTAAATCAGATTACTTGACAGAAAAAAGAGTTCCTGAACCTTTTACAAAAAACGCATTTACCCTAACATATGAAACACCAGTATCTGAGCAAAATTCACATTCCTTACAAGAGTCAATTCTAATGCATAAAAAAGCATCACTAACAATGCGCGTATACAGAATTGGAATTGTAACTGTAAAAAAAATACCTAATGAACAATCCAATAAAGACCTTCGACTCGAAAACATATTAGGATTTTCATGGACAGTAAGTCATGACGTATGGGTAAAATCTAAATAGGAGCAATATATGAGATCTTCAAAAAAAACAGTTCTTATAGCTACCGTTTTAGCCGTATTTCAATTTACTACTTTTGCCCATGGCTCAAAAGAATCTATACAAAACAGTATTATTGACGGTGTAGGCCGTGAAATTACGCTTCCTGCCACTATTACAAAAATAGTTGTAACACAACCAGGTGATGTAGAAATACTATATAGACTTGGCGCGCAGGACATGATTGTTGGTCGAGGTTCATACTGTGATTATCCAGAAGCCACTGCTACAATACCAAATGTAGGGTCCGGTGACACATTTAGTATTGAACAAGTTATAGCCCTTAATCCAGATGTTGTTATTATGGGCACAATGGCACAGTCTTTGGATCAAGTACAAGCTCTTGAATCTGCCGGTATTACCGTTGTAGCAACACAAGCTACCACTATCGAAGATGTATATGCAACAATCATTTTACTCGGCGATATTGTAGGCAAAGAGGCAGAAGCCAGCACACTGGTAAAAAGCATGCAAGAGAGTTTTTCGGCAATTACAGACAAAGCTAAAAAACATAACGATTTTACTCCTGACAAAACAGTCTACTTTGAAGTGTCTCCATTGCAATGGGGTCTATGGACAGCTGGTTCAAATACATTTATGACCGAATTAGCACACCTTTGTGGCATAGAAAATGCTTTTACAGACACAGACGGTTGGGCTTCTATTTCTGAAGAACAAGTTCTTGCCCGTAACCCAGATTTTATTGTTACAATCTCCACCTATAACGGAGACGGCTCGACCCCTATAGAAGAAATTGTAACTCGTAAGGGATGGAATACACTACAGGCTGTTACAAACTCAACAGTCTATAATGCTGATGCAAACATAATATCGCGCCCAGGGCCTCGATTAGTAGATGCGGCAAATCAACTGTATAGCTTTTTTTACGAACAATAATGTGTATATAAGAGAAAACTTAGATGAATGACTTTAGCAAACCAAAACTTTCATACTCAATTGCCATCGCATTCTCAATTTTTGCGACCATTGCTGTAGTCATTTTATGCGTGTGTGTGGGGAGTGTTTATTTTCCCCTCTCAGATGTGCTATCTAACAAAACGTACCATACAATACTTTTTACCATACGCTTACCACGAGTGTTAGGGGCTCTAGTTACTGGAGCAGCCTTATCCGTTTGTGGTGGAGCAATGCAAGGCCTTTTGCGCAATCCATTAGCTGATGGCACAACACTTGGGGTGTCAGCCGGAGCTTCGCTTGGTGCAGTTATAGCTATTTTTATAGGACTGTATATTCCGTGGCTTCCAGGTGGCGGAACAGTTTTATTTTCAATCGCATTTGCGTTTGCCTCTCTTTTACTAATTTTAGGCTTATCTGCAAAACTCGATTATTCACTTTCATCAAATACGATAATTTTGCTTGGTATTGTATTTACCATGTTTGCAAACAGCATAATTTCACTTTTAATAGCTTTTTCGGGCGAAAAAATACAATCTATCACTTTTTGGATGATGGGATCACTTGCAAACACGAGCTGGCAAGAATTTTTACTGCTGCTTATTGCCTCACTTATCTGTATACCTATAATTTTATCGCATTCTCAAGAATTGAATGCCTTTGCTATAAGTGAAGACAACGCTCGTAACATTGGCATAAATGTGAGACGAACAAAATTTGTTTTGTTTTTTGCCGTTTCGGCCCTTACAGGTGTTTGCGTTTCTGTTTGTGGCAACATCGGATTTGTAGGCCTCATTATTCCACACATAACACGCCTTATAACCGGGCCTAATCATAAAAGGCTCTTACCAGTTACTATTTTATTTGGTGGCATTTTTTTAATGCTCGCTGATTTACTCTGCCGAACTATTATAAAACCACTTGAACTTCCTATTGGCGTTATAACCTCGATTGCAGGAACTATTTTGTTTTTGTACTTTTTTGTAAAAACAAGGAGCCTGCGATGACTCTTTTAGAAGCAAAAGATTTAAACGTACTTGCTGGCAAAAAAACACTTTTACAAAACATACACTTTTCGCTAAATGCAAATGAATGGCTCATGGTGTGTGGTCCAAACGGGGCTGGTAAAACAACCCTCATAAACGCTATTACAGGAGCAAATGATTTTTCTGGTACTATTGAGCTAACTGGAACTTCTATTACCCAATACTCCTCAAAAGAGCGCGCACGTAAAATTGCAGTCCTGACCCAAAAATACTCTGTACTGTACGATTTTACAGTTCGAGAAGTTGTGCACTTAGGTCGCTACGCATGGCGTAACGCCAACAGCGCCGACAAAGGCTCGGCTGTTTTGAGCGACAAAGAAGCTATAGACAGCGCACTCGAGCAATGTGGTCTAACAGGAATGCAAGACCGTTTAATAACAACCCTTAGTGGGGGTGAATTGCAGCGAACTTTTTTAGCACAAGTCTTTGCTCAACAACCACAGATATTACTGCTTGATGAGCCGGCAAATAATTTAGATTTAGTGTATCAAAAAAACATATTTACCCTGTTACAAGAATGGGTAAAACAAGACGACCATGCAATCCTTTCTGTCGAACACGATTTGACAACAGTCAAAAAATATGCCGATTCAGCGCTGCTCCTTGACTGTTCAAAACAGATTGCTTTTGATAGTATCGATAAGGTACTGACTAGAGAAAATTTAGAGCAGGTTTACAAACTCGATGTGAACGCCTGGATGCAAGAACAGCTGAGCGTCTGGAACTAATCTCTATTATCAAAAATACGTTGTGTTTTTTTGGTACTTCGTGGAAGCTCGCCTTCGCCTACAACTTTGACAATTGGTGTCATTTTATTTAATTCTTTAAAATGGAATGCAACACCTAACGAAACTTCGGTTCGGTCAGTTCCACCTTCGGCTTCTACGTACAGGGTTAGTTGATCACGGCCATCTACATGGTCTACTTCTGCCTTGTACTCACTGGTAATACCCGGAATATCTTTAAGCACTTCTTCTATGGTACTGGGGAATATAATACAGCCCTTAACTTTTACCATATCATCTGTTCGGCCAATAATTTTACTAATTCGAGGATACGGTAAACCACACGAACACGGTTCGGCATATTTAAAAGCTAAATCATGCGTTTGAAATCTAATAAGTGGGGCGCCTTCTTTTACAAGAGTTGTAAGAACGACCTCACCTACTACACCATCAGGAACAGGTTCTCCCGTTTGAGGATTTAGAATCTCCACATACAAAAAATCGTCCCAAATATGCATTCCTTCTTGATTTTTACATTCAATGCCAATGCCCGGGCCATATACTTCGGTGAGTCCATAAATATCATACATTTCGATGCCAAGCTTAGTTTGAATACTGTTACGCATTTTATCGCCCCAGCGCTCACTCCCTATAACACCTTTTGTAAGACAAATCTTATCTTTAATGCCACGTTTTTCAACTTCTTCGGCAAGCAATAGCGCATAACTTGAAGTTGCACACAGTACGGTCGACTTCATATCTTGCATCATTTTTAATTGTTTTTCGGTATTCCCAGGTCCCATAGGAACAGTCATTGCACCAAGTTTTTCTGCCCCATTTTGAAAACCAATTCCCGCTGTCCATAAACCATAGCCTGGAGTAATATGAACTCGATCCATGTTTGTAATACCGGCAGTTTGATAGCAACGTGCAAACATAGTAGCCCAATCGTCAACATCTTTTTTTGTATACGGAATAATAACAGGAGTACCGGTTGTTCCGCTCGATGAATGAATACGAACAATTTCACTTTCTGGCACAGCAGCTAATCCGAGTGGATAGGCATCTCGCAAGTCCCCTTTCCACGTAAACGGTAGTTTTTCAAAATCTGCTTGAGTTTTAATGTCTTCAACATTGAGCCCCGCAAACTTTTTTGCATAAAATCCATCTTTTATACCCATAAGACGTGAGAGTTGTTTTTTTATTTGCTGTAATTGTACTTCAGTCATTTTTACTTCCCCTACTATTTTGAATTACACTGCATGTAATTTATTTTAGTTTTATTTGATTTATGCGCGCGCTGCTTCTTGGCCAGCTTTTATTGCTTGTATATTAAGGTCTACAAACTTAGGTTTTACCACTTTATTAATAGCACCTTCTAAATCTTCATAACTGAGTCCAGATTCTTTAACGGTCGATACCGCTCCCAAAAGCAAGGTATTTGCAATTTTAGCCGAGCCCATTTTTGTACAAAGAGCATCGGTGTCAATTATCATCACTTTTTTTGCATGCTGTTTTAAATACTCAAGCATTGTGTCGCTTTTAAAGTTTTTACCGGTAAGACTTGCTGTTGTTGGCTGCACAACTTTTGTACTAACCGCAATAACTCCGTCGGCTTTTAGATACGGCAAACAGCGAACAGCTTCGGCTGGCTCAAAGGCAATAATAACATCTGCAGCCCCGTACGGAACGAGTGGTGAAAACACATTGTCACCGATGCGAACGTGAGAAACTACCGAGCCGCCACGCTGAGCCATTCCAATTGTTTCTGCCGAATGCACTTCTAAGCCTTTTGCCATAGCAGCAGTTGAAATTAATTTACTTGCAAGAACAGTGCCTTGTCCGCCGACTCCACACAATAAAAAATTAGTATTCATTTAATTCTCCTGGCCTATGGCGTTTACCGGACATACTTGCGCACAAATTGAGCACCCAACGCACTGTGATGTTTCTATAAAAGCTTTTTTGTCTTTAAACACAATTGCCGGGCACCCAAGCTCGGTTATGCATTTTTTACAGCCAATACATTTTGAACTATCAACTGCAAATGGCTTTTTAGCGTCGTATCCAAGTTTTGATGCAACATAAATACACGGGGATTTAAAAATAACCGCACTTACGCCATCTGCTTCATCTGCTTCTTTTACCGCCTGACTACTAGCCGCCAAATCCATAGGATCTACGGTTATAACCGGGCTCACCCCAACGGCTTCTAAAATCTTTGTAATGCTTACTTTATTTACAACGTCACCCATCATGGTAACGCCGGTGCCTGGATGTGGTTGATGTCCTGTCATAGCTGTGGTTGAATTATCTAGAACACAAATGGTTTGTTTTGCCTGATTGTATACGGCGTTTACTACCCCGGTTATTCCAGAAGCAAAAAAGGTTGAATCTCCAATAAAAGAGAAACAATGTCGCTCAGGGTCTGAGTGATAAAACCCTTGTGCCATCGTTATATCAGCACCCATACACAAACAGGTATCAGTCATATCGAGTGGAGCTGCATTTCCTAAGGTGTAACAGCCAATATCGCCGGCAAACACCGTTTTTTTGCCCTTCATAGCTTGTTTTACCGCATAAAAAGAGGCTCGATGAGGACAGCCCGCACACAAAACAGGTGGTCTAATAGGTAAATCAGGTTTATCCGAATCCAGTGCGTTGTGCTCAGCTTGTGTTTGCGCTTTAACTCCCGTTTGTGCAACATTCATGTACTTGGCAAGTACCGTTTTTACACTTTCTACGGTATTCTCACCCGCACACTGAACGTCTCCGGTAAGTTTGCCTAATACCTTTGTACTTAGATGATGTTTACCACAAACAAAGATGAGTTCTTGCTCTAAGACAGGATCTAACTCTTCAATTGCAATAACTTCATCGAGGTCTTTTAAAAATTGCAGTGCAAGTTTTTCTGGAAAAGGATACGGCGTGCCAATTTTTAAAAGTGAAATTGAATCGAGTTCTTTTTTATGTGTATCTGAAAGCATTTGTAATGCTTCGAGTGTATATTCATAGGAGATACCACCGGTAATAATTCCGCGTCGAGTAGCCACTCCCTCTTTTTGAGTCTCTGTAGCATCTGCAGCATTAGAAAGCTCTGCATAGATGTTATACCTACTCTCAGAAAAATCATCTGGAAGCGTTGTAGTGTTTCGAGCAAATATGCGTTTATGATTTGCAAACGAAGTACGGGGAAAAATAACCCATCGTTGTGTATCTTTTACAAAGCCATCATAGGAGCGAGCTTTTGGTAAGGCTGGAATATCCATACTTGCATAGGCATGGCAAACGCGTGTTGTTGGTCTAACAATAACCGGAGTATTATATTTTTCTGAATAATCGAAGGCTGCAATCATCATGCTGTAGGCTTCTTCTGGACTTGATGGGTCAAATACCGGTAGTTTTGAATAATTGCCAAAGGTACGGGTGTCTTGTTCAGTCTGAGACGATATAGGACCGGGATCATCGGCAACAACAATTACCATTCCACCCTTAATACCAACATACGAAAGACACATAACAGGATCTGAGGCCACATTAAGGCCAACTTGTTTCATGGTAACCAAAGTACGAGCCCCCGAATACGAGGCTCCAGCCGCAACTTCGACCGCAGCTTTTTCGTTAATAGACCATTCTACATACACACCAGTTTCTTTTCGGTGCATGGCACAATTTTCTACTATCTCTGTCGATGGAGTGCCCGGATACCCTGCAACAACATTTACACCAGCTTGCAATGCACCAAGTGCAATCGCCGCGTTCCCCATAACCATCTGTCTCACTACTAACTCCTATAACAGGACAGCATTAGGCGCTCATATATCTGCATAGTTACTATTAACAGTAACTGTTACTTTATAGAGTATCATTGGAGCAGAAATTTTGCAAGAATAAAGTTGAATCGTAATCGAAGTCATGGGAGGTTAAGTGGGGAATGGGTTGGTTAGAGGGGGAGAGGTGGGATGTTATTTTAACATATATACACATTATTCTATTGAGATTTCATTAGAAAGTTTTGTAGTACAGCGAATTTTTGCTTGTTTTACAGAAAAAAACTAAACGATGTTCTTTCCCGAGCGACGATGCTGCCGATTTAGGAACCCATATCTTGCATTGATGGCTTAGTGCCTATTCAGATATTACGCAGTTAGTATATCCTTTTTAAAGAAATCATCAGCTATCTTATTTAATTGATTAGCAATCTGGTCAAACGGCAAATTCAAATCTAATGTCTTAGTACTTATTTTGTTTCCACTCATTTGAAAATCATTATCAGATGTTATCTCTTCGTCTGTTTTGGCATACAACAGCATTCCGGCCACTTCTCCCGCATTAGCACCTAATTCCTTTTTTACGTATGCATCTCTATTTTTGACATAGGTAAAAATCTGATACAAATTATTTGAATGTAGCGTTCGTTTGTTAAACTGCATTTGCATTGTTTTTGAATAGTACTTGGCATCTATAATTAAAGTTTTGCTTCCATCGGTTAGCATTATATCCGACTGCATTACCGGTAACATAGTCGAAATACCATTATCCAGCTGCCACGGTATTTGTGATGCCGATGCTTTTAATTTTGGATATTTCTTTCGATAATACTCAAGTATGAACTTTTCATACAATCGACACATTTTTTGTTCATCTAAGAACTTCTGCATCTTCATATTTCCTTGACTATCGGTTTGCAGTAAACCTTTAACAACCAGATAACAAACAGTAATTAGCATTTGATATGTCTGATTATTTCTATTAAACCGTATATTCCAGTTAATCTTGTACAGATCAAGTGTATCCACATCTTTTAAATACAATAAAGTATTCCGTATTTCTTTCTTACGTGCTTTCGGTATATCGTATCGTAGCAGCAATCCCAACGTAGTCTTTAAAATTCTGTTTAAATATGAATTAACCGAAAACTCATCATAAGTACATACCAATTGCTGTTTGATTAGTGATTGTGTCTTTATGGATTCAGATATATCTATTTTTCCACGCAAGGAACTAAGAGGCTCTTGAATATCAATATATTCTTTTCCTAATCCTCTCTTAATTTGAACACTAATTCCTTTTACCAAAATGGAGGAAAGCAAGTCTGCTGTATTCTCAAATTCTTCTGTAGAACATTTTGTATAGCCTTGTTCTTTAAGAACTTGAAATGCATACGATAGCATGTAATAGATATTTTGAATTCTTATCATTTTATCGCTTCCTTGAGTGCATCTTTCCAATTTTTAACTTTTGATGGCTCATCAAACCAATATTCATTCAGTAAAGGCACAAGTTCATAATCAACAACATTTTTAAGCCATGCGTCATCTATATCTTTTTTTGTGCATAGATAGCTATGACCAATTCTAAAGCCTCTACCAAGCGTTTCATCATTTTCAATTTCTTCATTTAGCTGTTCAATTGTAAGTATTAATCTATTAAATTTCTCATTGTCTTTTGTCTTTTGATATTTTTTAAATCCATCTGTTTCAAATGCTGGTGACAGCTCAAAGAATGCAAATCTACGTCTGAGTGCATAATCTAGCATTGCAAGACTTCGATCTGCTGTATTCATCATTCCGATAATATATACATTTTCTGGCACTGAAAATTTCTCATCAGAGTACAATAATTGAAGTTCAACTCCTCGTTTGTCATTTTCTATAAGCATAAATAACTCACCAAAAATTTTACTAAGGTTTCCTCTGTTAATTTCATCAATAATAAAGAAATAATCATTATCACTATCTATCTCAGCTTTCTTACAAAAGGAATAGAATGGCCCCTTCTTGAGTTCAAATCTTGATATTGAAGGTCTAAACCCCATAATAAAATCTTCATAAGAATAGCTTTGATGAAATTGTATCATCATAACACGAGTTAAATCTTTTACACCCATCATCGAGTACGCCAGCCTTTTAGCTGCATATGTTTTTCCAACTCCCGGAGCGCCTTGTAATATGATGTTCTTCTTATTATGAATTAGCGTAGTCAAAGTAATATATTTATCTGCATCTATATAAACATCATCCAAGAAATCAGCCTCTGTGTAATTTGGACAGATAATTTCTTCTTCTTCAACATCATCCGGCATTTCTTCTTCGAATAATGCATTAAGTTTTGCCACATAGTCCGTGTAAGAAGTAATATCCGTTAAGGTTTTCATTGCAGCTTGACCGGGATGCGTCCATTCGCCTTTATTTGTCCAGTCCATCTGGCGCTCATTTTTATACGCATCATCTCGTTGATCATCATATTCATAATCAGATGAAACCACACCACGCCCAACAACCTGATGCATACCTTTCTTAACAAAGACAACATCTCCTTTTTTCATATCATTGGCAAATTGCCATGTAGCATGAGCAGCGTTCTTATACGAAAGGGATGGATCATATATCGCCTTCATTTTTTTCTTCATCTCATCTTTAGAATCAAATAAGCTCAAGTCACCAATCTCACCCCACCCAATAGCCATTATTCCCGATGCATAGAATTCGTCCCATTTGCAAGCATTGTCCCCCGGCGAATAAATCCAATAATGAATGGTATCAACATCCGTGCCTGCTAAGGCAATATCAGTATCTGTATTTTTTGCCTTAGCCTTAGCTATTTTTTTTTCTTGATTCACTTTTTCAGAATAACGCCACGCTTCATAAGATAATTCTTTAAAATCTTTAAAAGAGTTTTCATTACTCTTTAAAAAAACTTTTAACTTTTCTACAATTTCAAAATATTTTACAGCTGAAATCTTAGGCTCGATTTTAGGTAAACTAGTCACAAAACTCTCTGGCAATTTGCCAGATTCATAAATATACCACTCATTACGACTATCAAGATTAAGGAATGAATCTGGAGAAATCCAATATATTCCCATTGTTACTTTACTATTCCCATTTCCTTTACAATTGATTACCAAGTCAAACAATTTTGAGAGTTTTTCTTTTTTTGATTCTACGGGATTATCTGCATAAGCAAGTGCTTGTGTAAAGAATTCCCATAAATTGTCGATGTCATTTTCTACTCTCTCTCCAACAAAATAATAAAATGTAGCATTCTGATTATTAAGGACAGGAATGCTGTCAAAATTGGTTGGTACAGGAGCTTTAATAGCAAAAATATTTGCAATTGCATTTAGAATTTTTATTCTATTAGATTCTTTCAACGAACTTTTATTAAACAAACCAAAAACAGTAAAAGGGTCAATATCTTTAATCTGATTATCTTTCTCAAGAGTAGGCAGATTAATGCCTGTCTGCTTATAAATATTTTTTACATTTTCAATTAGCTTATTACGGTCATCCTTGTAAGCCAGTAAGTTATGTGCAAATTCTTTATAAAACTGCACCCAATCAAATTGTGCCATTTTAATTTCTCCTTCAAATATGGTGGTTACACTACGAAATCAACCGTCAAAGATGCTATAACCAGCACCTCCGTATATTACTTCATTACTTATTCCTGGATAACGTCGCAACGTACCGTCTTATACAGGCTATAATGAGTTTCTCAATAATTGACGATTTGATATAATATAATTGAAACCAACAGATAATTTTTGATAGCCATTATTTTTAATACATTCATTTTATGGTTATTATAACACCACAAATTCCGTAATAGAAATTTTTTATTAAAATATAAAAAATATAAAAGCATTGTAAAAAAAACATGGCATAAATTCAACAAATTTGACGATGAATATTTTTTGGGGTATGTTTTGGAAAAATTAAAAGTCAAAGCAAAGCAACTTACCGTATTGTTCTCAAAAATCATTACCCTAAGTTACTCAAAACTGCTTGACATCAACAATTATGCGATTTTTGACAAGTCACCCTGCCACGTTTACCAGTTGCAAGGATTGTAAAGATTGAGAAGACCTAGATGGTTAGTCTACTTCACTAGTTGTTTGGTATAAGGTAGTAGTTCTTCTATCTTAGCTACAATACGTTTTTGTTCTGCGAGTGGTGGGAGAGGAAATAACTGATTTTTAACTACCTCTCCTGTGACAGCAACAAAGGTTGTACCCGTCGCTTTTTTTATAAAATCATTCTTAAATGCTCTTAGAATAAATAGTACAAATCTTTCATCCATATCTGCTAACGTATTTATTCCACATAAACCTCTACCTATACATATTTTTCTTTTTGTTATATTCACTATACCTACAGGTGCTCTCACACATAGCAGTACTGTATTAGGTTCAACTATTTTTGTAGGCTTATTTGTTGATTTATTAGATCCTTTAAGATAATCAGCACCAAAAAAGACTTTACCTTGGTGAAACTCTATCCCTTCATTGTCCTCAAAAACATTAGAACCTTTTGGTGATTGCCCCATAATTATGTGAAACACTTCTCCCAACCTAACCCATTTCCAATTCTCCGGAATTTCAAATGGAATCTCATCCTCTGTAATCTCTGGTAGTTTTTTTGGCTTTTTAATCTTGCCTTCCTTAATCAACCTAGCTTTTTCTTCTTGAATCTGTTTATAAAGTTCTTCAGCAGTCCCTTCTTCTTCTAGCTGCTCAACCAGCTTGCCTTGGATAGCATATTGTAAAATAGATTTTTGCATATCCTCTGGGAACTTCTTATTCAGCGCCTCAACTTCTGTGTTGGCTTTATCGTATTTCTCCACATAAGGCATAAGCTCTTCTATCTTTGCTACAATACGCTTTTGTTCTTCGAGTGGAGGGAGGGGAATAACAATACTTTTAAGTTTAGTTATACTAACACCACCAATGATACCAGCCATTTCATCTCTAAAAGCTAAAAAAAACATAGGGTTTTGTAAATAGTAATATAAAAATCTAGGTTCTCCATAAATAAGATTAAAAGAACACAATTTATTGCCAAAACATACTGTCTTATCTAATATCCCTATTTTTCTACCTGCACTTCCACCTTCAATACACATCAATATTGAATTTTTGTAAGAATTTCTAAATTTATCCTCTTCAAAGGGAATTTTTATTCCATTACAATAATCTACTGTATGATCAAAACCTACATCTTTTGTTCCAATATAATCGTATCCTTCAATTACTTTTGAATACTTATTTTCTTTTACACTTTTAGGAATACTTTTTCCCGTATACATATCAGCTATATTTGAGATTCGAGTCCATTCCCAACTCTCTGGAATTTCAAATGGAATCTTATCTTCTGTAATCTCTGGTAGTTCCTTTTGTCTCTTAATCTTCTTCTCTTCTATCAACTGTTCTTTTGCAGCCTTAATTTTCTCCAGCAATTCTTTCGCAGTTCCCTCTTCTTCTCTCTGCTCCACCAATTTCCCTTGTATGGCTAATTGAAGAATACTGTTTTTTAAATCTTGTCCTGTCATCTTAATTACCACCAAGCATAGAAGTAATCTGTTCTAAAACATGGTCGATTTCATCATTTAGGGAAGCTCTTTTTTCTTGATACTTCTGTATTAAATCCATAGGCTCTAAAATCACTTCTTCTTCATGAGGAAATCCACATAAATCTATATTATAATTATTTTCTTCAATTTCACTTATTGAATATTTCTTAGCTTTTGGGAAACCACCCACTTCAATTTCTTCTCTATTTTCCCACCATGCCATTGTCTCATTAAAATGCTCTAGTTTCATTGGTCTTGTTTTAGAGAAGTTTTTATAACCTTCTGGCATATCAACACGATAAAACCATGTTTCTTTGGTTGGTTCTGTATTATCAAAAAATATTATATTCGTTCTAATAGAGGTGTACGGTGCAAATACACTGTGTGGTAATCTAATCACCGTATGTACATTAAATTCACTAAATAGTTTCTTTTTAATATTTAATTTCGCATTATCTGTTCCAAATAAGAAACCGTCTGGAATAATAACACCACATCTTCCCTTTTTCTTTAATCGATACATGATAACATTCATAAAAAGGTCTGCGGTTTCAGAACTTCTTAGCTCTGCAGGGAAATTAACCTTAACACTATCTTTTTCACTACCCCCATACGGTGGATTCATAATAATCACATCAAATGGTTCCATTTTTCTTAGTTCTTTATAATCCGTTTCTAGTGAATTACCATGAATTATATTAGGGTCATCTATATCATGAATCAACATATTAGTCACACACAGCATATGAGGTAATGCTTTTTTCTCAATACCATATACTGACTTATTGTATATTTCTCTATTTTCTAAGGAATTACCAACCTGTTTATCAAGGGCATTTAAAGCAGATACTAAAAAACCACCAGTACCACAGGCAAAGTCGGCAATTCTGTCTCCAAGTTTAGGTTTTATTACCTCTACCATAAAATCTGTCACAGCTCTCGGTGTATAGAATTCTCCTGCATTCCCTGCACTTTGCAAATCCTTTAAGAAGGATTCATAGATATTACCAAATTCATGACGTTCCTTATATTCAGTAAAATCAATTTCATCAATAATATTAATGACTTGACGTAGCAACACCCCATCCTTTTGATAGTTGTTAGCATCTTCAAAAGCATATTTAACAATGACTTGATTCATCGGAGTTTCTTCATCAATCTCTAAATTTTTTAGTGTAGGAAAAAGTGTGATGTTAACAAAATCAAGAAGGGAATCACCTGTTAACGCTTCACCATCTTTTAAATCAACTGCCCAATCTCTCCATTTTAATCCTTCTGGAATAATAGATGTATAGTTATCGTCATATAGTTCCCATGCTTCTTCTTTTGCATCATATATTTTAAGAAATAGAATCCAGACAATTTGCTCAATTCTTTGGGCATCTCCATTAACACCTGCATCATTTCGCATTACATCTTGAATTCTTTTTACAAAATTTCTAATTGCCATCTGTATTATCTACCTTTTCTTTTATGATTATTTTATTTAAGCGGAATAAATTTCATTTTCTAATTCTTGAACTGCCTTTTGATATGCTCTTTTGCCACCAAAAAACTTTACTATTTTCATAGGACTACCAAATTTGGAAAACTCTTTCAGTTGCAACACTTTAGTTTCTTCTATTTCTGTAATACCTTCATTGGCATATTTATCCAACAATGCTTCTAGAACTTGCTGGGCTACTTCAGAATATTTATATAAGTAATGGCGCTTTTTAACATGATTAGCTCTCTCTTTTTTAGTAAGCGGAGGTTTGTCATAAGCTAAGTGACAAATCAAGTCAAAATCATCTAGCTCTGTTTTCCCAAGTTCTTCTCTTACAGCATCTAAAAGAACACCATCATCTTGCAATTCATCAATAATAGCCTGTTTTTTCTCTGCATTAGTCCATGTTTGCAAGAAATCATCTAACCTTGCATATTGTTGTAGAATATTTTTCTTGGTATAATCTATAAGACTTTCTGTAATGAGCTTTCCATCCTTATCCACATATTGAACCCTTTCAGATAATACTTTTACCAGTACATCTCCTACATAATATTTTTTAGGCTTATCATCACCCTCATCATCGAATCCATCATCGGCTCCAACGCCATAATCTCCATCAATATCTCTAAAACCATAAGGGAAATCATCATAATTATCATCTTCTTCTTGTGGGTCAGGTATCGGATCTGCTACTGGATCATCTCCTCCAAGGTCAATTACAACCTCTGGCTTTCCATCAAAAGCTGGATCAGCAAATAATCTACTGGCATTGCGAAAATCCATAATGGTAAAGTATGTTTTGCCATATTCTTCAAGTAATCTTGTACCACGACCAATAATCTGTTTAAATTCAGTCATACTATTGATGTTGTTTTCCAATACAATCAACTTACACATTTTTGCATCTACACCAGTAGTCATTAATTTACTTGTTACAGCAATAACCGGATATGTACTTTCTTCATCTATAAAGTTTTCTAATTGGGCTTTACCTTCATCATTATCCCCTGTAATACGCATAATGTATTTATCATTTTTTGCGTACAAATCTTTATTTGCATTAATTAAAGCTTGCCTCATTCTTTCTGCGTGTTCTATATCTACACAAAATACAATGGTTTTACTAAACCGGTCTGTGTTTTTTAAAAATTCGGTGATTTTAGATGCAACAACCCTTGTTCTATCATCTATTACCAAAGTTCTATCGTAGTCTTTAACATTATATTCTCTATCTTCTATCTCATAGCCGTTTTTATCAACCTTGCCAGCTTCCGGTCTATACCCCTCTAAATCTTTATCAAGTCCAATTCGAATGACTTTATAAGGAGCTAAAAAACCATCATTAATTCCTTGTTTTAAGGAATACTCATAAATAGGTTCCCCAAAATAGGTTAAACTAGATGCCTCTTTTGTCTCTATTGGCGTTGCAGTACAGCCAATATGGGTAGCAGATGAAAAATAATCTAAAACCTTTCTCCATGCAGATTCTTCTTTAGCACTTCCCCTATGGCATTCATCAATAACCACCAAATCGAAGAAATTTGGTTTAAATTGAAGGAATGTTTCCTCCCCTTCATCCCCTGTTAGTTGTTGATACAAAGCTAAATAAATTTCATAAGAACTGTCTAGTTTTTTATTTTTTACTTTTGTCATTTTACCACCGAAAGGCTTAAAGTCTCCTGAGATGGTCTGATCAATTAAAACATTTCTATCTACTAAGAATAATATCTTTTTCTTGATGCCGGCTTTCCATAATCTATATATAATCTGAAAAGTCATAAAGGTTTTACCTGTCCCCGTAGCACTAACTAAAAGCACACGACTTTGCCCCTTTGCAACAGCAGATACTGTTCGGTTAATAGCAATACGCTGATAATATCTTGGTGTTTTATAATTGTGCCCATAGTAATAAGGCTCTAGAATGGCTTTTTCTTCATTTATTGTAATACCTTTATCTTTTAAATATCGCTTATAAAGTATCTCTGGTGAAGGAAAGTCTTCTAATTTTAATTTTGTAACTTCCGCTGTAATAAGATTTTGCTCAATAAAGCCATCTCCATTAGATGCATACACATAATTGATATCTAATGCTTTGGCATAAGTAATGGCCTGCTGCAAACCAGCACCAACAGTGTGGTTATTATCCTTTGCCTCAACAACAGCTAAAGGAAAATTACTTTTATAAAAAAGAACATAATCTGCTCGTTTCTTTTTACCTCTTGCTGTAATGTTTCCACGAAGAATAATACGTCCTGCTGTAAAAGCATATTCTAGGCGAATTTGCTTTTTTATATCCCAGCCTGCATCAGTAATAGCAGGTGTAATATATCTCGCTTTAATATCCTCTTCAGATAGATGTTTTTTCCCCATGATAACAGCCCCTTTCAATCAATCTAAATATGCTCCCATATGTAAAATAAAGTTATTTGCATTATAACAGAATATTCTATAAAAAATAAAGAAAACCTCATTAAAATGAGAAATTCCATTATGTAAAGACAAAAAAAGTGTGTGTCAACACACCCTCCAAAAACTGTGTTTTAGTCATTACATAACAACTTGATTTGATATAATTGAAACCAACAGATAATTTTTGATTGTCCTTATTTTCTAATACATTTCCCTTTAGGTGTAGTATAGCACCACAAATTCCGTTACACAAATTTCTTTATAAAATATATAAAAAAAGTACGATTCAAGTTCAAATGATATAGATTTTTGAAAACAAAAAATTTCAGCCGACTGATAAAGAATTAAAAGAGCGTTTTTCGTTATCTGAAAGAGTTAAAGATTTAGCCGATTTAAATAAAACTATCAGTGAAGATGCTAAAAATTTAACAAATGCATTAAAAGGGAATTCTAAAACACAATAGATTCAAAAGTTTCATTAAATGCTTTTATAGCGGCTCTTCAAAGTGATCCAGAGCTATGGAATTTTGCATACAATATTTGTAAGTATATAGATAAATCTAAAAATGCATACGATACTTCCTACAAGCAATTGTGCACCGGAAATGACAATCTTGTTACTCAAGCCACAAAGCTATAAAATGTTCTTTTAGTTTTTGTAGTTGCAGAGTCGCAGCTTATCGTGGTTTAATAAAGAAAGATGGTTAAAAAAGATAATACTATACGAAAATTATATTCTATTAGTTTGTTAAGTAGTAACTACATTGCACCGATCTATGTCGTTTATTTACTTGATAAAGGTTTGGGATTTTCACAGATTGCCTTGCTTCATATTGCAAAAGACATAACCGGATTTATATTTGAAATTCCATCTGGGATATTTGCCGATATGACAAACAGGAAGTATTCTCTGGCTCTCTCTGCCTTTCTATTTTTGCTTTCTATGTTTTTCTTTATTTTAGGGTCAGAGTTCATATTTCTCCTATTTGCTTTCATCTTCTGGGGGGCTTCCTTCTCATTTATAAGTGGGACTGACTCTGCCATCGCCTATGATAATGCAGAGGATCAGGCTCATTTTTCAAGAATCATCTCTAATATGAGCCTTTTTAGAAAGATCTCAAGCTTCATCACAAAAATTATTGGTCCTGTAATATACTCGCTATACTCGGTGATCCCCTTCATCGCTTCAGGGTTAAATTCTTTATTACAGATGCTCTTATCTCTTACACTTAAGAAAGATAAGGAACGGAAACAAAAGATTACCGTATCTGACTACTTGAGTAGGATAAAGGAATCCATTCTAATTCCCAATGTCTTTATCACAATGGTTATTTATGCCGTTTTGACCAGTGCGATTACATCGCTTTTTGTTTATCAACAACCAAAATTACTTGAATGCGGAATATCAGTTGAATTTTTCAGTATAGTATATGCCGTTATATTCTTATTTAATATTATATCAAGCTACTTCGTTCGAATGATAAAAAAAAGTACTGTACCTAAACTTTATTCCATTATACTGATTACAACTATGTCATTATCAATATATTTCCTATCGAAGAGTAATAATTCAATTCTAATCGTATTACTGATGACATTCCACTCCGTTATGCTTAACATCACAACTCACCTAAAGACGCTTAAATTGAACAGTTTATTTTCTAATCATAATAGATCTGGATTATTATCTACACAAAGTCTGATCGGAAATGTAGTTCAGTCAATTCTTATTTACATATCGGGGATTCTAGCAGAAAGGCATGGAATAGAAGCGGGTTTTGTGTTTTTATCATTAATTCCTCTGTTAGTATTGCCCATCATTCTATCCAATAAAAAGGATAGCTTAAATCAAAAGTAGATAATAAAGATTTGTCACAAATAACCAGTCTTAGTAACGGTCTAGTAGAATCCGTCAGCCAGATCACTGCAACTGACGAAAACGCTCACAGAGTAGACACATAAAACACAAGTTTATCGTATGGGTTTCTACATATCTTTATTAACACTTACTCTCTTTATACATCAAAAATAAAGCTATCACACATATTCTTTGTACATCAGATAATAATTCTTAAAGAATTAGGTTCTTTTTTTTAGATGAATCTCTGGTACCGCATCGAGCGCATTGGCTACACGCCTGAGAAAACCTAACGACACTTTATTATAACTACCGGATTCTAAGCGGGCTATTGCTGGCTGCGACGTACCTATTTTTTGAGCTAGTTCTTTTTGAGTATAATTTTTGTCTTTTCTATACTGGATAATCTCTTCGGCTAATAAAAAATCATTCTCTATAGTATCATATTCTTTTTTTGTTGCAGGATCACTGAGCAACTTTTCTTTATAAGAGTCATAATCATACGATTTCATGTTGTTCCTCCATATATGTTCTTTTAATACGAATAGCTTTCGCTATTTCATTTTAGTATCAAGAGAATCTATCAACTCTTTAGCAGGTTCAAGTAAATTTACTTTATACATCTTAGTTAATATATCATATTTGGTATTTTTGTCAAGTAATATATCATATTTGGTATTTTTTGCATAAGGGATAGCAGCGGTATCCCACAGGGCGCTTGCGTCCGAGGAATACGAGCGAATAGCCCGACCCTACAAAGTAGGGGTATGCCCAATAAAAAGATATATAGATGCTAAAGATAGCTCGTCAAAAAGCAGAAGAAATACTTTTATAAGCTCTGCATATTTGAGCAATTTGTAAACATTGATTTGCAAGAAAAAAAAGTTGAAACTTGCCAGAAATTTCAAAAAAGTTTATCATAATTTCTATAAGAATTAGAAAGAGGAAATTAAAATGACAGAAGATGAAAAATTAGAAAATGAATTTGATAAATTGCTTACTCAGAATACGCGTTTACAAAACACCGCATACTACAGAATTATAACATGGAATCATGAAAATGAAGGTAGAATTAGAAAACGTGCATATGAGTTATATGAGGATAGAGTACGAAATAACGAAGAAGGCAATGCATTAGCAGATTGGTATGAAGCAAAAAGCATTTTATTACTGCTTGAATTTATAAAATAAAAATTTTGCTTACAACAGCTTCTTTTGTAGAAGCTGTTACTACAACTCATCTTTTAATGCACTAAAACTCATTTTTTATAGAAATCACTAGGCAGAATATCCATTAAAATTATATTGTGAAATTCAAGATTTCTTTGGATTCCTTGGCGTATTTCACCTATTCGCTTAAATCCAATTTTTTCATAACAAGCGATTGCTCGTACATTAAAATCATAGGTTCGTAATAAAATATTATGAAGATTTAACTTTTTATATGAATAATCGATAAGTAAAGACAAAGCCTCTTTCCCGTATCCTTTATTCCAGTACGATTTATCGCCAATAAATATTCCTATTTCTGCAGAGCCATGTATATGATTAATATCTATCAATCCAACATTTCCGAGCAATGTATTTGTTTTTAGATCGACTATCGCATAATTATGATCTTTTGACATTTTTTGAAGGATTTCTCGTTCCCCATCAACCGGAATAACAGCAGTTGATAAAGTTAAAAAATCTGCAATTTCTTGATCATTTAACCACATTGCATATTTTTCTGCATCATTTATATCAATTGGTGAAAGATAACATTTTTCTCCTATTAATTTCTTAATATACATCGCTTTATACTCCTTAAATTAAATAAAATTCTTTTTTATCAGCATTAGCTAGCCAGGATATTAGCCAAAGCTACTTGAAACTATGTCATCTCTGGGACCACATCGAGCGCATTGGCTACACGCCTGAGAAAACCTAACAACACTTTATTATAACACATCTTTTTTGCATAAGGGATAGTAGCAATACCCCACAGGGCAAAGACCGAGGAGTTTAAGCGAATAGCCCGACCCTACAAGGTAGGGGTATGCCCGTAATCGTATGCTTAGTTTCCCATAATCCTCTCATTACTATATTTTTCTTGTAAATTTAAAGACTGTATTGTAAAATAAAACAGAGGAGATTCACCATTAAAAACCATACAAATCAGCTTATTAGAAAACTCAGCTTTTTACTCTGTTTCGCTCTTGTGGCCTGTTCCACAAAGCCTAACGTAAAACTCAGTAATAATCGTCAAAAAATTGCAATAAGCAATTCCGCTATGATTGGCAAAAATGCAGCAATTTTTTATCCGGCCAATTATGACGCGCAGGAAAATCTTCCCTCTTTTGCCTTTGAAAATGAACCAGAAGAGATTGGTAAGATTCAAAAAGGATGGAAAGTACAGCCTGTCTTTTTTCAGGAGAAAAATCGAACAGGTTTTATAATTCCTATAGAAAGCGGCACCTCGCTCTACGGAACTGGAGAAGTTATGGGACCTCTCGTACGAAATGATCGTGAAGTATTTCTTTGGAATACCGATAACTATGCCTATTCTAAGTTTGGAGGAAAACAACTCTACCAGTCTCACCCATGGGTATTGGCTGTAAGAGAAGACGGCTCAGCCTTTGGAGTATTGGCCGACACTACATGGCGACAAACAATTACCCTACGCGGAGACATAACCTTTGTGTCTCGAGGCCCTGGGTTTCGCGTGTGCATAATAGAAGGGGATTCTCCACAGGAAGTAGTTTCAACTCTTTCTTCTTATATTGGCCGCATGGAACTACCACCCCTTTGGGCTTTAGGCTATCACCAATGTCGCTATTCATATTACCCCGATTCTCGTGTCCGAGAGATTGCAGATACCTTTCGTGCAAAGAAAATTCCAGCTGACGTTATCTGGCTCGATATTCATTATATGGATGAATATCGCATTTTCACCTTCGATTCAGATCGGTTCCCCGACCCCAGTGCTTTAAATCAGTATCTCCATGAAAACGATTTTAAGTCTATTTGGATGATTGACCCGGGCGTTAAGGCAGAAAAAGGATACTCGGTATATGATAGTGGAACTCTTGGAAATCATTGGGTGAAAACCGCAAATGGGAACAACTATACCGGAAATGTATGGCCGGGAACCTGTGTGTTCCCTGATTTTACCAGAAGTTCCACACGAAAGTGGTGGGCTGGTCTCTACAAAGATTTTATGGCCAATGGGATAGACGGCATTTGGAATGATATGAACGAACCTGCTGTATTCAACGGAATCGGAGGGACTATGGACGTAAGATGTATTCAACGAGGTGACGAAAACTATCCAGAGGACACCCATAACCGATATCACAATGTATACGGGCAATTGATGGTTCAGGCGAGCCGCGAAGGAATTCTTGCAGCAAACCCAGATAAGAGGCCCTTTGTGCTTACCCGCTCAGGTTTTATTGGTTCACAAAGATATGCCGCAACCTGGACTGGAGACAATGTTGCTAACCGTGATCACATGGAAATGTCTATTCCTATGTCTTTAAACCTTGGCCTTTCTGGCCAGCCTTTTAGTGGCCCAGATATTGGCGGTTATGGTGGCAACGCATCTGCAGACCTCTATGCCGACTGGATCTCGGTGGGTGCTTTCTATCCGTTCTCGCGCTCACATACAAATGACAGCTCTTTGCCACAGGAACCCTGGGCATTTGGAGCCGAGGTAGAAGAAACAGCGCGCGTAGCCTTAAATCGTCGATACCGGCTTTTACCCTACCTCTATACTCAGTTTCGTGAAGCTTCGGTGAGTGGATTACCTGTAATGCAACCGGTGTTCTTTGCAGATCCTTCGGATATGTCGCTTAGAGCCGAGCAAAAAGCGTTTTTACTTGGGCCTTCACTTATGGTTGTCCCACAATGGGCGGGTCAAACAGCTATGCCCAAGGGAATCTGGAGAGAAATTAGCGTTGCCGGAGAAAACACCAAAACAGACCCACATCAGGTTCGGCTCTTACAAAAAGGTGGCTCAATAATCTGCACTGGCTCTCAGATTCAAAGCACCGCTGACTACAATGACAAAGACATTACACTTTTTATCTGCCTTGATGAAAATGGCACAGCAAAAGGAACCCTCTACGCTGACGATGGAGAAGGCTTTTCATACAAATCCGGTGATTTTGCTCTTACAGAATTTACCGCCACAAAAATTGACGGAAATCTGAACATAACAGTGAAGCAAATTGACGGGAATCGCGACCGCTCAGAGGTTACGTACCGAATTGCGTTGGTTGAACAAGAAGAAATTAAGATGCACGAAGGCTTTAGCGGAAATGAATTTTCGATAGAACTTCAGTAGCGCACGTATAAGTGTAAAGGCGGAATTAGATCTAAATACTAAAGGTCTAATTCCGGTCTTTATTTCTAGTTTTGCAATTCGTTTTCCAAATAGCTAAATTTAGTTACTAATCTATTCCGTTCCTCTAAAAAAGCTGCATCGTAAGGTTTGTAGGTTCCTGGTTTATTTATTAAATCAGGATTTTTTGTTACTAAAAACTCTTTTATTCCATTTGTGTTGAGCCAATAGAAAATCCCCCAGTTTATAAAGTCCCATTCAGAATTGTATTCATGCGCTTCATAATCAATGCAGTACATACGGTCGTTGCAAATAATGAAATTTGCCGGGTAAAAATCGACATGGAATCCAGCTCTTTTTAACTTGTAGTGCAAGTCAAACATTTTTTGTAGTATTTGATCAGTAATTTTACCCTGTGCTACGTAATCAATCATAACAGGACCATCTATATATTCTTTTACTAAAAGCAATTTTTCTTTATTAAAACCAATTAGTTTTGGAATAGAAATTCCTGCTACTGCCATTCTTTCATGACTAAGGATTTCAAAATTTACCGCTTCTGTTAACGGGATTGCATTTTGCTCAGTTTGAATGTAATTTTTAAGTGTTACTTTTTTATGATTATGATTTTCGTACAACAGAGAAATTGCACTCTTCCCCTCTCCAATTTTTGAAAGATAAGAATACACATCCCCATTAATAATGAGTTTATTATCTAGTAATTGTATATCTTCAAAATATTCCATCTCGTTTTACCTCGTTCTACTACAAGTTCTATACAAGATATGCATTAATCTTTTTACAGTTCCATTTGTACATTTATTCATAAATAACTCCTAAATTACTAAATATTCTCCCTATTTATTATAGCACGGCAAATTTGCAATACATGAACTTTGCAAGAAAAAGGTTAAAACTTGACAGAAGCTTAAACAAAGTTCATCATAATTTATAAGGCTCTAAAAAAGGAACAAGAAAAATGAAAGTAACAATCGCTACAGATTCATTTAAAGGAAGTGCTAGTTCTATAGAAGTTGCTAGAGCTATAGAAA
>JTFN01000277.1_pt1 | contig 55321 bp, 42 predicted proteins | sample 235401 | NCBI WGS metagenome assembly JTFN01 (sample SAMN03067589, study PRJNA260952) | activated sludge metagenome | biome: Sludge; feature: Wastewater; isolation source: CETP activated sludge from augmented bioreactor treating industrial... | place: India:Gujarat | collected 2013-04 | reverse complement strand
AAGGCTGCTGGAAATACAAAATGCATAAATTGGGCTTCTAATGCAGCTGCCCTTGCAACCTTTATTACCGGAGACAAAGTTTTATGGATACTCGGCAGTGTTGCAGCTTTGTGTAGTATTGCAGGAAATTATTGCGGTTCTGGACTTGTGATTAAAGATGGGGGAAAATATGTTCGTCCTGTTATTGTTACAGTTCTTGTGCTCTTGTTTGTAAAGGTTCTTAGCGGAAAATAAAACCACAAAAAAGTTAGTGCTATAATCTAAATTTACCCCATTATTTCTACCCTATTGACTTTTTATGCAAATTTAGCGTATAAATATACACAGAAAGGACAAAGGCGTCCGTAGAATATGTTTTAAAATATATCTACGGGCGCCTTCTCTTTTTTTAAATCTATTGCGTTTAGTAAAACGCGCAAAAGCTACCCTATTTAGGGTAAAAGAGAGGTTACTATGTGTGGTTTTGTAGGCGCGTTTGACATAAAAAACGCTTCTGTACCTGTAGACGAAGGCATGAAAGAAACATTACGAACACAGATTTTATCTATGTCAAAAAAAATTCGTCACCGTGGTCCAGATTGGTCTGGCATCTATACCGGCGAAAACGCAATCATTAGTCACGAAAGATTAGCAATTGTCGATCCACTTTCAGGGAAACAACCCCTTACAAATAAGGATAATACTATTATTCTTGCTGTTAATGGTGAAATTTATAATCATAAAGAAATTAGAGCACGATATACTCCTGGCACTAAAACTTTTTGTGGTAAAGAATATAAATTTAAAACACAAAGCGATTGTGAACCAATTCTTGCATTATATGAAGATAAAGGAGTCGACTTTTTAGACGACTTAAATGGTATTTTTTCATTTGCTCTGTATGATAGCAAAAAAAATGCGTATCTAATTGCACGCGATCACATGGGTATTATTCCTTTATATCAAGGATGGGATGCTGATGGTCGCTATTATGTTGCAAGTGAATTAAAAGCACTCGAAGGGATTTGCTACACAATAGAAGAATTTTTACCTGGAACATATTATTTTAGCACCGATACAGCACCAAAAAAATGGTACAAACGAGATTGGGAAAAATATGATGCTGTAAAAGACAACACATCGAGTATTGAAGAATTACGTTCAGCTCTTATAGCCGCTGTAAAACGGCAACTCATGAGTGATGTTCCATACGGCGTTTTGCTTTCTGGAGGACTAGATTCTTCTATTACCGCTGCAATTACACAAAAATTTGCTAACAAGCGTATTGAAAGTAATGATACAAAAGAAGCATGGTGGCCTCGATTACACAGTTTTGCAATTGGATTAGAAGGATCTCCCGATCTTATTGCAGCACAAAAAGCAGCTGACTTTATTGGAACCGTTCATCATGAAGTTCATTTTACTATTCAAGAAGCGCTCGATGCTCTAAGCGATGTTATATATCATTTAGAAACGTACGATATTACAACAATTAGAGCGTCTACCCCTATGTATTTACTTGCCCGTGTTATTAAATCAATGGGAATAAAAATGGTTCTTTCTGGGGAAGGGGCAGATGAACTTTTTGGAGGATATTTATACTTTCATAAAGCTCCAAATGCAAAAGAATTTCATGAAGAAACAGTTCGAAAACTTTCTAAGTTACACTCTTATGACTGTTTACGAGCTAATAAATCGCTTGCAGCATGGGGAATCGAAGGCCGTGTGCCATTCTTAGATAAAGAATTTATGGACGTTGCAATGCGCTTAAATCCAAAAGATAAAATGTGTAATGATGGACATGGTGGTAAAGATCGTGTCGAAAAATGGATTCTACGTAAAGCTTTCGAAGACTATTTACCAGAGAGTATTACTTGGCGACAAAAAGAACAATTTTCTGATGGGGTTGGGTACAACTGGATTGATACATTAAAAGAAATGACGTCTCAAAAAGTAACAGACGCTCAATTTGAAGCTGCTGCAAAGCGTTTCCCTCATAATACACCAAAAACAAAAGAAGAATATTACTATCGCTCTATTTTTACTGCACATTTTCCATCAGAAACAGCAGCAAAAACTGTTCCACAAGAAGCTTCGGTAGCCTGCTCTACTGCAATAGCACTTGAATGGGATGCAGCATTTAAAACAATGAACGAACCATCTGGTCGTGCCGTTGCAGGCGTGCACGAAGATGCATATAAGGGAGAATAACATGAAGAAAGAAGGCGAAATAAGAATTCCGTCTGGCTGCGCTATTTCAGGAATTTTTTCTCGAGATGGCAAGCGCTTTTCAGGAAGAGACATAATTACTTCAATTGCAACAATGCACGATAGATCAAATGGTCTTGGTGGTGGTTTTGCGGGTTATGGTATATATCCAGAATATAAAGATTATTATGCTTTTCATATTTTTTATGATTCAATCGAAGCAAAACATGAATGTGAACTTTATTTAGAACAACATTTTGATATTATTAATTTATCAAAAATTCCTACAAAACAGCATAAAAATATTACCGATGCACCACTTATATGGCGTTATTTTGTAACTCCTTTGCATGTTAGATTACAATCAAGTCAACTTGAAGAACAAGAGTTTACCTCACGTTGCGTTATTCACATTAATTCTAAAATTGAAGGCGCATATGTATTTTCTAGCGGGAAAAACATGGGAGTTTTTAAAGCCGTAGGTTTTCCAGAAGATATTGGGGAGTTTTACGAACTAGATCAATATTCTGGGTATTGTTGGACAGCTCATGGACGCTATCCTACAAATACACCAGGTTGGTGGGGTGGAGCACATCCTTTTGCCCTTCTCGACATGACTATTGTCCATAACGGTGAAATTTCTAGTTATGATTCAAATAGGCGCTTTATAGAAATGTTTGGTTACAAATGCGATCTTTTAACTGATACAGAAGTTATAACCTATATTTTTGACTATTTAGTACGTAAAGAAAATTTTTCTTTAGAAGAAGCAGCAAAAATTGTAGCAGCACCTTTTTGGTCCACAATAGAAAAAATGCCAAAAGAAGAAAGAGAACAATTATCATTTTTACGTGAAGTATATCCTGAAATGCTTATTACAGGACCTTTCTCTATTTTACTTGGATATAATGGTGGGCTAATGGCTCTTAACGATCGCCTAAAACTTCGCTCTATGGTTGCTGCCGAAAAAGGCGACATGATGTATTTTGCAAGTGAAGAATGCGCTATCCGCGTAATTGAACCAAATGTAGAAAATGTTTGGAGTCCAAAAGGTGGAGAAGCAGTTATTGTAAAACTTAACGAAAAAGGGAGAATTGCCCAATGTCTATAGATTATTGCCAACCCGAATTTGACGTTATACGCGATCAAGATCGTTGTATACAGTGTCGAGCATGTGAACGCCAATGTGCTAATGAGGTGCATTTCTTTGATCCAAAACGCGGAATTATGCGTGCCGACGAAAGTAAATGTGTTGATTGTCAGCGTTGTGTATCCATTTGCCCAACCCATGCACTTAAAATTGTTAAAAATCCAAATCAACTCAAAGAAAATTTAAACTGGTCTCAACAGACTATTTATGAGGTATATCGCCAAGCTGAAAGCGGTGGAGTTTTACTCTCAAGTATGGGAAACCCAGCAAAACCTCCTATTTATTGGGACAAAATGCTTATTAATGCTTCTCAAGTAACCAATCCTAGTATTGACCCACTTAGAGAACCTATGGAAACAAAAGTTTCTCTGGGTAAAAAGCCAGAAAAAATCACTCGAGATGAAAATGGTAAATTAGTTACAAAACGTCCTCCTCATATAGATTTATCTGTTCCTATTATGTTTTCTGCTATGAGTTACGGTTCTATTAGTTATAACGCTCATGAATCTTTAGCCAGAGCAGCAACAGAATTAGGTATTTGTTACAACACCGGTGAAGGTGGATTGCATAAAGATTTTTACAAATATGGTAAAAATACTATTGTTCAAGTTGCATCTGGTCGTTTTGGAGTTCATAAAGACTTTTTAATGGCAGGTTGTGCAATTGAGATTAAAATGGGGCAAGGTGCAAAACCTGGTATTGGTGGACATTTACCTGGAACAAAAATTGGAGCAGAAGTTTCTGCAACACGTATGATTCCTCAAGGTAGTGATGCTATTTCTCCAGCTCCACATCACGATATTTATTCTATTGAAGATTTACGTCAATTGGTATTTAGCTTAAAAGAAGCTTCTAACTATACAAAGCCCGTTATCGTAAAGATTGCGGCTGTTCATAATGTTGCAGCTATTGCTTCTGGTGTTGCTCGAAGTGGGGCTGATATTATTTCCATTGATGGTTTTAGAGGAGGCACCGGTGCTGCCCCTACTCGTATTCGTGATAATGTTGGTATTCCTATTGAATTAGCACTGGCTTCTGTTGATCAACGTCTTCGAGAAGAAGGTATTAGAGATCAAGTTTCAATAATTGTTGGTGGTTCTATTCGTTCAAGTGCTGACGTTGTAAAAGCTATTGCACTTGGCGCCGATTGTTGTTATATAGCAACTTCTGCTCTTATGGCGCTCGGCTGTCATTTATGTCGAACCTGTCAAACAGGTAAATGTAACTGGGGTATTGCTACTCAGCGCCCTGATTTAGTAAAACGACTAAATCCGGATGAAGGAACAAGGCGGCTCGTAAACTTAGTTACTGCCTGGACTCACGAAATTAAAGAAATGATGGGTGGAATGGGTATTAACTCTATCGAAGCACTTAAAGGCAACCGCCTAATGTTGCGTGGTATAGGACTTTCTGACCGTGAACTTAAAATACTTGGCATTGGCCATGCTGGTGAGTAAGCCATCCAATGACTAGGTGGTAAAGGAGATTGCTATGAAACGTGTATATGTAAAAGAAGAATGGTGCTTAGGCTGTCATTTATGCGAATACTATTGTGCATTTGCTAATTCAGGCGAAGATGACATGGTCAATGCATTACAAGGAAAAGAAATAAACCCTCGCATTCAAGTAGAAGACAACGGTGGGAGTGGCCCAGATGGAACAAAAATTAATTTTGCAGTTTCGTGCCGTCACTGCGAAGAACCATATTGTGTTAAATCTTGCATAGCTGGAGCTTTAAGCATAACAGATGGAATAGTTAAATGTGATACTGACAAATGCGTTGGTTGCTATACTTGTGTTTTAGCTTGCCCTTATGGTTGTATTATGCCTGCAAGCAGTGGACATGTCATTCAAAAATGCGAACTTTGCACAAATAATTCTCATGGAGAACCATATTGTGTTCAAGAATGTCCTAACCACGCTATTGTGTATGAAGATAGAGGTGTTCCAGGTTCAGTTGAAGGTCAGCAAAAGGAGTCTAACTAATGAAAAAAACTACGTATCTTATTTTAGGAAACTCCGCAGCCGCTATTGGCTGTATCGAAGGTATTCGACAAATTGATAAAACAGAGCCTATCACTATAGTAACATCTGAATCACACCATTGTTATGGCCGCCCTCTTATTTCATATTTATTAATGGGCAGAACCGATATAGAACATATGAAATATCGTGACGCAGATTTTTACGAAAAAAACAACGTAACTTTTATGCCTGGAGAAACAGCTACAAAAATAGATCCTGACAAAAAAACGGTAACACTTGCATCCGGAACAGTTCTCGAGTATGAAAAACTGTTAAATGCTACTGGTTCCCGTCCTTTTGTACCTCCTATGACCGGACTTGATACCTTAAAAAAATATTTTACTTTTATGGACTTAGATAGTGCACTAGAAATTGAAAAATATTTAACCCCAGAATCTAAAGTTCTTATAATTGGTGCAGGTCTTATTGGAACAAAATGTGCCGAAGGCATAGCTGATCGGGTTAAATCAACAACAATTGTAGAAATGGCTCCACGTATTTTACCTGTAGTTATGCCCGAAGAAGGCTCTGCTATTGTTCAAGAAGAACTCGAAAAACACAATATACATTTTGTTCTTAATGATAGTGTTGGAGAATTTGTTCAAGGGGAAAATATTGGTGGAACTGCACTTCTAAAAAGTGGAAATGGCAAAATAGAGTTCGATATTCTTATTTGTGCTGTTGGTGTTAGACCTAACTCTCAGCTTATAGAAAATGCAGGTGGAGAAGTAGATCGCGGAATCGTAGTTGATAAAAATTGCAAAACAAGCTTAAACGACATTTATGCTGCTGGTGATTGTATTACCAGTGACGATATGACAAGCGGGACTCGCCACATGCTTGCATTAATGCCAAACGCATACATAGAAGGTGAAACAGCCGGTATAAACATGGCTGGTGGAACAAAGGAATACACGACTGAATTTGCAATGAATGCAGCTGGATTTTTTGACTTACATATTGTGTCTGCAGGCTCCTATATTGGTGAATGTGTAGATGCAAGTTACAAAGGATGTCCTGCTGTCGGTGGACTCCCAGCTAAAAAACCATCTTATCGTAAATTCTTTATAGATAAAGACACATTAAAAGGATTTATTATGATTGGTGATGTAAAACGGGCGGGAATTTACACTTCACTTGTAAGGAAACAAACTCCTCTTTCATCAATAAATTTCGATGAGATAGTAAATGAACCACAACTTATGGCTTTTTCGAAAAAAGAACGTAAAGCTATTCTTGCGCAGTAAGGAGAAGATATGGAAAAAATTACTCCAAATGCCGATATGCATTTTAAAGATTTAAATGAACAAGTACGTACTAGTACTTTTACTGAAATTGAAATAGACAATTGTATTGGTCAACGGTACGTTGCAAGTGGCCTTAAAGGTAAAACTATTACCATTAACGGAACCCCAGGGAATGCTCTGGGAGCATATCTTGACGGTGCAAATATAACTGTAAACGGTAATGTACAAGATGCAACCGGTGATACCATGAATGATGGAGACATTATTGTACACGGAAACGCAGGAGACGCAACTGGGTATGCAATGCGTGGTGGTGCAATTCTTATTAAAGGCTATACAGGTTACCGAGCTGGAATACACATGAAAGCTTATAAAGAAAAACAACCTCTCGTAGTAATTGGTAATAACGCGGGAAGCTTTTTAGGTGAATACCAAGCCGGTGGAACAATAGTCGTTTTAGGTCTTGATACAGCAACAGGTGATTCACAAAAAGTTCTAATAACAGGAGCTTTTTGTGCAACAGGAATGCATGGGGGAAGAATTTGTTTAAGAACAACTTCAGCCCCTACAGATTTACCTAAAAACATAGAAGTTGCAAAGGTTACTGCAACAGATGTACCAGAGCTAGTTTCTGCAATAAAAAAATTTTGTGACACCTTTGGTACTGGTAAAAACAAAGAGGTAGCAGGAGTAACCGAAAAAGAACTCCTTGCAGACAGCTACTGCTTACTTACTCCAAACACTAAAAACCCATACAAACAAATGTATGTAATGAACTAAAAAATTATAATATTTGTAAAAAAGCCCCACAAAAATGTGGAGCTTTTTTTTATATTTACGAAATATCTTTTATTTTATTAGAAATCATGTATAATTAAGAAAAAGGAGATTTTTATTATAGGATATATATACCCATGAAAAGAAACTGCGTATCTTTTAAAGTCTCTCGCAATAGTTTTTTTGCTATTTTATTTCTAATACAACTCTTTTTATTTACGATTCCTCTTTTCGCAACAGAAAAATCCCCCCTTTCCCCACAAAAAGAGCGACATACAGTAAAAATAGGCTATTATCCTTATCCTGGATACTTTGATATCGATGCAAACGATAATAAAGTAGGATATGGTTATGAATATTTACAAAACATGCTTCCCTTTGCAAATTGGAATTTTGAATATGTTGGATACGATGAAAACATAGGCTGGAGCGCTACTTTAAAAATGTTACAAGATGGTGAAATTGATATATTATCTGGAATTATCAAAACACCTGAACGAGAAAAAATGTATACCTATTCGTCAGAACCATTTGCAACTGCTCACACAATCTTAACAGTAAAAGAAGGAAACGTAAAATACCAAATAGAAGACTATGCCAACTGGAATGGAATAAAAGTCGGCATGTTAACTGATAATATTCGGAATATCAGTTTAGAAAAATATGCTTTATCAAAAGGTTTTACCTTTATACCTGTTTTTACGAAAACACTAGCCAACGATCACAAGCATTAGCTAATGGTACTGTTGACGCTGTAGTTTCTAGTAATTTTCGTGCTCTAGAAAATGAATGGATTTTAGCTGAGTTTGATGCATTACCTTTGTATTTTGTAGTTAACAAAGGCAATACAGAACTTATACATGAATTAGATTATGCCCTAGAACAAATTCGTACAACTCAACCCAATTTAAATCAAACTTTGTATACTAAATATTTTGCGCCTCAAAGTAATAAACAAATAGCTTTCACGCAACAAGAATTAGAATTTATCGATGAATGTAAAAAAAATAATATCGTTTTTACAGCAAGTGTGACCCCTGACAATAAACCTTTTTCTTTTTTCGAAGACAATAATATAAAAGGTGTATTAGTTGATTTAAGCAAAGAAATTTTTCATCGAGCAGGCCTTTCTGTTAATTATATTTTTTCTGAACAAAAAATCGATTCTAAATCAAAAAGGAAAGAATCCTACACAAGCATTATTTGTGATTTTGGAACAGAATTTTCGACTGCAGAAAAAATAGGCTATGTGGCAACAATCCCTTATTACACAACAAGTGTAGCAGAATTAACAAGACGAAAATATACAGGTAATACAAAAATAGCTGGAATCATACATGAAGATATAAAACATTCTATAAGTTCTAAAATATTAGATACAGTTACACTAAAAGTATTTCAAAATAAAGAAGACTGTGTAAATGCTTTGCTAAACGGGTCTATAGATAAAGCCTTTTTAGCAAGTGATGTTGCAAGAAATATTGTTTATAGCGACCAAACCGCTATGTTTATTTATTCTGTATTGCCCCAAACAAATATTCACCTAAGACTGGGAATTAATAAAAACGAGAATTTTCTACTTGCTTCAATCATAAATAAAACTATATTAACAATGCAAGATACTAATTTGTATACATATACTTCTCCTTATACAGTTAATGAATTTGAACCTACTATAAAATCTCTTATTTATTTGCACCCAGAAATAGCAATATCATTTGCTGTAAGCCTTCTTTTAGCTCTTTTTTTAGTGTTTTTCAATATCTATCTTCGAAAAGTAGAAATTTCTAAAGAAAAAAAGAATAACGAATTAAAAAAGGCTGTTCACTTAGCAGAAAAAGCCAATCAAGCAAAATCTGAATTATTATCTCGTGTTAGCCATGATATTAGAACGCCTCTAAATGCTATTTGTAATATGACCGAATTTGCTAATCAAGATATAGATAATCGTACTAAAACATTAGAAGATATAAGCCATATAAAAAAAGCAAGTGTTTTTTTACTTAGTATGATTAATGACCTTCTAGATATATCTAAAATTGAAAGTAGTAAAATAGAATTACATCCAGAACCATACCCTCCTTCAGAATTTTTAAACAATATAAAAGAACTAACCGAACCTATGTGCCAAGAAAAACATCAAAAGCTTGTTATTATTAGTAAGTCTAATAATGAAACAATCTTAGCTGATCATATTCGAATAAACCAAATTGCCTTAAATCTTCTATCTAATGCTATAAAATATACTCCAGAAGGCGGTACAATAAAATTCGAAAACACATTAAAAAAGAATACAGATAACACAATAACCAATCATATGAAAATAAGTGATACAGGGATTGGTATGAGTGAAGATTTTCAAATAAAAATGTTCGATTCCTTTACTCAAGAACTAGAAAATCCAGCACGAAAAAAAATTGGCTCAGGAACAGGACTGGGACTTTCCATAGTAAAACGCTTAATTGACATCATGGGCGGAGAAATTAAAGTTCAAAGCACACTAAACAAAGGTACCCAAATAGATATAAACTTTATTTTTCCTTCTGCTACAAAGAAACAACTTATTGATTATTACAATAAAAACACAACTTCTATGGCATATCTCACACAAAAATTACAGGGAAATATTCTTTTAGCTGAAGATAATGATATAAACGCTCAAATTGTAATACGCTTATTAGAAAAATTTGGTTTGTCTGTACAATGGGCACAAAATGGAGTTCTTGCAATAAATATGTTTAAGAAATACAAGCCATTTGAATGCTCTGCCATATTAATGGATATGCGGATGCCCAAACTTAATGGGTATGAAGCAACATCACAAATAAGAGCTCTTAATAGACCTGATGCACAAATGGTTCCTATTATTGCACTCACAGCCGATGCAGTAATTGAAAACAACAGCTCAACAAGTAATTCAAAACTAACCGCACATATAGTTAAGCCTATAAACCCGAAAAAACTTTATGCAACATTAAAACAATATATTTCTCACTAAAATAACAAAACTACTTTTTTTCAAATATTAATAAAGCCTTTTTTTTAGAAATTCCTCTATAAAATGAAATAAGCTACTTTAAATATTTTACTATCCATTACGGTGCTAATTCCAGCAGCAGTATTCTTTATTGCAATGGGATTACTATGAGGCAGTGTACTCACTGAGAGACAAGTAGGTGGTATATGCGGAGCTTTACTAACAAATGTAACGGCATGGCTTTCTGGTACTTGGTTTGATCTAGATCTTGTTGAAGGATTTTTTAAGAAAATTGCCGAATTACTTCCATTTTCACATACTGTTACGGCAGGACGGCTTGCTTTATCGGGGGACTATAATGCTATACTATCTCATCTATGGTGGATAATTGGATATGCTGTTGTAGTTATGTGTTTAGCAATTATAGTATTCACAAAACAAATGCGTAGCAACAATAAATAAAATTAGGGTGCAATTAAATAAGTTTAACGAAATAGCTGCTGATAGTTCGGTTAAATGTATAAAAAAATGCCTGCTAAGAAATATCTCTCTAAAAGAAGATTCTCGTAACAGGTATTATACATAGAGCTAGCTCAAAATTTGTTTTTTATGTACTCAATTTGCATAAAAAATCTAAAATTCCGGTTCTTCTATAATTCTTTTTTCCACAGACCATGAAGATTACAATATTCATATACTGCAATTGCTTTATCATCTGTAAGTTCAAAAGTAGCCTTTGGAGCATCATTTGGACTAAATTTCTTAAGTTGTGAACCTTTTTCTGTTTGAACATATACCCACTGAATATAATGTTCTGCAGTCATTGGATGAGGAACTTCACCAACTTGTACTGTTAGGGTATCACCTTTTACAGTAACAAAAGGAACATGTTTTTCTGTTGCAGCATCAATTTCACCCGGTACAAGTTTTCGCATCTTTTCACCACAGCAAACAGGATTTACACCAGAATCATTAATCATAGCAACAAGGTTTCCGCATGTATCACATACGTAAAATACAACTTCTTTCATTTTAAACCTCCAAATTCTTTTGTATAATTTAATAAATAGCAAGAACTACTTACGCAATACACCAGTATGATATCATACAGTAATGACTAATTCTGTGATTTACTCACAATCATAGTTTATAAGAGTTGTAACCTTAACAGGTTCGAGCACTTTTTCATAATGTAAAAAAGGAAGCCCTACTACTCCAAAAAACTCGATTACTTTTGCTCCACCTTGTTCAAGAACTTGCTTAGAAGCTTTTAAAGTTCCACCTGTTGCAATAAGATCATCAATAACAAGCACTTTCTGGCCTTCTTGAATGTCCGATTTATGAACCTCGACTTCAGCTTCTCCATATTCAAGCGAATATTTACACGAATATGTCTCCCCAGGAAGTTTACCTTTTTTTCTTATAAGAATAAGAGGTATCTCTAATCGGTCAGCTAAAGTTGCAGCAAACAAAAAGCCACGTGACTCAACTCCAGCAACAGCATCAATTTTACCATTTTTATAGAGCTCCACCATCTGGTCAATACAAAAGCGAAAAGCTTTAGGTTCAACTAAAATACCGGTTATATCATAAAAAAGAACACCCGGTTTTGGAAAGTTTGGCACTCGTCTAAGTGCCTTATCAAGTATACTTACATCAGCCATTATTTAATAATAAGATTTACCCTTTAAATTGTCAATGTGTTGCCATTTCAATACGCTTTTTTCGAACATTTTCGAGTATATTTTTTATATTTTCACATTCTTCATTTTCAATAGTTTTTTTAAGAACATCAAGAGAATTTTCAAAACTCTCTATATGATCTAAAAGCTCTTTTTTGTCTGCAGTAAATAACTCAGCCCAAAGAGGTGCATTTATCATAGCAATTCGAGTTAAATCTTCAAAACTCCCCCCACCAAAATCTGTTATTGACGTATCTTCGGCACTATCAACAAGAGCAGAGGCTATTACATGGCACAATTGTGATGTAAACGTAATTTTATGGTCATGGTTTTTAGGAGTCGTCTCAATGATATTAGTAAATCCAATTTTTCGTGCAAGCGATTTTAAAACTTCTAGCTTTTTCGGATCAACATCTCTTTTTTGAGATTCTTCTTCAATGGTATGGTTTTTATACGTAATAAAAATATAATTTCGTCCTTTAAATATTTCACTATTCGAGTGAGTATATCCTTCTCTCTCACTCCCTGCCATTGGATGGCCTGGAATTACTGTAACATCAGAACGAGTAAAATACTTATCTAAACCTGCACAAAGTTTTTGTTTAACACCTGCAATATCTGTAATAATTGCATCACTTTTAAAATCATTTTGATGTCTTAGAATAAACTCTAATGTTGCCTCTGGGTACAAACATACATAGACAAGATCACAATTAAGTAACATTGTGCTTAAGGCTGAATCTGGAAAGTCTTTTGCAACAAACATAGCATCAAGAGTTCCATCAAGCATAGCGTCTTCTAGCACAGATTTACGTTTGTCATATCCATAAATTTTATCACCATCTTTTACAACATACTTACGAACAGCCTTTGCAAGAGAACCTCCCATTAGTCCCATTCCTATAAAACCATAAATCATTACAAACTCCGCTCTTCTAGTTTAATATACCCTTCAAGTTTTTGCATTAAAGAGTCGAACTGTTTTGGCGTGAGAGACTGCTCTCCATCGCTCAAGGCTTTCTCTGGATTATTATGTACTTCTATCATCAAACCATCAGCTCCCGCTGCTATAGCAGCTTTTGACAGAGGTTCAACCATCCAAGAAATACCACAAGCATGCGAAGGATCAATGACAACTGGTAAATGGGATACTTTTTTTAGATATGGAACAGCACTTAAATCGAGGCAATTTCGTGTATAGTTATCAAAAGTTCGAATACCACGTTCACAAAGAATGACATTATCGTTTCCTTCACTCATAATGTACTCTGCAGACATTAAAAACTCTTTTATCGTGGCAGAAAGCCCACGCTTTAGCAATACAGGTTTTCCGCATTTACCAACTTCTTTAAGTAAATCAAAATTTTGCATATTACGAGCACCTATTTGTATGACATCGACATTTTGCATAACTTCAAGTTGTTTTATCGCCATGACTTCGGTTACAATCGGAAGTCCCGTTGCTTTTTTAGCTAGTTCTAAAAGATGGATTCCTTCTTTTCCAAGCCCCTGAAAAGAGTAAGGAGAAGTTCTAGGTTTAAATGCCCCTCCTCGTAAAAAAGTAGCCCCCGAAGCTTTTACAGCACGTGCAATTCCTACTAATTGGTCTTCACCCTCTACAGAACAAGGGCCTGCTATTACAGAAAAATGAGATTTACCAAAAAAAGCGAATCCATTATTATGATTATCTTTTGCAGCTGCCTTAGAAGCAACCGCAATCACAGTATCTTCTGGGTGAAATTTACGATTTGCCATTTTATATGGTTCTTGTACTCGCACTACATGATCAACAAGATGATTTGCAGCAATGGTTTTTTCATTCATGCTACTTGTATCACCAACTAATCCTAAAATAGTTGTGTTGACACCTTTTGACAGATGAGTGCCTAATCCTTGTTGTTCAAATAAACGCTGAAAGGCATCTATTTCCTCTTGTGGTGTGTTCGGTTTTAATACAATAATCATTTTTTACTCCTAAAATTATTTACAATAAATAGCATTGAACATAAAAAAAGAGGCTCCTTATTAGGAGCCTCTACAATTTACGTATTCCAAAAATACAGTAATCATGCACGCAAATTAATGCCGCACATGAACGCTCCGAGGGCAACAATAAAACCAGTAATAATAGTAAAAGTAAACCTCTGTAAAAAGCGAGGAAAAGTTCGAACTGGTATATGCCCAACGGGTCGTAACTGTATTCATTTGTATTAATATAACATTTTTTTAACATAGAGTCAAGTTATTTTACCTTAATATCTTCTGTACACAAAAAATTTTTTAATAATATATATCTATGATATTTAAACCTTATAAAAATAAAACCAACCTGTTTTTACTTTACAATTATGCCATAATATATGATTAAGGGGATTTTTATGGATTATAAACAAAACCGATATACATTTGGACTAGGAACAGTTGGAAGAGATATGGTCTATTCTCTTATAGCAATGTATTTAATTTATTATTTAACCGATATTTTAAGTCTACCTGACAATGTAATATTACAGATTACAACTGTGATTATAGGGGCTAGAATATTTGATGCACTAAACGATCCTGTTATGGGAACTATTATAGATAACACAAAAACTCGATGGGGTAAATTTAAGCCGTGGATAATTATTGGTGCATTTTTAAGCGGAGTATTGACAATACTACTTTTTACTGGGTTAGGTGTTAATGGATCTCAGTATGTTCTTATTTTTAGTATCTTCTATGTTTTATGGGGAATGGCTTATACCGTAAATGATATTTCTTTTTGGTCTATGCTTCCGGCTTTAAGCTCAAATCAAAAAGAACGTGAAAAAATAGGTTCAATTGCCCGTATTTGTGCAAATATAGGAACATTTACAGTAGTAGCTGGGATTGTACCAATTACGGCTGTTCTTGAAAAACACACCGGCAGTATGTCAAAGGCTTATACTATTTTTGCTATTGGAGCAGTCTCTATTTTATGGATTTTTCAATCTATTACTATTATTGGAACAAAAGTTCCTGCAAAAAAAACATTAAACTCAGAGAGAACTTCTCTTAAAGGCATGATAAAAGTTATTTTCAAAAATGATCAACTTTTATTTATCGCAATTTCTATGACTCTTTTTATGATTGGATACCTTACAACAACTAGCTTTGGTCTATACTTTTTTAAATACGCATACGGTAATGAAGGAATGTATACTATATTTGCTGTTATTTTAGGAATTTCTCAAATTAGCGCTCTGATTCTTTTCCCTATTTTTAGCAACAAATGGACGCGTAAGCAATTATATACAACCGCTACTATAGGTGTCGCAATAGGCTATGTTATCTTTTTTATATCCCCTATGAATATGATACCCATAGGATTTGCAGGTGTATTAATTTTCTTTAGCGAAGGGTTGATTCAAATACTTTGCTTAGTTTTTTTAACCGATACAGTTGAATATGGAGAATGGAAATTCGGCAAACGAAATGAAAGTATTACCTTTTCGATACAACCTCTTATCTACAAATTGAGTGGAGCAATTGCCTCTGGAATAACCGGTATAGTAGTTGTTTTCTCAGGAATTAATGCAGCAAAAAGTGCAGCAGATGTTTCTACTCAAGGACTTTGGATTATGAAAGCAGCTATGCTTATATTTCCTTTATTTATGTTTCTATTAAGCTATATAGTTTACAGAACAAAATACATAATAGACAGTAAAATGTATAACAAAATATTAGAAGATTTAAAAGACAATATAGATAAATCTTCTAAGTAGTTTATTGAAACTTTGCTTTTTGTGACGCAGAAACACCTTTTCTAAAGCCTTCAACACGGGCTTTAGCAGTTGTATCCCAACCCGAGCGATCTCCACGTTTTAAAAAGTGGTAGCCAACCCCCGCAATCATCGCTCCGTTATCCGTACAAAGCTTTAGTGGCGGAAAAATACAATTTATGTCGGTTCTAGCAGCAAGTTTTGCACGTAAACACGAATTTGCCGCTACACCACCTCCTGCAACAACAGTTGTTAAACCGGTATCCTTGACAGCAAGAAACAATCTTTTTAACAAAATATTTACGGCAGTTTCCTGAAAAGAAGCTGCTATATTTTCTGGAGTCCGTTCACATCCTTGAGTCCAGAATTGATCTATTTGGTTTATAGCAGCAGTTTTTAACCCAGAATAAGAGACATCATATCTATGATCCCCTTTTATTTGTGGCATTGGAAAATGTGCAGCATTAGAATCTCCCTCTTTAGCAAGTTTATCTATAATAACTCCACCTGGATACCCAAACTCATAATACTTTGCAACTTTATCAAAAGCTTCACCAACTGCATCGTCAATTGTTGTACCTAATACTTCAAGCTCATCAAATCCAGTAACTTTTGCAATAATACTATGACCACCAGACACAAGCAAACCTAAATAAGGATAAGAAATAGTATTGGCCAGATGAGCTGCATACATATGACCTAACATATGATTTACTGCAATAAAAGGCTTGTTTGTTGCCCATGCTAAAGTTTTCCCAAAGGTAAGTCCAACTAGCAAGGCCCCCATAAGACCAGGTCTATTTGCTGCTGCTACTGCATCGATATCATCTATAGTTAAATTTGCTTCTTTTAAAGCTTGTTTGACAACTGGTAAAATCCATTCAACATGTTTTCTGCTTGCTATTTCAGGAACAACACCTTTATATATTTGATGAAATGGAATTTGAGTTGCAATCACATTACTTAATATTTTATGTCCATCTTCTACAACAGACGCTGCTGTTTCATCACATGAGGATTCAATACCTAAAACCTTCATATCTAACTCCGTAAATAGTTTTTTTTAAAATCTAACCTTAATATAATTGTTCATATAACTGACTCGCAGTTATAAATTTATAACCTTGCATTTTTAACTCAGGATACATATCATTTAATAAGCTGGCTAATTCAGGATTAAAAACATGACCAATCATGATAGCATATCCTTGTTTATCAGCAACTGCAAGACCTTTTTCTATCATTGTTTTCATATCTTCTCTAACAGTCGAATTATCTATGAATATATCACGTAATAAGATATCTAAATCTCTATCCATAGCTGAATATGCAACAATACTATCAACATTAGTTAGAGAATCTAAAAAAATAATATCCTCATCTATGCAAACATCTAAAACAACTCCCATACGATATCTATCTGATGTTATTAAAGAGCCTTCATGATTATTCATCCCTTTTATGGGTGCTATTTGTGATATATTAGCCAGAAGTTGTTGTGTAATTTCTTTACCATCCATCGTTGGAAGGATAGCCCCTTTTCCTGGATCTATAGACTGATTTATTGCTTGCATTGGTTGATGTAAAAAAACTTCTTTCCCGCTTGCTCTTATTTTATTTGCACTTTCAACAGAATAAGTTCTCTGTGGCATCACAGAAATAGTTACTGGAAAAGGTAAGTCTAAAAAATATTGTAAATCACTTAAATTATTTCCTGCATCATCAAAAACAAAAATCAAATTTGCTTTAATAATTGGTAATTGTTCACCCTCAGATTGGGTTGTATCAGATTTTTCTAAACTTTTATTTGAATTATTATCATTGATTTGGGTATTTGGTTCTGTTGGTTGTACACCATTATTAATCGTTTTAGAATCACTTTGAATATCATTAGTAGGTTCAGTAGATTCTCTAAGTTTTGAACTTTCAGTCTGTTCAGCTTCATTGGAAACTGTATTCTCTATTTTTGTTGGAGTAAATAAAATACTAACAGCTAAAATAAAGATTCCAATTGCTAGTATTGAACAAATAATTAATAAAGATTTTTTTTTAGAAAGTTGTAGTTTTTGACGTTTTTTCTTCATAAACGACTACATAGTAGCCGTTTGTGAAGTAGTTGTCAATATTTTATGTAACAATGAGATATAGAATTACATATATAATTCCGCATTTGAATTTACAGCTATACGCATCTTTTTAATTGCACGTTTTTCTGTTTGTCGAACAGTTTCTGCACTTATTCCCAACATCGCACCAATCTGACGTAATGTTTTATGATTAGGAGAAACAAGACAATACCTATTCTGAATAACAAGCCTTTCATTTTTTTGCAACGACTTTACCAGATCATTAACAATTGTACGTTTACAATTGTTAAATACATCTTCTTCAGGATTAGCTTTATCATCTGCCATCATTTCACCCAAAGTCAAACCAGAATCTGTATCTATTTCACGATCCATACTTGAAATAAAGAAAACATATTTTTTTGATTTTATTATTAGGTCTAGATTAATTCCTGTATATTCAGCTAGTTCTTCATCAGTAGGATCACGACTAAATTTATTAAAGAGTTCTAATCTAGCCGTCTCTATTTTATGAATAATCTCATCTTTTCTTACAGGTATAGGGATTAGTTGAGACTTTGTTTGTATATACCGAAAAATAGACTGAGCTATCCATGCATATGCATATGTAGAAAAACGAGTATTATATGAATAATGGTATTTCTGTGCGGCTGTCATTAGTCCAATATTCCCCTCTTGAACTAAATCCATTAAATTGGTGTTTGAATCACAATATCTTCGTGCAATGTTTACAACAAGCCTAAGATTTCTTGTAATCAATTCATTTTTTGCTTTTTCATCACCAAATTGAACACGATAAGAAAGTTCTCTCTCTTGTTCTGGTGTAAGCAATGAGTACTTTAAAACTTGATTTAAGTACAGCTTATAATTGGCATTCATATTTTCTATCCTCCCAGATATTTATAATATATCTGCAAGAATCACGCCAAGTTCAGTCTTAAAACAAAAATTATTTCAATTTATTATATTACAATATTTTATATTTGACAGTCAGCAAAATTTAAAATACAAGAAAATAACACTGTATATAAAAATATACCATATTAGTATATTTTTATATACTATATTAAGTTTCAAGAGGATATTCCCATGTATGACCTGCTTTATCAGTAAATCGATAGGCACTCTCTGTTTTATCAACACTTACATCTAATAAATTAGAATTTAGCTGCAATAAATTGATTTTACCACCACCTCCTGGCAAATCTACTGCATAAACAGGAGTAGATAGGCCAGAAAGTTCTTTTTTAAGCTCATTATAGAGTATAACACCCTTTTCTAAAAAAACACGAAAATGAGATGTCCCAGGAGCTAAGTCCCCCTGAAAAAGATATCCTGGTCGAATTCCAAGCACAGTTAAATCATGGAACAAGTTTTTAAGAACAGAAACATCATCGTTAACTCCTTGTAATAAAACAGTTTGAGTCTGTATACCTATTCCACTGTCTACTATTTTAGACAACACATCTCTAACTTCAGGAGAAAATTCGGCTGAGATTTCTGTGGGATGATTAATATGCGGAATAATCCATAAAGGCCTATAGTTTTTACATAAAGTAATAAATTCATCAGTAAATCGTTCTGGAGCATAAACAGGAGCTCTTGTTCCAAGTCTAATTATTATTTGTGGTCTAGCTTCTCGAATTTTTATAAATAAATGTTCCAACATGTCATCAGTTCCGGTAAGAGGATCTCCACCAGACAATAAGATTTCTTCTATTTCATCATGTTGCCTTAAGTAATCACAAACATCTAGAAGCTCTTGCTCAGTTATAAAACCTTCCCTTTCAGCAGTGTAGCTACGACGAAAACAATAACGACAATAAGAAAAACACATACCCGTTGTAAGCAGCAAGGCTCTGTTTTTGTACTGATGAATTAAACGAGGTGTAACTGTATACCAATGAGCTCCTAAAGGATCTCCCAGTTCACATGGAAGAATATTATTTTCTTGGTCACTAGCAATACATTGTTTTTGAATAGCTTTAAAGGCTTTTGTTTCGTTTGCCTTCGTAAGTCTCTTCATAAGTAAGTACCACTGAGGAGAAATCTTTTCTGGGAGCTGTTTATATTCTGGCACTTTAGTTATTCCTTAAAATGAATGAGACCAACTAATTGCAATTCTATTAAAATACCACTCACGAGAGCCATTGGAACTTGTTAAAGTGAAATCAGTAGCATCTGAGTCATTTTGCTCAGTTGTAAAGGTTCTTCGGCTGGAAAACCCGAAGAGAACTATTAATGAATCTTTCTCAGAAAGAGTTAAAATTGTCAACGGACTAATAGATATTTTCATAAAAGAAGGGTCCCAATTATCATAGTAATCATCAATACTATCTGTATTAAAATAACCAGTTAATTCTGTTTGAACTGCAATAGTATTTAAAACAGGAACCGCGGGCATTTGATACCCTAAAACAAGACTTGAATAATAAGCTGGAACACTAAATCTCTCTCCAATACCTTGATATTTCCATGCGCCATTACAATCGGCTGTAATATCTTCATAATAAACTTGATAAGAATCCATGGTTACAATGTGTGTCCAGTCACCGGGTATTAAGGCTGCTAAATCAAATTGAAACATTCCTTGAGCCCAGACTTTGTAATACGCTGTAAAAGAGTCAAAAACAGTATACTCGTCTGTTGTTTCGTCATATTCTGCTAAACCTTGTATACCAATTAAATCCCAAGCTGTTGCAACATTTGCGCCAGCGGACAATTGCAAAAATGCAATCGGCGTAAAAGTTACTTTTGCACCAGGAGATACAGAAACAGGAGTCGCTTCTAAAAAACTATCTATTTTTAAGGTGTTTCCACTAAAAAAAGGGTTATCAGAAAAAGCACATGGTATTGTATATACCGCATGAGCTGTGGTTCGAGCCTCTAATCCACTATAGGCTCCTGTTATAGGAGCAAAATGGGTGTCTGAATCGGTAACATACTCACTATCAGGATAATATGCAAAATCTGTTCCCAGATTAAAACTCCATGATGGTTTGTTAGCATTAGATGTTTCGATATTTGATGTATCACTAACTTTCCCTTGAACGGCAGAATCCTCTTCCGATTCAACAACATTTGTATCATTTGCAAAAGCGACAAACGTTAAACATGTAAAAAGACAAAGAAAACTCACTATTCTTCTGCGCATTTAATGCCTCCTCTAATATTTAAATAGTATATATGTGGTAATACATGCTGTCAATTGAATATTGATAGCAATACTATCATAATAAAACCTTCAATTTTACTCTTGTTTTTGAAGAAATTTTAGTGTAACATTCAAGAATGTATATAACTTGTTTAGACTTAGAAGGGGTTCTAGTACCCGAAATATGGATTGCGTTTTCCGAAGAAACAGGCATTAAAGATTTACGCCTAACAACCCGCGATATTTCAGATTATAACAAACTTATGAACTATCGTTTAAAAATTCTTAAAGAAAACAAATTAGGATTAAAACAAATTCAAGACGTAATTGCAAAAATAAAACCTTTACCTGGGGCAAAAGAATTTATAACTGAATTACGTTCTATTTGTCAGGTAATTATTTTAAGTGATACATTTACACAATTTGCAAAACCTCTTATGGAACAACTTGATATGCCTACAATTTTCTGTAATGAACTAATAGTTGGAAAAGATGGTATGATAGAAAATTTTAAAATGCGTCAAGAAAACGGTAAATTCCATGCTGTAAAAGCACTTCAATCAATTGGATTTAAAACTATTGCATCTGGAGATTCGTTTAATGATCTTGCTATGATAAAACAATCACAGGCAGGTTTTTTATTTCGCTCTACGGATAAAATTATCGCTGATAATCCTGATATACCGGCTTTCACCGAATACACAGAATTATTGGAAGCTATAAAAAAACAAATCACTCTTTAGGTCTGCGATCATCAACTCTTATTGCTTTTCCTGTTGCCAACGGAATAGAACCAGGTTCTTTTAATTCTATCACAGGATTTATAGTAATAAGAGCTGACATTGCATTTTTTATGCGTTTTGCAAGACTTGCCAAAACTCGTGCATCATCAGCAAAAACAGAAGGAGTAACTTCTATCTGTACAGTAAGTTTATCTAGAACTCCTTTCTTTTCTACAATTATTAAATAATTAGCTCCAACACCTTTTTCCTTTAATATAACTTCTTCAATTTGACTCGGGAAAACATTTACCCCATTTATAATAAGCATATCATCTGTTCGCCCTGTAAACCGAGCTATGCGTCGGTGTGTACGTCCACAAGCACATGGTTCTGTAATGACATGAGTTAAATCACGCGTTCGATAGCGCAACAATGGCATTGCATCACGATGCAAAATTGTCATTACAAGCTCACCCGTTTCTCCGTCAGGAACTGGTTCTTCTGTTTTTGGGTCTATTATCTCCATAATGTAACGATCTTCCCAAACATGTAATCCATCGCGAAAAATACATTCAAAAGCGACACCTGGTCCATTAAGTTCACTCATTCCATAACAATTGTAAACTTCAATCCCCAGTTTATTTTGTATTTTTTGTCGCAATTCTTCTGAATGTGGTTCTGCTCCTGTAACAGCCATACGCCATTTAAAATCTTTTCGATTATATTCAGAATCTTCAATAGCTTGATGTAAATGTAATAAATAAGACGGAGTAGCATGAACAACTGAGGTTCCTAAATCATGCATAAACTTAATTTGACGAAGTGTGTTACCTGAACTTGTAGGAATGACTGTCATCCCTAGCTTTTCGGCTCCATAATGAAAACACATTCCCCCTGTAAATAAACCGTAGGTCATCATATTCTGAACGATATCTTTATTTGTACAACCGGCAGCTACGAGAGAACGAGCCATTGTATCTGCAGACATATCAACATCTTTTCTGTTTTGATAAATTAATGTTGGAGTTCCTGTTGTACCACTCGAAGCATGAATACGTACTAAATCATCCTGAGAACCATACAATAATCCAAAAGGATAGGCAGAACGTAAATCATTTTTAGTTGTAAAAGGAATACGTTTTAAATCGGCAAGAGATTTTATGTCGTCTCCATTATGTATTCCAACTTTGGCAAGCCTGTCTTTATAAAAAACAGTTTGACAAGCATGCTCTACTTGTTTTTTTAATCCTACTAACTGTATAGTATTTAATTCATCACGAGAAGCAGTCTCTACTTTTTTATCCCAAAACGGAATTTCCCTTGCCATTATATTATTCCTCTATGTATATAGTTTTTAATTTAGTAAATATATCTATTTTACAACTTTTTTTTATTTATGAGCTTCTCCAAGTTCTATAGCTTTAATATTTATTTCTACAAGTCGTGGATCTTTTTTTGCAAACCGAGATTTAATTCCATCTTCTACTGCTTGCTTTGAAACAGGGATAGCATCCAAAGCTGCTCCAACAAGAACCATATTTTCTGTCCGCGTATTTCCAGCCTCTTTTGCAAGATTAGCCGAATCAACAATTTTTGCCTTATGAGAAGCTTGCTTTATTGCAGTATACACTTTTTCGATATCTGGATAATTAGGAATATTTTTAAAGGGTTGTTTTGCAGTAATAATAGATCCATCCTTATTAAGCCAATCAAGATATTGAAGACTTTCAAGGGGCTCCATTGACAAAATCATATCTGCTTGTCCAGAAGGGATGAGATCGGATGCAATTGTAGTATCTGAAATACGTAAGTGTGCATGAACTCCACCTCCTCGTTGACTCATACCATGGACTTCACTCTGACGTACACTAAACCCTTCTGTTAAGGCACTGGAAGCTATAACAGCAGCAATTGATAGAACGCCCTGTCCTCCTACTCCGCATAATAATATATCGTATTTCATTCTTTAATCCTTTTTATTGCAAGATGCTTTTGCTTCTGCTATTTTCTTTTTTTTGGTACGCAATCTAAATGCTTCAAGACATTCTCGAACCATAATAACAACAGATGGGCCCCTATATTCAGCTTCCTCTTCCAACACTTTGGCATTTGCTTCATGATTTTTGGGAGTTGTTGCCAAAACTCTAATATGCTTTTGATCTATACCAATCCCTTTAACAAGAGGTTCTAATTGACTTGATGGTAACATAGTTGTTTGACAACCAGTCATGGCAACAATTGAGTTATCTAAAATAACAGCTGTCACAGGTGTATTTGTAGAAACACAATCCACTAAGTTAGTAATACCGGAATGCAAAAAAGTCGAATCTCCGATTACCCCAAATGTATATTTTATGCCAGCTTGGGAAGCTCCACGAGCCATACCAAGAGAAGCTCCCATGCAAACAATAGATTCTATCGCATTATATGGGGGACGAGCGCCAAGTGAATAACAACCAATGTCAGCATTTACTGCAACATTGTCTTTTCCACCTTTTTTAATTAGATTTTCAACTGCTATGTTTAGAGCGGCATATGAGTCACCATGCGGACATCCCTGACACAATTGAGGTGGGCGGCCAGGAAGATTCATACAAAATTCTGCCATTTCACCTAGATTTGAACGAGCTGTTTCATGGGCACAAAGACCTAAAGCTTTTCTAACAATATCAGGGTTCAATTCACCACTTTGATTTAGATGACCACTCAATTTACCAATTATTTTTGTATTAGAAGCAAATAAACCTAACAATCTTTTTTCGATAAGAGGTTGCCCTTCTTCTATAACTAAAATGGTACTTGACTGATCAGCTAATTTTTGGATAAGAGCCTTAGGAAACGGCATAGTAGCAATATGTAAAAATGAAGGAAGTTCTTTCCCTTCAGTTTTGCAAACTGCTTCATAATCTGCAAGGTTTTCGTTGTAATAGTTACGACCAAGCCCACTTGTAATAATTGCTAAGTCCCTTCGGTTAGTCATTTTGAGTATATTACGGGAACTTGTTTCAGACCATTTTAATAAATCACCTTGTCGGTCTAAAATTGTATCATAACGACGACGTGCCAAAGCTGGTAAAAGCATCCAATCGCTTCGATCTGCTTTTTTTAGAGCATTACGAGGAACTATTTTACTTTCATCTATAGGATGTATCGGAGCACGACTATGTGATAATCGTGTCACTAAACGCATCATAACTGGAGTATGAAATTTTTCAGAAGTTTCAAAGGCTTCAAAAGCCATTTCGTATGCTTCTTGCTGACTAGTGGGTTCAAAACACGGTATTTGTGCAAAATCGGCCATAAAACGTGAATCTTGCTCTCCCTGGGATGAATGCATACTTGGATCATCCGCTACAGCAACAATTAAACCACCATTTATTTTCACCATTGCCGAGTTCATAAATGGATCCCCAGCAACATTTAAGCCAACATGTTTCATTGTAACTATAGCACGTTTTCCAGCAAAACTTGCACCTAAAGCCGACTCATATGCCGTCTTTTCGTTTGAACACCATTGAGCAACAAAAGGATTTTGTGTATCAAAAACACTTTTTTCATATACATCTATTAAATATTCCATTATTTCAGTGGAAGGAGTTCCTGGATATCCAAATCCACAAGAAAGTCCAGCATGAAGGCAACCTAAAGCAAGCGCTTCATCTCCGAGTAGTACAACATCGTTCATAAAAACCTCAATATTTATGATTTAATGTACATTATTATAACAGCCCATAACAACGTTGTCCACGTTTTTTTTTAACACAACTACATAAAATTAAGTGTACTTACAATATTGAATCTTTAAATAATTTTTTTTACAGAATCACGAATAATCATTTCAGCTGGAACTCGGATTGTTTCTGTAATTTGATTTCCGGCAATAGATTGCAATAATACATCTGCAGTCATTTTGGCAAGTATCTGTTTATTTTGCCTAAAAGTTGTTAATGACGGCGTGATATAAGAAGCAACTCGGTCATCATCAAATCCAACGATAGAAAGTTTATCTGGTAATGGAATATTGTTTTGATTGCAATACAGAATTAATCCAAATGCGATTGTGTCATTAGCACAAAATACAGCTGTTAAATCTTTATTTCGTTCACAAAGTCTTTTTGCTCCCTCAAAACCAGCTTCTATTTGCCAACCTGTACATACTTCAATATAAGAAGAATTAACATTTAAATTTGCCTTTTTTAAGGCCTCTTCATACCCTTGTCTTCGTTCTACAGAAGCTCGAGAGGTACTAGTAAAAGGGGCACCAAGAAAACCAATATTTCGATGTCCCATAGAAATTAAATACTCTGTTGCTTGAAAACCAGCCTCTTTGTTTGCAGATACAATAGTAGAAATTCCCGGAATAAAATCATTTGTAGATACGCAAGGGATCCCACACTCTGCTAACTTAGATAATTCCAGAGAAGATGCATCAGGATTTAATAAAAGAATTCCATCTACATCACGATATTGAGAATGCTCAACATATGAATTATTTTTTTGTTGAAAGTGTTTAGACAAAAAAAGTATATCATAACCGGCATCTTCAACAAGATAACGAAATGCATTTAATAACCCTCCGAATAAAGGGTGCTCAAAACCTCGACCCATATTTGAATCTTCAAAAATCACACCTATTAAATGTGTTTTTCTTGTCGTAAGTGCGCGAGCTGCCATGTTAGGCTTATATTCTAAATCTTCTACTACTTTTAAAATTCGTGCTCGAGTTTTCTGACTTAATCCTCCATTTCCATTTATAGCTTTTGAAATAGTTGGAGCCGTATATCCTGTTTTTTTGGCTATATCATAAATTGTTATCATGAAATTTATCTTCCTTACTAAATCATTATTCCCAATTTTTCCAAACGTCAGGTTGCATACCACATGTAGCCTTCCTACCGTTTCTAACTATTGGAGTTAATAATAATGTTAGCTGATTTTCAAAAACTTTATTAACAATATCTTCGTCCATAAGATATGCAATTTTCGAAAAATCCTTACTGCTCTTATTAATTAGATTTTCAACACCACCAACAGCAGTAAGTACAGAATTAAATTCACCAAGACTCATTTCTTTTTCTTTTAAGTTAATAAATTGAAATTGGATATTGCGTTCCTTAAACCAACGCTCAGCTTTTTGCGTATCACGACACTTTTTTGTTCCAAATATTTGAATATTCATCTATACTCCTATTTTTATATGTTTTTTATTATAACAGCCTTTTTGTCTATCGTAAATAAAAAAAAACACAGAAAAGAATGCTTGCTAGAAAACGGTAACCCATGTTAAAATTAGCAAGGTGAAAAAAGTGAATATAAAAAAAATCCTATTAATCTCGAGTATTTTCATTCTATTTTTCATACACACTCAGCTTTTTGCTCAATCAAACGAAAATACCCTTATCGTAACTATTCCTGACACAAATTTTAAAACTTGTTTACTCGAAAATAAAAATATAAATACAAACGGCGATGATAAGATTCAAAAATCAGAAGCCGAAGCCTACCACGGTGATAAATACAATTGGAGTTCTCCTGTTTTACGTATTTATCGTAATTTAGGAATTATTCCTCCTAAACTACTCGATGTTTCAGGTAAAAACATTTCTGACTTAACTGGTATTGAAGCATTCACCAATCTTGAAGGCCTTTCCTGTGCAGATAATAAAATAACAACATTAGATGTTAGCACCATAAAAACACTTATAACGCTAGATTGTAGTAACAATTATATTAGAAACCTTAATTTAGAACATAATGTTTCTCTTATATATTTTTTATGTTCAAATAACAAACTTATTAATCTTGATATGCAAAACAATAAGCTTTTAGAAGTCTTATCCTGTTCTGAAAACCAATTAGAAAACCTTTCTGTTAGTAATAACAAAAAATTAAAAACTCTTTATTGTGATGCAAACAAACTCACACAGCTTTCGGTCAAGAATGCACAAGAACTTACGGTTTTATATTGTAATGATAATCTTCTTTCTAATTTAGATACAAGCACTAATACTAAATTACAATTACTAGAATGTTCAAATAATATACTTAAATCTATTAATTTAACAAATAATACACTTTTAACACGATTATTCTGTAATTATAATCAACTTAAAGAACTTTCAGTACATAAAAACCCAAAACTAGTACAAATTGCATGCAATGGGAACCAACTAAAAGAACTTATTTTAACAAATAATATTGCACTCAAAGAGCTCTATTGTGGAGTTAACCATTTACACTTTCTGAATATAGAAGCATGCCCAAACCTATCTGTTTTGGAATGTAGGTATAACGATTCGTTATTACTTTTTGTAACTGATATACAATATTATAATTACGCAGAAGCAGGAAATTGGTATTTTGATGATGCACAACCATTGGTTGCAAAAAAAGCTGCAGATGCCATTATAAATATTCCTGATGCTATATTTAAAACATATCTTCTAAACAATCCCAATATAAACCTTAATAAAGATTCTGAAATTCAACGTTTCGAAGCAAAATTTTATAAAGGAGACGATTATGAATGGGATAATTCTGCAATACAACTATACCAATCACTTGAAATTTATCGGCCAAAAATACTTAACATTTCTAATCTAGGAATCTCTGATTTAACAGGGATTGAAGAATTTAGCCAACTGCAAGGATTGATTTGCACAAATAATACACTAACCGAGCTTGATTTAAGTAATAATACAAAACTTCAATTTTTGTATTGCTTTAAAAATAATCTAACGAAACTTAATTTAGGGAATAATGCATCACTAAAAGTTTTATTATGCGGGAATAACAATTTAGAAGAACTTGACATAAATGCAACCCCTGCTTTAAAAGTTTTAGATTGTTCTAATAATAAATTTGCAAAACTAACTATACAAAATTGTCCATTGTTAACAATATTTAATTGTCATGCTGACAAACCTTACGTTTTGTATGTCACAAAAGAACAAGAAATTACATATTCAGATACAAAAATTTGGGATTTATATAATGCTAAGCTAGTATATTAGCATACCAATTTGTTTAATTAAACAAAAAAAGGATTATCAATGATAAAGAGATTACAACTAAGTGCATGTATTTTAATTACCTTAATAGCCATATTCACAATTGGATCGTGTAAAAGTACAAAAAGTTCTGATGCAAACATAAAGATTTCTGACCCTATTTTTAAAGCGTTTCTCGTAGAGAATGAAAATATTAACACAAATTATGATGATGAAATCCAGCTTTCTGAAGCACAGGCATATTCTGGTGACTATTATTCATGGAATCAAGAATTACTTGCTAACTGGGATTCTTTAGATATACAAGCTCCAAAGGTTCTTGATGTCTCAAACTTAGGTATTAGTAATTTAACTGGTATCGAAGAATTTATAAACTTAGAAGGTTTAATATGCGATAATAACAATCTTAAAACATTAGATTTACATAAAAATGAAAAACTTAAAATAGTTTCGTGTAGTTTAAACAAACTTATAAAACTAGATATTAGTAACAATACATTAGTAAAAAATCTTGTTTGTAATAACAATAAATTAACAAAACTCGATATTAGTGCAAATAAGAATCTACTTAATTTAGATTGTTATAATAATAAACTAAAAGAAATTGATATTACTAATAATTCAAAATTAACTAGTATAGACTGTTCTCATAACCCTTTAAACAAACTAAACATACGAAATAATAGCTCACTTTTATCTTTGAATTGCACTGCTACAGAATTATCAAGTTTAAACGTGAACTCTAACACTGATCTTACTCATCTATGGTGTGGCGAAAACAATTTAACAACGCTCGATATAAGATCTAATACGGCATTAGAACAGCTCGATTGCCATTCAAACCTGTTAAAAAGCATAAATATTAAAAACTGTCCCAATTTAGAAAAATTATCCTGTGGATTTAATAATGCTATGGTCATATATGCAACAGAGGATCAGTATAATTTATACGCTAATAGTTTAAATTGGATTACAGGAGATGCACTAATCACATATTAAAAACAATGTATTATTACAAATATTGTTTTTTATTTACAGTTTTTCGTTGTAAATATATAAAATAAATAATACATAATATATCCTGAACTCCTGATGATATAGGTATTGCAGCCCCAATAAGAAAAAGTGAAAAAGGAACTTTTTGTGCAAAAACATAGGATAAAGGAATACGTACAAAAAGAGAACCTATAATACCGTGCCACATATTAAAACGCGTTTTTCCAAAACCATTAAAATAACCAATAAAGCAAAAAAGCAAAGCTGTTGAAACAATGTCAAATGAATAAACTTGCAAATACTCATAACTGGCAGCCAGTACATTTTTATCTGTTGTAAATATTTGTAACAACCACTTTCCATGAAAAAAAGCAATAAAAGCAATAATAATACTAATTGAAACTGATACAATAATTGTGATAATAAGGCTTTTCGTAGCTCTGTTGTATTTTTGAGCACCAACATTATGAGCTACAAATGCAGCTAAAGATTCGCCGAATGATATTTGAGAAAGCATTAAAAAACTTATCATTCTTTCAGTTATTCCTACACCGGCTGAAATTGTTACTCCAAAAACATTTATAATTGCCGTGATAGCTAAAAAGGAAATCTGAATTAATCCATTTTGGATAGCAATTGGTGCACCAAGTTTTACAATTAAAGCCGTCATATTTTTATTTAAATAAATATCTTTTCGTGTAAAATCAAAAGGAAACCCGTGTTTTTTTGCAATAACAACCGAGATCACAACACTTAAAGCTTGTGCAAAGACTGTTGCTATCGCAGCCCCTTTTGCTCCCATACCACAAACCCCTACTAAAAACAAATCACCTGCTATATTTAGTATCGTAGCAATAATGACAGCAAAAAGCGGTGTTTTAGAGTCTCCTATTCCACGAAAGATTGCACCAAAAACATTATATCCAATTAAAAAAACAGCTCCTAATCCTGTAATGCGAATATAATCAACCGTAGGTATAAAAGCCCTTTCTGGAGCATTAACTAATTTTGCAATTTGTGTCGCAAATCCTGACATAAAAATAGTGACCAAAGCAATAACTATACAATAAAGAGCAATTGTTGTGCCAACAACGGATCCGGCTTCATCGAATTTTTTAGCTCCTATTTTCTGACCTAATAAAATTGTTGTTCCCATGCTAAGCCCAGAAATAATCATTAACAACACATGGGCTATCTGGGATCCAGTAGCGACAGCTGAAATACTATCAGATTGTGCAAATTGTCCTACAACAACCAAATCTACAGCACCATACAAACATTGCAAAAGCAGCGAGAAAAAAATAGGAGTTGTAAATCGAATAAGTGGCCTAAATATTGACCCTTCTGTAAATTTTATTTCTTTTTCTTTCATTATATTTCTATGAACAGTAACAGATAAAACTTTTTCAGTCAAACTAAATATTTATAAAGACGTGCTTTGCTTGACATGTTAACTAAGATTCACTACATTTTTTTAACGACTTTTTTTTATAATCAACTAGGAGATTACATGCCCTCAAAACAAATCAATGTTTTACGTAATTATTCAATTCCAAAAGCCCTACTTACACTTTCACTTCCAGCAACTTTAAGTATGTTTATAAACTCGCTCTACAATATTATTGATACAATATTTATTGGACAAAATGTTGGTTCCATTGGTATCACAGGATTATCAATAGCCTTTCCAATTCAGATGATAGCTCTTGGTACAGGAGGTATGTTTGGCATGGGGGGAGCTTCTATTATTTCAAGAAGGCTAGGTGCAAAAAGGCAAGACGATGCCAATAAAACACTCATGAATGTAGTTTTTTATAGTTTTATTATAGAATTAATTTACGTAACAGTCGGACTTATTTTTATGGAACCCATTTTACGTCTTTTTGGGGCAACAGAAACAATCTTGCCATATGCTATCGATTATATGAAATATGTGTTCCCAGGTTTCTTTTTCTTTATATTTAGTGTTGTTATGAATAATATTGTTCGTGCAGAAGGCCATGCTAAAACTTCTATGATTTCTATGTCACTAGGAGCTATAACAAATATTATTTTAGATTATATATTTATTGTCATTCTTCAAAAAGGTATTGAAGGAGCTGCTTTGGCAACTATTATAGGCCAAATGGTAAATGCAACATACTTATTTATTTTTTACATAACTGGACATTCAATATTCCATTTTTCACTTAAATTTTTACATCCATCAGGGAAAAGTCTAGCCGAAATTTGTGCAATAGGCTTTTCTGCTCTTATTTTTCAAGCAAGCACAGCTATCACTGCTCTTTTAGTAAATAATATTTTAGGTCGATATAATAATGCAGAATTATATATAGCCATTTATGGAATCATTATTAAAATTACATCTTTTATGTCTATGCCACTGGTCGGAATTAGACAAGGTGCACAACCTATCTTAGGCTATGCATATGGCGCAAAGAATTATAATCGCTCAAAAGAAGTTATAAAAAAAGCTTTTCTTGCCATGTTTTTTTATAGCTTCATTATAACTGCATTAATGTTGATCTTTACCGCAACTTTTGTAGCTATGTTTGCAAACGAACCTGAATTTATACGAATAGGAACTCCTATAGTTCGTATTGTTGTTTGTTTAATGATTTTTTCACCATTCACCGTTTTTGGCTCTTCGATTTTTATGTCAGTTGGAAGAGCTAAAGAGTCAATTATTGCTTCACTTTTAAAACAAGCCTTTGTATTTATTCCAGCTTGTTTAATCTTAAGCTTACTGTTTGGAGCAATAGGAGTCTGGATTGCCTTTCCATTGTCAGATTTTGTATCCGGTTGCATTTGTGCTCTAATGATACTGAGCTTTTATAAAGAACTCGACAAAAGTGAAGAAACAACAAATAATTCACTTAATTAAAATTTGATTATTATATTTTTCGTTAATCGGAAAATGTTTTCATGCCTTCTAAAGTATCTCCAAGAAGTTTATCTAGCTCCCAGCCAAGGTTTTCGGCACCCTTTTTAATGACATCTCTATCACAACCAGCTGCAAAACTTGCAGTTTTAAACTTTTTCTTTAATGATTTTAATGGCATATCTTTGCAGCTTTTTGAAGGACGAACCCTTGCAGCAGCTCCAATGAGCCCAGTTAATTCATCTACAGCAAACAAGACTTTTTCCATTTCGTGTTCAGGTTCAACATCTGAACAAATACCATATCCATGAGAGACAATTGCATGAATCATATCATCAGGAACATCAGCTTCTTTTAATAGTTCAGGAGCCTTTACACAATGTTGTTCCGGATACATTTCAAAATCAATATCATGTAATAAACCAACCATACCCCAAAATTCAATAGAATCAGCATATCCAAGTTTTTCTGCAAAATAGCGCATTGTCTTTTCGACCGTTTCTCCATGTTCAATATGAAACGGATCTTTGTTATATTTTTTTAATAACTCAAAAGCTTCTTCTCGATTTAACATATTTGCTCCTAAAAGATATTTGTATATATTTTACCACGAAACAACTAAACAGTCTTTACAAATCGGATAAAGGCATTTTGCCCAAAATCATCTTGTTTGTAGACTCCTGCATTTTCAAGAACTTTACTAAATACAAGTCCTATTTCATTGCGAAGTATTTCTGAAATAGTATCTTTATTTATGTCGTTATATTTTGGTAGAAATTCTTCTACCCAATCTGCATGTTTTGCAATTGTTTGATCAGAGCGTATATCTTTGTGTTCTAATATAGCTTGTTCAACAAGTTCCATTTCATTTTTAAGGCGCGAAGGCAAAACAGCCAATCCCATAACTTCGATAAGTCCAATATTTTCTTTTTTTATGTGATGAAGCTCAGCATGTGGATGATAGACTCCAAGAGGATGTTCTTTTGTAGTGATATTGTTTCTAAGAACCAAATCTATTTCGAAAACATCTCCTCGACGACGTGCAATCGGTGTAATAGTGTTGTGTGGTTCACCTTCTGTTTCTGCAAATATAAATGCATCTTTATCTGTATAGGATCGCCAAGCTTGTAAAATTTTATCTGATAAATCAATCAGTCTTGTTTTATCTTTTCCGTCGAGTCTAATAACAGACATTGGCCATTTTACAATACCAGCTGAAATATCTTCGTATCCCTTAAATACATAAGGAGTTTCAATTGGGGCTCGAGCCATAGCAAATTCATATCTGCCTCCTTGAAAATGATTATGCGTTAAAATTGAGCCACCAACAATTGGTAAATCTGCATTTGATCCAATCGTATAATGAGGAAATTGTTCAACAAAATCAAAAAGATATTCAAATGTTTTTTTATAAATTTTCATGGGACTATGTTCCATATTAAAAACAATACAATGCTCATTGTAATAAACGTATGGAGAGTACTGGAAACCCCAATCTTCGCCGGCAAGTCTCAATGGAATAATACGATGAGTTTCTCGTGCGACTCGATTGGAAGCCCCGTTATAACCCTCTGTTTGAGGACAAAGTAAACAAGCTGGATATCCTGATTTTTTAGCAAATCGAGCAGCAGCTATTTTTTTTGGATCCTTTTCTGGTTTAGAAAGATTAATAGTAATATCGATATCACCATATTCTGTTGTTGTTTTCCATTTTAAATCTTTGCAAACACGATATCGCCGTATGTAATCAGTATTTTTACTAAAAGTATAGTACCAATCTGTGGCTTTCATTGGTGAAATTGCATACAAATTACGAAATTTTGACCGAACAACTGAAGGTGGAGGAACTAAAAGTCCCATGATACGTGTATCAAAAAGATCTTTATCGGCAGTACTAGATCCATCAGCTAAACCTTGCTTGGTTGCATATTCTAGAAGTTCTGCTAAAATATTTTCTAAATCTGGTATCTGTACAATTGGTAATTTTTTTGCTTCTTCATAACTGGCAAAACCATCAAGTTTAAAAAGATCTAGAAGTTTATTTTGGGTATAAATAATATCTTCTCGAGTAATCAATTCTGTCTCTAATGCATAGGAAACCAAGCGGTTTATATTCTGATAAATTGTCATGTTTAAATGCTACTGATTAGAGATAGCATTGTCAAGAAAAAGATGCAGATAAGTCAATTTGTTTGAAATGTAAGTAAGCACTTAACATGCGTTTGTTCTTGTTTTTAACTATTGCCATTCTAAAGAATTATTTTATATCATCCAGTATCTAATGAGCTATAAATTACATTATAATACTAATCTCATTTTTTTCTTGTAAATCGTTTGCAGATATAAAAGCTCCTATACTCATAGAGTTTTCTACCCCTGTTGATTGTGGAACAATTGGGAGTTCTTCGCCATTTAAAGTAGCTAATAGAACCCCTGACTCTTTTCCATTTGGATTAGAAACTTCTATGTGTAATTTTTTACTACGAAATACTTTATCGATAGTAAAGTTTTTCCATTCAGAAGGAATTGAAGGATTAATCTCAAGACCATCCACACGAGGTCTCATACCCAAAACACCCTCTACACAACTAACCATAACAGTAGAAGCTGTACCAGAGAGCCAATGAACATGAGCTCGGCCTTCATAAGGAGAATCTGAACTTTCTATAAATTGACTATGAACATATGGTTCACATACCCGGATTTCTGCTTTGTCATTCATAGAAGCAGGACAACTTTCTTTAAAATATTGAAAAGCGCGATTTCCATGTCCCATAAGAGCTTCTGCAAGAATAATCCAACCTTGTGACTGACAAAAAATACCACCATTCTCTTTTGTAGACCCATTAAACAAAATCATAAGGGCCCCTTCAAAAGCATGTTTCTTGTAAGATGGCGATAAAAGTTTTAAACCATATTGAGTGTTTAATTCACGATGAACACTTTCTAGTGCTTTTTCGGCTTCTTCTTTTGTAGCACAACCACTAATAACAGCCCACGACTGAGGATTAAGCCACAAATTTGCTTCGATGTCTTTTTTGCCACCAACTGCTTCACCAGTTTCTCGATATCCTCTAATAAATCTATCTTCATCCCAGCATTTTTGTAAAACAGCATATAATTCAGTCGCCTTTTTTGAAATAAAAGAAGAATACTCGGTATCATTGCGCATTTTTGCCCATTCAAGCATCAGCTTCATTGCATAATATAGCTGCATAGCAACAAAGGTACTTTCACCATTTTCGCCAAGACGCAAACAATCATTCCAGTCAGCATGCAAACCAGCTGGCATATCATGTGCTGCTAAGTGATTTAAACTAAAATCTATGGCTCGTTTTAAATGGTCATAGACAGAAGCTCTATCTTTATTGGCAAAAAGTATTTCTTTATCTAAAAATGCTATATCGCCAGTTTCTACTATATATTTATACACAGTTGGAAAAAGCCAAAGTGCATCATCAGCACGATAGCTAGGATGTCCTGTTTCTTGTACATAACTTTCATCATCTGGAGTATCTTCATGACCTGCATTATGTGTAAATTTAACAAGCGGAAGCCCAGCTCCATTATCAACTTGAGCACTAAGCATAAACTCAAGTCGTTTTTTTGCTGCAACAGGGTCTAAATGAATAACACCTTGAATATCTTGTACTGTATCACGATATCCGTATCCATTACGGGCTCCACAATATGAAAAAGAAGCTGCTCTAGACCACACAAAAGTGGTAAAACATTGATAGGCATTCCACGTATTAACCATTTCATTAAAATTGGCGTTAGGGGTCTGAACACGAAAATTTTGTAATTTTGAATGCCAGAAATTTTTTAACTCTAAAATCTCTTTGTCACAAATATTTTCTTCACTTTTATCTGTTTTTTTTAGCGAGTTTTCATACATAGCTATAATTTCAGATATTTTTTCATCCTGATGCTGCCCCATAACAAATATAAGAGTTTTTTCTTCACCCGAAGCAAGCTCAAATTTAGTCTGCAATGCCCCACATGGATTTCCATTATAATTTAGCCGGTTTGAACAACTTCCATTCTCAAGTGCAACAGGATTACTATAACTATGATAATTACCTATGAAAGTTTTTTTATCACCTTCATAACTTTTTATAGGATTGCCAACTAATGCAAGAAAACGAACTAATCTCTCATTACCATCAAAAGCACTCCTTTCTACTTTCTCTGTATCTGGTAAATTTTCATTTTGTATTACTCTAATTTGATTTTTATCAAAATAAGAACGAGTAATAAATTGTGTGTATTGCAAATTTACCTGGTCTTGGTCGTAGTGAGTATCTGTTGTGAACTCGGCATAACCAAAAACTGAAAGAGATCTTTTACGCGTATCTGTATTTTTTATTTTGGTGTACCATATCTCATATTCTTTATCTTTAGGTACATAATACGTAACATTTGACTCAATCTTATTATATTGAGAAGTAAACTTCGTATAACCGGTTCCATGCCGACAAATATTTTTATAGACATCTAGGGGTTTTCCTACCGGTTGCCAACTTGCTGACCAAAAATCATGTGTAACATCATCTCGCACATAAATATAACGACCAGGAGTATCATCTTGATTAAAATGATAACGAATAATACGACCTGCCGCACCACTCTTTACAAAACTGTAACCTCCAGCATTATTAGAAATTATAGCACCATAAGCTGGAGATCCAAGATAATTTGCCCATGGAGCTGGAGTTGCAGGATTAGTTATACAATACTCTCTATTTTTACTGTCAAAATAGCCATATTTCATATAATTCCTCTCTTTTTTACAATTAGTTTTAATAATAAACTAACCTCTTTTATTTTTGATAATAATGGCAACCGGTTGCCATGTCAAGCAAATTCATGGGTGTTTTATTTTTATTCTTTACTATATATTTTTACTATGAATAGATTTTTTAAATGTTTTTTCCTTTTTTTAATTATCAGTGCACATATTCCTCTTTGTGCAAATGCTGATGATTTACTGAAAGCAGATGTACCTTTTATTTATGGCGAACAAGATTTTATAGAACGCATACATGCTAGAACTCAAGGAAAAAGAGAGCCAATTGGCTTAGTATTAAGTGGTGGTTCAGCACGTGCTTTTGCGCATATAGGGGTTTTAAAATACTTAGAAGAAAATGATATTGTACCTGATTTTATTATTAGCAATTCTATGGGAAGCATTATTGGATTATTATATTCAGCAGGCTATAGCCCTGATCAAATCTATGATATTTGCAATAATATTCCAATTACCTCTCTTTTTGAAACAACGATGCCAATAAATTCTGGCATTTTGAATATTCAAAAGTTTTTATCATTAATGAATAAATTGGTTCCAGAAAATACCGATATAAAAAGCTTTGATATTCCCATTTTGATTGTTTCCGAGGACCTTAAAACTAAAAGAAAGGTATTAATTACAGAAGGTGATTTTTTACAAGTGTTGCAGGCAAGTTTTGCTCTTCCTCTCTATTTTGACAGTGTCAAATATAAAGATCATTTACTTGTTGATGGAGGAATAGCTAATATAGTTCCACTAGATATAGCATACAATTATGGTAACAACAATATTGTTTCTACCACATTTTATTCAGACAGTATATTAAACCTTACAAATCCTCTAACAAGTTTAAACACAAGTATCGACATAGGGAAAAGACGACAGGGAGTAAAAGAATTACTACAATACCCTGAGGCTGTATGGATTCGTTGTTCAGTAGAAGATATTTCTTTTATGGAATTTACTAAAATTGAGTATTTGACAAATCAAGGGTATAAGTCTGCTCAGAAACGTGAACTAGAACTAGAAAATTTTAACAATGGAATAAAATCACCTGTTACAAAAAATATGAAAACCAAACGAGCCATACTTGAAAAACGTATAAAAAAAATTCAAGATGATTTTTTAATTTATAATCATGTTGATACCTTATCATTTTCTAATACTCTTGGCTTTGGAAAATGGAATAGTATTTCTGATTCAGACTATTTTTTTCTTTCTGACAGTATAGGGGCGGGAACAAGTAATACCTTAGAATGGAAAAACCTTCAGGTAAATGCAACAGCTGGAATTGAGTCTCAAATAAAAAACAAGGGATGGATTTATCCTGGCGCAAACCTTAATACAACCTTATATATAAGCAGATTAAAACTTTCACTCTCTGGAGATTATATTTTTCAAATTGATACAGAAAAAGTAACTTCTGGAAGTTTATATGTAAATCAATTTTTAGGATTAAATATTAATAACTCAGAGACATTTAAATGTAACCTAATCGAGACAACAGAATACATCAATGATGAAGAAAATATTCGTAAGTCTTATTGGGAGGGAACAAGTGGTCTTTCAACAGTGCTTTTCAAAACAGAATTAAACACAAATAAAAACGCCTTACATATAAATCTAGGGCCTCAGTTTGTATGGCAGGAATCAAATATAACTCCTTACATTTTTGCTAAAATTAGCGACAAATTTTTTATATGCAATTTTCCATTTTTTATAAAAGGAACAACGACCTCTCGATTAACTCTAAATCAATCCGATTCTATTTTTTTATCTACCAATGATGGATATTACACCACTAATAATGAATTCTTAACTTATGGAATTCCTAATCAAACTTCAGAATTTAAAAACAAAAAAAATCAATTATTTATAGCTAGTTTCGAAACAGGTTATGAAAGCCACACTAATTCATCTTTTGGAGAAATACTTTTATTTGATACAATATCTTTTTCGGCCTTTACTAATCTTATTTGGTTTAATATAGAAAAACCAACCACCTTTGATGCAAATTTTGGAGTATATATTTCTACTAATTCTTCAATTATCGGATTAAGCACTATAAATACAAAATTCACTATATCTTACGATACTTCAAATGAATCAATGTATTTTGGACTATCAGTAGGTAAATAATTACTACCTGCCTATTAGTGTATGATAAGCATGTCGTATCGTCAAAACAGGATGATAAAAAAGCATTATAGGTCCTGAAAACCTCATTACTTTTTTTATTTCTAATCTTCTCTCTTCACTATAACAATGGATAGGACACTGAGAACAAAACGTTTTTACATCTTTTCTAGGGCATTTATCTATTCGATTATCCACATATTCTTTAAGAGACAAACATTCAGGACAAAGATCATTATTCTTTTTCTCACTTGCATTTTTTGACTGCTTATGATTTTTTTTACAATAAATAGAAATCATTAATCCAACTATTTTTTTTTCATTCTCTGTCTTTTTTTCAAGTTTTGTCATACGTTTATTTTACCTTTTTTCGCTTTTTATTCTAAATTTTGTATTCGTTCTATAAGAGGTGGATGATCATACTTAAACTGACTATACACTTTAGGAACAGCTATTTCACTAAGATTTTCTTTATGTAATTTAATAAGAGCACTAGTAAGAGGTTTTCCACTGCCACATAGTTTTGAAGCATAGGAGTCAGCTGCAAATTCATCTTTTCGAGAACTCCAATTATTTATAACTGAAAAAACAGGTGAAAAGCCACCAAAAACTTCGCCTAATAAAAAGAGTCCAATTAATTGCATCTGCGAAAAAACAGGTTCTGAAGTGGTAAAGCCAAACCCTGCATAAAGGCTCTTTGTATTTAGAAACAAGCTAACAATATAAAGCATCACAAATATGAGCGGAATCATAATACAAAGACGTTTTGTAATATGATGCAATTTATAATGACCTAATTCATGCCCAAGAACAGCTTCTATTTCATCTACACTCATTTGTTCAATAAGCGTGTCATAGAGAACAACACGTTTTGATTTTCCAAACCCTGTAAAATAGGCATTAGAATGTTTACTACGTTTCGAAGCATCCATAACAAAAAGACCATTTGCCTTAAATCCACATTTTTTGAGCATCTCAGAAAGTCGCGTTTTTAATTCACCATCATCTAACGGGGTAAATTTATTAAATAATGGAGCTATAAACATTGGATACACGAGTGATATTATTAATGAAAATAAAGTGTAACCACTAGCAACCCATAACCACCAAAAATTTCCCGTCTTGTTAAAAGCTACTATAACAAGTAATAATAAAGGAACACCTAAAACGAGTGATATAAACAAACCTTTTACTTGATCTATAATCCAAAGTTTTGCCGTCATTTTACTAAATCCGAAATGTTTTTCTATACTAAATTCTTTGAACAGGGTAAATGGTAAATCGATAACTACTCCTGGAATAGAAGCACAAAATGCAAACAACAGCATTGTCCAATAAATATTATTTTTTGTACTATGCCAAAATATATTAAAAAGAGTTGGATAAAATCCACAAAACAAAAGAGCAACAGAAACTATTGTCGTTATTATTGTTCTTGGTATCCACAACTTGTATCGAGCATCTTCATATTCACATGTTTTAATAAGAGTTTCTTCTGTAATATATTCTGACAGCTCTGTAGGAATCTCTTTTCCATGTTTTTTTCGAAAATTGAAATCTACTTTTTCTAACCAATAATTTAATGAAAAACTAAAAACGGTTCCAACTATAAATACAATTACAAATATATTACTAAATTCAACAACCAATACTGACTCCTTTTGAATGTACCAAATTGTAAAGTTTAGACTAAAAAAAGTAAATAGAATTTAATTAGATACTAATTACGCACTCTATTTTCAAACAATTTTGCCATATCAATTGTGCCTATAGCATATGGTCTAGTATTTCATAAAATAATATGATAGTCTTATAAGGAATTTACACAGTGGATGATACTATCTATTCACTAACTTCGAAAGGTATTATGGCTTATTCCGAATAGCACTAGGAAAGCCAAAATCTATATATACTAGTAGTTTGCGTCGCGAGAAAAAAAGCAAACTACATAAAAGAGTAAAAATGAAATTTACTGAATTTTCTTTACATGAAGACTTACTAACTGGAATAGCAAAAGCAGGATACGAAACGTGTACACCTGTTCAAGAGCAAGTCATTAAGACCGCATTAAACAAACAAGATTTGTATGTTCAATCGCAAACAGGAACTGGGAAAACTGCTGCTTATTTAATTACAATTATTCAACAAATGTTGACACAAGATGATGAAAATCGAAAACAAGCTTTAATTATGGTTCCAACACGTGAACTCGCTGTCCAAGTCCAAGAAGAAGCGCGCAAACTTATGTCTGGAACTTCTTTAAAAAGTGGAAGCTTTTATGGAGGAGTTGGATATGGGCAACAAGTTAATACAATAAAGGAAGGTGTCAATATTATGATCGGTACTCCAGGACGGGTAATTGATCTAAATGAAAGCAATCAAATGAGTTTTAAAAATGTTGGATACCTTGTTATTGACGAAGCAGATAGAATGTTTGATATGGGATTTTATCCAGATTTACGCAAACTAATAAAAGTCATACCATCTGATAAAAACCGGCAAACAATGCTCTTTAGTGCAACTCTAAATACGTATGTAAAAAATCTTGCTTGGGAATACACTACAGATGTTCAAGAAATCGAAATCGAATCTGGAAGTATAACAGTAGAAGAAATAAATCAAAAACTTTTTCATGTTTCTAGCGATGACAAAATGAAACTTTTACTTGGAATAATTACAAAAGAAAAACCTGAGAGTTTAATTGTATTTTGTAATACAAAACGATCTTGTGAAGTTATTGCTAAACGAATGAAAATAAACGGAATAGAATGTGAATATATCATTGGAGATCTTCCACAAAGCAAACGTATGCAAGTACTTGATTCATTTAAACGAGGTTCACTAAAATGCTTAGTAGCAACAGATGTTGCTGCTCGAGGTATCGATGTAGATAACTTGAGCATGGTTGTAAACTATGACTTACCAAATGAAGCAGAAAATTATATTCATAGAATTGGCCGTACAGCACGTGCTGGAAAATCAGGTTTAGCATACACCTTTTGTAGTGAGCAAGATGTGTATAATCTACCCGCTATAGAACGTTATGCTGGGGCTACAATACCTTCACAAGTAGCAGATAGTGAAATGTTTACAGAAGACAAAAGTGCTGGAACATATATTCGTACCGGAAATTTTGCTGACAAGCGCTATGAAAATCGTAATGGAAGGAACAACGGGAAAGACACAAGATCTCGTAATTCGAGGACACAACACGCTAACCGTTACACTGATAATCACCATGACAAAAAAAGCACTAATAGAACATATGATAAGAAAAAGAATTCTGAAAGAATGCAAAACTCTAAAAAACCAGAACAAAATAATTACAAAGGAAAACAAACAAACAAAAGCTACCGTCAAAACACTAAGAGCAATATAGACAATCGAGATATGTCTCAAATGTCCTTTGAAGAAAGAATGAAGCTTTATCGCGAAAAATATAGCTCCCCTGCAGATAAAACGGCAACCTCTACAACAAGAAATATCAATAGTTCAAAAAATTATACCAGGAAACACACTAATAAAAACGGGAAAACTAATCCTAAAAACCAAAATAAATATCAAAATAAGAATTTTAAAACTTCAAAGACACCTGTAAAAACAGCAATCAAACCTAAAAAAGCCAAACAAAAACCTCCACGAAAAGGTGTAGGAAACATCTTTACCCGTATTTTTATAGGTCGTCTTTAAATTTTTCTATCAAAAGTCTTTGTATTGGTTTTATATTATGGAGATTTTTTATATTTAAAGTTTTTTTAAGATATTTTATTTTATCTATTGACCTTTAATCGATAAAATATTATTTTAACTTTAGAAAAATGTATGCTAACAATTTTAACATACATTTTTCTTATATTTATTTTGGAGGTCAATATGAATCGTAAACTATCTACAATTCTACTGATTGCAATTTCTACACTATTTTTATTAATGGGATGTAGCAAAAAAGAAAGTGGTATTAGTGGTTCTTTTAAAGGAACAGGGGAAGGACATAGCGGTCCTATCACTGTTGAAATCACTCTTGACAATAATAAATTAACTGATGCTAAAGTTTTAGAAATTCAGGATTCTGGTTGGGCACAGCCTGCGGCTACTACTATTGTAGAACAAGCTGTTAGCACCGGAAGCATAGAAAATCTTGATGCAGTATCAGGAGCTACACATACCTCAGACGGAACAAAAGCTGCCCTAAAAGCTGCTTTCGACTCTGCTAATGTTACAAGCACAGAAAAGGTAGCTGCAGTAAATACAGAAAAAGCAGTTTTAGAAGATGTTACCTGTGATATTGTAATTATTGGAGCAGGTGGAGCAGGATTAACAGCAGCAACGGCTGCTGAAAATGCAGGGGCTTCTGTTATTATACTTGATAAAATGCCTATGGTTGGTGGTAACACAAACTATGCAACTGGTGGATTAAACGCATCAGAAACATCTATACAAAAAGCACAAGGCGTTGAAGACTCAAATGAACAATTCTATCAAGACACGTTTATTGGTGGCCACGAATTAGGAGACCCTGAATTAATACACACCTTTGTAAATAATTCTGCAGAAACAGTAGATTGGCTCATCGCACACGGAGTAGCATTAGCTCGTGTCAAAAGAATGGGTGGATCTACAAATTCTCGTACACATCAACCAGCTGATGGATCTGCTATTGGAGCTTATTTTGTAAAAGCTATGGATAAAGCAGCTCGAGAAGCCGGTGCAGAGATAAGATTAAATAGCAAGGTTATAGAAATTATTTCTGAAAATGGTAAAGCAACTGGTGTAAAAGTTGAAACAAAAGACGGAATCTATACAGTTAATGCAAAAGCTGTTATTTTAGCTTCTGGTGGATTTGGCGCGAATCCAGAAATGATTGTAAAGTATAAACCTGAATTAGAAGGTTTTGGAACAACAAACGCTCCAAGTGCAACCGGTGACGGTCTAAATCTTGTAACTCCATTTAATGCAGACTATGTTGATTTAGAACAAATTCAAACACATCCTACTGTTGTTCCTGTAAAAAATATAATGATAACAGAAGCTGTTCGTGCCCAAGGAGCAATACTTGTTAACCGAGAAGGTAAACGATTTGTTCAAGAGCTTGAAACCCGTGACGTCGTTTCTAAAGCAGAATTAGAACAAACAGGAGGAACAGCATTCCTTGTTTTTGATCAAGATATTCGTGACGGATTGGCTGCAATTAATTCATATGCCAAACTTGGTTTACTAACACAAGCAGATTCAATTGAAGAATTAGGAAATGCTATTGGGATTGATTCTGAAGCTTTGGCATCAACAATTACTCAATATAACTTATTTGTAGAAACAGGGAAAGAACCTGATTTTGGACGCTTTGATTTAACAGAAAAAATAGACAACGGTCCTTTTTATGCTGTCGAAGTAGCTCCTGCTGTCCATCATACTATGGGTGGTGTTAAAATTAACACAAACACAGAAGTAATTAATAAAGATGGAGAAGTTATTCCTGGTTTATTTGCTGCTGGAGAAGTAACAGGTGGTATACATGGCGGAAATCGTCTAGGTGGTAATGCCGTAGCCGACATCGCAATATTTGGACGTATAGCTGGTACAAATGCTGCAGCTTATATTGAAAAATAACTAAGAAACTTATTAAATAAATTAAAAGGCAACTGTATGATATTTTTTGTATCCTACGGTTGCCTTTTTTATTTTTTTACTTATTCTATTTTTTTATTATTTTAAAATTTCTTTTTTTTTATAAAATACAGTTTCCCTTTTACTCTCCCCTTTTCTTTTTAAAGAGCATTAATAACTAAATCACCCATTTTATCTGTACCAACAAGTTTTCCAGCAGCTTTTATAGCATCAATATCAGAACCTGCAATATCACCTGTTCTCCATCCTTCATCTAAAACTGTATCTACTGCTTTTTCGATCATAAGAGCTTCTTTTTCCATTTTAAAATCAAATCGAAGCATCATTGCACAGCTTAAAATTGTTGCCAAAGGATTAGCTAAATTTTTTCCAGCAATATCAGGTGCTGAACCATGAATTGGCTCATACAACCCTGGACCTGTACCATCTCCTAACGAAGCAGAAGCAAGCATTCCAATAGAACCTGTTACTTGGCTAGCCTCATCAGAAAGTATATCTCCAAACATATTACTAGTTGCAATAACATCGAACTGACGAGGATTACGTACCAATTGCATTGCTGCATTATCAACATATAAAAAATCCAAAACAACTTCTGGATAATCTTTATGCATTTTGTTTGCAACTTCTCTCCATAGACGACTAGATTCAAGTATATTTGCCTTATCAACAACACACATTTTCTTCTGTCGTTTCATTGCACTTTCAAAACCGATTTTTAAAATCCGTTCAATTTCAGATACATTATACCTTTCAGTATCAAAAGCTTCCGTATTGTCAGCATTTCTTCCACGATCGCCAAAATAAATACCACCAGTAAGTTCACGAACAATTAAAATGTCTAGACCTTCTCCTACAATCTCATCTTTTAAGGGACACGCAGCCGAGAGTTGTTTAAACATTACAGCTGGCCGTAAATTAGCAAATACTTTCATGCCAGCACGTAAACCTAGAAGAGCTTTCTCTGGACGTTTGTTACTTGGAACATCATCCCATTTAGGGCCACCAACGGCACCCAAAAGAACAGAATCTGCGGCTAAACAAGTATCTAAACTTTCTTTAGGTAAAGGATTATCAAATTTATCAATCGCACATCCACCAGCCAAAACTGTTTCGTAATTAAAAACATGTCCACATTTTTTTGCAACAGCATCTAAAACACGAACACCCTGTTTTATAATATCGGGACCAATTCCATCTCCAGGAATAAGAGCTATCTTCTTTTCCATATCAAAATCTCCTGTACTAATACTAAATTATCTGTAGTATTAATAAATAATATACTTAACAAAACATTTTGTAAAGTAGACAAAAAAAAAGCCTGTTTTTCACAGACTTTATTAAATTTACATAAACTGTTTAAACTTCGCCTCGACATCCTTTATAAGCTTGTATTCAAAAGAATCGACTAGAGCAAGCCAAGAAGCCTCCATAAGATCAGAACTAACTCCAACTGTAGACCAAGAATAAAAACCATCTGTAGAATCGATAAGAACACGAACTTTAGAAGCAGTCGCACTTTTCCCATCAAGAACACGAACTTTATAATCTGTCAAACGAACAGAATTAACAGCTGGATAAAATCTCTCTAAAGCAGCTCGTAAAGCATTATCAAGAGCATTAACAGGTCCATCCCCTTCTCCTGCTGTGACGGCAAAATCTCCTTCAACTTCAATCTTTAATTGTGCAAAGGAACAAAGGTGTTCATCTAAGCGAGGTTTTTCGCCATATGTTTTATAATAATGAAGCTTAAAAAAAGGACGATACTTACCAATGATTTTACGTACTAATAATTCAAAAGAGCCTTCTGCTCCTTCAAATTGATAGCCTTGGTGTTCTAACTCTTTTACTCTCTTTGTAATCTCTGCAACAATAGAATCGCCTTTTTTAATAGTTGAATCAAATTTTTTAATTTTATCAAGCACAAGAGAGCGACCTGCAACTTCACTCATCAAAAAGCTTCTTTGATTACCAACAACAGTTGGATCTACATGTTCATATGCAAACGGATTTTTTGTAACAGCATCAATGTGCATCCCTGCTTTATGAGCAAATGAACTCGCTCCAATATAAGGCATACCATTATCTGGAAGTATATTAGAAATTTCTGTAACTCGATGACAAATCTGGGTTAATTTCTTTAAATGGTCTTCAGGTAAACATTGAACATCTTTTTTAAGTTCTAAATTCCCAATAATTGTAGAAAGATTAGCATTGCCTGTTCTCTCACCAAACCCAAGCAATGTCCCTTGTACATGAGTAGCTCCACAATTTGTTGCAACAATAGAATTTGCAACTGCTAAACCGCAATCATTGTGTGTATGTATACCAATTTGAACAGGTTTGCCACTTTTCGTTTTTACATTTGAAAATTCTTTTACTACAATCTTGGTTGTTTCTGCAATAAAATCCATCATGGAGCCACCCTTTGTATCACAAAGAACAAGAAGATGGGATCCCCCATCAACAGCTGCATGAAGAGTTTTCATTGCATACTCGGGATTTGACTGCCATGCATCAAAAAAATGTTCCGAATCAAAGATAACAGAACGGCCTGCATCGCATAAAAAACTCGCTGTTTCTCTAATCATATCCAGATTTTCTTCAAGACTAGCATGAAGAATATCTGTAACCTGAAAGTCCCATGATTTTCCAAAATACACTACAGTATTGGTTTCTGCATTTAAAAGACTTTCTAGATTTGGATCATCAGCACAAGCAATACCTTTTCGCCGTGTTGAACCAAATGCAACAATTTCAGAATTAGTAAGTTTAAGGGTTTTAAGTTTTTGAAAAAATTCTAAATCTTTTGGATTAGAGCCTGGATTCCCCGCTTCTATATATGAAACTCCTAGTTCATCGAGAGCTTGCACAATATGTAATTTATCAAGAACAGAAAAGCTAATTCCTTCGCCTTGGGCTCCATCACGTAATGTTGAATCAAGTATTGCTATCTTTTTTTTTGACATATTTATCCTTCCAAAGAATTCGACTATTAACTATTACAATGAGGATCCAATATCCCAGGACCTCGTTGCATTGCAGTAAGACCAGTACGGACTAATTCAAGGATGCCAAATGGTTCAAGTAATTTTATTAGGCTTCCAACCTTGTCTTGGCTCCCTGTCGCTTCAATAATAAGAGATTCTTCTGCAACATCGACAATACGTGCACGAAAAATATTTGCTGTCTGAATAATGCCACTACGTGAGTCTACAGGGGCCGAAACTTTTATAAGTGTCATTTCACGAACAACTGTTTCATCTGTTTTGCAATGCTGAATTGAAATAACTTCAACTAATTTACCTAATTGTTTGGTGATTTGCTCAAGTATATTATCATCTCCAGTTACTACAATAGTCATGCGAGAACGCCCTGGATGATGTGTCTCACCAACAGTTAAACTATCAATATTATAGCCACGACGACTGAATAATCCAGCTACACGACTCAAAACACCCGCATGATTTTCTACCAATACTGATAAAACATATTTTTTTGATTCTTCTGCATTCATATTTTGCCTCCAAACTCTTAAAACTTAATTTATTTCTATATAAACCCCAAGCAAATGAACTTCTTCAGTCGTTTTGTTTAATTGTTCTTTCGCAGCTTGTAATAATGTAGCGGTTTCGCTCTCATCGAAGTTTTTACCGTTTCTTCTCAATTCAACATCGGCATAGAACATATATCGCCATGGTTGTCCTTGAATAGGACGAGATTCTAAACGTGTTAAATTAAGGTCTAAGTCAGTAAAAACTCCAAGACTTTCATGTAAAGCACCACTGTGATTTCCGGCGATAAATGCAAAACTGGCCATTTTAATACCATTTGATGGCTGTAAAAGTTGAATCAATTTAGATTCAACGGAATTGACACTACTGTTTTGTGTCACACTACTAATTAGTAGAAAACGAGTGTAATTACGAGGATCCGATTCTATACCACATTTAAGGACATTTAATTTTTTACAATTTTCAGAACTATTACAAGCCTGCACAGAAGCAATTGCAGCAACATCAGAAGATCCCTTTGTTGCAACCATTTTAGCAGCAGCAGTTGTAGACAAACATTCAACTTGCTTCCATGTAGGATGTAAAGCTAAAAAATCTGAACATTGGGCAAACCCCTGTGGATGAGAATAAACAGTTTTAATAGTATCAATTGATGAACCTTCATTTGAAAGCAAAGAATGCTCTATGCGCAATTTAATACTACCAACTATTGAAATATCTTCAAACCGTACTAAATTATCATAATTTTCGTATACAGATCCTGCCAAACTATTTTCAATTGGAACCATTCCACAATCAGATTCACCATTATTTACAGCTTGAAAGACTTCTCTAAAATTAGCACATGGCTTTGATTCTGCTTCACCATCAAAATAATGCATTATAGCTTGCTCTGCATATGCACCTCGTGATCCAGAATATGCACAACTAACTTTTGTTTGTGTTGGTTGTGAGCCATCTTTTACATTTTTTGCTGCCGTATTTAAATTAACGACTGCGCCTCTAATACGTGTCGTTTCTTTATTAACAACAGGAGCAAGAACGTCTATATCTCTAAGCAATTTATCAAATTGTTCAGGAAATAAAGATTGAGCGCCGTCAGAAAGAGCCTTATCTGGATTACAATGAACTTCAACTATTATGCCATCAGCACCTGCTGCTACTGCCGCTAATGCCATTGGAGGAACTTTAGACCTAATTCCAACTGCATGACTTGGGTCAACAATTACAGGTAAATGGGTAAGGCTTTTTACAACAGGAATAGCAGATAAATCTAGTGTATTACGGGTAGCTTTCTCGTAAGTACGAATACCTCGCTCACAAAGAATAACATCTTTTGAACCGCTTGAAAGTAAATATTCTGCTGCCATAAGCCACTCTTCTATAGTTGCAGCTAACCCTCTTTTTAAGATAACAGGTTTTCCGGTAGCTCCTATTTTTTTTAGCATTTCAAAGTTTTGCATGTTACGAGCGCCAACTTGCAAACAATCAACACCATGCTTTATCATAATTGGCAAATACTCAGAAGCAACAATTTCAGTAACAACGGGCAATCCATATTTATCACCAGCTTTTTTTAGTAAAATTACACCCTCTTCTCCCAGCCCTTGAAAAGAATATGGACTTGTTCGTGGCTTATAAGCCCCACCTCGAAGCATAACTGCTCCAGCCGAACTAACAGCTTTTGCAACATCCATCATTTGTTGTTCACTTTCGACAGCACAAGGGCCAGCTATAGAAGCAAGTCGCATTCCACCAATGCGAATAATTTGTCCTCGATTATTTGGAATCTGAACAATAGAATTATCTCTTTTAAATTCACGACTTGCCATTTTATATGGTTTAGAAATAGGAATTACCCTAGAAACACCAGGCATTATTTCAACTTTTCGAGGGTCCATAGCTAAATGGCCAACGGCTCCAAGAACAGTTTCTTCCTCTCCGTCTATTTCATTAACATTAAAATTATTGCTTTGAAGAAATTTTTTAAGATTCTCCTTATCTGCTTTTTGTATATTTTTTTCGAGTACTATTATCATTTATTTTTCCTTTTATAACTTTAAATATAACCTTAAAAAATTTAATTTATGGCAATTATGTTTATTCTCGATTCCATGAAACTGTTCGAAGAACATCACCAAAAACACCTGCAGCTGTAACAGCAGCTCCAGCACCATATCCACGTATCGTCATCGGAATAGGATTGTATCGTGCAGTATGAAAAACAAAAGCATTTTCACCACCTTTTATAACATACAAAGGATTTTGTGAATCGACTTCTAAAAGCCCCACACTGCAAACTCCGTCTTTTATTTTGGCTGCCATACGTAAAACTTTTCCTTCTTTTGCAAGAGATTTTACTTTTGTATCAAAATATTCATCTAATTTAGGTAAGTTTTTTAAGAAAATATCTGTCGAGCCTGAATCATCAAAATCATCAGGAAATAGCTTATTCATTTTGACATCATCAAGTTCTATATTCATACCTGCTTCACGTGCAATGATAAGAACTTTTCGAGCAACATCCATTCCAGAAAGATCATCACGAGGATCTGGCTCTGTAAAACCTTTTTCACGAGCCTTTAAAACAGCTCCACTAAATGATTCTCCTTCATCAAGTAATCCGAAAATGTACGAAAGAGAACCAGACATGATGCCAGAGAATTCTACAAGATGGTCACCACTTTTAAACATATTTTGTAGCGTATCCATGACAGGAAGCCCCGCACCAACATTTGTTTCGTAAAAAAATAACTTATGCATTTTGTTAGCTGTTTTACGGATATTTCTATAGAAGTCCATACTCATTGAATTAGCACGTTTATTAGGTGTAACAATGCTCATACCAGCATTAAAAATATCTAAGTAGCGAGAAGGTAAATCATTACTTGCAGTACAGTCTACAAAAACAGGATTAAGCGGTTTTGTCTTTGACACAAGGTCAAGTACTGCGTCAACAGAAGCAACCGTTTTTGATTCATTTTTACGTTCTCTCCATGAAGAAAGATCAATAGAATCTTTATCTAATAACATGGTGGTTTTTCCACTTATGCACATTACTTTTAATTCTATATTTTGGTTTAAAAGTTCTTTTTGTTGATCTCGAACCTGATCCAGAAAACAGCCACCGATAGTACCTGTTCCAAAACAGAATACTTGAATAGTTTGTTTTGTATTAAAGAAAAACCTATGAGAAATACGAACCGCCGTATCACCCATTGAGCCATGTATAACGACTGAAATTGAACGTTCTGAAGAGCCTTGAGCAAGAGCTAAAATATTTATATCTTGTGAAGCCAGTGAGTCTAAGAAAGTACTTGCTATACCCCGTTGCTTTTTCATGCTATCACCCACAATAGAAACTATTGCACAATCATCAATTACATCAACAGTGTTAATATCTCCAGCACGCATTTCATATTTAAATTCTTCTTCTAAAACTTTACGCACTTTGGAAGCTTGATTTTGACGTACGCAAAATGAAATTGAATATTCTGAACTCGATTGAGTAATAAGTAGCATAGAAATACCAGCACGAGAAACAGCAGCAAAAATACGACTTGCCATTCCACTCTTATCTTTTAGCCCAGATCCAGCAATATTTATTAGAGCCGTTTCTTTTAGACACGAAATGCCTCGAACAGCCCCTCTAGAAGTAAAAGGGCCTACTCCAATTCGTGTACCTCGAGCTGAAGGATTATGACTATTTAAACTCCACGCCTCTATTCCTCTAGCAGAAAGAGGAGCTAAGGTTTTAGGATACAATACTTTAGAACCAAAGAATGAAAGTTCCATAGCCTCTTCATAACTCATATCATTCACAAGAATAGCATCTTCTACAATACGAGGATCGGCAGTGAAGATTCCATCTACGTCGGTCCAGAATTCAACTTTAGAAGCTTTTAAACTAACGGCTACAATGGCAGCTGAAAAATCAGATCCATTACGACCTAATAAACCAGGTTTCCCATTTTCATACTGGCACACAAAACCTGGTAATAAAAGAATCCGCGCACGCGGAGCTATTTCGCCCTCTAAATAAGGAGCAAAAGCTGCTATTGTTTTTTCATAGTCTGGATCACCTTCGGATTGGTCTCCTGTAGTAAAAATAACTTCACGAGAATCTATAAGGCATATTTTTTGATTCAAAGATTCTAATAAACAAGCCATTATTGGAGATGAAAGCAATTCTCCCATTCCCATTATGCGACAATGAACAGAAAGAGGACATTCCTTAAAAACCGATACCGCAGAAAGTAAACGATCATATTCATCAAAAATAGGCTTTAATTTAGCAATTGCAGCATTACTATCAAAAGCTTGGTTTTCTTTTCCTAACTCTTCACAGATGGTAGTATGAATTTTTCTAATCTCTTGCACATAAAAAGAAGAATCTTGTCCACCCATGCAAGCGTCAATACTCTCCTGAAGTGTATTAGAAACACCACCAACAGCAGACACAACTACACTAACACGATCAGTTTTTGCTTGCTGCATAATAATATTTGCCGAATTTAGCATGTTTTTAGCACTTCCCATAGAAGTTCCACCAAATTTCAATGTTAACATAGTTCACCCCACTCTCAAAATGTAAGTTAAATTGACTGATTTATACTAACAGAAAAATAACCTGTTTACAAGTGATATGCAAAAAATATGCATATTTATGCAATTTTCTCGAGATAAGGAAAAATTAAATAATTTTTAGTTAAAAGCTTTTTCAACTTCATCGATTAGTTCATCAGGAGTCGAAGCACCGGCAGTAATTCCAACGGTTTTGAGTGAAAAAAACTTTTCAGGTATTTCTGAAGCTTGCTCTATATGCACAACAAAATCTTGTAGGATATCTGTACGTTCACTCATCCATCGTTTTGCATTTATGTATAAACGACGTGTATTGGCAGAATTTTTTCCACCAATAACAACAATTCCATCTACTTTTCTACATAAATCTTCTAGCGCTTGCTGACGTTCATACGTTGCAGAACAAATAGTATTAAGTATTTTTATATGCGAAAGGGCTACTCTCAACACAGCTGAAATGGCCTCATATTCTTCTGGACTAAATGTGGTTTGTGCAATCAAGACAACAGGCTGTTTTCTTGTATTCTCATCTGAAAAATGTTTTTGTAAGAGAAGTTCTGCATCATTTTTATTTTCTATAACATAACACGGTTGACCTTGTTCTTCGGCATACCCAGAAATACTAATAATTTCTCCATGGTTTTTGTCTCCTGCTAAAATAACAGAGAATCCTTTTGCAGCATAACTAGCAGCACGTTTTTGGCTAGATAAAACACGTGGACATGTAGCATCTATAACCTTACAACCCTTTTCTTTTAATATACGTTTTGTTACAGGAGGAACCCCATGAGCACGCAAGATAACAATAGGATCTTTTTCTACTGAAACTGAGTCTATATCGTTTGCTTCAATTTGTCCTAGTCCTCGTCTTTTTAATTGTTCCAATGCAATTCTATTATGAATAAGAGGACCTAGAGTTTTTACTTTTTCGTGTCTTTCGCTATATGTATCTAACTTATCTGTAATTTTTAAATCACTAGAAGCGTCTTCGACAGCTTTTAATGCTGTATTTACTGCACGGCGAACGCCCATGCAATAACCTAGAACATCCGAACGTATTACTTTTGTATGTGACATACCAATTGCCTTTTCTTGTAACGAATATAAAATATTCTTCGCATAATCATGGGTAAAAACATAAGAATTATATAAAAACTTACTTCTATTTTCCAGTTTTGAACAAAGAATGGAAGTATAAATAATATAACCGCAATTATGGGATACGTAAATAGTAATACGCGATCTTGATTTTCTACAGTATGTACTAATATAAATTGAAAAAGAAAACCAATTAGTACAATTGCCAACAGTGTATAACTTAAAACAGAAAAAGATTTGTGCCCCATTTGGCCGAGCAAAAGTTTTTTTATTAAATCTAATATTACTGCGGCTGTAAGACATACAACATAGGCAAAACAGAAATGCAAAAAAACATACATAAATGCAGCTTTTTCATTGTTTTTTACTTCGCGATTAGAAATCGTTTCTGAGTAAATTGCCCAAATTCCAAAAGCAAGTGCAAGCCCAGCAAGAATTGCCATATTAGCCGTAAGACCTATCTTTATTTTGCCTGAAAAACCTCTTATTAGGCCTGTCAAAATTTGCGCGATAATAATTACAGTTATTCGATTAAAACGCTGTGTTAAAGATTTAGAAATTATATTATCAGATCGAGAGCCCATATTAGTAATTAATAGCTCCCTATCTACTTTATTCATCGAATATCTTATAGTTGTATACAAAATAACGATAGAAGTATACCAAAATATTTGCGTATATTCAGATTTTACAAATACTCCAATAACAAAAACAATTATGCCCAATAGCATTCGTTGAACATAATATTTTGAAGTAGCATGCTCTTTATCGGCAAAACCAGTATACCACCAAAGATACATCATAATTAATTCTAATCCAATATAAAAAATAGAAAAAGGAATCTTATCAGTTGTAAAAATATTACCACAATATATGCTCATTCCAATAACAGCAAACATTTGAATAAAAACAAAAAACCGAGAACGAATATCA
>JTFN01000086.1_pt1 | contig 56077 bp, 45 predicted proteins | sample 235401 | NCBI WGS metagenome assembly JTFN01 (sample SAMN03067589, study PRJNA260952) | activated sludge metagenome | biome: Sludge; feature: Wastewater; isolation source: CETP activated sludge from augmented bioreactor treating industrial... | place: India:Gujarat | collected 2013-04 | reverse complement strand
GATGAATTAACTGAACCTCAAGCTAATGATGAATCAGCTCTAGATACTACTGAGGAAATTAATCCTGAAGAGACTATTGTAGAAGATGATGAATTAACTGAATCTCAAGCTAATGATGATAATATAACTGAAAATGAAACAGAAGAAGAAACAGAAGAAGAAACAGAAGAAGAAATTATTCCTGTCGAGATGAGAGATGAAATAAAATCTGTACTTACTTATATGGATCAGCTTCTTGAAAATCTTCCAGAAGAAAAAATTGCTGAGTTTGCTCATTCTAAGTATTTTGATACATATAAAAAACTTTTTAATGAGCTTGGATTGTCATAAAAATGGGATTGTTCCATAAAGTTAATTATCTAATATATAAGGATTTTGGAGGTTTTTTAAATGGAGCTAAAAGATATTCTATCCAAAATCCTTTATATAACAATGATGTTTTTTTTAAAAAATTAGGGAATAAATATTCCGATTGTAAAGCTGTTCTTTTAATTAATATTAAGAACAGCTTTTCTTTATTTGCAAGTTTTAATGTAGATAAAATTACAGAGAAAAAAATTGTCTCTTCAAAAGATTTTTGGGATGGTACATTCCCTTTCCAAAACAAACTTACTGAAATCAATAGTGATGAACTATTTCAATATAGACAATTATTTGGACAAACTGATAATGAAAATTTTAACAAATTGTTTTTAGAACGTTTTTTTCTTAATAATAATGAATATATAAATTTGATTACCTGTTCTGATTCATCTACTATAAATTTTGATAAAATACAAAGACTTAACAATGACATTAAGTTTTTAGTAAAGTATCTTTCTTGTTAAATTTGGGTTATTATGAATTATGATATAAAAATTACACTTGCTAAAAACGGCGAACATATTTGTAAAATCAATAATATCTATATGAATTCTAGATATAATCCATCTGTTGAAGCAGAAAGATTTGTAAATAATGTGTCATGTGATTTTATTCCTTCAATTGTAATATGTATAAATCCATGTCTTTCATATTGTTTACCTTATTTTAGGCAAAAATTTCCTACTTCAAAGATTATTGCTATACAATGTGTTAAATATTTTAAAAAAGAAGATTCGCAATGGGATCATGTTATATATCTTGATAATTATAAAACATTAAGTGAACGTATTTTTAATGAACTCGGAGAGGAAAAGCTCTTTTCAACATTTATAAATCTTTGGGTCCCATCTAATAAAATATTTAGTATAGAAAACGATTTAATCGTAAAAGAAATTCACAAAGCTATTCTAAAAGCTCGCGATGTCATAGGAACTAGACTACACTTTAGTAAAAGATGGGCATTTAATTCTATAAGATTTTTTAATCTTATTCATAAGGTTTCTATTTTACAAAGAGGAACACAAACAGTTTTTTTAGCTGCATCGGGACCTTCTTTATTTGATAGTTTTTCGTTTTTAAAAACTCATCGTAAATACTTATTTATAGTAGCAGTGTCTTCTGCTTGTAAAGCTCTTTTAGAAAATAATATATTACCAGATATTGTAATTTCGACGGATGGAGGATATTACGCGAAAAGACATCTTGACTGTATTGTAAAGAAAGACATCCCAATTATACTTTCTGCAGAAAGTAGTTTTCCTGCAAAATTACCAACAAGAAATACTATTATACCAATTTCTTATAAAGACGGAATTGAAAGTTTTTTGTTTCAAGAATGTAATATTCCACATTTAATTGCGTCTAGAAATGGAACTGTTAGTGGGACTGCAATTGATTTGTTTTTAAACTTAACTACTAACAATATTCTAACAGGAGGTCTGGATTTATCTTCAAACAAAGGGTTCATTCATATAAAACCCAACATCTTAGAAGAAATTGATAGCACTAATGATACTTTGTTGTACCCTATTTCAACAAGGATTGCAAAAAATAGTTTACAGAATCATTCCTTAGAAATATATAGATCTTGGTTTCAAAATCTCGACTCCGCCAAAAGTAATAGAATTGTTCGCCTATTCAAGAAACCTGAAGAGCAAAATCATCTATTTAATATTAAGGACATTTCTGTTTTAGAAGCACAACAATTGATTAATAAATCTTTTGAACCTATTGTTATTAACAAACCATGTACAATTGACACTTATAGTTCACAACAAAAAATCCATCATTTTTTAGAAAATACTAAACTTGATTTTTCTAATAATAAATATAATTTTCATTTTATAAAAGAAGCAGCCTTATTAGACTTTCTTTTATCAAAAAAATTTCCCAATAATAAAGATCATGTTAATGAATGTATTCTAAAAACAATAAAATTTATAAATTTACTAATACAAAAAAATGAATCTATAAATAATTTTTTTAAAGAGGATTCTAAATGAATGTAAGTTCGTATATATCATTAGAAAAATCTAAAACTGGGATTGATGTACCCATATTCACAAATGGAACCCCTTCTTGTTCACTTTATAATCCAGAACGGGAAGCCGATTTGTTTGCTAATTTGCCTGAGTTTTCGAATGGATATTACTTTGTAATTGGTGGATATGCTTCGGGTTTACATATAAAAAAATTGAGAGAAAAATACAAGAATGCTTATATTTGTATTTTAGAAGACACTTTAGCTACCATACAGTTTTGTAAAGAAAACAACCTTTTAGATTTTATAACTAAAGATCAACGTTCTGTTATTTGTAATATAGCTTCATTAGAAAAAACTTTAATAGAAACATATTTTCCCCCCATACATGGTAATTTTATTTTTAAAGCACTGAGATCCTGGGAACAGTTTCATATAGATAAATCTGTAGACATCAAAATTAAAATTGAAGGTGCATTAAAAAAAATATCTGCTGATATTTCAGTTCAGGCACATTTTGGAAAATTATGGCATCGAAATATCTTATTAAATTTAAAACTTTCTAGTTTATCTGATTTTAAAAGTCTTAATTTCGATAAAACTATATTTCCTACACATAAAAAAGCAGTTGTCTGTGGTGCAGGACCTGGATTAGATTATTCTTTTAAGGAATTACTTACAAATCGTGATAACTATTACATTGTTGCAACAGATACTTCTTATCCAGTATTATTACAAAAGCACATTATATCAGATGCTGTTGTTACAACAGATGCCCAAAACGTATCTATATACCATTTTATAACAGGGATTTCTAAAAGAACGTTGTTTGTATCTGATTTATCTGCTTCCCCTTCTATAGCACGAATAGCGTACAAACAACAATGCACTATTTTATTTTATGATGGAGGTCACCCTCTTTCAAAATTTGCTAATAATTATAATCTATCAAACAATGATTTACATAGACGGTTTCCTTTTTTTTCAGCTGGAGCAGGATCTGTAACTCTTGTTTGTTTAGATTTCATTTTTAAAAGTGGATTTACTAATTATGGAGTAATTGGAGCAGATTTTTCATACATAAATGATAAAACTTATACAAATGGTACGTATCTTGATATATTATTTTTAAAACAATCATATAAACTTAATTCTCTTGAACACCAATACAATAAATTAATGTTTAGAACTCCATTAAAAAAAGAATCAGTTATTGTCAAAACCTTATTAGGAACTAAAAAAAGCAATGGAAAGACCACAGAAACACTTATGAACTATCGTATGTCTTTAGATACTATTATATTAAAAAATAACAACAAACTAAAACATATAGATAATGACCACTCTACAGAATTTATTCCATTTTTAACTGCTTTACCTTTTAATTTTACACTATTTAAAATATCCTTATATAATGTATTAAATAATATAAATCTAAATAATACCTTTGATATTGACTCGATATTATATCCCTATATGGCTTACTATGCGAAATATAATAATACAATTGATTTTAGACAGAAAATTACCGATATAATAAACAAGACAAAACTCTTATGTGAGGAAAATTAATGACTACAAAAAAAATACATATTTTTTCATGGATAATGATTACTATTTATATAGGTGTCTTAGTTTATTTTATTTTAGGGATATCAAATAAAATTTCCATTGGACAGAATTATACAGAAAAAGAATTTTTTAATACAATTCAAACAATATCACCAATTATAGAAGATCCAAATTCTACAACTGAAGACCTTCAAATACCTATTAAAAATATCTTTGCTAACAATTCTAATATTACGGCCTTGCTTATACATTCTAAAAATAGGAATATGATCTTTCCTTCTGATTCAGAATTATTAACAAAAGATTCCTCTGGAAATAAAAATTTATCTACTTCCTCTACATTAATTAAAATTTATTCTCATACATCCGATACTTCAGAAGTAACAATTACAATTGCAATGTATTTAATTAATCCTAATGATATCTATAAACTTGCACGGGTCTCTTTTTTAATTATACTAGCTGGAACTCTTTTGACGATCATGTTTATATTGTTTATTTCAAATTTAACCATAACTGAATACAGGGAACAACCTTCTGAAAAAAAAGTTAAAAAAAATAAACCATCTTTTAAAATTAAATCTGAAAATTTAAAACGATCATCTGAATCAAAAATTGACAACATAGAACAATTATCTAAATTAAAAGTTGACAACATGGGAGAACCATCAGAATCAAAACTTGAGAATATTGGAGAATATGTAGACGAAGACGAAAATTCTAATAATATAAACAAAAAAATCAGTGATTTAGAAAAACAACCAGTATCTGATCCTTTAAATGTATTTTCTGCAATAACAGGATATTGTCACGAAAAAGATTTAGATTCTAGACTAGATTCTGAATTATCAAAAGCAGCTTCTGCCGAATATGATCTTTCATTAATATTATTTCAAATCCAAAACATTAATCATGATGATAAATTAAGTAAACAAATTATTAACATCATCAATTCATATTATGATGACAAAAACATGATTTTTAATTATAAAAACAATGGATATGCCTTACTCTTACAATATAAAGACTTAAATGATTCAATGGAATTTGCTGAAAAATTATATACTTCTGTGCACGAACTATTATTAAAAAATGACGTTGAGGCCAATATTGGGGTTGGAATTTCAACTCGGTCAGTCAGAATCATTCCTAATAGCAGGCTTATCTTAGAAGCAGAACAAGCTTTACACCACGCATATGAAGAACCTGATTTGCCTATTGTTGCTTTTAAAGTAAATCCAGAAAAATACAGACAGTGTTTAAAGGAATCAATGTAATTTAATCTTGCTTTGATTCCTCGTTAATTTTTGTAGAATCAAGTGCTTCCACTTGTTTTTCATTTTTGTCTTCGTCAGGATATACTAATTTTTGGAGTGTTTCAATTTCAGTTGATTCTGGAAAAGATTTTTTAAAGTCTTCAAAAACACTTATAGCTTTTTCAGAGTTTTTATTTGCTATGAGAACATATATGTAATTGCTAATACAATCTTCATCCAAATTATCTGTAGAAAGTATTTCTTCATATATTTTTATAGCTTTCTCTAGATTATTATTTGATGCATATACATAAGCAAGAGATTTATTTATAATTTTATTATTTTTATCTTGTTGTAGCAAGAACTCATAATTTTCAATAGCTACATCCCAGTCTTTAGCTTTAGCAGAATTCAAAGCTATCTTATAACGAAGTTCATTTTCAGTCAAAATATCATAATCTAAACATTTTTGATAAAATGAAACTGCATTTTTATAGTCTTTTTGTTTTTCATATTCACTAGCTATATTATAATATTCAACTCCAATATTATTTTTATACTTTTGATATTCACCAAAAGTATAAAATTTTCCATTAGAAATACAACTAGTAAATATAAACGTTAATAAAATAATAAAAAACACATACCTAATAGATTTTTTTGTAAATAAAAGTGATTTTTTAATAGGCATGATATTTTCTCCGCTTAACCTAAAACAGTATTTTCAATTTCGCGTAACTGAGATCGATATAAACCAGTAATATTAGACCCATAATCTGCAATAAGTTGCATAATATTTCTGGGATGCTCAGATGTATCCATACCATTTAAGCGATCTCCAGCATCTCCTAAACCTGGCATAATGTAAGCTGATGTGTTCATCACTGGATCCATCCAAAGTGTATAACAAGTACAATTTTCTAAAGCACGGACAACACGTAAACTACCCTTTAACGCAGAAATTACATTAAAGAACTTAATTGATCGTGGTTTAACCCCATTCTTTTCAAGATAATTTACGACTGTAACAATCGATCCACCAGTAGCAAGCATAGGATCTGCAAATATTAAATCTTTACCATCTAAGGATTCTAAATCGAAAAAGGAATTTTTAAGATCTAAAATATATTCCATATTTGATTCTTTTTTACTTTCATCACGTTTAATTTTAAAAAGTGCATACGGCGTTACATAACCATGTGAAGAATATTCTTCAATTTCTTTACTCATTATCATACTTGGAAGCAATGCTCCACGAAGCATAACACACATGACGGTATCTTCAATTTTATAATCAATATCTGGTATTTTATGAACCGCATAATTCTGAACAGGAGCTGTCACTGGTGTTTTTACAACAAGATAATTCTTATTATCAGAATGATTTTCTGTATAAGCTAAACGGAAAAGCATTTCATAAGCTCGTTGTGTATAATAAACAAATTCTTGATGGTCTGTTCTATAATCACGAAGTTTTGCAATTACACGAGAAGCTTCAGCATGTGCAGCTTCTTCTGTTTCAAAAGAATAAACTTTTAATCTATCATTTTCTTTGCAAATCTCCTGCATAAGTTTACCCATTTCATTAAAATCATTAGTAACCTTTTTTTCTTCTTGAGCAATAGTAGAACTAAATCCCCCTGAAGCAATTATCTTAAATGATTCCATTGTTCTATTATAAAAATTATGCATTTTTTTAAGATATTCTTGATCACTCTCAGTTAAAAAACCATCTAAATCGTCTGCTTTTAGAATTATTTTAGAACCTGTTTTCATGTTATCCTCCATAAATTGTCTTTATTTTAATAGTTTTAGTATATCGTCAGTTGATAAAATATAATCTTTTATAATTAATTTTTTTGTACCAATCTTATCTACAGTAAAAGAATTTGTTTTTTTGGCAAGGTTTAACAAAATATATCCTAAACCTTGAGCTTGTGTATTTGTCATATCTAAATTAACAGTAATGTTATAATCAGATACTGTTGATTCATCTTTATTAACAGTATCTATTGTATATAAAGGTTTAAAAGATATCAAAGCATTATCAATTGCAAGTTTTATTGCTTTAGCCCCTAAAAGCTGAGGAACCAAATTTCCAGGTTCCATTATAAACATAGTAATGTCAGTAGGATTATTTAAAAAATCAATTTGATTATTAGTGAATCTTTGTAATTTTGATGTATCCGAAAAAATATTTTCTTTATAATTTATTAAATTCTTTTGAAGAGAAGCAATTGAATTAGAAGATACAAAAATCGTTTGAGAATTAGGCAAAGATGTTTGAATATTAGTATTTATATTATACCAATAATTATAATTATTTGTATCTTCTCCTTCAAATGATTTTTTGTAAAACCCATTTTTCTTTGTAAATAAAATATTAGATGTAAAAAATGGATAGTTACCTTGTAATATAGCTTCAAAAGAAGGAGATAGATTATCGCTATCAAAATTATATGCTATACAAATTCTATCTGTTCGTTTAAAAAAAGTATCGAAAGATTTTTTTGATAACGAATTATCAGCTTGCTCTGGATCAACCAGAGTAAGCTGTAACATTTCGTTTAAAATATCTTTATTACCAGAAACTGGAATGGAAATGTACAAATCAGCATTTGGAGTCAAAAGATAAAATGGTTCAATTTCCGTTTTTTTTAGTTTGAAAGAGGAACATGAACTAAAAAAAATTAATGATAGTAAAAAAATATTTACTACCATTGTTATTATCTTATTAGGCTTTAACAATTGTTATTTTCCATATACCATCTTCGACATTAACTTCAGTACTTGAATCTGGCATGTCATTAGACCAGTTACTTTCAATTGCCAGAGTTTCATCAACAAGATAATCATTAAATAAGTCAAATGCAGCTTTTAAATGCTCTTGACCTCCTACCGTAAGTTTTATTCGGTCTGACACATCTAGCCCAGTTTCCTTTCTTAAATTTTGCACTCCTCGAACTAGATCACGAATTTCACATTCCATTTTTAACTCTGGAGTTATTTCAGAATCTAGAGCAACAGTTAAAGTTCCATCATTTACAACATGGAGATGTGCTTTTTCAATTCGGTCAACAACTATTTTGTCAGCTGTGAGTTCAACTGTTTTATCTTCAACCTCAATACTTAGAGTAGAGCCTTCAAGAATTGAAGAAATAGCTTCTTGATCTAAGTTTGCAATTATTGCAGAAGCTTTTTTCATTAATGGACCAAGTTCTTTACCTAATACTCTAAAATTAGCTTTTGCCTTATACTCAACCATTTCATCTTCACGTTCATGAAAAATAACTTTTTTAACATTTAATTCTTCACGTATCGAATGTTCCATTTCATGAAGAACCGCTTTTTCTTCTGGATTACGAGTTACTAATTCTACAGCTTTTAGAGGTTGTCTAACTTTTAAATTAAACTGATAACGAAGAGATCGTCCCATAGAAACAGCTTTTTGAACCGTTGCCATTTTAAACTCAACCGCTTCATTTCGCATTGATTCATTATATACAGGATAAACACAAAGATGTACCGATTCTGGTTCATCCTTTGTATGTAAATTAATCCACATATTATCTGCTATAAATGGAATAACAGGAGCTGTTACAAGTGCTATAGTTTTTAAAGCAAAATATAATGTTTCATATGCCTCTGTTTTATCACTATCATTTTCAGATTTCCAAAAGCGTCTTCGGCTTCGACGAATATACCAATTATTTAACTCATCAATAAGTTTTATAATTGGGTCTATTGCTTTTGAAAGATCATAATCATCAAACGCCTCTGTAGTTTCTTTTATAAGCTTTTGACTAATAGAAAGCAACCAAATATCTAAAGGATTTGTTGGAAGTTCCGTATCAAATGCATGCCCGGTAGCCACTACACCATCGATATTTGCATAGGTGACATAAAAACTGTATGCGTTCCATAAAGGGATTAATACGCCTTTTAGAACATCACGTACACCATCATCACTAAATTTAAGATCATCTGCTTTAACTGCTGCAGAATGCATCATATACATTCGAATAGCATCAGCACCAAATTGTTCAATTTCCAAATTTGGGTCTGTGTAATTGCGCAAGCTCTTAGACATCTTTTTCCCATCTTCAGATAATACAAGTCCGTTTACGATGACATTTTTGAAAGCAGGACGATCATATAATAACGCAGCAAGCACTGTTAATGTATAAAACCATCCACGAGTTTGATCTAATCCTTCACAAATAAAATCTGCTGGATAATGATTTTCAAAAAATTCTTTATTCTCAAAAGGATAATGAAGTTGAGCATATGGCATTGAACCAGATTCAAACCAACAATCTAAAACTTCAGGAATACGATGCATTGTTCCACCGCACTTCTTACAAGGTATGGTAATTTTATCAACAAAATGTTTATGTAAATCTTTGGCATATACCCCTGAAAGTTCTTCTAGTTCTTTGCGACTCCCGACACAAATGGATTCTCCACAATCCGGACATTTCCAAATTGGTAAAGGATTTCCCCAATAGCGATTACGGCTAATAGCCCAATCACGAGCTCCTTCAAGCCATTTACCAAAACGGCCTTCCTTAATATGTTCAGGTTGCCATTTAATTTGCTCATTTGCTTTAATTAAGGCATCTCGATGATCTTCTACAGAAACAAACCAACTACCTACAGCTCTATAAATTAGAGGTGAATTACACCTCCAACAATGTGGGTAAGAATGAAGAATTTGTTGTTGTTTAACAAGTTTTTTTTCTGCTTTTAAACGTGCAATAATATCTTTATCACAGTCCTTTACAAATCGTCCCTGATAATCGGGAATTTCTGAAGTAAATTTACATTCTGCATCAATAGGACAAACTGGTGTAATCCCCGACCCACGAAAAACTTTATTGTCTTCTTCACCAAAACCTGGAGCGGTATGAACAATTCCAGTACCGTCATCAGTAGTAACAAAATCAGCATTAAATACCTGAAAAGCACCAATCGAAGCAGGTTTCCCTGGCCGTGCTTTTGAAGGTTCCGATAGATCAGCAAAATAGTCAAAGAGAGGTATATATGTCGTGTGTAAGAGAGCACTTCCTTTCTTTGTCCATATTATATCATAATCATCTTCGTTCTTATAATAAGCGCTCAGACGAGACTGAGCTAAAATATAATATTCATCTCCATCTTTCACTTTTACATAATCAATATCAGGTCCTGCTGTCAAACCTAGATTTGAAGGTAATGTCCACGGTGTTGTTGTCCATGCAAGAAAATACGTCTTACCATTTTCTACATCTGAATCTTTAAGATTTGGCCCCGCTTTATTAACTAAAAATCGAACAGTAACTGATTGATCATGAACATCTTGATATGCTCCTGGCTGTGCAAGCTCATGATTGGAAAGAACTGTTGAACAACGAGGACAATACGGAAGTATATAATGTCCTTCGTATACGAGCCCCTTATCCCATAGCGCTTTTAGAACCCACCAAATAGACTCCATGTAATCAGGATCCATTGTTTTATAGTCATGTTCAAAATCAACCCAACGCCCCATACGTTTTACGGTATGTTGCCACTCATTTGTATATCGAAGAACCGAAGAGCGACACTTTTCATTAAACTTATCTATACCATACTTTTCAATATCAGTTTTAGAATTGAGCCCTAGTTCTTTTTCAATAAGATTCTCTACAGGTAATCCATGGCAATCCCATCCAAAACGGCGATCAACTTTTTTTCCTTTCATAGTCTGATATCGAGGAATAATATCTTTAATAGTCCCAGCTATTAAATGTCCATAATGTGGCAAACCTGTTGCAAAAGGAGGTCCATCATAAAAAACAAATTCTTCTGCGTGATCACGTTGCGAAACAGATTTTTCGAATATTTTATTATCTTCCCAATATTTTAAAACTTTTTCTTCTTCTTCTGGGAAATTAACTTTTGGATCTACTGGCTTATACAAAATGAATACCCTCTTCTAGAAAGCTAAATTATCACTTTCTTCTGTTACATTATTTTGCAAAATATTATGACAGAAAACAGAAAAACAGACAAGGAGTTGTAAAATAAAGTTTGTATAAAAAATCTTTTTTATACAAACTTTATCCTATATTCTATAGATATAAAACAAATTATACCTGTTGCATTGCTGTATTTACAATTTTCCAACAACGATGTATTTTTGAATTTCTATAATCTTCAGGTATTGTTTGCGCTGTAATATCTGTTACTTCTATTGTGCATTTAGAAGGGACAGTAATTTCCTTTTCAGAAAATTTTAAACGACGACTATTTGTAGAAAAATATAATATTCCTTGAGGAGCTAAACATCTTAAACAGAGAGTTACAAGCTTGCTCCAATCACGATTGATATCAAGAGTTTCAGACGTTTTTTTGGAATTAGAAAAAGTCGGTGGATCTAAGATAATTAAATCCCATTGTTTTTTTTGACGACGGGCTTCATATAAAAAATCAAAAACATCACCGTTTACAAATACATATTTTGCACCAGGAAGATACTCACTCTGGGCAGAACTATTTTCTGAATCACCAAAAACATCTTTTCCAACTTTACTTTCAGCTAATCCTGTAGTTATACCATTCAATTGTAGATTTTCTTCAGACCATTTAAGATACTTATTAGACAAATCAACAGAACATATGCTACGCGCTTTTCCTGTTGCAGCATAAACACTAAAAGAACCTGTATAACTATATAAGTTTAATACATCTTTTTTTCGACAATTATTTCTAATAAAAAGTCGCAAAGGACGATGATCAAAAAATAATCCAGTATCAAGATAGTCAGACAAATTTATTTTAAACCGTTGACCTTGTTCTCGGATAATAAGCTGTTGAGACTTATTTGAACTATCACTTGAATTGATAGTTCCTGTTTTTTCATATTGATTATCACCCTTTTGATGCCGACGTATTTTACCATAAATATTATTATAAGGAATATGCAAAACATCCGAAGCCGTTTTTTTCATCGTAGAAAACCAAAATTCTTCTTCAGTTTGGTTTCTTTCATATGGTCGCTCATAAAGGGCAATAACTAAATATTTTTCTTCTGTTTCATCTTCATAAAAATCTATTGCAAGAGGAATCTCTGGTATATCTTTATCATATAACCGATAACAAGAAATATTAGTTCGTTTTGCCCATTTTCTTAAATGTTTAAACCTTTTTATTAAGCGATTTCCAAGCATTAATGACTGTTCTTCAGTCTTTGTAGTATCTAGCATTTAGTTCCTTAATTTGGACAATTGCAGCTATCTTTATCCTCTTCTTTACAACTATTTTTAACAAGATGAGGTTCTAATCCTTGCATCATAACTGAAAGCATGGCATATCCACTAGTTAAATCTTCTCGTTGACAAAGTACATCCTCAGGTAATTTAAGTTTTGTATTTGTAAAATTCCAAATTGCTTTTATACCTGATTCAACAAGAATATCAGCTACAGTTTGAGACTCTTTAGAAGGGATTGTCATAATTGCAATTTTCACATTTAAATTTTTAATTTGTTCTTTTATTGTTTCCATACTAAAAATAGGAACTCCATGTATAGAATTTCCTATTTTATTTTTGTCTACATCAAAAGCTCCAACGAAATTTAACCCATGAAATTGAAATTCCCCATAACCTGTTAAAGCAGTTGCTAAATTCCCTGCACCAATAAACACTGCATTTTTAGGGGTTGACCAACCTAAAAAGTTTTCTATAGCAGAAATTAATGGAACAACTGGATACCCCTTTTTGGGCTTACCAACTATACCTGTGATAGCAAGGTCTTTGCGAACTTGAATGGGCTCAAGATTGAGCTCTTCTGCAATTACAGTTCCTGAAATAAATTCATACCCTTCTTTTTGGGCACTTCGAATTATATGTAGATACGAAGGTAATCTACGTACAGAAGGAGTAGCGGGTATTTTTATATTTGCCATAAAAAAGAAATCCTCATTATATTTTTTCAATAGTATATAGCATAAATCATATTTTGTGAAGAAAAGCGTAATTAATGAATTATCAATTAATAATAAAAAAAACCGTTCATCAAGAACGGTTTCTTTTATTATTAATCCTGTTTTTTAATATTATAACGTTTATTAAAACGTTCAATACGACCAGCAGTATCGACAAGATTTTGTTTACCTGTATAAAATGGATGACATGCTGAACAAATTTCAACGTGGATGTCTTTTCCTGTAGAACGAGTTTCAATTACGTTTCCGCAAACACAAGTAATTTTTGTCATTTCATATTTAGGATGAATATCCTTTTTCATGGTTGACCTCCCAACAGTTAGTCTTGCCCGATAATGTGGCTCCTATAAAATATCCGACGGATATTTCCCAGAACAAAACATTACCACAAGCTATAATTTTCCCTTGAATTATCTACCCATACTCATCGTATTCATAGACTTCAAGAACGTCTTATTATCTTTACTTTTCTTCATTCTGTCAAGCAGTAATTCGATAATTTCTGCATCATCCATAGGATTAATAACTTTCCGTAGAACCCAAATCTTTTGTAGTTCTTCTTCTGTTAACAGTAATTCTTCTTTACGCGTTCCAGATTTTTTTATGTTAATAGCTGGATACAAACGACGATCAGCAAGTTTTCGATCAAGATCGATTTCCATATTTCCGGTACCCTTAAATTCTTCAAAGATAACTTCATCCATACGGCTACCTGTTTCAACTAATGCAGTAGAAATAATGGTTAAACTACCGCCTTCTTCGACATTACGAGCAGCACCGAAAAATCTTTTAGGCTTATGTAATGCATTTGAGTCTACTCCTCCAGAGAGTACTTTCCCAGAAGTTGGAACTGTTTGATTATATGCACGTGCAAGACGCGTAATTGAATCTAAAAAAATCACCACATCTCTCTTATGTTCAACAAGTCGTTTTGCTTTTTCCAAAACCATTTCTGCAACTTGAACATGTCGAGTAGCCTGTTCATCAAATGTCGAGGAAATAACTTCAGCTTTTATACTTCTTTCCATCTCTGTGACTTCTTCAGGCCTTTCATCTATAAGCAACACAATTATATATACTTCTGGATGATTTGCTGTAATCGCATTAGCAATTTTTTGCATTAAAATAGTTTTACCAGCTTTTGGAGGAGCCACAATCAAAGCCCGCTGCCCCTTTCCAATCGGACAAAACAAATCCATAATACGAGTAGAAGGTTCATCTGTTTTTGTTTCTAAATTTAATTTTTCATCAGGATATAATGGTGTTAAATTCTCAAAAGGAATACGCATTTGAGCAGCTCGAGTATCTTCCTCGTTTACATTTTCTATACGCAATAAAGCAAAAAAGCGTTCTCCATCTTTTGGAGATCTAATCTGTCCATAAACAGTATCACCTGTTTTTAAGTTAAAAAGTCTGATTTGGCTTGGAGAAATATAAATATCGTCTGGACCAGGGAGGTACGAATTGCCTGGAGAGCGCAAAAACCCATATCCATCAGGTAAAATTTCTAAAACTCCACTTGCAAAAATGATTCCCCCATGTTCTGTATGGGATTTAAGAATAACAAAAATTAATTCTTGTTTTTTCATAGGCGCTAAATCATCACTAGCCATACCATATTGTGTAGCTAAATCACGAAGATTATGCATGCCCATTTTGGTTAAATCATTAATAACTAATTTTGGTTTTGAATCTCGATTCTCAAAATCAATCTGCGAAGCTCCGTTATCAGCAGCTTCTTTTAAGGAATCATTAACTCGATTGTTTCGAGAATTATAATTACGTTTACCATTATTGTGTTGATTTGTTCGTGAATTATTTCTAGGATTACTACGATTTTTTTCGCTTGTTGTACTTTTCGATGTTGTTTTTGCATAAGATTTGTGTTTTGGTCTTTGTCGTATTACAACTTTTTTTTCGAGTTCATTCTCAGCATTGATTCCAGCATTTTCCGCGGTATCATCATTCTTTTCACTTATTTGCTCAGTTAGCTTTTTCTTTTTGGGCTCTTTTTTCACTTGTTTTTTTTCTTTTTCTGTTGTTCCAAGATCTAATTCACCCTGCTGGGTATTTTGAGCTTCTATCTTTTGGATAGAATTCTCTTCGCTCCGATTTTCATCGTTCGATTCCATAAAAACTCCATGGTGTTATGATTTATAATATATATAGAATGTAAATAAGGATTTATTGAGAATGCATATTTTCTTAGTGGCAAAGTTAGTATATGTATTTAATTTCAATTGGTCAACTATATATCTAAAGGTTCTTCAAATTCTATTTCTGCTGAACCTGAAAGTATTTTTTTATAGTCACTTGGTGAAACAGAAAACACGTCTACATTCTGAACATCTTTTAACATTTTAACATTACCTTGAAAATTAACATTATCCGAGATTCTCAGTAATTTAGTCTCTATATTGCCTTTGACAGTACTACCAGACAACATTTCTATTCTGTTCTCAGCATAACTATCGCCAGTAACTTTCCCTGCAATTGTAATTGAATCAGCTGACATTGAGTCGACTTTACATTTACCGTTTTTTTCAATAACTAAAGAACCTTTTTGAGATTTTATGGTACCGGAAAAATCACCTGTAATAATTAAGTTATCAGAAAACTCCATAGAACCTTCAAATGATGTTTCGGCACCTAAAATTGTTATATTTCCTTCTTTTTGCTGATATGATATTGCCAATTATTTTACCTTCTTTTTAAGATTTTGTTTTGCCTTTAAGATTGTTAAAATAAGTCCTAACAAAATTAAAACTCCAGATATGATTATAAAAAGTTTACCTGTCCAATCGCCATATCGGGTATAAAGAGTTTTTTTTGAAATATCTACAACAGGAAAATCTCCAACTAAATAGCCAGCTTTAAAAGGTTCTAGCATTTTTGTAATTTTCCCATTAGGATTTATTATAGCGGTTTGACCCGATGCAGTTGATCGAACCGCAGGAACTCTATTTTCGACACAACGGAAAACAGCCATACTCAAATGTTGATATTGACAAGCTAAACTATTTGACCAGGCATCATTTGAAAGATTTACAAATGCTTGAGCTCCATTATTTACAAAATTACGACCAATATAACCAAAAGTATCTTCAAAACAGATGGGAGTACCAAATGTAACTCCAGCAGCATTCAGTGTTGTTTGCCCTGCTCCAGGCCTCCACATATGTGTATCACCGTTTAAAAGAGCTTTATATATTTTAGGAAAGATTTTTTCATAGGGAAAATATTCTGTAAAAGGAACCAATTTAACTTTATGATATTTTTCAGGTTCCGGTGGAATTACATTTTCATTTGGATTAAAAAGTAAAACTGCATTATAATCAACCGAATTATAACTACCATCCCTTCGATGTGCTAAAACACCGTCATCATTTCCAAGTATGAAAGGAACCTCTTTTGAATCTATATAATTAAGTAATTTCAAAACTAATTGATAACGGTTTTCATCTTCTCTATATTTATAATGCCATTGTATTTTAGGAACAAACGCTGTTTCTGGCCACACAACAAAATCTATATTTGTATTTTCTTTTAAAGCTAAATCTGAATTTTTAATAAGTGAATTTAAATCTTTTTCATAATGATTTGTTCCACCTTTCCAAGGATCAGTATTTGTTTGTAAAAGGGCAACTGTACATTTTTTGTTTTGGGAATAATCTTTAGGTGAAATAATACCATAAACAATAATACAAATAAAAATACAACCCCAGATAACCCCACTTATTATATGTTTATTTGCTTGTTTGAATAATCGTGATTTACAAACAGAAATATTGCTATCAGAAGTAACAAAAGTATCTTCTAAGACTTTACTAATCCAAGCTGATGGGAATGTAATAATAGCATTAAGTCCCCAAATTCCTATTATTTCTACACATTGAATTATAACTATATATCGCCATTGAGAATATGCAGTTACACCATAATTAAACCCTGCAAAACCCAATGTTTTAATATATTCATAGGCACACCAAACAAGCCATTGAACTAACCATCCATGTTTTTTAAATAATAAAGGGACTGCTTTTAATATCGGAAATAAAAGCATGAATTGGAAACCATATAGAACGGTTATTAATATCATTCCTAAAGGATGAAAAGAACTTAACCAATAGGTAAAAACGTTATAAACTCCAGCTCCATATGCTAAACCCCACAACCAAACAGTTTTCCATGAAACTCTGTTTACAAGCAAAAAAAGTGGTATATATGAAATGTAGGCTAAAAAAGGAAATCCTTTAACTGATATAAAAGTAGGTTGCGGTAGTGAAAATAAAAGAATCCCCAATATTAAAAGAGAAAAATTAATGAATTGTTTTCTCATATAAACCTTTAAAAATTTTAATTAGAATTTACGGGATATTCCCAAAGTGCAGTTTTTAAATCTTGGCCAGCTCTAAATGCAGCTACATAATGTGGAGCAACAGAAACAATTTCACCTGTTTTAGGATTTCGGGCTTTTTTTCTTCCTTTCCTTAAACGAGGTTCAAATGTTCCAAAGCCTCTAAGCTCAATTGTTGAGCCATTTTTTATAGAATCTTTTATTTCATCAAGAAGTGATTCTAGTACAGTCTGTACTATTTTTTTTTCATATTTTGTGTCGGCATACACAGCTTCCACCAAATCATACTTAGTTACTTTATTTGATTTCATGCTATTCTCCGTATTCTATTAGAAATAAAAGACTAGGAACCGTTTTCACGGCTAATAGGTTTTTTTAAGGCAACTGTATTTCATAGAAATACAGTCACCTTAAAATTCATTAAACTGAAATTTTAATTCAGCCATACTTTGTTCGCTTATTTTGCAAATGTAACGTTATAAAGTTTCATCATGCGTGATTTTTTACGCGAAACAGCATTCTTAGACATTATACCTTTGCCACCGATAGTATCTAATTCTTTTACAAGAACTTTAAGATTTTCGGATGCAACGGCTGCATCGTCTCCATGACAAGATTCAGTAAATTTCTTTACCAAAGTACGTACTGTACTTTTTGCTTTCTTGTTACGTAGACGGCGAACTTCGCTCTGCTGATGTCTTTTTTCTGCAGATGATTTTTTTACTGCCAAAGGAATTCCTCCAAACAAAAACTGTTTAATATGTTATCAAACATGAAATTATTAGTCAAGTGATATTAAATTTATTGTATCTTTTTTGAAAATCGAAGCAATTGACACCGTATAAAAAATTGTATATATTAGAAACATACGATATTTACCGGAGGCTATTAGCATGGCAGGAGCAAGTAAAAACTCACGTACTTCAGTTACAACACATAAATTCGTTTGTCCAGACTGTGGTGGCGAAATTGTTATGAAAACTTTGTTTGAAAATGGAAAACTTAAGAATGTAGCAGAATGTCAAAAATGTAAACGTCAAGAACGACGACCTAAAGATTTTAATTAATTTTTAGAATACCATTTTCATACTGAAATTACACAAAAAAGAGACTATAGTAAAAGTTCTTTAATGAGGCCTTTACTATAGTCTCTTTTTTTATCACACAAGGCTAAATTATACAAAATATTTATTTATCGAAAAAATTTTTTACAGTTTTTAAAATATCATTAGAAGATTTGAAACATTTTTTTGTATTTGGAATACTTCCTAAAAACAACTTTCCATACTGTTTGGTTATTAGTCGCTTATCTAAGACTACAACTGAACCATAATCTGTTGTACGTCGCAATAACCTACCAAACCCTTGTCGAAATTTTATTACAGCAGATGGTAAACTTAATTCCATAAAAGCACTTCTATCTTGTTTTTCTATGTTTTCCGCTCGAGCAGCATAAATTGGATCACTAGGAACAGAGAATGGTAATTTCACAATTATAACTTGAGATAGTGATTCTCCAGGAACATCTACTCCCTCCCAAAAAGAATCCGTTGCAAAAAGAACACTGTTCTTTTCCTTCTTAAATAATTCCAATAATCTAAAACGATCATCATCACCTTGCTTATATACTTTTATTCCTTTTTTAGCCAATGGTAACGAGGTTGCATTCCAAGCAGAGCGCAAGGACTCGTATGAAGTAAATAACACAAGAGTAGCCCCACCAATAGCCTCACAAAGCTTTTTTATCATATCTTCAACATAAAATTGAAAATCGACAGAATTAGAAAAAGGAGCATCTGTAGGTATACTCAAAAGTAAATTTGAATCATACGGGAATGGAGATTTATATTCACCTGTAATTATTCGATCAAAATCTGCTAAATATGCTCCATTCCTAGTCATCCAATAATTGAAATTCCCTGCAATTTGTAGAGTTGCTGACGTACAAACAACAGTCTTAAAAGGCTCATATACGCCTTTATTCATAAAAGGAGCAATATTTAATGGAGTTTGAATAAGTTGAGGATATACCTTATCATAAATCACTCTTTTTTCAATCCAAAAAACAGTTTCTCTTTGTTCTTCCCATTCACAAAAATTATGACAAAGTACACCTGTAGAATCCAGACGGCTTAAAATCATTTTGGTTTCCCAAACTATTTCATTTTGTTGTTCATCTTCTGGAATTCCTTTTATGATTTTTCTTATAAAACTTGTATATGTAGCTATATCTTTATAAAGCACATCTAATAAATAAAGAAGATTTTCAGCAGAAACTACTGTTTTATCACTTAAACGCCATGAATAATTATCTCCTAAAATTTGCAAAGCACTTTCTTCCATATCTTCAATATGATGTTTAAACTCTTGAGTAATAGTAACAAGTTCTTGTATAGAAGCATTTTCAGAAGAAAGTGTCTCTAAAACATAAAAATAACCTGCTATAGCTCCTTTTCGTTTACGATAAATAAGATTCATTTGCTTTAATAATTTAAATCTGCTTATCCTCTCAGAAAAAAAACTTGTTGCTGCATTTTCAATACCATGTGCTTCATCTAAGATAATTCGTGTATACGAAGGTAATACAGCAGTATCATCATAACCAACTGTCATTCTCATTTCTATATCAGCAAAAAGCATATGATGATTTACAATTAATATATTTGCTTCTGAAGCTTGTTTTCTCATCTGCATTACAAAACAGTCTTCATGAAATGGACAGCGCATACCTAAACATGCATCAGATTCAGAATTTATACGTTGCCAAATACTTTCTTTTGGCATAAAAGATAAATCTGAACGGCTTCCTGTTTGTGTTGTTTTGGTCCATTTATGAATAGTTTCTAACTCATCATTTTCATCACTAAATAAGTCTTTTTCACCTAATGCATCATTCAAACGACGTAAACAAACAAAGTTTTGACGTCCTTTTACAAGAACAACTTTTACCTGTTTATTTATTACTTTTAATGCTGTAGGAATGTCTTTTTCATATAATTGATGTTGTAAATTAATAGTTCCAGTGGATATAACGACTCTTTCATTATTTTCAATTGTCCATAATAATGCTGGTATTATGTATGCATAAGATTTTCCGACTCCTGTCCCTGCTTCAAAAACACCTATTTTATTATCGTTAAATACCTCACAAACAGATTTTAAAAGTTCTATTTGACTTTTCCGTTCCTCAAAATATTCATTTTGTTTGCTTAAAGGGCCATCATTTGAAATATAACTGGCAGTTTTAAGCAAATCTAATGAAACCTTTTTTTTTAATCGAATGGGTTCAACAACTACATAAACTTCTGTTACTTCATTATTTATTATAAAAAAACCACGAGTATTCTGAGCACAAATACTTGCTACATTTTGGTCTGCTAGAGAAGGATAAAGAACTCCAGATGGATGATTATGAATAAAAACATTACTTTTGTAAGATTCTGGATGCACAATAACATCATTCTCTGTTCCACGTGCAAAAACGGTAATGTTATTAACTAAACCTTCTTCAGAAAGAAAACCACCCGCAAAAACTTCATTTCCATGTGCTTCGCTTATAGCCTTAAGAAGAGTTTTTTTTGCGTGTTCAGAAAAACGTTTGTTTATATCCATAAAAAAAAAGACCGGTTCATAGAACCGGTCTGTAACATCTCCTAGGGGAATTGAACCCCTGTTGCCGGGATGAAAACCCGAGGTCCTAACCACTAGACGAAGGAGACAAAAATTAATTAACATGGTTAGTGTCAATCGACTTTGATAATTTACCAAAATTATTTATTTATGTCAATACGCATTTTACCATTTTTTTAATATTTTTCTAATTATTTATACCCAAACAATTTTCAGCAAGAATTCGTAACTTGCGTGTATCATCATCATCTAATCCTAAACGCGCTGCTTTATCTATACCAGCGATAGCTTCTTCATTTTTACCTAAACGATACAAAGACATTGCTCGCCGATAATTTACATGTGCTTGATAAGGATTGATAGCTAATGACCTATCAAAACATGTTAAAGCTTCCTCCTCTTTATTCATGACACTTAGAACAATACCCATATAATACAAAGAATGATAATTTTTTGCATTATAATCAATACTTTTTTTAAAATCTTTAATTGCATTTTCATAATCATTCATAGCAAAATATGTCATTCCCCTATGTTTATGCATAACTGAAAGAACTTGTTTTGATGGCATAGGATCTGAAGAAATTATACGAGTATAAATTGATATTGCATTTTCATTATCACCATTATTTTGAGCATGTATTGCCTCTAAAATTAAATCATCAATAGTACCCTTTACATAAGGAGATGAACTTGCAATATTTTTATAACTATCCATAGTTCCAGAAATTTCTGTTTTAGCGTTTATCTTATCTGTTGTAAGAACATCTGCTTGGCGATAAAAAGCTTCTCTTCTTTTTGCTAATTCATTATTTAATTTTCTTTGATAATCTCGTACTTCTTGAAAAAGAATATCTGTCAGGCTTAAACTTGCATTCATAGACGCAAGCTTTCGTCTTAAAGGTAAATCAAAAGGTGAAAATGCTGATTTATATATAAGCTCATGCTCAACTTCAGCCCAGGCATCTTGAAGAATTGTTCGAATTTGAATTTCACAAACCAACCCTTCAGGAAACCTTTTTAATGGAACTGTTTCTTTTATTTTTTTTGGAATTTCTATTAGAATATGAATTGATTCATAACCAAATTCACTATATGAACGTTCAGCCCCTTTTCGTTCTACTTCTAAAATAGAAAAAGAATCTTTTAAATTTTGTTCTACAATAGATAAATCATCAAGAAAGGGACATATTATTCGCATTGCAATAAGATCAGTTAAAACAGGAAATTGTTTTTTATATAAGGTTTCAGGTTGAACACGAATAACTTTACGATAATAACTCTCAAAACTTTTAATTCTTGTTTTTATGGTTGGTACTGAATGTGTCTTTAGTTTAGATTTTACAGTTATTTCTATTTCATGTAATAATTTTGTAAAAATAGGATAATATGATTTATATGAATTAGAAAGTTCATCTTTTGATTGGATTATATTAGTTTTATTGTTATTCATCTCTTTCTTTTAATAAAATTTAAAAGTACATTAAAAAAGCAGTAGACACATCTACTGCTTTTTTACGATAACCGAATGATTCTTACTGAACCGTTACAGGTTCTTCATCTTCTGTAGCAGTTATAGTTGGTTGAAAACCAGTTTCTTCAGCCATCTTATTTTTTTCAATAAAACGATTAACTTGTAATTGACCAAAATTGGACATTTCCCAAGCTTGTTTTTTTGCTTCACTTTCTGTAACAATATTCCAAATATCCTCATCATCAATATCACGATCAGTTTCTAGAACAGCTTTATCATATATAATCTTTACATCTTTAAAATAACCTACAAAATCGCCACCATCCATAGAAGCATCACGAACAATTTGAAAACCAATAAATTTTACATATGGTAATCCTCGTGGATACAATGGGTATAATCGAAATTCACGTGAACGAACCTCTGACAAATATGAAGGATTCTCCCACTGTAATTCTTTCCAACCATCAAATAAAAGATTACCCATAAAATATCGTCTTTCTACACCGTCAGTATCACTAAGCAATACATACAAAGTATGAGGAAACTGCATTCCATAAGTAGTTACAGCAAGAGATTTTACTGTTCCCACATTTTTTACTATACCATATGCAGCAGTATCACTATCATATGCCTTTTCAAAACGAGTAGCTCCACTTGCTTTTTCTTCGTCAGTCTGAGCATCAGCTGCATTTCCATTTTCATCGTAACTAATTAATTCATCAAAAGCAGGTATTTCATATGGTGGCACTATTCGAGCATTTGCATTTGCCTTCCATGTTGGGAATGATACTCTTACTCCCATAACGTTCGAACCTGCAAAAGGTACTTCTGCACTTTCTTTTACAGGAGCAGGTATAACCATAGAATTTGTAATAGATGCAACATTTCTCGAAGATGAGTTAAGAACAACTTCCCATTGACTAAGTGCAAGAGAAGTTTTCATCAAAGCTTTCTGACTCTCTGTGTATGTAGAACCAGCGTTAACTGAAAAATCCATAACAGTCCTTGAGTTTTGTGTAGGATTTCCATTTCCATCGGGAAGGATATCTGCATCCAAAGTCCCAAAATCAATAATTGTTGCTTCTTCGGCAAAAGCTAAACCACTTGCTAGCATACACGCTGCAATAAGTAAACCTAAAGACCTCTTCATTCAAAGCTCCTTTTTGTACATTTTTCTGTAGCCTTATACTTATAGAGTATACGCATGATTTCGTTTTGTCAATGATTTATTTTGCCAAATCATTAGCTTTAACAAAATCTTTACCACATATCTCATTTCCAGCTATAAAAATTGTAACATTTTTTATACCTCTTACGAGGTGTTTTATATTCAATCGCATGAGTTCACATGCTTTTTGCGTATTTGACGTACTTTCATCTTGCATAGATGCATCTTCAGAAAGATTTACATAGATAGAATTCCCCTCTCTATAATTAAAGAGTGATTTTGTTCCATTCTTAAAAAGAGCCTTATACCTGTAAGTCTCTGGCCCTAATAATAATTCTTTAATAACAAAATCATCTTTTGTTAATGGAGAATCTGTTTGCATCCATCTTTCCTCAGTATACAAAGAATCATAATCCATCGATTCAAATACAAATACAAATCTCTTACCAGGTCCTTCTTTTATATATAAAAAAATTGATAAAAAAAGACAAACAACAATTACCGTTATTAGTATTTTGTGAAATTGAGAAATATGACGTTTAAAAAAATGTGTTATCATGGTATACCGGTAAAACCCTTAGAAGTTTCGAAATGTTTTACAAAAGAAACAAGTCCATTATATATTCCCAATGCAACTTTATGCAAGTAGTTTTTATCTATGAGATAAGCTGCCTCTTGTGTATTTGAAATAAAACCCATTTCCACAAGCACACTAGGCATTTTTGCATTTTTACAAACGAACCATTCCTCTTCTTTTATTCCTCTTGATAGCGAAAAAGAGCCTATTTCTTTTGCTAATCCATCATCTATATATTTTGCAATTAAAATACTCTCTGTTGTAAATTCCTCTTCCATCATAGAATTTAATATTGGTTGCAATTCTTTATCTGCTGAAGAATCAGTTAAAACGTTTCTTCTATAACCAGGACTTAAATACCATACTTCATATCCATTTGCTGTTGTATCAAAAGCTGAGTTCGCATGAACAGAAACAAACAAAATTGCTTCATTCTCTTGTAAGACTACACTGTTAGCTTTGTCTGTACGTTGCGCTAGTGATAAAAAATAATCATCGTCCCGTGTAAGTAAAACCTTTTTATCAGGGAACGTTCGTAAAAGCATTGTATAAAGATCTTTGCCAACCGTTAATGTCAAATCCTTTTCTCTAATTGTTTGTTTTTTACCGTTTATGACCTGAGTGGACATTGCCCCAGGATCTTTTCCCCCATGTCCAGGGTCAATTAATATTGCCCCTATTCTATATTTACTTTCGGGTGGAATTGAATTAAATAAATCTTGCAAAGTCGTTAAAAAATTAGAATCAGCATATATACTTCCGTTTTTATTTGTTAATGTATTACATACTTTTATTTCACTGTAATCTAACAATACTAAATTGGAATAGGCCGAAAAAGAAACATGATGCCCATTTTTTTCTAAAATTCCATTACTGGACATCCCATCCCAATATAATGTTGAACCAGTAATCTTTGCAATTTCACTTAAACTTATCATTTCTGAAAGAGAAGTGTTCTCTGCTTCTATTATAGAAGTAATTACTAAGATTGGAATTAAAAATATAAGTTTTTTATTTTTCATTTAGCATTTGTCCTATTAGTTTCACAAAAATATACAGCTCCTTGTAAACCACCTCTATAAAAAGCATGTAAAAATTTTTTATCCTTCATAGGGACCTTTGTTTTTATTAAAGAAGGTAAAATAGAAAGACTTTCTTTTATTGTTAGTCCATTCCAATCAGTCATGGTACTTTTTTTAGCTTCATTAAGGGACATTAATTCTGATACAGGAAAAGCAGACGGTGGAAATTGAGTATCAAGTGGTTGTTCTAAAAAAGCGTCAGTTTGTTTGTTATGTGTTGAAAGTCTAATAAATATACATTTTCGTGCTTCATTACAGGCTTTGCTTGCGTCATTTCGATTTTTTAAACAGGAAATGACATTTCCAGCTTTTTCAACATTGTTTAATGGAAAACTTGTTATATCACCAGCTGATATTCGAGGGAAAACATCTCTAACACCAGGAATTGTTTTTGCTTTCGATATGTTTTCAATTTTAGTTGCCATTCCAGGAATTGAAATCCATGCTCTTTCAGCACTTGTTAATGAACAAGGCACTTCAAATATATCATCCATCCCTTCTATAGGAATACGTCTTTTAATGAGTTCATTCGGAGTTTCTCCTAAAGCAAGCAAAATAGCTTGTTTTGTTACGTTCAATTTTGATGCATATGGATATGTCCAACCTGACATATATCCACCAGAAAGTCTTCCAGCAATTTCACCAATCATAGGTCCTTTAGAAGTAAGCTTTATGTCTGCTTTTGCCGCGCCATAGGTAAGTCCCAATGCTTTTATACCATTAACAAAAGCCGTAAGTAAATCTAACTTTTCTGATTCTGATACTATTGTCGGTATAGTATGTCCCATTTCTATAAAATAAGGTGGATAAAATATGTGTCTATCAGCAAACCCTGTAATTGTAATTTCTCCATTAAAAATAAGAGCATCTATGGAATACTCTTTGCCATCCATATAATCTTCTAAAATTGCCTGCTTTGTTCTAGAATATTTTATAGCTTCATGTATTGCAGGGTTAAATTCTTCTATACTGCGAATCATTCTGCAGCCTCTTCCGCCCATATTATCACACGGTTTTACTACAAAATATTTTTTGTCTTTCTTTAGTGCTTGAAATGCACTTTGTGTATTTTTTTTAATTGTATCTAGTGAAAGTTCAATAAAATCAGGAGAAGCTACTTTGTTTTTAAAACAAGTACGCATTAAGATTTTATTACTTGCATTGAGAGCAGCTTGAGGTGTATGTGCTTGTAGCCCAACTTCGGCTGCAATACAAGAAACCGCATAAGAAAAATCTGTTCCAGCAGTAAAGACACCATCGATCCCGTTTGTTTTTTTCATTTCCAACGCAAGTTTTTTTAAAGAATCTATATCTTTTAAATCTATTTTTTCAAATCTATCAGAAAGAGGAACACATATCGCATTTTCATTTGCATCAACAACGGTGATATGACAACCAAGTTCTCGAGCACTCTCGATTGCAGGCTTTTGCATTAATCCGGCACCCAAAATTAGGATATGTTTCATACTAATTCTCCTAACTCAGAAACTTTTATACAATAAACTTCAAAAGTATCACCTAAATTCATAAGTTTACTTTTCATTCTTAAATGGGCTTCCTTCTCTTTTGTATACCCTGGGAACCGTTCTGGGTGATGTCCTGTATATACTATTTTTTTTACTTTGAAACCATATTTCTTCAAAAGTGCAGATACTTTTGCTGGTTCAAAAATTGTATAATGATCGCTTGGACTATTTTTATAGAAATTTTCCTTGTTATATTGTGCAGATACCCCTGACCCAGAAGGAGTAGAAAAGGCAAAGATACCGTTAGGAATTAACAAGGTTGATACTTTTCTTAAAACTGAATCTAAATTTTCAAAGTGTTCAATTACATACCACATTGTCACAGCTTCAAAACGAGTCCTACCAAAAGACTCAGCTGGCTCAAAGTCAGGGAAAAAAGATTGGACAACAGGATATCCTAGTTCTTTATTTATGTATTCTATAGCTTCTTCTGAAGCATCAATTCCATAAGGGGTCCATCCAATATCCGCCGAAGCTGCTAAAAAAGGACCATACGCACATCCAATGTCAAATATAGCAGGAACAGTGTTTTTCTTACTATTATTTTTATGTTTTTTCCAATACAAGGCATCTATAACCGCAGAACGTCGCACTCCTGCAGACTTTATCGAATTAAAATCTTCTAAATAGGTCTTTCCATACTGTCTTCTATAATTTTCAAAAAAATACGGTTCTTTATAAGAAATACTTGGGGTAACATTAAATGAAATATATATTAACCCACAATGAGAACAACGTCTAAGTGTTTTATTTTCATCTCTAAAAATCACCTTATCTGGCTCTGTTTTTAAATTTTTAGTTTTAACAGAGCAAAAAGGACAACCCCTTCTTCTACAATTAGACACAGAAATCATTAAGTCTTCTAAAGATGATCTTTGCGCCATTAAAGCTTTCTTCATTTCTTTACCACACCCTAGTTTATTAGGATGTAATATCATTTCTGAAATTGTCTGTGTATTTATTGCTCCATTCATAATACATGCAAATCCAAATTTTTTAGCTAATTGAATGTGCAAAGGTGTTGTTCCTAATAAAATAACGGCGCAATTAGCAGCAGCAGCTTCAAAGGCTGTAAATCCATAATGAGTTACTACAAGATCGTACTTTGAAAGTTTCTCGCTAAGATTAGGAATTGTATCTCTAGCAACTGTTAAATCTAAGGAAGTTCCATCAACAGCTTTGACATTTTTAAAAGCTGTTTCTGCAATTGAGGTAAGTCCAGCAGGATCTTCTCCTCCAACTGAAATTAATACTTTATGAATCTCTGTAGTAAAGTTTTTACGTTTTTTTTGAGGTAAATCAATAAACGCTGGATTAAATATATTAGAAGAGCGATCCATGCTTAAAGAAGGAATTATATCCACTACAAAGTCGCAATATGAAGTATTTAGAGACCCCTCATCAATAGCTATTACAGGAGCTATAGCCCATAACTTTTGTGCCATTGCCTTAGAAAGAGAAAACATATCTGCCCAAATAAAATCATATTTACGTTCAGTAAAACTATGAACAATTTGCCAGTCATCTAGTTCATTATTTTTTAAGGCATCGTCAATTAAACTACTGCATTGTTGTAAATTGTAACTTTGTGGAATATATAAAAACGCCCCTGTTTTTGCAGCTAGTTTAATACAGCGTCTTAAATGTCCTGTCCCATGTCCTTTCTGAACGGAAGGACATAACAAAATATTTTTAGTAACAGTAGGAATACTAATTGTTTTAATAATTTTTGAAGCTGTATACGTTTTTTGTATTTTTTTTGTACCACTTATAACATGAACAAATCTACGTGCAGTTTCATAATCCTCTCGTGTATCTATTGTTGTTCTAAGATTTGGAAAATTCCACTCTTTAGGGGCTTTTTCCATTATAATAGAATAATCTTCTGGGTATAAATAAATAGCAGGCCCAACATGTTCATGGTCATAGGCACTATCTGTTTTCTCTGCAGCATCAAGTAGAGTATGTGCATTAAAAACTTCAACCCCACTACCATGCGGTAACCCTGTATATGTAAAATAATCACATTTTTTAGAAACAAAATTTTCGATCGATGCTTGTGCTGCATCATAGAATAAAAATGGATTATCTCCGGTTGCTCGGATAAGAATATCAGCGTCTGTCTCTTTAATTATTAAGCAAAATCTTTCTAAGACGTCTTCTTTGGGCCCTGCAAAACATTCCCACCCCTTTTCTTTTGCAATTAAAGACAAAATAGGATAAGAATCTTCATCTGTTGCTAAAATATATTTATCTGCAGGAACACAATGCATTGCATCCATAGTCCAAGCAATTATAGGTTTACCACCAAGAGTTAAGGTTGCTTTTTGAGGAAGACGTGTTGAATCAAGACGACACTGAATTACTAATATAGTCACTATTTTTGGCTCCTGCACCGTTCCCAATTATCAACTAGATACGGCATATCCATTTTAAATCTATATCTATTTTTTTCAACCCATTTTCGAGCATCGATAAAATCTTTTATCGATGAAAATAAATTTTTAGATGCACTTCTAATATAGTTAAAAACTCGACTAATGGGAATATAAGCATGATCATTTGTAAAAACAGGTGCTGTATTTTTTAGGTAAAATCGTAACTGCATATAATCAACAGTACTATCTTCTAATGGAATTTCTTCTTCATACATAAATTTAAGCATTGGTGATATTTGTATTTTTTCACCCCACAACCAACCACGAAGAGAAAAATCTAGGTTTTGCCAATATGGATTTGTAAGCGTATAATCAAAACCTCCAAGTTGCTTAAATTTATTACAATTGTAAATACCAATAAAATCAAAAGGGTATGCAGTATCAGAAAAACTTGAAAGAATAGTTTCTGGAGAAATAATAAGAGAATACTTCTCTACCGAAGGAACCATACGTACTGGCAAATACATAAAAGAATTAGATTGCAAATAAGGAGCTGTACAAAAAATATTATCCTTAATAATTTTATCGTAACTATTTTTTGTTACCATATTCTTTGTAATTTTTATATCATCCCACAAAACAAGTGCAAATTCCGTTAAAGACTCTCCAATTGCTGCATTTATCATTTCTCCAGAAGTAATTTTTTCTTGTGGAATAATAAATTTTACAGCAGGATAATTTTGCGCATATTCTTCTATAACATAACTTTGAGCTGAATTTTCAACACAAATAATTCTTGCGAAACCTTCTGACAAAAGGGTTTCTAATTGTTGGCTACGAAAATGAGTTCCACCTCTGTTTAATAAAATAACGGTAAGGGGAATTTTTATATTTGGAGAACAAACATTTCCACCTAATATAGTGCGTTTAAATTGTCTTTCATTAAAAATTATAGGTATAGTATTCATCACATGCCTTACATTGAGAGCTATATTTCCCATCTAAATGCGATTGAAAAGCCTGCATACCTTTTGCAAATATCTGATGCATAGAATCGGTAAATGCATTGCCACAATCAGGGAATTGCTGTTTGCCTACCTGTTTTGCAAATACAGCTTCTTTGCAAACAGGTACCGTCCCATCTATTAATATACACATATCTCTGCAAAGATGCCAACAAGGAGTTCGTTTTAATGGTTCAAGGTTTGCAACTGTTCTATCTTTTAGTAACCCTGTACAATTATCATATTTCTGAATAATGAATTTTTCATCAAACTGTTTATCCCAATATCGATAAAACTCTTCCATTTCCATCTCATTATCTGTCATTCTTACAAATTGAGGGTATACTACATTTTTAAATGACTGTTTTAACAATAATACGGTTCTCATTGCCTTTTGATATAAGATGTTAGCCATTGCTATATCAGAAATATTCCTAATCTTTCCATAAGTCTCAACTTTTATAGAGTCTAAACGAATAATCCAATTTATCGGTTCCATATTAAAATTACGATTGCCACTTTCTTTTATTATTTGGGTAATTTCATTAATTAGATTTTCAGTTATTTCTATTCCATCTGTTTCAATAAGTAAAGATAAAGACTTATATGATAATACCTTTTTTACGATTTTTACAAAATCAGGATGTAGTAAAGGATCACCAAATAATGAAAGTGAAATAACCGCATCGTCAGAAAAATCTGCAATTTTATCAATAAGAATTGCTAATTTTTCAAATGACATTCTATTATTAGGTTCATATTGCATATTTGGAGTATCATAAATTGTAGGATTTTTAACCCCCTTGACTATTTGTACTTCATAATATGCCGGCAAAGTGCGTAATACGGATGCAGTATTTATGGCTTCATCACAAAGAGTGTACATATTAAAATTAGCAGCATCAAAAGTATTTTGCATACTTTGGGTTTCATTTTGAACAAGTTTTTGTACTAATTGTTTACACAACAAAAAATTACGTTTTGTATCACAGGAAAAATCTATTCGAAAAGAACGATAATCTTTTTTTGAAAGTACTGTTTCAATTTCAAAAGAATTTATATCAGTTTGCATTAATTCAAAAATTGAATTTTTTGATATAGGATTTGTACAAAAATCTGCTTTATCTTTTATCAATGTATTCAGAATCTTTACCGTACCAATATTTAAAACTTCAGGAGCAATTCCATAAGGGAATCCATCTGCAAAGGTATATTCAGCAGCATATTTTAGTTGTGTCTGCAACAATTCTTCTGTAATTGTTGTACTATAAAAAGGACATTCAGAATGTGCAAAAATGATTGTATCAGCTTCATATTCAAGAGCATTTTTTAGCATATAATCAAAAACGTCCTTCAAAGTTTGTTTGTTTTCAATTGTTTTGATTGCACATACATTTGAAATTTGTTTTGCCCACTGTAAAGATCGACTTATAGCATTCTGCCCAAGGATATTTTCTTTTGCATACTTTCCGGCTTCTCCGGCATACAATATTATCAAATTTTTCATACAACTATAGTATCGGTTAGTAATAGAGTAAACTGTACTCCCTAATTCTAAATATTGCATAGACAGATACATGAATATTCGTTATTTTATGTTAGAGAGGTTCATTCTAGTGATAGATACAATGCAAGATATTTTAACCACAGAAACACTTTCTGTAACACAATTAACTGATATATTAAAAGAACTTATTGAAGGTGCTTTTCCACTTATTACTGTTGAAGGTGAAATATCAAATTGTAAGCCCTCAAGTACAGGACATCTCTATTTTACCTTAAAAGATAAAAATTCTGCTATTTCTGCAGTAATGTTTAAAGGGCGATATCAACATATTTCATTTTTCCCTAAAGATGGACAAAAAGTAAAAGTAAAGGGATCTCTTTCTGTCTATAAAGCCAGAGGGACATATCAAATTATTATTACTGCAATTGAACCAGCTGGTGCTGGAGATATTCTGGCCATGCTTGAAGAACGAAAAAAACGACTGAATATGGAAGGCCTTTTTGATAGTAAAAATAAAAAAACACTGCCGTTTTTTCCAAAGACAATTGGGCTTATTTCAAGTCCAACAGGAGCTGGGACTCGTGATGTAATACAAATAGTACAAAGACGAAACCCTAAAATTTCTATAATCGTTTTTCCAACTCCGGTTCAAGGGGAAGAAGCTGCTGAAGGAATAATAAAACAAATACACACAGCCAATGACTATGAACTAGCAGATGTACTTATTGTTGGCCGCGGGGGAGGCTCATTAGAAGATTTACTGCCTTTTAGTGATGAAGAAGTTGTTCGTACAATTGCTGCTTCTGAAATTCCTGTAATTTCTGCAGTTGGCCACGAAATTGACTGGGCATTAAGTGATTATGCTGCTGATATGAGAGCCCCTACTCCTTCTGCAGCAGCTGAACTTGCTACACCGTTATATACAGAAATCCTTGAACGAATTGATAACTCTAAACATCTACTCTTACAAGAAATACTACATAAAAATAATAATATGCGACTTTTAATAAAATCTTTTTCTGTAGAACAACTTGAGCTTAGATTTAGAAATATAGAACAGCCTATATTAAAACGTTTTGATGATGCAAAAGAAGACTTATTAAATTCTCTACTAGAAAAAATAAAATTATATAGCCAACGCGTCGAAGTTGCAAAAAACAAACTTGAAGGAGCTAATCCAACAGCTATTTTAGCAAGAGGATATTCAATGGTACGAGATGTCGAAACAGGAACAATTATTCGGAATGTACAAGATACTCAAAATGGTAAACAAATTAAAATAACGGCAGCGACAGCAAATATTATAGCAAAGGTTACCAATATAGAAGGAAGAAAATAATCATGAAAGACTTTGAAAGTAAATTAAATCGTTTAGAAACACTTGGAAATGAAATAAAAAAAGATGATGTAGGGCTTGAAGAGGCATTAAATATGTTTGAAGAAGGGATAACCCTTGCCAGAACGATGGAAACAGAACTAAACAAAATTGAAGGTAAGGTTCAACAATTAATAAACCAACCTCAACCACCAAAAGAAAAACCAGAATTAGATCTATTTTCTGGACTTGATAGCTAAAAAATATGCAGAACAAAGAATTATCACAAGATCAGTTAAAACAAAAAGTTTTTATCGCTCACCGTGGTGAAGGAAATCCCGTACATTCTTTACCTGAAAATGTGGCAAGAAAAATAGCTGCAGGAGAAGTCATAGATAGACCAAACGCTATTTTACGTGAAATGCTCGACAATGCAGTAGATTCTGGAGCAACTCGTATTATTTCAGAAATTAAAAATGGTGGAATAGATTCTATTCGTGTTGTAGATAATGGGTGTGGTATGACAAAAGAAGACTTACAAAACTGTGCATACCCACATGCAACAAGCAAAATTGTTACAGAAAAAGATTTAGATAATTTATCTACCTTGGGGTTTCGAGGTGAAGCACTAGCTTCTATTGCAGCTGTAAGTAGATTAAGCATTCAAACTGCTCGAAAAAACACCGGAAGCTGGAAAGTAGAAGTTACCGTTGGTAAAAAACACGAGATAGTCCCATCATATCTAGACTCTGGAACAATTGTACATTCACAAGGTTTATTTGAAAACTTTCCAGCCCGTCGCCAATTCTTAAAACGTCCTGGTACAGAAAGTAACATGTGTCGTCAAACATTTATCGAAAAAGTCATACCGTATCCAGATATTGCCTTCAGATTAATAATTGATAATAAAATACGTCTTGACCTTCCAAAAGATCAAACCTTAATATCCCGCTTTATTAATGCAATTGATTGTAAATATGATACTAATCTCTTTTCTGAAATTCATGCATTTGACACAGAAAACGAAACCCCTCAATGGAAAATTACCATTGTATTAAGCCCTCCAGAAATTTCACGACCAGATAAAAAACACATGTATATATTTGTTAATGGGCGAAGAATTCAAGAATATTCTATGTTACAAGCTATCGATTATGGAGCTCAAGGATTTTACCCTAACGGAACCCATCCTATTTGCGCTTTATTTATTGAAATGAATCCACACCTAGTAGACTTTAATATACATCCTGCAAAAAAAGAAGTTCGCTTTAAGAACAGTACCCCAATCCACCATGCAGTTAGCACAACTGTAAGGTCATTTTATCATGCACACACCATAAAAAATCTTGCACAAGAAAAAAACCTTCAACGACCTTTAGAATTCCGTAATAAAATTAAATCATCAGATTCAGCTTTAACAAAAAAACACGAAAAAACATCAAATACTTCTTTATATAAGGAAGTATTTGAGAGCCCTACACCCAATAAAACAGAACATAATTTTACAGATACTTACAAAAAATTTGAAAGAAAATTTAGAGAAAATGTTTCAAATCCTGTTACAGTATCAAGTAATACTAGTCCTTTTACAAAACGTGATTGGAATTATGTTGGACAAGCACTGGGAGTATTTCTTATTGTAGAAAAAAATAACGAACTATTACTAGTTGATCAGCATGCAGGACATGAAAGAATCAGATATAACGATTTTATGGAAAATGCTGGAAAAAAACAAAAATTACTTATACCTTTTATACTTGAAACATCTGAACCAGAAGAAGATAACTATTTAAAGAAAATTACAAAATCACTATCAGATGCTGGTTTTGATATAAAAGATTGTGGTGCTGGTCACTGGGAAATAAGTTCTGTTCCAATAAAATGGGAAGGAACAGAGGGCGATTTACAAAAAAGTTTACTCGAAAAACGGTTAGCACCAAATGAAGTAATCCGTGCTATTGCAGCTACAACCGCTTGTCGTGGTGCTATTAAAGATGGAAATATTCTTGATCGTACTACTGCCGAAAAATTATTAGATAAAATTTTTGCACTAGAAGAACCTTTTTGTCCTCACGGTAGACCAATATGGACAACAATTACAAAACAAGAGCTGTTTGACCGGGTACATAGATAACAGAGGAAAACATACAAAATTCCTATGCAATCTATGCCCAACCTTACATTTTTTCTATTCTGTTTCTAAATTAGTTACTAGAAATCTTGCTTAGAAGAGCTTTAACTTGATCTTTTTCATACTCAGGATCTTTTTCTTGTAATGCAATTAAATATTTCTCTGCATTTTCGTTATCTTGTAGAGCTAGAAAAACTTTAGCAAGTTCAAAATATGCTTCACTTTTTGATGGATTACTCTGCAATATTTCTAAGTATAAACTCTTTGCTTTATCATATTCTTTCATTGCAGCATAGACTTTACATAAATTCATTCGTACAGTATTGTCTGTTGATTTTAATTTTAAAGCTTTTAAAAAATAATTTACTGCATCTTCATATTTTTCTTGTTTTTGATATACACTAGCCAGATTGTTAATAGCTTCAAAACTTTCTGGATCAAGAGAAACAGCCTTTTTTAAATATTTAAATGCATTATCATCCATATCATTATCAAGATACAATTTACCAAGATTATTGTTTGCTTTTACATGATTGGGATCTATTCTTAAACATGCAGTGTATGAACTAATCGCAGTTTCCCAATCGCCACTTAAATCTTTCAGTAACCCATAGTTATATAGATAAGTGGCATTATTAGGATTCCCTTCTGCTGCAAATTTAGCATATTTAATGGCTTCATCTATTTTATTATTTCCATACAACGCAGTAGAAAGATTATAATTTGTAACTATATCATCAGGGGCATATGCTAATGCCTTTTTGTAATAAATTTCAGCTTGATCATAATTACCCTGATATGTATAAATTATACCAATATTTTGAAGTGCCGTTAAATCAGTCATGTCAAGTTCTAACTCTGATTTATATGCATTTATTGCTCCTGGGAAATCACCTTTTTTTTGTAATGCCTTACCTAACTCTTTATAAGCTTTAGCATATAAAGAGTTTGCTTGGATTGCTTTTCTAAAAGAAGTAATTGCTCCATCTGTATTTCCTAATTTATTATAAGTAAGTCCCAAATTAAACCAAGCATTTTCGAAAGATGAATCAATTTTTGTAGAAGAAGCAAAAGAGGTTTTTGCAGAACTATATTTTTTTAAGCGATATTGAACCTTCCCTAATTCATAATAGTAAAGATAATTTTGAGAATCATTGCTTACTGCTTCTGTAAATTCATCTACTGCCTTCGAATAATCTTTATCTATGTTTGCTTTTTTTCCAAGAACATAATGAGGGATAGCTTGATTTTCTTTGTAATCAAGCGCTTTTTCTGCATAATATACAGCGGGATTTTCCAGTTTAACTTTAGTTTCAAGATCTTCTTGAGATTCAGAACTTTCAAATAATAAGCCACTAATTTCTGCCAATTTAGAACCAGAAAAATCTTTTTCTTCTTGAGGTAATGCTTTTTCAGCAGATTTAAAATGATCTAATGCACTATCAAACTGTCCTGATAACAACTGTGCTTTACCGGTTGCTATCTCATCCTTTACAAGCTCAATTTGTTTTTTTAACGCTTGACTTTTTTTTGCAAGCTCTTCTTCTCTTGCTTTTTGCTCCGCAGCTGTTTTTTCAGCTAGAGCTTTTCTTCTAGCTTCTTCTGCAGCTTGTTCTGCCTTCTTTTGTTTTTCAGTTGCAGCTTTTTCTTCTTGTAATTTTAACGCCTCAGCTAAGGCTGCTTGTGATTTTGCGTTTTCCTGAGCCATTTTATTTACAGCATTTTCTAATCCATCTGTATCAACAGAAATAGTTCTTGATTCATCATCATTACTTTTTTCTTTTTTTAACTCAAGAACTTTATCACTTAACGCAAGTGCTTCTGTATCATTTGCATTTTCGATTAAAAGTTTATCTAACAAATCCATAGCCCGATCATATTCGCCTTTTTGAATATATCTTTCAATTAATGACAATGTATTAGCTCTTTCTTGATCTGCTACGAGTTCTTGACTTTTAGATGAACTTACAACCCCTTTTACAATTATTGTTCCAATCGTTCCAACTAAGAGAACCGCCGCAACACTAACCGCAATGATTATTATTCTTTTTTTATTAATAGCATTTTGATTCTGCGTATTTTTATCCTGGTGGTTATTATCGTTCATATATTATTGTACTCCTTAGTATCTTTCACTTTTATATTCTAAATACTTATTTCTTATTAATCTAGTTCGGCATCTTCATCATTATATTCAATAATACCTTCTGAACCTGCTGTTAAATTTGTAGATTCAGTTTGTTGTAATTCAGCTGCAACTTCTTCAAGCAATTTTTTTCGTCGAGCCGCTTCTGCTTTAGCTTTTTCTGCTTCAAGTTGTGCAGCTTTTTCTGCCGCAGCGGAAGCTTCTTCTTGAGCTAGTTTTTCTGCCGCAGCTTTTTCTGCTGCAATTTTTTCTTCTTCTTCTTTTATACGAGCAGCTTCCTCAGCAAGGCGTTTTTCTTCATCTGCCTGTGCTACTAATTCTGTATTTAATGCATCAATCATAGCTTGAACATTTTCTTTTTGTTCACTATTACTATCAATCAAAAGATATTTTGTATAATCATCAATACTTTTTTGATAATTACCCATCCTTAAATTGGTATTTGCTCTATTCAAATAGGCTTTTGCATATAAAGAATCTGCTGATATAGCATACCCATAATATTCAACCGCTTTTTCATAATTTTCTTCTAAAAAACAAACATTTCCAGCATTAAAATATAATATTTTTTTTCGGGTCCCCGGCACAGTTAACCCTTTTAAAAAAAATTCTAAAGCCTTTTCATTTTGATTTAGTTGCATATAACAAACACCCAAATAGTTATAAACTAATGGATTTACTTCAGTTTCTAATAAAGCTTTTTGAAAATAAGGTATTGCTTCTGTAGGACGATTACCCGAAAAATAACGCTCTCCATCTTCAAAAGACGTTGCTGAAAGCACATTAGCTATTGATAAGACAAATAAAAGAAACATTATTTTTTTTATTTTTGGCATATCGAAACCTCTCTGTATTTGACATATTTTCATAAAACCTTTACATTTTCTATATATAACATCGGAGGATAAATGACATTAATTCAATTATTTTTTATTCTATTACTCGCAATAGTTGTTATTTTTCTTGTCTATTTTATTATTCATTATTTTGTTGCTCCAGAAAAAACAGATGGTATACAAACATTATTAAAACAAGGTAAAGTCTCTAGCGCAATAAAACTTGCTAAACGATTATTAAACAACAATCCTGATGATTATCATGCCCATTATTATCTTGGAAAAGCATATTTAGCAGATAACAGACCGGAACTAGCTCTTTTAGAATACAAAATAGTCAATAAAAAAGCAATATTCAGCACGGGGTTATCAGAACTAACATTTAGAAAAGAAAGTGCTCAATTATATAAGCAATTTAATCGTGATAAAGAAGCTTTACAAGAATATATACTACTTACAAAACTCGATCCTTCTAATTCTGATTTTTTTTATAATGCCGGTATTTTATTTGAAAAATCTAATAAAACAGAACAAGCACTAATTTATTACGAAAAAGCAATTTTACTAAATAAAAAAAATGGTAAAGCACATTCAGCAAAAGGAAGACTGCTTTATAGGACTAAACAATATTCAGAAGCTAAAAAAGAATTAGATATTGCAGTAACAAATTCTCCTAATATATTTGAAAATTATTATTATCTTGGAAAAATTTTAAAAGAGGCAAAAGATTATCCATCAGCTATAAATTATTTTGAAAAATCACTACGAGATCCTGCTTATAAGGTTCGTTCTTATATTGAAAGAGGATCTTGCTATATGTATGCAAATCGAGAAGATAAAGCGGTTTTAGAATTTGAAAAAGCAATTAATTCTTCAAAAAATGACTCATCGAAAGAAATGCTTTATGCAAAATATTTTCTTGCTGCTACATATGAAAAACAACATAAACTAGAAAAAGCATTAAAACTATGGCAATCAATTTTTTCAGTTGATCATTCATTCAAAGATGTAGCCTCAAAACTTGCCACATACAGCGATTTACAACATAATGATAACATGAAAGAATACTTGACCTCTAACACTGATAATTTTGTTGAAATCTGTAAAAAAACTGCTGAACAAGCAATGCATTTTTCGATTAAGCAAGGCTCATCAACAAGTTTTGGAGCTCGGTTCGTGGTAACAGAAACAAATAAAAATAATTGGATGAACATACGACAACAATTAATACTGCTTTTATTTTACAGAGATCCTGATCTTATAAAAGATACTATACCAAGAAAACTTATAGACGATATGAAAAAAAATAATTGTGTCAAAGGTATAATTTGTACTAGTTCAGATTTTACTAGAAGTGCCAAAACTTTTGCAGAAAGTAGGCCTATAGAATTAATTAATAGAGAAAAATTAGAAAATATTCTATCTAAGATTTCTGTTATATAGGGAAATAAATGAAAATTTTATGCATTTCTGATCAAATAGATCCTCTTATTTACAATAATAGAATAAAAGAAATGTATAAAGACGTAGATATAGTTCTTTCTGCTGGCGATTTACCAATGCAATATTTAGATTTTATAGTCTCATCTCTTAACGTACCTACATATTTTGTTTTTGGAAATCATAATCTAAAAGAATTATCATATTATGAAAAAGGGATGTCTTCTACACATACATATATGTTAGCAACAGAAAAAATGAAACATTTCCACGGAGCAGTTTATTCTGGATTCCAAGTAAAAAAAGCAAAAAATGTTTTGATTGTAGGATGTTCCGGATCTTTGCGTTACAATAATGGTCTTAGCCAATATACAGAACATGAAATGAAATGGAAACTTATTAAAATGTTGCCTCAACTTTTGGTAAATAAAATTTGTTACGGTCGCTATGTAGATATTTTTTTGACTCATGCTGCCCCTTTTAATATTCAAGATAGGAAAGATGCATGTCACAAAGGGTTTAAAAGTTACCGATGGTTTATAAAAAAGTTTAAACCTAAATATATGATTCATGGACATATACATTTGTATGATGTAAATGAACCAAGAATTACTGAATGGGAAGGATGCACTATTATTAATGCATTTAGCCATTATATTTTAAATTATGAGGAATAATACATGGATATTGCAAAAAGTCAATCTCGAGATGATTTTATAAAAGCACATAATAAAGCTATGTATAATGGAATACAACATTTTCTAAATCCAGATGAAACAGAATTGTTATCTTTTAGCGACATAAAAAAATGGCTAAAACCAAAAGATGAAATATATACAGGAATGCAATGCGTTCCTATTTCATTAATTGTTGGAAGCGAAGGTCGTTATAAGGATTTTGATAATCATTTTTTCCCTAAAAATACCCATCTCCAAAAAAGATGGGAACGGATAGATCAAGCGCATCTCACCGATATAATTCTTCCACCTATAAAACTCTATGAGTTAGGGGGCCTATATTTTGTCCGTGATGGAAATCACAGAGTTTCAGTAGCAAAATCACAAGGTGTAATAGACATAGATGCAGAAGTGGTAAGTTTACAAAGTGAAATAAATTTAATTCCTGGAATGTCTAAACGTCAGATTTTACATCGTGTTATTGATTATGAAAAAAAAATATTCTATCAAGAGACAGGATTTGGCGACATTACTGACGACTGGGAATTAAATCTTTCTTCACCAGGTCAATATGATGTTATATTAAACCATATTCTTATTCATAAATATTATATAAATCAGAATATGACAAAAGAAATTGAAATGCATGATGCGATTCTTTCTTGGTATAATAATGTATATATTCCTGTAATTAGGGTCATAAAAAAACAAAAAATAATGAAACGATTTCATAAAAGAACAGAATCTGATATGTATGTTTGGTTAATTCGCTATTGGGATGAGTTAAAACAACAACTTGGTAATGATTATTCTCTAGATACAGCTGCTTCTCAATTTAAAGATGCATATGGTCTTAATTTTATTCAAAGGATTTTATTAAATATAAAAAAAAATAAATTTGATTCTTGACTGTTGAAAAATTCAATGGTAAGATATATTATTATAAAATATTATAAAATATATATAATAAAAGGGGAGAAGAATTGTCCTTTTTAAATGATAATTTTGCTTACATACCATTGTTTTTAAGCACTGTAATAATTTTGGTAGTATTTTTGCTTTCAATTGTGGCAAAGAAAAATAATACTAAAATTGTTAATATAAGTTTTGTTCTAGCCTTATTAATTGCATTAATAGGAACTGTTTATACCCTGTTAAATCCGAGCATTTCGATAATTGCTTTTACATTATTGTGTGAAAATATTCTATTTATTCCAGTTTTAATAACTTTAATAAAAAACGCTCAAAACGATGAGATTATTGAACCTTTAGTTGAAGAAAACAACGAAAACGAAGAAAGAATAATTGCAAACGAAATTGAAGAAAAAATAAAGAAAAAAGACACCTTTTATGAAAAATGTTTTTCTTTTATAAATAAAGCAACTTCAGATTATTCAGAAGAAAATGGGTTTGAAAAACTCCTTGATCGTGTTAATGAATCACTCAGAACAGAAACAAATGCTGATGGATGTGCTATTTTAGCGCTTGATGATTTTGAAGATTTACTCCATGTAAAATCATTTGTTGGAGATTTTCCTCCTCCATATAAAATACCTGACAATATTCCACATAAAAAAAATAGAGTTGAAATGAATTTTAAATATGCGGAATTCCCTATAAAAGATAATATTTTTGCAGATATTATTACAAAAGGAGAGCCAGAACTAATTGTTGATTCTGCAAATGATAATAGAATATATAAAAATGAACCAGAAGAGTTTTTAAAAACAGGCAGTTATTTATTTATCCCAATGAAATCATCTGATACAGTTATTGGAATTGTTTGTTTAGCTCGAAAGTTTGATACAGAAGCCTTTACGCAAGAAGATTTAGATAAGGCTATCATTTTAACTAACTTTGCAAGTATTTCAGTAAAAACATATTATGTTTTCAGTGAATATATAGAACATAGAGAATTAACTAAAGAAACAGAAATTGCTTATAAATTGCAAAAAAGTTTAGCCCCTAAAAAACTGCCTGTACTCCCTAGTCTATCTTTAGGAACATTTTTTAAAGCTGTCGACGGAGTTTGTGGTGATTATTATGATGTAATTCCTTCTAGAAAGACTCGTATTTCCTTCATTTTAACAGATGTAGCTGGAAAAGGAATGAACTCACTAATAATTATGGTCATGCTCCGAGCCATTTTAAGATTAATTGTTAATACTCAAGAAAGTGCTGGAACTATATTATCTTGGGCTAATCATGGAATTGTTGGTGAAAAAGATATCGATCACTTTGCAAGTTTAGCACTTATAAATTATAACAGTATTACAAAAGAAGCGGAATTTGCTACAGCAGGATCAACCCCAATTATTCATTATGCTGCTGATGATAAAATATGTAGAAATATTTCGACAACTTCAGAGCCTTTAGGGGTTGCCAAAAGCACTGTATACAAAGATTCAAAACTACAATTATACAAAGATGATATACTTGTAATGTTTACAGATGGGATTACAGAAGCTATAGATAAGGAAGGTAATCAGTATTCAAATGAGCGCTTATGTGATATAATAACAAAGTCTGCTAGTTTATCAGGCAAGAAAATTTCTGCTGCTATAAAATCAGATTTAGATAAGTTTTGTGGTAATACACATCAACATGATGACCAAACAGTTTTAGTAATAAAAATACAATAATACATAGGGGTATTAGTATGGAGTTAAAGATCCGAAAAAATGGCGAAACATACATTATAGATGTTAACGGCGAAATGGACTTATACAATTCGTATAAGTTAAAAGAGTTAATTATGAAAATGCTTGAAAAAAATGTTTCTAAATTTGTTATTAATCTTGAACAAGTAGATTATATTGACTCATCAGGAATTGGAGCATTAATTTATATTTGTTCAACAATTAAAAAAATGAGTTTAAAACTTTCAATTGCAAACATACATGGTTCTGTAAAGAAAGTTATTGAGTTAACAAAATTAATGGGATATTTCCCTATTTCAAATAGTGTTGAAGAAGCACTCTTAATGATTAACGAATAAAAGGATAAGATTTATTATGTCAATTGTGAAAGAATTACACTCAGATGAAAATGACCCTTTATTTGATAAAACTAATATGCTATATAAAGAATTCCCATCTGATTTCAGACAAATACGATATTTCACTTTATTAATTGTTCAGTCAGCTCCTCTAGAAATTAAAGAAATTAATTTGCTGGAACAACAAATTAGTGAAGTAATTAAGAATGCAGTTAAACATGGAAATAACTGTGATATAAATAAGAAAGTCCGTGTATGGTATTCCTTTTCTCCAAAACATGCTCATTTAATTGTTGAAGATGAAGGTGAAGGTTTTAAGGAATTAGATAAATGGAATGAATTTAATAGAAAACGATTAGAATGTCTTCATCAACAAAATTTTGAGCAACTAGCTAATTATGTTTCTTTTAGGACTAAACTTAGTGATGATCAGGATGGAGGTAATGCTCTGTTTGCTGCACTAGAATATTGGGGCGGTGGATTCGTTTATAATGGAAAGAAAAATGGCGTTGCAATGTTAAAAAAATTCCAGCAAAAACGCTCTGTTAGTCATGATGGAGAATAATTAATTTGTAATCATTCAAAACTGTTGAAACTTTCGTTTCAACAGTTTTTTTTTACCACATCCTTTAATGAATATTGTAATAATATCTATTTATATACTTAATACGATTGTCAGCTTGTTTCCATAATTTACTATCTGGATAAGACTCTACTAACGTTTTATAAGATTCTAACGCTTTCTTTATATCTTTTATCTCAGATTTTTTTTCATAAGTTTGTCCAAGCAAAAACCATCCTTTATCAATATCAGATACAGCATTAATGAAAAACTGATCTAAATAAGCAATGCAATTTTGATAATTACCATTGTCATAAGAATCTTTTGCTGCGTCGTATAATTCATCTGCAGTCTTTAGATTAGTTTCAATATCCAATGTATTTTCCCCTTCATTAGCATCTAAAAGATCTACTTCATTAGTAAGAATTGGTTCTTCACCAACAAGATTTGTATTAGTCACATTGGGATTAAGAGTAATTGCATTGGAAATAGTAACCTGCACATATTCTCCTATATTTTCATTATCAATTAAATCTTGTTTATAAAAATGTAAAATAACAGTTCCAGTATTTATGGCTTTAAATTTAAAAAGAGTATTTTCGTTATCATATAGGCGTTTATTATATTTTGTAAAAGATTCTTTTGTATCTGTCTCACCTAAATAAATCCATTTTTTCCCCTTCATTACAACATCAAAAGATTCATCCTTTATCGCTTCAATGTATTTAGAAATAGGAACAGCTTTATTTGTTACTGTATTTACATCATTATCCTCAATTTCATTTTCACTATTCTCTATATCTAAATCGTTATCACTTTCTGTAAATTGAACAGAACTATCTGGTATTTTAGTTATTTCTTGAGTAGGCTCCTCATTAAGAACTATTAATTTATTTGATTCATTAGATACTTCCTCATTTTGATCTAAAGGAACAATAAAAACTGTATCATCTTCAAGTTTAGGTTCTTCTACAATAACGTTTGAATCATCTTCGTCTGCAATTATATCACTTTTAAAAGGTTCATCAGATTTAATAACAGAGGGACTATAGTCATTTGAAAGTATTGTATCATCCGTATTAATTATTACCGGTTCACTTGTTTTTTTTACAACCGCTGTATTAGACTGAGAATCTTCATCCTCTTCTTCGTTTACAATTGAAACCATAACTTCTTCATTAACATCTTCTCTATCATTTACATTTTTTGTATTATCAATTGTTTCATTTTCAATTGTTGTATCTACAGAATCTGGGAGCATTGTCTTAGACTGACTTTCCAATTTTGTAGTTTCACATGAACTCAAACTTAATAGAATCAGAAAAACAGTAAAATAAATAAGTCTTTTTTTCATGGCGCGTTCCTTAAAATATTTTTTATCATTTTATCATTTGAAAATTGTATTTGTTGTAGCAAATCATCTTCTGGAGAAGAAAACAAATCCTCACACTCTTGTTTTGACCATTTTTTAGGTATCGTTCTATTAAGCATATATGAACTAACTGATTGAGGTTCTAAAGGTGGAATTAAATCATCTTCTAAAACAAAAGTATTAGGTATTGATACCGTAGTTGTTTTTGCATTAGTAAAATTTACTATTATCAAAACAAAAACTATTACGAGAAATGAAACTATTATAAAAAAGAATTTATTTTTTATAATAGAATTTATTTGAATACGAATTTTTTTTTGTATATTTTGAAAATAATTCTTACGTTTCAGGCTGCTCATTAATACCCTCTTCACTTAAATCGATAGAATTAACATTCCCTTCCGAAGATTCCAATAATTTTTTTGCCTCTTTTTCTAAAATTTCACGCTCTTTTTCTTGCTTCTTTTTTTCTATTTCTCTCTTCTTTAATTCTTCTTTAAAAGGATCTGTGATCGTTCCATCAGGGTTGTGTATTCGTTTTGGTGGATGAGGAGGAACAACTACCCCCTCTTCTGAGTCGACTTCTTCCTCTTCAAATTCTTCAGGCTCAGGAATAAAAACCTTTGAACCTTCTTCTAGTTTTATGGTGATTACTTTACTAATTCCTGATTCTTCCATTGTAACTCCAAGCATTGTACTTGCAGCAGCAACTGTTTTTTTATTATGCGTAATAACAATATATTGACTCATATTACCAAATTCACGCAACATTTGCACAAATCGCAATACATTTTGTTCATCTAAAGCAGCGTCAATCTCATCTAGTAGACAAAATGGAGATGGACGTACCATATACGTTGCAAAAAGCAATCCTACCGCTGTCATTGTTTTTTCACCACCAGAAAGCAATGCAATATTTTCCAACTTTTTACCAGGTGGTTGTGCAAAGATATCAATCCCTGATTCAAGAACATTTGTGGGATCTACTAAACGTAATTCAGCGCGGCCTCCTCCAAAAAGCCTACGAAACATATTATGAAAGTTCTTTTTTATCTTATTGTATGTTTCTAAAAACAATTCGGTCGATTCTGCTTTTATTTCTTCGGTAATACGTTGTAAATCCTCACAAGCCTTTTCTAAATCATCACATTGTTTAGAAAGAAATTCATATCTTTCTTTTGTTTCACCAAATTCTTCTGGAGCCATTAAATTTACTTGTCCAAGGCTGTTAAACCGCCGGCGCAAAGCAACTAATTTTTCTTTGAGTTCAACAGGTTTTTCTGTAATTTGATCAATACGATCTTCAAATTCAGAAATTTCTCGAGAATTTGTTTCTCTAAAATGATCTTGAACATTTCTTATTTCTGTTTGAGCTGTGTTAAGCTGTAAATGATAATCTTCTATCTTTTTTTGATAATTTCCAAGTGTTGCTGTTAAATTAGCAAGATTTCCACGAGCTCCATCTACATCTGAATTTCTAGATTGAATACTTTTTTCTAGTTTTTCTAGCTTTTCTGTTAATTTTAGTCCTTCACGTTGGATTGAAGATATCTCACCTTCTAGTTCTAGCAATTTATCTTCTATTTCGTCGAAACGTTTTTGTTCTGTAAATAATTCATTTTCAAGTTCTCGTAATGCTGACTCTTGTAAATTTAATTCTCGTCGAAGCATCTTAAGTTGATTTTCAGCCCCTTCAACACGAGTCTTCATTTTTGCTTGATTTATTCGTAAATCTTCTAATGTAATTTTATATTCATCTATTTTAGCAACTAAACCACTGTTAGTAGTTTTTAAATTACTTATTTGTTCTCGTTTTTTTGCTTCTTCTTCAATACTTGTTTGAATCTTTTTATCAATAGAACGTTTTTTAGTTATAATTCCTTCAGGGGACAAAAACTCATCAATAAAAGTTGGAGAATTTTTAGAAAAAACCGTAACCGCTGTTTCAAGTTGAGCCAATGCTCCTTCAATATCATCAAATACTTTTACGGTATTTTCAGCAACTTTTTTTATATCCCGATCAGATACATTCTGCAGATTTACAAAATCACTGAAAATCTTTTTTCTTCCAGAAGCAAGAACTTTTAAATATTCAAGTTTTTCATATATTTGATCTTTAGCCTTTGTTGCATCCGTTGTTGAATATCCAGCTTCTTTTAGTTTTGAATCAAGTTCTGTAACTATGTTTTCAGTAATAGATTCAAGATCTTTTTGATATTCTGCACGTTCACTCAATAAAGAGTTTATGTTTTGAGTTAGAATTTCCTCTTGGCGATCGTTTTCGTTGATTTGATTTGAAGCCAATTCAATGTTTTTCTCAAAAGAAATAATATTTTTGGCAATCTCTTCAAGACGATGTTTTACTTCTCTCACAACACTTTCTTGTTCATCATTTTCTTCTTGTAATGATTCAATGCGCTCTTCTATTCCTGCTTTTTTTCCTTCAAGTTGATGAACTTTTTCTCGAGCTGTGTTTCTACTTTCTTCGTATAATTTTTGTTGTTCAGACTTTCCTTTTTCTTCTACTGCCAATTGAATTGTTTTTTTCTGAATATTGTTTAATTCAGTTTCCATTTCATTGACTTCGTCCATGTTTGATGAAAGTTTTTTATTAATAGTATTTATTTTTTCTTGAATTTCGGAACGTTCAATTTCTAGTTTTTTAACATCCGATTCACGGTTTTTTAAAGTTTCTCTAAAACCTTGTAATTTTAAAAGCTGAATATCTGTGTCAGTATTAAAAATACTCTCTCGTAACTTTCTGTATTCTATAGTTTTATCTGATTGTACTTTTAAAGTATCATAACTACGTTTAACCTCTACAAGAACAGCTTCAACTTTTTTCATATTTTCACGCGTACGCCCAAGTTTTCTGTTCGCTTCTGCTCTTTTTGCTTTAAATCGAGTAATACCAGCAGCTTCTTCAAATAGATAGCGACGATCTTCTGGACGGCTAGAAAGAATTTGATCAATTTTTCCTTGCTCCATTACAGAATATGCAGCTTTACCAACCCCTGTATCCCAAAAAAGTTCTCGTACATTTTTTAGTCTAACCTGTTCATTATTTATCCAATATTCGCCTTCTCCAGATCTATATAAGCGCCTTTTTATCGTAACTTCACTATTATTAAGAGGAAGTAATCCCTCATTGTTATAAATAGTAAGAGCAACTTCTGCTACATTTACCGCTTTACGATTTTCAGTTCCGTTAAAAATAACATCTTCCATTTTATCTGCGCGTAAAGATTTTGATCCTTGTTCTCCAAGAACCCACTTTACAGCATCAACAACATTGCTTTTACCACAACCATTAGGACCTAAAAGAGCCGTAATACCATCTGCAAATTCAATATGTGTCCTATCTGCAAACGATTTAAAACCAAATATATCTAAACTTTTTAAAAACAAATTTTACCTCATTTGATTGAACAAGAAAAAAAATAGCTTATAGCCGATAATTCAACCATTTTACATTGAGCTATATTTTATACGAGAAAAGAGTGTCTTGCAAGTATAGTTTTTTTTTCATACAATTAAAAGACAATGACATTAACGCAATTAAAACAAGAATTAAATTCAGAACAATATAAAGCTGTTACAACTACTAAAGGAGCTCTACTTATTATTGCCGGAGCAGGATCAGGAAAAACTCGCGTTATTACTTATAGAATCGCATACATGCTTAGTAGTGGAATCCCACAAAGTCAGATTTTAGCACTGACATTCACAAACAAAGCAGCTCGAGAAATGGAAGAACGCATAAAAGAAAAAACACAAAAAAAATTACAAAATTTAACTGTTTCAACTTTTCATGCTTTTGGAGTAAAAATTCTTCGTGCAGATATAGATAAACTTGGATGGAGAACTAATTTTTCTATCTACGATGAAGTTGATCGGAATCAACTTATAAAAGACACAGGACGTGAACTCGGGTTTACCTCTGATGCTCTTGATGTTTATAAAATTGGCAACCTATTTTCAAACATAAAATGTGGTCGTTGGAATTGGGAAAGTCAAAATGACATGTATCGAGAATTATATAATGGATATCAAGAAGGCTTGCAATTATACAATGCAGTAGATTTTGATGATTTAATTGCTCTTCCTATAAAACTTTTTAAAGAACACCCAGAGGTATTACAAAAATATCGGGATAGATATAAATATATTATGGTAGATGAATTCCAAGATACATCGCTCCAACAATATGAAATCATGCATCTTCTTGCAGATGAAAATATAGCTGTTGTTGGTGATGACGATCAAAGTATTTATAGTTGGCGAGGGGCAAATTATGAAAACATTTTGACCTTTGAAAAAGACTTTAAAAATGTAACTGAAATTAGGTTGGAACAAAATTATCGATCCACAGAAACAATTCTAGCTGCCGCTAATGGAGTGATTTCACATAATACAAATCGAAAAGATAAAGCCTTATGGAGTGGAAATGGTAACGGGAAACCTATTGAAATTTACATGCCCGAAAACGAAACTGCAGAAGCTGACTTTATAGCAGAATGTATACAAGGTATGTGTATGAGCGAAAAACGCAATTATGATGACTTTGGTGTACTAATACGAGCAAATACTCTTTCTAGACATATAGAAGAAGCGTTTTTAGAATGTGATATTCCTTATACAATGAGTGGAGGAACTAGCTTTTTTCAACGCAAAGAAATTAAAGATGTAATTTCTTATATGAGAGTATGTGCTAACCATGACGATGATATTAATTTATTACGCATTATTAATACACCTCGTAGAGGTATAGGTCGTAAAGTTATTGAAACACTTAATACAATTGCTAATACGAAACAATGCTCGTTATGGGGCGCTATAGAAACAGTATTAAAAGAAAGAAAAGGTGACTATAGTACAATAGATTTACCTACCAGTTCTCTTAATCCAAATACAAAAAACAAGGAAACAGATTCCTCCCTACAAAATGAAACAACTTCACAATCCTTTGATTTGTTTGGACATGCAGAGGCTTCTTTTACACAGAAATTAACTTCTAAAGCTCTCGACTCTCTCGATGAATTTTATACACTTATTACATCACAACGAGAAGCGTTACTAAAAGCTGGCAAGCATCTATCAAAATGTGTCCGAGAAATGGTCGATAAAATTAATTATTGGGATTATTTAGTTGGTGAGTACAAAAAAAGTGAGAAAGCAGCTCGTTATAAGTGGATGAATATTGAATATTTATGCAAATCTATAGAAGTATGGGAAAAAAATCCTGATAATCTAGAGACAGGTTTATATACCTATCTAAACCGAATAACCATAATATCACAAGATAATAATGATGATGATTCTCTAAAAGGAAAAGTAAATTTAATGACAATTCATGCTTCGAAAGGCCTTGAATTTCCTGTCGTATTCATTGCAGGTTGTGAAGAAGGTATTATTCCTCATGCCCGTAGTATTGAAGATCAGGGAGAAGAAGGAGTTGAAGAAGAACGAAGATTATTTTATGTTGCTATTACCAGAGCGCGTGACAAACTTTTTATTTCGGCATGTCAAAAACGCCGTAAAATGCAAAACACAGTTGATTGTGTTCCGTCCCCTTTTTTGGATGAAATTCCAGAACAGCTTGTAATGTACCATGAACCTGCAAAAGAAGTTGATAAAGCTACAGCACAAAATATATTTGCATCTATGAAAAAGAAATTCGCTTTACCAGAGGATATGAAACCTAATTAATTTTCTACATCACTATCTTCTAAAGTTTCAAAACCCGATTTAAAATAGCTTCCACCATTTAAAGGAAGTTCATTGTTTTCTATTTTTTTATAAACCGAAGGTTCTTCAAATTTCGCCTCCCCAGAATGAGGAGGATAAATAATCGAATTATGTTTAGTAATTTCTGCTTGAATATCATTAATCTTTGATAAAACTAAATACGGACTGTTTAGTACCATAATTGTATTATCTTGAGAGTACAAAGGGGTACCTGGAAATTTTGATAAAAGCTTAACATTTCTAATAACAGATCTTCTCCCGGTAGCACAGGTATAAACAGTTCCATTTATATTTAAGTATTTGTCAACCAATAATGTTATTTCTTCTGGTTTTTCTATATTATTTGTAGTAAAGCTCGCCTGATCATTAGAGTAATCAACAGATGAAATCCAGTATCTAATTGCATAAATTGATGCATTATCTTCGGTATTTAATACATAATAACCAGTTAATTCTTGTTGAATTTTTGGTTTATCAAGTGATATTTCTTTTAAATTACCACAGGGTCTCCAATAGAAACCTTCTGTATTTTTTGATTCATTATCTTCATTTGCACTTCCCTTTTCCCAGTATTCAAGATATAACCCGTTATCTATTCTTACAATACTATTTTGATCAGGAATATATTTTGTAAAATAAATACCATCATACCAATATTGATAAAAAGGCTTAAAAGTCAAACTTATATTTATATCAGCTTCATTACTATTTACAATCTCTATAAACACACTTTTGTTTTCCCAAATACCGTCAATATTAAAAGATTGAGTAGTAGTAGGTACATCTTGAGAAGAAAGCGACATAAGTACATAATTTAATACATAAAAAAATACAAATACTTTTTTTATACTATAATTTGTTATTAATTTTATCTTCAAAAGCCAATCCATCATATCTGTATTTTCGGCATGTTTATCCTTTAATCAAGCTTGTTTTTTTTATTCCCATGAATTATTATTAAAACAATGAAAATTGACGAAAAAAAAATTTTATATAATCTATTAGAAACATCAAATGCGTATATAAATAAAACTGCAAAATCATCACCCCCGCATTTTACTGATGATTTTGTAGAACAATCAAAGGTTTTACCATCAAATCCAGTAAAACCTACAGAGAACAAAACAACTTTAGAATACATTGCACAGCAAATTGCTACATGCCAACGATGTCAGCTTTCGAAAACTCGCCACTATACTGTTCCAGGGAATGGAGTAGAACATCCTCTAGTTTTAATTATTGGTGAAGGACCTGGTGAAGACGAAGATTTATCGAGTCAACCTTTTGTAGGAAGAGCAGGCCAACTCCTAGACAAAATGATGGCTGCAATTCAACTATCTAAGACAACAAATGTTTTCATTAGCAATATAGTGAAATGTCGTCCTCCCCATAATAGAAACCCTGAACCTCAAGAAAGTGAAGCGTGTCGCTCTTGGCTTGATTCTCAAATTATTTTATTACAACCAAAAGCAATATTAGCTCTTGGAAAAGTAGCCTCCCATAATTTGCTTGGTATATCAGACACTATGAGTAAAATGCATGGACAATTTTACAATTATCGTGGAATTCCTGTCATGCCAACCTATCATCCAAGCGCATTACTGCGAAATGAAAGCATGAAACGCCCTGCATGGGAAGATCTTAAAAAATTAAGGGCAGAACTATTAAAAATGGCACCTGGTTATACAGATGCTTCTTATTATACTCTTGCAGAACATAAGCCTAAAATGGCATACCCACAAAGCAGTGTTTTTAATAATTTAATGAAACAGATTCCTCGTTATAACAACTAGCAAAGGTGGTTAAGAATGCCAAAATGGGTTGAAGTTTTTATAAATGTACCATTGATTTCGAGTTTTACTTATGCAGTACCATCAGAAATAAAAGGATACCCTTTGGTTTCAAGTTCAAAAAAAGATATATCTCTTGTTGGATTGCGTGCTGAGGTCTTATTTGCAAATAGAAAAAAAACTGCCTTTATTACAAAAGAATTTGATACCTTACCCAAAGATTTGGGATTCGAAGCAAGTAAAATAAAACCTTTAAATAGAATTATAGACAAAGAAAAAGTTTTTACATTAGAACAAGTAAAAATGGCTCTTTGGATGGAACATTACTATTTATGCTCGCGTGGTGAAGCTCTTTCGGCTATGATTCCATCAGGCCGTCGAGAAACAGCTTGTGGAAGTTCTTCTTTTACCGACACAACTATTTTCAATAAATCACAACAACTATCTGAAGAGCAAAAAATAGCTGTTGAGGGAATTCTTAATAGTTCAAAATTAATAAATTATTTATATGGTTCCACAGGAACTGGAAAGACAGAAGTTTTTTTACAAGCTGCCGAGCATATTCTAAAAAATGGGAAGGGTGTAATTTATCTTGTACCTGAAATAGGTCTTACACATCAAGTAATAGAATCTGTTGTAAAAAGATTTGGAGATACTGCTGCAGTATTACATTCAGGGCTCACTGGAAGTCAAAAATTAACTGAATGGCGACGAATTATGCATAAAGAAGCTCGTGTTATAATTGGAGCTAGGAGTGCTGTATTTGCTCCTGTACCAGATTTGGGTATGATTATAATCGATGAAGAACACGATTCAAGCTATAAATCTGGTCAAAGTCCTCGCTATTCGGCACGACAAGTTGCAATGTGGCGATGTTCACAATTAAAAATTCCTCTTCTAATGGGAAGTGCCACACCCTCTATTGAAAGTTGGAAATCCATAAAAGATGGTACCATACAAAAATTTACACTGACTAAACGTCTTTCTGGAGGAAAACCACCAGAAATTGAAGTTGTAAACCTTTCTGATGGAAGTAAAGCTTCAAAAACAGAAGGTTGTATTTCGGTAAAACTCGAAAATGAAATGCGCCAAACACTAGAAAGAGGTCGCCAATGTATTCTTTTTCTAAACAGAAGAGGATTCTCTCATTTCTATAAATGTAACACATGTGGATTTGAGCTTAAATGTAAAAACTGTTCTGTTGCTCTCACCTACCATCGTGAAGAGAACAGATTAAAATGTCATTATTGCGGTTGGAGCATAGAACCACCAAAAGAGTGCCCTGAGTGTGGATCGCTTGATACCGGTTATGCAGGGTTTGGTACAGAATTTATCGAAAATGAAGTACGTGCAAAATTCCCCAATGCTCAAATCCAACGAGTTGATACTGACTTACTAACTAAAAAAGGAGAATTAGAAAAATACATCAAAAAATTTAGAGATGGGAAGATCGACATTATGCTTGGGACTCAAATGGTAGCAAAAGGTCTTAATTTTCCTAATTTACAGCTTGTAGGAGTTATTTTAGCTGATACAGGCCTTCATATGCCAGATTTTAGAGCTGCAGAACGCACTTTTTCGTTAATAACGCAAGTTGCAGGCCGTGCTGGGCGTTTTTTCCCTGATGGTAAAGTCATAGTACAATCATATAATCCCAAAAGACCGGCAATTGCCCTTGCTTGTAATAATCAACTAGAAAAATTCTACGAAGATGAACTAGAACAGAGAAAAATGCTTTTTTTTCCTCCTTATTCACGATTACTAAGACTTGTTTTTAGATCTGCAAGCCAAAAGGTAGCAGAGCAATCAGCAAACGGGGCAGAAGAAATACTTCTATCATATATTAACAAGAACAAACTTGATAAATCTGTCTTTATTCTTGGACCAAGCGAATGCGGATTAGCCAAAATCGCTGCAAATTATCGTTTTCAAATTCTTTTACAAGGAGAAAAAATATCAGAATTGCAACAATGTGCTGCAAATTTATTATATAATTACCATCCTCCTCGCGCGGTCTATATAGAAGTTGACATAGACCCTGTTAGTCTACTATAATATATAACATGACACAAAGTTTAGAAGATTACTTAGAAGTAATAGGCAATCTAAAGAATACAAACAATAATCCCAGAGTAAAAGACATAGCAGCTATATTAAAAGTTTCAAAGCCTTCTGTTCATACTGCTTTACACCAGCTCGAGAATAAAGGAATGATTACTCATGAGCATTATGGAGCCATTACTATAACGAAAGAGGGATTTAAACGATATTCTGATATAAAACACCGACATGACACTTTAAAACAATACTTACTACAAGTACTAAGTGTTTCTGCAGAAAATGCAGAAAAAGATGCTTGTGAAATGGAACATAAAATGTCAGATGAAACTTTTTCTAAATTTGAAGCAAAACTTGCTGAACATATATCCTCAATATAATTTTAAGGATGTATTCTTTCTCCTGTATAATCTATATTCCACAAAAATAATCCTGTACTAGGAGCCGTTGGGCCAGCATTTAATCTATTTTGACTTTTTAAAATATGCTCAAAATAAGCTGCATCATATCCTTTTTGTTCAAAATATATTAAACTTCCTGTAATGGATCGTACCATTTTCCATAAAAAGGCATTGGCTTTTATTTCAAAAACAAGTTTTTCACCTTCCATATAAAACTTAGCATTATACAAATAACGATGTTTTGAAAGACTTTGATCTCGGACAGAAGCAAAAGTTGTACAATCGATTTCACCTCTTAAACAACTCGCCATTTGGTTTAAAACCTCTACATTAGGGTAATGATGTATCGGCCACACATATCGCATATCTGTAGCCAAAGGATTCCCACAATGCATAAAATATTTATAAGTACGAGACACAGCACTAAAACGGGCATTAAAATCTTGATTTTTTTCTTCTACATCCATAACACGAATATCTTTTGGCAACAAACTATTTAAAGCTGAAATGTAATTTTTAATTGATATTGTATCGATTGGTGAAAAAAAATTTGCAGCCTGGGCTTTTGCATGGACCCCACTATCTGTTCTCCCAGAACCTTGTATCTCTATTGGTTGCTTATGAATTTTAGTTAACACTTTTTCTATTTCTTCTTGAACAGTTCGAACTGTAGAAACAACAACCCCATTTTTATGTTTCAATTGTTTTTGCCAACCACAAAAATCAGTTCCATCATAAGATATATAAAGTAGTATATTC
>JTFN01000547.1_pt1 | contig 65950 bp, 61 predicted proteins | sample 235401 | NCBI WGS metagenome assembly JTFN01 (sample SAMN03067589, study PRJNA260952) | activated sludge metagenome | biome: Sludge; feature: Wastewater; isolation source: CETP activated sludge from augmented bioreactor treating industrial... | place: India:Gujarat | collected 2013-04 | reverse complement strand
ATTTTAAACTCTTGTAAAAAGTACTTCGCGGAAGTTTTATAACCTTGCACATGATTTTTACCGGATAAGTTTCCTTGTATTTTATTACAAATGCAACTTTTTCTTTTACTTTGTTTTGGCGAATATGGCTGTAGCTTTTTTTAAGATTTCGTTCTCCATTTCAAGTTCTGCAATACGTTTCTGCATTGCACGGATATCTTGCTGTGTTACAGTTTCTCCTTTCTCATTTTTACCAACCGGTTCATACCGATGAATCCATTTATACACTGTTTGTTCTACTAAGCCATATTCACCTGAGAGGTCTCTTACAGACTTTCCGTTTCGGTACAGTTCAACTATTTGCTGTTTGAACTCTTCTGTATACCTTTTCTTTTTTCTTTCCATGCTACACATCCTTCTTCTAAGATAGTATGTAGCGTTTTTTGTGTCCACTATGTTATACTAACACCAATCGAAGTTAATACAAAAAAAGAGACTATGTTACTTTCAGCTCCCAAAATAACAATTGCAACAGGATCTTCTTCTCTAATAATCCCGTTTGAAGGACTTGATACAGTAGACTACATAACTAACAGAGATGTTTTTAACCTAAAAAAAATTCCTAAAAAACTATTAATAATAGGAGCAGGACCCATAGGAATTGAGTTAGGACAAGCTTTAAATAATCTTGGTAGCGAGATCACCATACTTACAAAAACAAATCAGATTCTTTCTATTGAAGATAGTGATATGGCAAAATTTGTTCAGACTGCACTTGAAGAAAATAATATTAAGATTTATCTGAATGTCACCGTTAAAAAGATTTTAAAAGAAGCAAACCTAAAAAAAGTAGAATATACAATTGATGGCAAATCACTTTCTTGGAGCGGTGATACAATCATGATTGCAACAGGCAGAAAAGGTAGTATTGAAGGACTTAATTTAGAAAAGGCAGGAGTTCAGTTAAACGGTCGATTTATAAAAGTAAATAAGGCATTGCAGACAACACAAAAACATATTTTAGCTATTGGAGACGTTAACGGGAAATACCTTTTTACCCATGTTGCAGGAAGCGAAGGAAGCCTCGCTGTTAGACGCCAAGTTCTAGGATTAGGGGTAGCATGAGCTATAAAAATGTTCCGTGGGTAACCTATACTTCACCAGAACTTGCTTCGATTGGATATAATGAGAAACGAGCAAAAGCTGCAAAAATTAAATACAAAGTTGTAGAAGCAAGTTTTGATGATAATGACAGAGCTTGCACCGAAGGTCGTACAAAAGGTAAAATAAAAATCCTTTTTGATAAAAAGGAAAGAGTTATTGGGACTCAGATAGTCGGTCCAGATGCAGGAACTCTCATTACTCCAGCTATTTATGCAGTAAACAATAACTGGAAGCTTTCAAACTTGTATAACCCCATGTTGCCCTATCCTACACTCAGTGAACTTTACAAGAAAGCAATTGGGGGATATATGGGTAAAAAGCTTTTTAATAACAAGATCAGAAAAACATTACGGTTTTTAAAAGAATATCGGTTTTTAAAAGGATATCGAGGTAAAGGACCACACCCTAACATTTAATTATTTTAGTTTCTTTTTGAACAAATTGGCCAAAGGAACATTGAGATCTTCAGGCAATTTTTCAGCACCTGTTCTATAGAGACCAAAGCTTTTGTACTCATGATAAGTATGATAGTTAAAATTTATACCATTTTTTTTGCAAATATCAATCACATCTCCAACCCATATCAGCCCACCACGATTATTGGTAAAGCCATCAGCAATTACTCCAAATTCACCTAAATAGAGGGGGACATTATTCTCTTTACCCCAATCAATAAACTTCTTCATTCGTAGTTCCAAATATGATTTATCTAGAGGACCTATTGTTCCGTTTAAGGAATAATAATCAAGGCGTAATCGAACATCAGCGTTTTTATCAACATTTTTAACTTTTATATATCCAGAAAGTTGATAATAGTGACCTTGCGTTAAAGGAAAATTCCCATTGCTAAATGTCATATTTCCGTCGCTGGTAGAACCTTCTACATAGAGCGACTTTTTACTAATATAGGGCGTATCTATACTGGTTCCAGTACCACTCCCATTAGCTGACCAATAATACCATCCATTTTTATCTATTCCATCACTATCCATTATTATTTTTACAAATTTTTTATTTTCATCATATTCTTTGATAACAAATCCATTTGCCCAAGCTTTTCCTCTTCTTCCTAAATCTTTTGCCATAAAAACTGGAGCTCCAACAGAAAAATCTTCATTTTCAACTTTAATCAAAGGAGACTGTATAAAAACCCACTTATTTTTATTAGATTTTTTTTTCACATCTAACTTTGGAGAATCCCAAGTTGTAGATTCCCACTTAGTATCACCAGAAACTTTATACATATCAGGATTTGGATAAGTTGCAAACATCCCCTTAACCCCTGTCCAAGAAGCGTTTTGATGCGTAAACTCAATTGGTTCATAAAAGTGAAATTCATACATAATATTGGAATCTTTTATCATAACAAAATTCAGATTTTTGTTTTCATTATCATTCCAAGCCCATCTTAATGCATTTGCTTTTTCTATAATTATAATATGTAGAGGATCAACACTGCGAATCTCGTGAACTAATCCCTTGAGTAACAATTCATATTCTTTAAAAGAGTGTTCAAGAAAAGGTTCGTTAAGAAGACTGTACCCTAAAATTGTTGGTTCGTTAGCATAGCGACTAGCAATAGCTTTCCATAAAGCAATTAAGCGTTCTTGATTGGTCGAATCGTTCCATAACGCACTACCATTACCATTTGACTGATACCCTCCTTGAGGATAGTGCATATTAAGAATTAGGCGTATTCCATATTTTTTTGCCCAAGCAATATTCTTATCAATCCATAAAAATCCTGATTCCTTATACTGATAAGGATTGGAATCTGATTCAAAAAGACCATAATTAATATAGAATCGTACAGAATTAAATCCCATCTCATTTAGACGTTGGTAGTCTCGCTCATTATGATGTGTTGTTACCGGCAAAGAAGGATTTTGCCACACATTATTTCCAAATGCTATACCTTGTATCCGATACGGAGTCCCTGTCTCATCTTTTAAAAGCGTCCCCTCAGTTTGAATAAAACCACTCTGAGCAAACAGAGAAGAAGCCAATAATAAAAAAAGAATTACAGCAAAAGAGATAGCTACCCTCTTAATTCTAAAGGTACTCAATTTCGTCTTTTTTTCTCCATATTTGTATAAAAACTTATTTAAGTCCAATAAGAACAGCCCTAATGGGAGCAGCTTCTGCCCCAGGAATAAGAATTGGTAACGCCGAAAGGAAATACTCACCCTCCTGTATATCCGCAAGTCGTAATCCTTCGAGTATATGAATGCCTTTATTCATAAGTACAAGATGCGTTTTATGATCACTTTGTGCGCGTTCTATACCTAAACCATCTGTACCAACCCCTGCAATATCCAATTCGGCAAGGTAACTAGCACCTGTCCGGTCAAGGTAAATAAAATCTTTTTCTAAAATATCTTCTGTTGAATTTCGTGTCTTAAATAAAAGGAAACTACCCCTTTCTATATTTTTGTTAACAAGATCTTTTTTCCCAATAGAAGTAATACACGAAGTAAAATCAATAACGCGACATTTTGTTAGTAGCTCTTTAATATTTAATGATTCAACGGTAGAACCACCCTCAATCATATGAAGATTGCTATCAATATGACTACCTGTATGCATGTTCATTTTTATAACACTTTCATATGCAGAACCTGTGGAAAAATCTGATTGAACAGTTAATTCTGGACGTTTTTCTTCGCGACCTTTGTACACTTTCATCTCATGCGTAATAGGCATTGAAATATCATAAATCTTTGTTAAATCTATATTCATTAGTTCCTCTTTATACAATTATTATACATCTATCCATTTGCGACCATCTTTTTCGATAAGCTCAAAGGCTCGCTCAGGCCCCATACTACCGGCTTTGTAATTTGGGAAATTAGTCTTTTTGCGTTCTCTATATTTAATAATACGATCTGCAATAGTCCAAGCAGATTCTACTTCATCCCATCGAGAAAAAAGCGATGCATCACCACGTAAAATATCATAAATTAATCGCTCATAAGCTTCTGGAGTGTTTCCTTGAGCTGGAATAAATGAACTTGTATCCATCTTTGCAGGAACAATATCATTATGAGAAGTAAAATCTTTTGTATTAAACTGAAAAAATACACCTACGTTCGGTTGAATATGCAATATAAGTAAATTAGGTTGTTGCTCCCTACCTTCTTTATAATACAAAGTATTTGGCAAATCTTTAAACTGCACTATAATTTCACCAGAAGTTGTTCCAAGTCTTTTTCCTGTTCTAATATAAAAAGGAACGCCTGCCCATCTAAAATTATTTATATGTATTTTAAGCGCAACAAAAGTTTCTGTTTCGGATAAAGGGTCCACATTTTCTTCTTGCCGATACCCGCAAACTTTTTTGTCTTTAATGATCCCTTCATCATATTGACCGAATACTACATTCTTTTTTAAAAAATCAGAAGTTATATCTTCTATCGATTCTAGAACTTTTTGTTTTTCATTTCTAATTGAATCCATATTTAAATTGCTGGGAGGTTCCATTGCAACCATACTTAGTATCTGTAGAATATGATTTTGGAACATATCACGCATAGCACCCGAGCGTTCATAATAATTTGCACGACTCCCAATTCCTAGCTGTTCAGTAAGAGATATTTGAATATTGTCTATGTGTTTATTATCCCATATAGATTCAAATACAGAATTACAAAATCGCAAAACCATAATATTTTGAATCATATCTTTCCCTAGATAATGATCTATACGATAAATATTTTTTTCTGGAAAAACTTTAAGAATACTTTCATTTAATTTTGTGGCGGTTTTAAGATCTTTTCCAAAAGGTTTTTCAATAACGCACCGACAAAATCCAGAACACGTCTTTGCCAATCCACCTTTTTGGATACCCTTCACAATTGTTTCAAAAAAGACAGGAGCTACAGCTAAATAGAATACACGGTTGCCACCTGTACAGGAGTCTTTTTCAATATTTTGAATAAATCTATGCAAAGCCGAATATCCAGTTAAGTCATTAAAATCAAACTGATAATAGACAATCATAGCTGCTAATTTTTGCCATATTTTTTTATCAACTGGATTTCTAGAATGCTTTATGATTCCTTCAAGTACATCTTCTCTGTATTGTTCTGTTGTTTTATTACGTCTTCCAATTGCAATAATAACAAAATTTGAAGGTAAAAGCTCATCGCGAACCAAGTTATAAAAGGCACTCATAAGTTTTCTACGTGTTAAGTCGCCGGTAGCTCCAAAAATAATAAAAACAGATGAAAGCTTATCTGGAATACATACATTTTCAACATTCATGACAACCTTCTCCCCAAAAAGTATTTACTTTTGTTTTCATACTCAGTCCCACTGGGTATGAAAAACTCCATCCATATCAACACGTTGATAGGTATGCGAACCAAAATAATCACGCTGAGCTTGTAGAAGATTCATTGGCATATTCTTGCTACGATAATTATCAAAATACGATAGAGCACTTGAAAAAGCTCCAACAGGAACGCCTGATTCAACTGATTTTGCTATAACTGACCGCCAATCTGCCTGATACGAATTAATACTATCAACAAAGTACGGAGCCGTTAAAAGATTTGCCATTTGGTTATCTTTATCAAATTCACGAGCAATTTCGTTAAGAAATTGTGCCCGTATAATACAACCGCCTCTAAATATTTTAGCGATTTCCGAATACTGTAAATTCCAATTATTTTCTTCTGAAGCAACTCTAAGCATACTAAACCCTTGTGCATAAGCACATATTTTACTTGCATATAGAGCTCTCCGAATAGATTCAATAAAACTGGAATCTGGTATTTCTTTTTTAGTTGGGCCTTTTAAGATTTCAGAGGCTTTAACTCGTTCGTCTTTCATCGCAGATAAATATCGCTCATACACAGCCGAAGTAATTGTTGGAACAGGAACCCCTAAATCAAGTGATATTTGCGCTGTCCATTTTCCAGTTCCTTTTTGCCCTGCTGAATCAAGAATTAAATCAACAAGAGGTTTACCCGTTTTGTCATCTTTTTTCTTAAAAATATCTGCTGTTATACCAATAAGGTAACTATTAAGTTCCCCTGTGTTCCAATCTGCAAATATATCTGCTATTTCATGAGGATTAAGTCCCATTAGATTTTTTAGAATACTATAGGCTTCACAAATTAACTGCATATCGGCATATTCGATACCATTGTGTACCATTTTTACAAAATGCCCTGCACCATTAGGGCCTAAATAAGAACAACAATCTTTCCCTTCGGCTTTTGCAGAAATAGCCGTAAGTATTGGCTCAACAAGAGAATAAGCCTCTTTACTACCACCAGGCATAATTGAAGGACCATTTCTTGCCCCTTCTTCACCCCCAGAAATTCCAACGCCTAAATAGTTAAGTTTTTTACTATTTAGATACTCAGTTCTTCTAACCGTATCCAAATAATATGAATTACCACCATCTATTATTAAGTCTCCTTCTGTTAAAAAAGGGACAATCTGCTCTATTGTTTGATCTACAGCCTCACCCGCTTTGACCATAAGTAATATTTTTTTAGGAGTTTCAAGGCTTTCAACAAATTCTTTAATGGAAAAAAAACCATTAATATTAGAACCAGTATATTCATTTATAGCTTTTTTAGTTTTTTCTGCAGTCCTATTAAATACAGAAACTGAAAAACCATGATCCGCAATATTATATGCAAGATTCTTGCCCATGACTGCAAGACCAACTACGCCAATTTGATTTTTCATACTACCCTCCAAGAGCCACATACTGGATTAAATTTTATATGCGGTGTTCAATTATAAGATAGTCTTCTTTAACTTGTTTTTCAAGTCAAGTTTTGAATATAGTTGATTTTGTTGCTAGCTATATACAAATTTATGCTATAAAATGTAGTTAGCAAATGCAAAGGAGAAACTGTATATGAATTATCTAATTATTTATGCACATCCAAATAGAAATAGCTTAAATAGCAGTATACTTGACGAAACAGAGTCAATTTTAAAGGCTAAACAAGATACTAATATAAAACTTCTTGACTTATATGCAGACAAATTTGACCCCTGCCTATTCTTTGATTCTGACAATCCTAGACGAAATTTGGATTCTCGGGAAGAAACTAAAAAATACCGCGATGCAATAGCATGGGCAAATCATCTTGTGTTTATATATCCTATTTGGTGGGGAAGACCTCCTGCAATATTACTAGGATTTATTGATAAAGTTTTTGTTTCTGGATTTGCCTATCAGAAATCACCAAAAACTGTCTTGCCAGAAGGGCTTTTAAAAAAGAAAGAAGCAACCATTATTACAACCCAAAGTGGTCCATCCCTTATAACAAGAATTTTGTATCATGATACACATCGCATACTAATGAAACGTCAGATCTTAAATTTTTGTGGCATTAAAAAGGTACGTTTTTTTGAAATTGGACAATCGGAAACGATGAATGCCAAAAGATTTACTCAACTTAAACTAAAACTACATAAAATATGGAAGAGGTTCTAGCGTGGCAAATATTATTGCATTAGGAGAATTACTCATTGATTTTATTCAAAATGATATAAACGAAAACAGAAATCCTTCCTACGAAGCTAATCCAGGAGGTGCACCTTGTAATTTTTTAGCAATGGCTAAAAAATTTGGAAACAAAGTGTCTTTTATTGGAAAAGTCGGCAACGATGCGTTTGGTAAACAATTAGAAAACGCTATTATCGATGCTGGAATAAATACAAGTGGACTTTTAAAAAGCTCTGACTATGGTACAACCCTTGCATTTATTCATCATGACAGCACAGGAGATCGTAGCTTTAGTTTTTATCGTAGTGCAGATAGTTTTATTGACGAAAAAGAAATAACAGAAAATTTTTTTGATCAAAAAGATGTTTTCCATTTTGGAACTCTTTCTATGACTAATGATATTTGCAAAAAAGCTACCCAAAAAGCTATTAAAATTGCCCAAGATAAAAATCTTATAATTTCATTTGATCCTAACCTTCGTAAAAACCTTTGGAATAATTTAGATAAAGCAAAAGAGGCTTTTATTGAAGGTTTTAAAGCTTGTGATATATTAAAAATAGCAGATAATGAACTACGATGGTTTACCGGTATAGATAACATAGATAAAGCTATAAAAGTATTTAGAACACAATATCCTATTAAACTCATTTTTGTAACTCTTGGGAAAGATGGGAGCCGAGCTTACTACAAAGATTTAGAAGTAACTGCCCCAACTTTTTTAGAACTTCCATGCATCGATACCACAGGTGCTGGAGATAGCTTTTTTGGAACAGCAATTTCTAAAACTCTTGAGTATGGATTGAATAATTTAGATAAGAAAAACCTTTCAAAATCACTTATTTTTGCAAATGCAGCCGCAAGCATTGTTGCCAGTCGCAAAGGGGTAATAAAATCATTACCCGAAATATCAGAAATTGAAAGGCTTTCAAAAACTAATAAATTCTATTAACTATAAGTAAACTCTTATGCTAGAGAATTATAAATTGCAACAAGATCCTTTTTTTCTAGTGGTTTTCGTGTATTAGAAGGACTTCCACTAGCAAGAGCATCCGTTGCCATTTTGTCTATAGAAATAGAAAATTTATGCATATCAATGCCGTAACCTTGTAAACTAGGAATCTCGACCTCTTTTATTAAATTTTTAAGTGCTACAATAAAAGACTCTGCTGCATTTTTGTCACTAGAATCTTTTTCTGCTACTCCTATATGTCTTGCAATTGTTGCAAAACGATCATAACAGCCATCTAGTGCGTATTCCAAACAATTTACAATCAACATTGCATTAGAAAACCCATGTGGTACATGAAAAAGAGCCCCAATAGGACGAGACATTCCATGAACAACAGTAACAGAGGAATTGTTTATACAAATTCCTGCTTCATATGCTGCTAGTGCCATTTCACTCCGAGCTTTTTTATCACTCCCGTCTTTATATGCAATAGGCAAATACGTAAAAATACGCTTTATTGCAGAAAGAGCAAAAACATCTGTTACAGGAGTTGCTTTTTTTGAGGTATACGCTTCGACTGCATGTGTAAGAGCATCTATTCCTGTTGCAGAAGTAACCTTTTGAGGAGCCGAATACGAAAGTGATGGATCTACTATTGCTAATGCAGGTAGTAAAACTTCCCCTTTTAACAACATTTTAACTTCAGTTTTTGTGTCTGTTATTACAGTAAATTTTGTAACCTCACTTCCTGTTCCAGCCGTAGTAGAAATAAGAACTAAAGGAGGTAAATCTCCAGAAATTTCTTTACCTGCATAATCTGATATTTTACCGTCAGAAACTGTCATTGCAGCACAAGCTTTTGCACTATCTAGAGGGGACCCTCCCCCAATGCCTATAATAAAATCACATTTTTCTTTTTTGTAAGCACTAACAGACGCAATTATCATTTCATCGGTTGGTTCACCAGTTATATCATTAAATACTGAATACAAAACAGATTGAGCTTCTAAGATATCTGTAAGCTTTGCAAGAATACCCGATTTTGTAATATGCTTTCCAGTTATAATAAGAGCTTTTTTACCTATCGTTGCTATTTTTTCTGCAGAATTTTCTAAGGCATTTTCGCCCATTATCGCACACTGTGCAGTAGTAAATTGTGTTGACATATTTTTTCCTTATTATTCGCTTTAAAGTAGTTCTTTTATTGAAAATGCTAACATGCAATGAAGTTTGTCATCCAAACTTGATAAATTACAATTTGTTATATTTTCAATTTTTTTTATTTGGTTTGAAACGGTGTTTCTATGAATAGAAAGTGTTTGTGCTACAAGTGCAGGAGAACCATCACAATCTAAATAGGTTTGCAAAAAATCCACTAGCTTAGTATTATTTTTCTCATCGTAAATTTCTAGCGGTTTTAAATTTTCATTATAATATCCGTGTAAAATTTCTCTGTCTTTTACATCTAGAAGTAACCGATAAATATCTAAATCTGCATAAAAAACAATTTTTTTCTTTTGTTTTACAGCCATGTAATTTGCTTTTACTGATTTATCAAAATTAACAAGTTGATATTTAAATCCAGATACAACATCAGAAACGCCAATAAACAAACGATAACGACCACTACGCTTTTCAGTTATTCGAGTTAGTTCATAGCAAAAATGCCGTATTTTTTCGAAGTCCCCTTCAGTTAAGACACACACAATATTATCTTCGTAATTAAGCCACATTATATTCAGAAGCTTTTGCCCCGCAAAATGTTCAAAATCACGTTTCATGATTCTAATATTATCTAGCTGTCTACTTTTATCAAAACTTTTCATAGTTATGTTTAAATACGAAAGTTTAGAATCAGCGGCATAACCAAACCGTTGCATTGTTTTAATGCTATCATCTACATTACCAATGTTAAAAATGATATTCTTTAGCGCAACAGCAACGGTTTCCTCCACCTTTTCATGGTGAATGATTTTGCGAGAAAAATACCGAGTAATATCTACAAGTCTAGCTTTCCATGGTACCGAAAACAACGGGAAATCAACTTCATTGCAATAAGCAATTACATCATCTCCAACGCTTTCAATGTATGGGCCTACATTTACAAATAAAGCAGACACCTCAGCCCGATTAAGAGCTTTTACAAAATTTAAAAGCCAAGCAGGATTTTTATTAAGATATCCTGCTGTAAATACAAGTTCGTTTCCATGCAAAAAGTTTGCAACTTCTATATCTTCTACAATGTGAACCCATTCTACACTGCGCTCAAACCCATTTCTACCAGCAAGAGAAGTAATACTAAAGGAGGACACTGCATTATTATATAAATTTCCAACAGTAAGCGACATCCATCTTTCCTCCTAAAGCATTATTGTAATTAGATTTCTGCTAAAACCTCTTCTAACTTTACCAGTTCTTCTTTTATTTGTTCAATAGTAATAATAAGAGGAGGATTAACAAAAATCATATTTTCATGAGAATAAGTCATAAATCCTTTAGCTTTTAATTTACCAACTAATTTACTCATAACACCTTCTGGATCATACCCATATTCAACCAAAGGCTCTTTTGTTGTTTTGTCTTTAACTAACTCTACAGAAGAAAACAGTCCGATATGTCTAACATCCCCTACACAATCGTATTTTTCTGCTATCTCATCAAGTCTTTTTGCAAGATATTCGCCTGATTTTTTAACATTATCTGCAATTTTAGCTTCTTCATAATAGTTAACACAAGCAACACCTGCAGCACAACCAAGAGGATGGCCACTGTAAGTAAGTCCACACGAAAGTAAATTATCGTCAAAATATGCTGCAATTTTTGAAGAAACCGCAACTCCACCTAATGGGACATAACCACATGTAACACCTTTTGCAAATGTTACAATATCTGGTACAACATCAAAATTTTCGAAGGCAAAACAAGTTCCGGTACGATACCATCCAGCCATAACTTCATCAACAATCATTAAGATGCCATATTTATCACAAAGTTTGCGAACCCCTTTCATATAGCCCTTTGGTGGAATAATAACACCATTAGAGCCGGTAATTGTTTCCATTACAATAGCTGCAATAGCATCTCTGCCTTCATATTGTATTTGCTCTTCAAGTTTATCAACATAATAGGCTACTGCATCTTCTTCGCTTTCAAAAGGTAATTTTTCACGATACAAATATGGATCAAAAAATTTGATAAATCCAGGAACACCTGGTTCCAACGCAAAGCGACGAGGTTCACCCGTAAGATTTCCAGCGCCAAAAGTCGAACCATGATAACTGCGATAGCGACTCATTATTTTGTTACGCCCAGTAAACATGCGTGCCATTTTAACAGCATTTTCGTTTGCATCAGCTCCACCATTAGTAAAAAATATTTTGCCAAAACTGTCTGGTAAAAGAGAGATAACCTTCTCGGCTAAAGTTGCACGTGAAATATCAGCATATCCTGGTCCAATATAACAGTATTGATCCACTTTTGCCTTAATGGCATCTCCAATGGCTTTGTTACCAAAACCAACATTGACGTTTACTAATTGGGAAGACATATCAGTATATCTTTTTCCATCATAATCCCAAAAATATATACCTTCAGCTTTTTGCACTGCTATAGGGTTTATATTTGCCTGCTTGCTCCATGATTGGAGGTTGTATTTTTTTTGTTTTTCTGTAATTTCTTTTCCAGTCATCATAGTTTCCTTTATTAGTAATTTTAGTCTTTATCTGCTTTTAACACTGCATTCATCATAACTGTTGCACCAGCTGTGCATTGTTCAGGGGAAGAATATTCTGGTTCACAATGGCTTAATCCATCTTTTGATTGAACAAAAATCATTGTAGTTGGCATCATGTAAGCTGCAAATTGTGCATCATGTCCTGCTCCAGAATGAATGTACTGATGTGAAACCCCTGCTTCTTCTGCTGCTTCTTTTACATACGAAACTAGTTTTTTATCCCAGTAAACAGTATCACGATTCCAAGCTTTTTCTACAGTACAAGAGCAACCACTCCATTCTTTATCTGCACACCCTTTAACAATAGCAAGAACTTTATCAAGAACTTTTGGATCTTCGTGTCGCACATCAATACAAAAATCAAAGTAATCTGGAACACAAGTATGAACACAAGGATGGCAAGAAACTTCGCCTGTAGTGTATACAAGTTCTGGATGCCCAAGGGCGTCGATTTCTTTATGTAAATACACAATTGCTTGTGATGCTGCAAAAAATGCATCTTTACGTTTTGGCATAGGAAATGTTCCTGCATGAGTTGTTTGTCCATAAAATTTTACCCGATAATTAAACATACCAAGAACACAATCTACAACTCCAACATCATTTCCCGCATCTTCTAGAATAGGGCCTTGTTCAATATGAGTTTCAAACATGCACATATAATCGTCTGGATTTAAGCGATTTTTTTCATCACCTTTAAAACCTGATTTTTCAAGAGCTTCACCAAAAGTAGTTTTACCTTCTAAAACGTCTTTAGTTGCAAGCATATCTTCTTTTTTAAATTTTTCTTTAATATCGTCTGGAAGATAATCATAACAAACAATACCCGAACACATCATAGCTGGTGGATATAAAGATCCTTCTTCGTTTGTCCAAACCATTGCAGTGATAGGATGTTTATGTTCGATTTTTTCTGCATGAATGGTTTCTAAAGCTTCCATTGCACTCATTACACCTAAAATTCCGTCATAGTTTCCACCATTTTTAACAGAGTCAACATGAGAAGCCATTACAATACGTTTTGCATCTGGATCAGTTCCTGGAAGAGTCGCATACAAGTTAGCAACATCATCAATTTCAATTTTAGCACCAATAGCTTCCATGCGTTTAATAAACTCATTGCGAGCCAAGATTGCTTCGGGTGAAAGAGAATAACGTGTTATTCCACCATGCCCTGCATCACCATACTTTGCAAAAGTGATAATTTTATCTGTCATTCTTTCTAAACTGCATTTATACATATATAACCTCCATATGTAATAATTTATAATTAGTAAATAGCAAAAGTTACTTAACTATTCGTTATATGGGTGAATACAGTTCTTTAATAACGCATCCACTTCTTCATTAGTTACCTGATAGAACATCTCTCCACCATCATTTAATACAATTGATAAAAGGAAGGCGTCATCCCAATCTGTAAGGTAAATATGTCTAATAATATCTGTTCCATCCATACGACGACGTTCACTTTTGTTTATCGCAATAAGTTTTTCTCCCATTCGTATAAACGCATGTACAAAGCAGCCACCAGAAAGACAATATTCAGTTGGAGGGCGATGATCCTTGTTAAATTCTATTGTTACTGGTATTTCTGTAATGCCCCCACTTATAGCCCGAATTTCACTATTAATAATCCTAAAATTAGCAACCGGCAATATGCTCTCTAATGCTATTTTTTTAGCTTTCTTAAATCTGTTAATCACGCCTGTACCTCCTGTTCGAAAGTCATTTTTTGCTTTTGCTGTAATCTAGGTTTTGCAATCCGTTTGCTATCACTTATTGCACCTACTGGACAAACCAATTTGCAAAGATGACATCCAACACATTTGTTTCCTAAAAGTTTTGGAGTTCTAGATTCAACATCAAAAGAAATCGCTTGATGACCCGCATCGCTACATGCAATATAACAACGACCACAGCCAAGGCATTTTTCTTGATTAAACTTTGGGAAAACTATCGTTTCTCGATTTAATTTATCTGAGGAAATAACATTCTTATTTGCCATTCCAACCATTTCTGAAATAGAATTAATTTTATGCTCAACCATATAAGTCTCTATTCCAGCTTTTAAATCGTTAATGATCCGATATCCATATTGCATAACCGATGTTGTAATTTGCACATTGCCACAACCAAGAGCAATAAACTCCAAAGCATCACGCCAAGTTTCTATGCCGCCCATGCCACTTAAAGGAATGTCTTTTAATTGTTTGCAATCTGCCATTTCACTTATAAATCGCAATGCAATTGGTTTTACAGCTTTCCCAGAATACCCAGAAATAGAAGATTTACCGTTTATGTTTGGAAGAGCAACCATTGTTTCTAAATCGAGCCCCGAAAGACTTTTAATTGTATTTATTGCTGCAATACCATCCGCACCACCTTCTACAGCTGCTATTGCAGGAATTTCCATATTACCGATATTTGGCGTCATTTTTGCCAAAACAGGAAGACTTGTTCCTTTTTTAACTAATTCGGTGTATCGTTTAACAAGTTCTGGATTTTGACCAACATCAGATCCTAATCCGTCTCCACTCATATGAGGACATGAAAAGTTACATTCAATAATATCCGCACCAGCCTGTTCTGAAAGTTGCGCTAATTTTGTCCATTCTTCGTCGGATTGCCCCATGATTGAAACAACCATAATCTTTTGGGGAAAATCACGTTTTAAATCCGAAATAAATTGAAGATTTTCTGTAAGGCTGTGTTCGGCAATTTGTTCTAGATTTCTAAAACCTATAAAAGGAGTCCCTTCTTTGCGTACAGTAGAAAAACGAGGAGAAACTTCTTTAGGTGTTAAGAACCCAATGGTTTTAAAAACCACTCCTGCCCATCCCATTTCTAAAGCGTTTTTGCACATTTCGTAATTACTTGCTACGACAGAAGAAGACAAGAAAAATGGATTTTCACATGCAACACCCATAAAAGAACATGACAAATCTGCCTTTCGCGGTTGTAAATCCCAACCTGAAAGAACCGAAGCTGTCTCTTTTATTCGCATTGGAAAATCATAATGAATACAAGCTTTTTCGCATTTTGCATCACAATCTGCACAAAGAGTTGGATTAAAGTTTTTCCCAACTCTTTGATTTTCAAATCGTAAAGAAAACAACATTGCTGCAGGATCATTAGATTTATCACATGCCGCTGTACAAGGTGCATTGTTGCAGAGTAAGCAGCGATTTGCTTCGTTTGTGGGTAATTTATTTTTATAGTTTACTGTGTCCATAATTCCGTCCTTTAAAGTTCAATATTTATCAAACTTAGCTTAATTTTCGTTTTATAAACTTTCCGTAACCTGCTTCACCTAAAAACTCTCCATCCTTATAAACCATACGACCTCGTGAGAATGTCATTTCTGGATATCCCGTAAGTTTTGTTCCTTCCCAGATTGTATGGTCATAATCAGAATGCATAGCATCGCACGTTACCGTAAAGTCTTTTTTGGGGTCGTAAATGACAATATCTGCATCTTTGCCAACTGCTAAACTACCTTTATCTTTACATCCAAATATTTTTGCAGGATTTGAAGAACAAACTTCAACTGCTTTATTAAAAGTAATTTCACCTTTGTTTGCTTTGTCGAGCATGTACGGATACATGTTCTCAACACCAGCACAACCGTTTGGTATTTTACTAAAATCGTCTTTTCCCCAGTCTTTTTCACTTTGCATAAATGGACAATGATCTGTTGCAACAACATCAATATCACCACGTTTTAGAGCAGACCACAAAGCATCTTGGCTTTCTTGCCCTTTCATTGGCGGAGAACAAACAAAGTTTCTTCCATCGTCTCGTTTGTACACATCACTGGTAAAGTTTAAATACTGTGGACACGTTTCTGCAAAAATTGAATACCCTTCCTCTTTAGCTTTCGTTACAGCTTCTACACCCTGTTTATTTGCAAGATGCACAATATACAGTTTTGCACCTGTTTCTTTTGCCCACTGAATAGCACGTAAATCTGCTTCACCTTCGACAAATTCTGGTCTAGAAAGATAATGATACCAAGGACTTGTTTTCCCTTCTGCCAAAAACTTTTTAACGTTATAGTTAACCATTTCGTTGTTTTCTGCATGTACCGAAATCATCGCCCCAATTTCTTTTGATTTTTGAAGCACTTGATAAAATACACCATCTGAAACACCAAAATCGTAAACCATAAAGACTTTAAATGAAGGAACACCATATTCAACCGCATCTTTCATTGAATCCAAAAGCTCTCCGTGAATATCTTTTACACCAATATGAAAAGCATAATCTACTGCAGCTTGGGGAGCAGCTATTGCATCACGACGTTTAATAACATCTACCATGGGTTCATCAAAATCTTGCAATGCAAAATCAAAAACAGTTGTAGTTCCACCACAAGCGGCTGCTCTAGTTCCTGCAAAATAATCATCAGAAGAAATAGTTCCGCCAAAAGGCATAGCAAGATGCGTATGAGCATCGATTGCTCCCGGAAGTACATATTTCCCTTTAGCATCTATTACTTTTGTGGCATTTGTGCCTAAATCACTACCAATATCCGTAATTTTTCCATCACTAACTGCAATATCAGCCTTATATGTTTCTGACGCGGTTACTAACAGTCCGTTTTTAATAATTAAATCCATACTGTACCTGTCCTTTTTGTTAGTTTTACAAATACAGTGGATTTAGCAATCCACCATATCTGTATCCAAAATCTGTATTAACTATTTTTTGTATACAAGAAGTAATCCTGATCGTTGATAAATCTGTGCAACTTCTAAAAGTCCCATTCCTGCAGCATCTGCAGAAATCATGTTAGAAACCCAGGTAACACCAAAATCAACAGTACCATTGTAAACAGCAGTTGTTTCTGCAATATCTCCACCACCAGGAACAATTGTTACATCCAGCCCAAGATCTGAGTAATAGCCTTTATCAAGTGCCATGTAATAACCCATAAATTGACTCTGTGGTAACCACTTAAGTTGTACTTTAACGGCTGTTTTTTCAGGAGTTCCCAAATCACTTCCATCAGTAGATGCAGTCGCAGCTTCCCAGTATGCAGTATCACGAATATCATCAAGCGTTAAACTTGCAAGTTTATCTGCAGCTTGGCTATCATCAAGTTTGATATAAGCTTGTGCAAGTTCAAGAGTCTGTTGCATTGCATCATCATCCATATATCCATAGTTTGAAACAGGATTTCCATCAGTATCAGTTTCTACAAGTTTTTTTACTTCACTGGCCATATACAACTGGTGGCCTGAAGAAACAGATGATCCATATTTATACACAACCTCAGCAGCTTCTTCGGGATCTGCACAAGCATCTGCCCAACCTTTAAGAGATGCATACACAAATGCTTTTACTGTATTTGGATTTGCTTCTGCAAACTCCTTAGAACAAAAAAGGTTATCTTCTAACATGGCAACACCTTCATCATTCATGTCAATTACATCAACATCATCGCCATATCCATAAGCTCCATCGTAATCATTTTTTACAAGACCTAATTCATTGTAAGTCATTGCTGATGCAAGAGTTATAGACCCATCATCGAATCCATCCATAGTAAAATCCTGGCTTAAAAACTCAAGTGGAAGATTATATTTAGCAAGTAATGCTAAAATTTCATACTCATTACCAAGACCCCAGTTTCCTATTTTCCCAGCTGCAGAAGCTGCAATTACGCGATCTTTATCGCTCATAGCTACAGAAGTTGTAGCTGGTTCTGTTTTAGTACTTTCTTTTTTTGTACAAGCAGTAAAACTTAGGATAACAGTGGCTGTAAGCGCAATAAATGCTGCTTTTTCAATGCTTTTTCTTTTCATTTCATTTACCTCTTCACTTATTAGTGTATTAACCGTTTAGGTACGGCCACCCATTATTTTCTAGTTCTATTTTTCATAACAACGCTTTCAACAAAAAGCAATAAAACGTAAAGTACAATTCCAAGAAGACACGATACGATTATGTATGCCCATGCTGTCGCAAATTGCGCTGTTACAACATTTTCTCTTATCTGACGACCAACACCGATTACCTTTTCTGAAAAATATTCTGTAACCAATGCAGAAATAATACTTCCCGGAAGACTAACCCTTAATGCGGTAAACACATACGGGACACTATTTGGGAGTCGCAATTTTCTAAAAATCGTAAAATTACTTGCTGCATATGTTTTCATAAGATCACTCGAAAACGGCTTTAATTCTGTTAAGCCTCTATATGCATTCACAGACATACCTGCAATACAAACAATCATTACTACCAATGTTTTTGCAAACATTGAACGAAAATCTACACTATCAGAAATTTGCTTAGTCAAATTGTTAACAACCGGGGCTAAGGCAACAATAGGGACCGCGTTAAAAGCTGCCGCTAATGTTATTCCTCCAGCCCCCCATTTTTTATGTTCCGCTGCAATAATCGCAACGCCATATCCAATTAAAGAACCAAACAACAATCCTGTTAGAGCTACAAAAACAGTAGCTTTAAGATTTAACAAAACTTTTGAGATATTATCTCCAATTATCGAGTTAATTCGACTCGGTGGAGGTAATGTATTTGTATCCGTACTAAGAAGAACATTTAATATGCCTCCCTGCCACAAAACAAAAATTAGTATTCCAAAAAGTACAGGAAACAGAATTGTTGACACTGCATTCCAACGTTCATTTATTTGTTTTCTAATCACAATTTACCTCTTACATGCTCGTTCTGCTTTTTTATGGGGTGAAAAAACATCTTCAATAACTCCCATAAGTACATAACTCAAAATCCCTATTGCTGCACTAATTATGACAATCAGCCAGAATACATATCGCGTCATTGCACCTTTCAATGACTGCGATAACAAACAACCAAGACCTATACCACCTTGCAAAGTATCAACCAAAATAGAAGCCGTAATAGCAAGTGGGGCAGAAACCTTTAATCCAGTAAAAAAGTACGGAATTGTTGAAGGAATAAGCATTTTTATGTATATTTGCCACTTTTTTGCAGCATATGAATACATAAGCTCATGTTTTTCTTCCTCTACAGCCTCAAATCCTGCAAGCGTATTTGTCGTAACCGGATAAAAAGTCAAAATAGCCGCTATGATTATTCGACTTTGATCAATATCACCGGTAAATGACAAAAGGATTGGAGCCATACCCAAAATAGGAATCATTTGAATAAGCATTAAATATGGAAATGCTATTTTTTTTATTCCTGTCGATAAACTCATAAGCAAAGCAAGTAAAAAACCAATATCAGCCCCAATTGCAAAACCTTGTGCAGAACGAATTAGTGTAACTTTTGCATTTAGCCACACAAGTTGAATCGCCGTTTCACTTCCGTTTATTTTTTTAGTATCAAAAATAGTTGCTATAATTTTCCAAAAATGTGGCAAGACCTTTTGTGGAGAACGTATATCTGGAGAAGCCTCAACTAAAAAGGCAACTATTTCCCAAATAACAAAAAAACCTAATGTCCATACAAGTGTAACCAAGTAATTTGAATTTTTTTGTTTTCTCAATTGACTCATACGCTACACTCCTTCAAAAGATGAACGAACCTCAACAACCTTTGCCGTATATTCAGGTGTATTCTTAATTTTTATACTTCTCGGTCTCTCAAAATCTACCTCTCTAACAGCAGATAGACGGCCAGGATGAGGAGACAAAACACAAACTTTATCCGAAAGAAATACCGACTCCGAAATATTATGAGTAACAAACACAATAGTTTTATTCGTTCTTCGCCAAATATTTAGTAAATCTTCGTGTAATTGCTCCCGAGTAAACTCATCTAATGCAGAAAAAGGTTCATCCATAAATAATATTTCGGGACGAAGAACTAAAGCTCGCGCAATCCCAACTCTCTGTTGCATTCCTCCAGACAACTGCCCAGGATAGCTATTTATAAATTTTTGTAGACTTACCATTTCAAGCATTTCTTCTGCTCTCTCGCGGCGCTCTTTTTTTGGTACCCCCATTATTTCAAGAGGCAATTCAACATTCTTAATAACCGTTCGCCAATCGTATAAAACAGGACTTTGAAAAACCATTCCATAACGGCCTTTAAGTCTAGCTTCCTTTGGAGTTTCGCCTCCAATACTTATCGTGCCAGATGTTGGCGTTAAAAGATCTGCCATTATTCGAAGCAATGTTGTTTTGCCACAACCAGAAGGTCCTACTAACGAAACAAATTCACCCTTCTTAATATCTATAGATACACTTGTTAATGCAGTAATTTCTTTATCACCACCATTAAATTTCATACCAATATCTTTGAGCAAAATTTCACTTTGTATTTCTGTTACATTCATAGCAATCTCCTTTCTTTGCAAGGCAATTTAAAAAAAAGCAGAGCAAAGGACCTTTTACATTAAAGCGCCTTTGCTCTGTAAAATTAGTAAAATAAAAAAAAAGGAAAGGCTGGGCAGTTCTTTAGAACTGGCTCCATTGCCTTTCCATGTTTGAAAGTCTATAGACTAAAATAGTAACCGTCAATTGTATTTATTTGGTCATTAGCACTGTAAAGATTGTGCATCTGCACAATAATTAGGCATTAAACTCCAATAATCGAAGTTTTAAACTTGAATTTGAAAAAATTCGATAAAATAGTTTTTTTACACCTTAAATAAATCAATTTCTTTACCTATGCCTAAAATTGATTTGTTTACTTCATGAGAAATATCTTTTAAACGGGTACTGGCATTTTTAATATTTTCTGTATCATCTTCCATTTGTTGCATCAATTCTTTTATTGCAAGACTGCTTTCTTGCAATAACTGCATAGCTTTTAATATCGATTTATTCCCTTCAGCCATTTCTACAGAAGCATTTTTTACTTCTGAACTACTATTGTTCATAGCCTCTAATGATTCTAAAATTTGTTTAGAACCAGATTGCTGTTCATCCATTGCAGACTTTATTTGATGTACAAGAGTATCGGTTAATTCAATACCTTCAGAAACCATAGAAAATGATCCCTCAGATTCTGCAGATGAACTTACAACAGTTTTAATACGATCTTGAATATTTTTTAATTCAGTACTTATAGATTTTGATTGTGTTGCAGAATCTTCTGCAAGTTTTCTAATCTCGTCAGCAACAACAGAAAAACCTTTTCCTGCCTCCCCTGCATGTGCTGCTTCAATTGCGGCATTCATTGCTAAAAGATTTGTTTGAGAGGAAATCTTTTCAATAATTTTATTTGCTTCAACTAACATACCAGACTCTTCTGCAATTTGATTAATTTGCTGATTTACAAGTGTTTGTTTATCAATTCCAGTACGGGTATTTGTTTCTAGTTTTTGAAATTCTTCTGTCATCTTATCTATAGATTTATCCACAGATGAAACATTCCCAATTAGCTCTTCTACTGCTGCTGAGGCTTGCGTAACTGCCGCTACCTGATTTTGGACCATATTATCAAAAGAGTTTATGTTTTGGGAGGTTTGAGCGACAGCACTAGCAGTTTCCTCTATACTTGCAGCTTGGTCATCAATTTTTTGTTTTACTCCAATAATATTATTACTAATTTGAAGAACAGCAGTTCCTGTTTCATCAATATCTTGTTGCAATTCTGTATTTACTTTTTCGAGAGTATCTTTTGTTTTTTTTATATTTGTAACAATCGATTGCAGTTTTTTAATAAATGCATTAAATGCATCAACTAAATGCCCAAATTCATCACCCCGAATAAGTTCTATACTTTTGGTTAAATCAGCATCACCACTGCCGACTTCGGTAATAGAATTTTCAACATTTTTTACAATTTTTATAATACCACGTAAAATAAAAAAAACTATAACTAAAATCACAATAGCAATCGAACAACTAAATAAAATAAAAAAAATACGAATACTATCTGCTGTTTGTTGAATTTCGTTTGTAGGAACAAAAATGCAAGAAACCCAACCTGGAGTACCTTCAATAGAGTCCCAAACGACAAGGCCATCTCCTAGTTCTTTATTATCGATAAATTGTGCCCCTTTTTCCGCTGACACTAAATTATTTGCCAGCGTTTCATCACTATAAAGCCTACTTAATTCAAGTTCACTGTTTGGGGCAGCAATAATAGTTCCTGTCCCGCCTATAATAAACATATACCCGTTTTTTCCAACAATAGTTTGTTTTGTTAAATCTCTTATTGGATCTAAACCAATCATTGCGGTAAAAAATCCAAATGTATTATTTGATTTATCTATTGCTGCACGAACAACAGGGATTACTATGTTATTTGAAGTCCGAGATACTAGTATGTCACCAACATACTGCTTTTTCCCGTCTTGTAAGATAGCTTTATAATAATCACGATCGAGGATTCCACCTGTTGAACCCACTAATCCAGTATCACGATAGGTTGTACCATCTTTTCCGCAAAAGAACATATAATCGTAGGTTGGATTTCTTATTTCTGAATGATTTTGTAGCCACTCAATCACCTTAGTTTCATCTCCGGTTTTTACAGCATCAGATGAAGTATACACACGTAAATCAGCACTATACGTTTCGAGCCATTGAGTAACATTTTTTGCAGTTTGAGTTGCAATACTTTGTGATTGATTTATATACATCTTAGAAATAGCCGGTCGTATAATTTGCATTGTACCAATTATTAATGTTGTAAATAAAGCTATTATTACACAACCAACTAATAAGCCTGATTTTAACAAAACACTCATTTTTTTTATTTTCATATAACTCCCCTAAGATGTTTTTGCACACGTATCTAATAGCCGATAATATACAAACCTATTTGGAGCAATATTAATAATATAAATAAAGTAATAATATTAAATTCTTTAGAATAAAGTCTGTATTGGGTTTAAGCAGAGTAAGTAGTAAATTTAGTAAATTAGTTACATGATCTAAACTTTATGTATATATATAGTTTAGATTTAGATAACAATTCTGTCAAGTTAAGACTCACCAGCTAACCTTCAAACATACTTTAATGTTCAAGCCCACTTATATGTACTAACACAAGAATAAACATCAGCTTTTTAAAACTATTATTACACTCTTTTATATTGACTAATCTCAATATATCTATATATTTATGTAACACATCAAAAATATTTGATGTGAAAAACTGGATTATTTTTATTCACAGACTTTAGGAGACTTAACTTTGAAAAATAAAAACCGCATGATAACAGTGCTGGGATTAATGGCCTTTTTGGCAAATGGCGACAATTATGCAGCAGCCCCGCTTTTAATTAATATATCAAAAGATCTAAATCTTACAATTAGTGCGGCCGCACTCTCCGTTACCGCATACATGCTTGCATTTGGAGTATTCACTTTACTTTTTGGGCCTTTATCTGACAGATATGGCAAAGTAAAAATTATTAATATTGCAGCACTTGGAACAGCTATTTTTAGCATACTCGGTACATTTGCTTTTAATTTACCCTCTCTTATATTTTTTAGAGCAATGAATGGTGCTTTTGGGGCAGGAATCTTTCCTGTTACTATAGCCTTTATAGGACAGAGCTTTGAAGCTAAAAATCGTCATAAAGCCATTGCCAGTTTAATGGGACTCATGTTTTTAGGAGCAGCTACAGCCACTGCAATTGGCGGATTTCTCTCGTATTTTGGATCTTGGAGAATGGTGTACATGACCTACGGTATTAGTGAATTAATAGTTGCTATTATTATGCTTAAAATGTTAGAACGCGACACACCACAAAATACTACATTGCATTTGATTAAAGCATATAAAGACCCATTTACAAATTTTAATTTTTTGCGCCTTGTAATAACAATTTTCTTTGTTGGATTTTGTGTTTTTGGAACATTTACCTATTCAGGTAAATTATTAAAAGAAATTACTGGCTATAACATTCTTGCAGTTGGGCTTATTTTATCTCTTTTTGGAGTAGGAACAGTAGTTGGTAGTAAGATTGCACCAAAATTAAAACCAAAATTAAAACATGGCTTTTTAGTCTTGGCAGGTTTGATTGGCTTAATTTCTCTTTTAACACTTTCTATTACCCAAAATGTATGGATACTATCTATAGGACTTATTGGATTTGGACTTGCTTTTATTTTTTTGCAATCAACACTCGTTTCGACTGCACAAGAAATGCTTCCAAAAGCCAGGGGAACGGCTATGTCACTTGCATCTTTTAATATGTTTGTAGGAGGAGCTGTAGGGACAAGTTTTAATGGGTATCTAATAAAAACATATCCAGTTTCAACAATATTTCGGAATGCATCAATCATCATTTTAATAGTTAGCATCATTGCAGCTTTCTTTGTAACACGTTTTGAAAATCATGCTAAAAATAGCAACCAATTAGGTTAATTTTTTGGAGAGCCACAAATATGAGTAACGAAAAAAAAAAAGGGATATCTTTTTTTGAAAAATATCTATCTATATGGGTTTTATTATGCATGGGAATTGGCATTTTAATAGGTAAATTTATTCCACAAATTCCTCAAACACTCGGAAAATTTGAATATGCAAATGTTTCTATTCCAATTGCAATATTAATTTGGATAATGATTTATCCAATGATGATGAAAGTCGATTTTAAAAGTGTTAAAGACATAGGTAAAAATCCCAAAGGGCTTTTTGTTACTTGGGTAACAAACTGGCTAATTAAACCTTTTACAATGTTTGGTATTGCAAGTCTTTTCTTCTTTGTAATTTTTAAAAACCTTATCCCTTCAAATATTGCAAAAGAATATTTAGCAGGTGCTGTTTTATTGGGTGCTGCACCTTGTACTGCAATGGTCTTTGTATGGAGCCATCTCACAAAAGGAAAGCCTGCATACACTGTTGTACAAGTCGCAACCAACGATTTAATTATTTTAGTAGCCTTTACTCCTATTGTAGCCTTTTTATTAGGAGCCGGAGGAGTATCAATTCCATGGGACACTTTAATTTTGTCAGTAATATTATTTGTAGTAATTCCATTAACTGCTGGTATCCTATCAAGAATAATAATTTCTAATAAAAAAGGAATTAAATATTTTGAAGAATCATTTATTCCTAAATTTAATAATATAACAACAATTGGGCTGCTACTAACACTCATAATTATATTCTCTTTTCAAGGTAACGTAATTATTAATAATCCTTTACACATACTTTTAATTGCAATACCACTAACAATTCAAACTTTTTTAATATTTTTTATTGCATATTTTGCCTGCAAATTATTAAAACTTCCTCATGATATTGCAGCCCCAGCCGGAATGATTGGAGCTTCTAATTTTTTTGAATTAGCTGTTGCAGTTGCTATTTCACTTTTTGGAACACAATCTCCTGCCGCGCTTGCTACAATAGTAGGAGTATTGGTAGAAGTTCCTGTAATGTTAATACTTGTAAATATTGCAAATAAAACAAAAAAGTGGTTTTAAAAATAGTAATTTTGCTTACATATAGTATCATATCTTAAAATGCTACTGAAATTATCAGTAGCATACCAAAGTTGAAATCATTTAAATTGCATTCCTCCTTTTCTCTTAAATAATTACCTATAATTGCAACACTTTTATAGCAGAATTTAAGATTTTTTAAATTAAAAATTTATTCTTTGCTCAAACCTAGACAAATACAGATTTCTGTCTTATCATCTATGGCGAAAAGGAATACAGAGAAAAGGAGAAAGAAAAATGAATAAACGAAAAGCTTTATTTATTATTGGTTTTGTCGCAGCAATATTTGCGTTAACAGGTTGCCCTACAGAGGGAGAAACTACAGAAGAAGGTCTTACGACAGCAGAAAAAGCTACCGTTACTGCTATTGATGTAAGTACAATTCCTGCTAGTAATGCTACAAAGGACATAACAGAGGAAAATTATACAACCATAATGACCTCTATTACAGAAGATGAAGGAATGCAGTTTTTACTAGGTTTACTCGAATCAGAAGATGATGCTGATGATAGTGATGGGGAATACTCCTCAGAAAACTCAGTAGAAAAATTTTTTCCTTTAATGTTGTCATCCAATACAACAGAAGAAGAGCTCGAAGATATAATTGAGGAGTTTACTCAAAAAGCTACTGCATTCGAGAATGATATGTTAGCAAATGGATCCGGAACACTTGTTTACAATCCAACGATTGATAGTGTTGAAACAGGAATAGATGGATTTACTTTATCGATTCCGACCTCTAGTATAAACATTTCGTCTTCACTGCATGACGATGATTATCTTGATATGGTCGGAGCTGTATCTTTTGCAGGAAGCTCCTCAATCAATGTTGCCAATTTTATAGCAGGTATGGCAGATGAAGAATTAGAAACCCCTACATCTATAGTAAAAGATATTAATACCAATATCGCCTTTAATGCAAATGCATTTTGTAGCGATGCCAAGAATGAAAGTGAAATAGAAATCAGTGTTAGTTATGCAACAAGTTATGGCATGTCGGTTTGTATTGAAGAAGATGGTTACGACAGCATAGGGGGTAAATTACTTGCTTCACTCGAATTTTCTTATAACGGTACTATAAAACCAATTGAAACATTAATTGGCTTACTTGATGGATATCCTACTGATTCTGAGATCGAAGACGCAATAAACAATTTACCACTCACCATAAGCATTTCCATAAAAGCATACGACAATGACAACAACGAAACTTATACAATTATGGATACAAATTCTTTATATGATGCATATACACTGCTGTATCCAGAAACTGAAGAATAAAATACTCACTTAGTAAACTAAAAAGAGCTACACATGATGTGTAGCTCTTTTTATTGACTCTTTTTATATTTATTCATATACTCATTCAAGTATATGTTAAATATAAAAGGTAAGATATGTCAGATTTAAATACATTTTTTAATTTAGCTTCGGATGAAACAAGATTACGTTTAATAATTTTGTTATCACAAGAAGAACTATGCGTTTGTCAATTATGTGGAATTCTTAATTTATCACAACCAAAAGTCTCCAAACACTTAGCAAAACTCCGTGCCGCTGAATATGTAAAAACAAAACAAAAAGGTAAATTTATTTTTTATTCCTTAAATATTAAAAACACTATCATTACAAATATGATTAAAGATATTTTTCTTCATCTAAAGGAATATCCTTCTCTAAAAGAAGATAATAATCGTTTAGCAATAAAAGATACTTTTTTGACTATGTGTACTTGTAATACTAACTTTTAAGGAGTTTCTATGCTAAAAAGAAGAAAATGTTGTCCTTGTTGGTGGAAAGGTAATTAGCCTTTTTCTATTTTTTTTACTAAAAAAATTAATCACTTATTTCAAGGAGAAATTATGAAAGATTCATTTATGAAAAAATATGGTTTTGTTACCATTTTATTAATTATAATAATAACAGCTGCCATTATATCGTTAGCTTTTAACCTAACACCAAGTAAAGCTGGAGCAGCAGGAGTTCCTGCTATTACGGGCCAATACATTATTATTTTACTTCTAGTTGGACTTTGTGCTGGCCTTTTAGGCGGCTGGATAGGAACTGGTGGATGCAGTGTTATGCTACCTATATTAGATTTATGGTTGGGGTTTCCAACTGCAATCGCTGTAGGAACAACTCTTTTTGCTGTAATTTTTACTGCCGTTTCGGGTGGATACGGTCATTTTAAGCGACATAACTTAGATAAAAGAGCAACGCTTTGGATTGGCGGTGCTGGAATCGTTGGTGTTGTAATTGGCTCATGTTTATTTACTTTCTTATCTTCTAAATCAAAATTACTTGGATTAATTATTGGTATCGTATTTTTATGGCCATCAATTAGAATGATTTACGAAGGCATTAAAGGGTATACAAAAAAAGCTGTTTCCAACAAACCTGCTACCCCACCTGCAACCGCTCCAATTCCTGGCAAACCCGCCGGATTCTCTGTTTTTGGGTCTCTTGTTGGTATTTTTACAGGTATAGTTGGTCTTGGAGGTGGTTACGCCCTTGTTCCTGGACTCATATATATTTTTGGTGCAGGAGTTTATGTAACAATGGGAACATCCCTTGCAATCATGGTTCCAATGGCAATAGTAGGCGGAACTATAAAACTTGCTCAAGGGTATGTATATTTAAGCGCAGCACTTTTGCTAGCAACAGGAACAATACTTGGAGCACAAATTGGGGCTGCAACTATTAAAAAGTTTAAACCAAATACGTTAAAACTCATATTTGGAATTTACTTTTTATATGTAGCAGCTAAGTTTATTACTATTTTCTTTGGAATTCAGATTTTTTAATGTAGCAATTAATTAATAAAAGATTATTAACATATAAGCCATTAGAAATACTACCTGTAATTCTAATGGCTTATTTTTTTTTAAGTGATCAATAATTTTAAATGATTTTTTTGGCATTTGACTCTATACTAATTGTAGGCTATTAAATCTATTCTAAGGAGTTATATATGTCACTTTTTGTAAACCGTCTACTTAACATGAAAAAAATCAAAGTTATTGGTTTTGATATGGATTATACACTTGTTCGATATAACACAGAACTTTTTGAAGAATTAACCCATTCTCTTGCTTGTAAAAAACTTGTTTCTAAATATGACTATCCCGAAAAAATAGCTACTCTTAAATTTGATATAAATAGAACAATTGGAGGACTCGTCTTAGATCGTCGAAACGGAAATATTCTAAAATTAAGCAGGTTTGGCAAAGTAAAAATATCTTTTAGTGGCCTTGAAATGATAGATTACAGAAAACAAACAGATTTGTATCAAGATTTGGCCATTGACCTTAGTAGCCCTGATTATATAAGCCTTGATACAGCCTTTGCAATTTCTAAAGGGGTTCTTTTTGGACAAATAGTTCAATTAAAAAAGGAAGGACTAACACTTCCTAACTTCAAACAGATTTTCGATGATATCGAAAAAGCTATTGATGAAGTCCACCAAGACGGATCCCTAAAAAAAGTTGTCACAAATAATTTCGAAAAATACGTCATAAAAGATCCTCTTGTTACAAAAATGCTAGAACTATACAAAGGATACGGCAAAAAACTCATGATTATAACTAATTCAGATTTTAACTACACAAAGAAACTTCTGGATTACGCTCTTAATCCTTTTTTCACTCAGTATAAAAAATGGGAAGATGTTTTTGATGTAGTCATAACACAAGCCGAAAAACCTGCTTTTTTTCAACGTCCTGCACGTTTTTTGCACATTATTAATAATACTGGAGCCATGGAAAATCATATCGGTTCTGTTGCAAAAGGAATTTTTCAGGGGGGCTGGTTTGCAAAATTACAACAAGATTTGGGTGTACATAGCTGGGAAATCCTTTATTTAGGCGACCATATTTATGGCGATGTTGTTTCGTTAAAAAAACAATGTGGATGGCGTACAGCTTTGGTTCTCGAAGATTTAGAAAAAGAAATCGAAGGAATACACCGTTCTGCCCCGCTGCAAAATAAGATTGACAGTTTAACCGATAAAAAAAATAAGCTCGAAAAAGAAATCAATAAAATGGACATTCTACGCGCAGAAGGACAACAAATAGATCGAAAAAAACTTGATGAACTTTTTTCAGAAACAGATAAACTCAACAGTCAAATTTCTGAGCTTTTAGGCCAATACAAAAACTACTTTAATCCCTATTGGGGAGAAGTTTTACGTGCAGGGAGTGATGAAAGCCGATTTGCTGATCAAGTTGAGCGTTATGCGTGTATCTATATGACCCGTGTATCTGATTTGTACAAATATTCACCCAAAACATACTTTAGACCAACACGGCGAACACTTCCTCACGAAGAACTTTAATTAGAATGTTTTAAAAATCCGTGATATACTAAAGTATGATACAAAAAAGGGAGCAAAAGATTTTCTACTTCTCAATGGTATATATATCAAAAATATTCTTATGAAAATTTAATAATTTAAAGAGAAAAATATGGGGAACAAAAATAAATGTAGAATAGCCTTTCTTCTTCCTGATTTTAACAGTGAATACACTGTAGCTATTTCTAGAGGAGCTTTGAAAGCTGCTGAAGATTTAGGGGTTTCAGTTGTTTTTTTTGGGGTTGGAGAATTAGGAAGCCCTCTTCTGTATACTCAAAACCGTAACAAATTATTTTCTCTAGTTTATCCAGAAAATTTTGATGGTATTTTATATCTCTCTTCTTCTATTTCTAATAATATAGGGGTTAAACCTTTTCTTAATTTTATTACAAAATATGGCAATATTCCTTCTGCTCATATAGGAATAAAAACTACCAATAGCACTTGTTTTACTATTGATGATAGATCTGGTATGTATGCTGTGGTAGAACATCTTATAAAAGTTCATAATCGAAGAAAAATAGCCTTTATAAAAGGAACTTCAGGCCTTTTTGAAGCAGATGAGAGATTAATAGGATATAAAAAGGCTCTAAGTGACAATGGAATTAAATTTAATGAGCAATATATTTTTGAAGGTAATTTTATTAGAGAGAGAGGGATTTTAGCAGTAGAAGAATTTCTAGATAATAGAAAAATTTCGTTCGATGGTTTAGTAGGTGCCAATGATCTTATGGCTCTATACGCTATGAAAGAACTTCAAAAAAGAGGTTTTAATATTCCTAAAGATATTAGTATTGCAGGATTTGATGATTTGCCTAGTGCTAAAAGTTATAAACCAGAACTAACAACTATTCATCAACCGGCTACAGAGCTCGGATATATGGCCGTACAAGAATTCTCCAAAGAATTGATAACTCCCTCTTCAAAACCAAATACTTTTGATCTTCCTACACAATTAGTTGTCAGAAAATCATGTGGTTGCAACATTGAAAACCCAACCTTAATTAAAAATATTTTTTCTATTCCATATATACCTGACACAACAAAAAATGAACAAGAAGAATTTACAACAATCTTAAATGGTATGACAAGAAATATTATTGGCTCATTTCATGAAGATGACATTTGCCAAGTTTTAGATAAAAATCTTAGATTGTTTAACATAGAGAATTTTACCATAGCTAAATACATCGATGACAACAATGTACAAATTTTTTATGATTTAAAAACACATTCAAAAAAAATAGTTTCGACTAAACATCTTATTATAAATTATAGCAAAGTAAATAAAAACTCCTATTCTCGCTTTATTTTTCCACTCTATCACAAAAACCAAGACATAGGTTTTTTTATTTCGGATGCCAACCAAAATCAACTTCGCATTTTAGAAGAATTAGGAGATCACCTTTCTGCAGCTTTAAAAGCAACAGATCTTTTAGACCATGCCCTTAAGTATTCAGAGCAATTAGAAAAAGAAGTTGCATTACGAACAAAAGAGTTAGCAGAACGCTCTAAAGAACTCGAAAACGCTCTAGAAAAAGTAAAACAAGCTAATAAAAAATTAGAATGGTTGTCTGTCATAGATGAACTGACAGGTTTATACAACCGCCGAGGTTTTTTGACTTCTTCAAAACAAAATATAGAACTTGCAAAAAGAAATGACTCGGAAATAATGCTTATCTTTTTTGATTTGGATGGATTAAAACAAATTAATGATAATTATGGCCATAAAACAGGCGATATTGCAATTCAAGCTATAGCAAACATTCTTCAAATGAGCTTTAGAAAATCTGATATTATTGCTAGATTTGGAGGTGATGAATTTACGGTTCTATCAATTAATTGCTCTATTAGTCAGTATAATCTTATCCAAAAACGCATAAATGAATTAATAAATGAATACAACAAAAAACCTCACGAATTTATTTTATCTGTATCTTCAGGAGCAACTCAGTATAAAATAAACGAAGATTTCACTCTTAAAAAACTTCTCGATGAGGCTGATAAAGAATTATACAAAGCAAAATCAAAAAAAAATTGCAAACATTGAATAAAGAATAGACTTTATAAATTTTATTTTTAAGCTTTATTCCATCTATTTTGTTTCCATGCTTTTTGTTCATTTATATTTAAAAAGGTCCATGCAACAATCCGACTAATTTTATGTCCTTGCCCCATTAAGATAGTATGCATTTGTGCAACATTAACTTTTTTTAATTCTTTATAAATAGGACGTAAACTTTCTTTCTTAGACACAAGACTAGTAAACCAAAAACAATTAGATGAGAACTTAACGCTTTCTTTTATCATTATTTTAATAAAAGAGATTTCTCCCCCATCACACCAAAGTTCATTAACATGGCCTCCAAAATTCAAATTTGTTTTTTTCGCTTTTATTTTAAGATTTCTATTTTTTTTATGATTTTCCGCAATGGCTTCTGCCTCTGAAACATGAAAAGGAGGATTACAAACTGTAAAATCAAAATACTCATTTACTCTTATAATACCTGTAAAAATATTTTTTGAATTTTTTTGTAATCGTAAAAGAATATTATTTTTAAGGGAATCATTCTTTTCTATTATTGTTTGAGCAATTTGTAAAGATTTTTTATCAATGTCAGATCCGATAAAATCCCAACCATATATTTGATGTCCTAACAATGGATATATACAATTTGTTTTAAATCGGAACAATCACGTGAAAGTTGCTTAAAATCATACCGCTGTCGATGTAAACTTCTAGTATGAAGAGTATCTTTAGAATCCATAATTCTATGATAGAGAGAGCTTGGAGTAAGGTCAATAAGATAGATGCTTACAACTTACGTATTACACAGCTTTTAAGTAATTCATAAAAGAGTTATAAATGGCTTCATGTCCATTTTTATTTGGATGGATTCCATCATCACAAATTAAAGATGTATAGTGATTGCTCATTAAAAAGCTTTTTCTAACATCAATAATTCGTAAATCATTTTTTCTAGCGGTATCAACAAGCGCATCACTATAAACCTCTTGCCAACGATATATTTTATTAACATCATCAAGCCACTTTAAAATATTCTCCTTGTTTAGGCCACGCGATACCCATTCTAAATACCGGTTAGGTTCTAGCGGTGGCAATGACATAAAAATAGGAGAAAGTTTTAAGTTTTTAAAGATATCAATTATCGATTGCAAATTAGAAACAAATAAATCAAAAGGGGTATTAGGATCATGTGGCATAGTAGGAGTTTCAGAAATTTCATTCCATTTAAAATCACAGTCATTTCCACCAAACTCAATTAACACAATATCATCTTTTTGTGGAGGAGCTTTTAATATTGACCGTTTTATTCGCTCAAACGCTTTAACCGTTGTCATACCAAAGCGTGCATGATTAGATACAGACGAACCCGTCGCTGTTGCAAAGCGTTTAACACAATTGTCATCAAGTACCTGATATCCTTCTGATGTTTCATCGCGAACAATACCTTTTAAAATCGAATCACCCCAAACACTAATATGCCTATTTTCAATATTCATGCCTACCCCCTATTATTGAAACAGCTTCTAATTAAGAAAAAATACTCTCAATCTCTTTTGCATATAATTTATTTACTTCTGTTCTTTTTAATTCTTGTTTTGCAGATAATTCACGAGGAACTTCAAAAACCTTTGTTAATAAAATAAAATTATGAATATGCTCAAAAGACTTAAATCCATGATGATGCCCTACCTCATTGTCAATTTCTTTTCGATATAAGGCTTTTATCTCTGGTAATTGAATAAGATCTTCTATTCCCTCATACTCAATACCATTTTCTTTTGCATATTCTTGTAAATTTGTAAACTCAGGAACAATTAAAGCACCAAGATGTTTTTGATCTTGTCCTACAACAACTGCAGTATCTATAAAATGAGAATATGCTAAATGTTTTTCTATCGGTACAGGTTCAATATTCTCTCCATCAGAAAGAACAATTGTATCTTTAATTCGGCCAACGATAGCAAGAGCCCGATCATAGGTCATAACACCAAGATCACCAGTATTTAACCAACCATCTTCAGATAAAACCTTAGCCGTTGCTTCAGGATCTTTATAATAGCCTTTCATAACTTGTACACTTCGAGCAAAAATTAGTCCCATTTTACCTGGAGGGCACTCGTTTCCATCTTCATCTATAAGTTTAACTTCCATGCCTGGGAAAGGTGTCCCAACAGTTCCAGCCTCTAAAGTAGCAAGGTTTCTAACAGCAATAACAGGCCCTGCTTCTGTTAATCCATAACCTTCCATTAGACAAATTCCTGCAGCAGCAAAAAATAAATCTATTTTCTTTTGTAAACTGCCACCACCAGAAACCGCAGCTTTTAAATTAGTACCAAAAAGAGAACGTATCGGTTTAAGAACTACATTCCGTCCAAATGCATTAATTGGCATGAGCAAAAGACGTGGAATAGCACTTACTATTTTGTCAAACAAACGATTTCTTTTTTTAAATCTAGGTGTAAGTCCTTTGTATAAATTATCAAGACGTGCATACACACCCCCAATACTTACAAAAAAACTAAAAAGAATTCTTTTTATAGGACTTGCAGCCGCCATTTTTTTCTGAATATTTCTATATACTGATTCCCATATTCGTGGAACTGCAGTTGTATACTGTGGATTAATATCTGCAAAATCTTTCATCATAATCGCACCGATAGGTTTAGAGTATGCAAGCCCAACTCCATTACCTAATGCTATATACTGAACAATACGCTCAAAAGAATGCCATACAGGTAACATTGTTAGCCAAATATCGCCAGGCTCAGTCCCCATGCGCTCTCCACCGCCCGAAACATGTGAAAGGTAGTTTGCCTGAGTAAGAGGAACCCCTTTTGGAAGCCCTGTAGTACCTGAAGTAAAAATAATAGTCGCAACATCTTCTTTTTTCCCATCATCAACCAAATTTTCAATTTCAACCGGATTTGTTTCACGATATTTTTTACCAAGTTCTATCACTTGTTCAAAAGAAATCACGGAAAAATCTGATATATCAGCAACATTTTTATAATCTTGCATAACAATTACAGTTTTTAAATCAGGTAAATCTTTTTTTGCTTTAACAAGACGGTTTACTTCGACATCTCTTTCAGCAACCATAAATCGGCAATTAGTAATTCCATAAATAATACTTATTTCACCATCTGAAATATCGCGACCGCGTGGTACATCGGCAGATCCACATGCTTGAATACCAATATCAGCTACACTCCATTCTCTTCGATTATCAGAAAGAAGCCCCACAGGTTCTGCTTTTTGAAGCCCTAGACTTAAAAGACCTGCACCAAAATCAAGTGAATCCTGGTAAAAATCTGCAAAACTCCGTGAAATAAACGGGGTTCCTTTTGATTTTCGATAATACTGGGCATTTAAATCCGGGTACTTAGTTTGGACTTCTCGGATAATTTGTGGAATAGTGTTCATTGTTTCTCCTGTATAAATACAAACTTCCCTTATGTCTATTTAGACACAATTTATTTTGCATAGTTGCATTATTTGTATATCTTTGTATATACATGTTACACTTATAATAATATTTATCAGTTACTTTGTCTTAAAAGTTTAAACAGTTTTTTTATGTTTATATGATATTATTTACCTTTTTTATGGGAATATAAAATACAATGAATTTACTAGAATTATTTTTAATTGCTATAGGATTATCAATGGATGCTTTTGCTGTAGCAATCTGTATTGGGTTATCAATGCAAGAAAAAAGTATAGGGAAAGCCCTTATTGTCGGCCTTTATTTTGGCATTTTCCAAGCACTTATGCCTTTAATTGGTTATTTTTTTGGCATCCAATTTTCTGACAAGATTACAGCATACGATCATTGGATAGCGTTCGTTCTTCTTGGTTTTATTGGCGCAAAAATGATAAAAGAAAGTATTTTCGATCCCGAAACTTGCCCTTCAAGCACAAGTTCGTCTTTAAGTTTTAAAACTATGTTTCCACTCTCTATTGCTACAAGCATAGATGCTCTTGCTGTTGGAATTTCTTTCTCTTTTTTTAATGTTAACATAGCACTTTCTGCTTTGTTAATAGGGCTTGTTACACTGTTTTTTTCGATGATAGGGGTTAAAATAGGTAATATATTTGGGTTAAAGGTTAAGAAGAGAGCTGAATTGGCTGGTGGTATTATTTTAATCTTAATAGGGCTTAAAATTGTTCTTGAACACACAGGGATTCTTTAGACATAAAAGGGAGGAAGAATTATGGCAAGGTTTTTAATAAAAAAAGAAAAAACTATTGGACAAGTACCAGGAGAACCTGTTTTTATTGGAGAACAAAAAGTATCGTCAACTTCTATTCAGATGATAGATTATGATAAACATACTTTGACTGATATGAAGATAGAAGATATTAGAGAAGCTATAAAACATAAAGATACATCTACGGTTACATGGATTAACATTAATGGGCTACATGATACAGAGCTAATAAAAAAAATAGGTGAAGGATTTAATCTTCATGCTCTAGTTTTAGAAGATATTGTTAACACCGGACAACGGCCAAGATTAGAAGACTATGATAATTGTTTATATCTGGTACTTAGAATGATGTTCTATGAAAATAAGACCGGGAAAGTTCAAAGCGAACAATTAACTATATTGGTTGGTGAGACTTTTTTATTAACATTTCAGGAAAAACCAGGTGATGTTTTTAATCCAGTTCGTGATCGTATAAAAAATCAAAAAGGACGTATTAGAAAAGTTGGGTCAGATTATCTAGCTTATGCCATCTTAGATACTATAATTGATAATTACCTTGTAATAATCGAAAGAATTGGGGATAAAATAGAAGATATCGAAGATTTAATTCTAGAAAATCCAGATGAAACTATACTTACAAAAATTAACTCCTACAAACGCGAAATTAATTATTTAAGTAAAACAATTCGCCCAGCAAAAGAATTTATTTTGCAATTGTGCAAACTTGAATCTGAGATAATAAAAGAACCTACCCGCACTTTTTTTAGAGACCTTCTTGATCTTTCTAGTCAAGCAGTAGATGCAATAGATACATATCGCGACATGTTATCTGATTATTTAAGCATGTATAATTCACAAGTAAATAATAAACTCAACGAAATTATGAAAGTATTAACAATTTTTTCTGCAATATTTATTCCTATCACATTCATAGCAGGCGTTTATGGTACGAACTTTGACTTTATTCCTGAATTACACTTTAAATATGGATATTTTGTAATGTGGGGAGCAATGATAGTCCTTGTTTTATTTATGATACGTTTTTTCCATCATAAAAAATGGTTTTAGGCTTATAGTGATTTTATCACAGTAACTAGTTGCAATAACAAGTATGTTTAATTCGATAAATACTTATTGAATGGAGGTATTTTATGAAGATACTTATTATTGGTGGAGTTGCAGGTGGAGCCAGCGCAGCTGCAAGATTACGACGGCTCGATGAAAATGCTGAAATTATAATGCTCGAGAAAGGACCTTACGTTTCTTATGCAAACTGCGGACTCCCTTATTATATAAGTGGTACTATCGCTCAAAAAGAAACACTAGTAGTTACAGAAGCTCAGTTATTTCGAGATCGATTTAATATTGATGTTAGAACAATGAACGAAGTAACTTCTATTGATAAAGAAAATAAAAAAGTAACAATCGTTAATCATGAGACTAATAAAGAATACACAGAAAATTATGATAAATTAATACTCTCTCCTGGTGCCTCCCCTAAAATCATGTTTCCAGATGCTGTAAAATATGATGGAGTTTTCACCCTTCGAACAGTTCCTGATACCATCAAAATAAAAGACTACATTCAAAAGAATGATAGTAAATCTGCCGTTGTTATTGGCGGAGGTTTTATTGGCATAGAAACGGCTGAAAATTTAAAAGAAGCTGGTCTTGATGTTACTATTATAGAATTTGCACCTCATATTATTGCCTCTATGGATCGTGAAATGACCAATGTTTTGCATGAACACTTACAAAGCAAAGGTTTAAGTTTATGGTTAAAAACAGGTGTCACAAAAATTACACAAAACACACCAACACAAAGTGCCAGTTCATTACATCTAGAAGTAAACACTGGAAAATCAATTGATGCTGATGTCGTAATTATGTCAGTTGGAGTTAATGCTGAAAGCGGTTTAGCAGAAAAAGCAGGTCTCGATTTAGGAATGCGCAAATCGATTGCTGTAAATGAATTTATGCAAACCTCTAACCCTGATATTTATGCAGTCGGAGATGTTGTTAATATTGTTAATGGTGTAACAGGAGAAGAAGGCCTGATTCCTTTAGCAGGTCCTGCAAACAAACAAGGTCGAGCAGTTGCCGAAAATGTTTTAGGTGGTAAAACAAAAGCAAATGTATCTTGGGGAAGCGCAGTTTTAAAAGTATTTGATCTAACAGCAGCATCTACAGGATTTAGCGAAGAATCTTTACAACGCGATGGATATACTTTAATAACTTCGGACAAAATTGACACAACTGCCGATACTGAAAAAACATATTATAAAACATATCTTCATACAAACACCCATGCTGGATATTATCCAGGAGCTACTTCTTTACAAGTAAAAATGCTTTTTGATAAAAAAGGTAAAATTTTAGGAGCACAAGCTATTGGCTATTCGGGAGTAGAAAAACGCATCGATGTGTTAGCAACTGCTATGCAAATGGGAGCCACGGTTGCAGATTTAGAAAAACTTGAATTATGTTACGCTCCTCCGTTTTCTTCAGCTAAAGATCCAGTAAACATGCTCGGATATACTGCAAATAACATATTAAAAGGCGATATGAAAGTATGGTATGCCGAAGAATACGAAAATATACAAAATGCTGCAAAAGAAGGTAAAGTACAACTCTTTGATAGCCGCTTCGAAGTCGAACATCTTATGGGTAACCTAGATAATACAATTGATATTCCACTAGACAGCTTACGTCCAAATATTTCTAAACTTGATAAAGAAAAACCAACCTATGTCTTTTGTATGGTAGGATTACGAGGTTATGTAGCTACTCGTCAACTTATGAATAATGGTTTTAAAAATGTCTACAACTTAAGCGGTGGTTTTAAAACATTAAAACTTGTTCAAAATACAAAAACAATATGGACCGCCCAAACAGCTTCAAACTCACCTTTTTTAAAATCACTTACAGATGAAATAGTTTCAAATCAAAGTGAAGTAAATACTCCTAATGCAAAAGAAATAAAAATTGATGCTCGAGGACTCGCTTGTCCAGGTCCTATCATGAAAGTTTCTAAAAACATGAAAGAAGCTTCTAATGGTGATAAAATAACAGTTGAAGCAACTGATCCAGGTTTTTTAAGCGACATAAAAGTATGGTGTGAAAGAACCGATAATACCTTTATATCTGGCCAAAACGACAAAGGTGCTATTACTGTTAAAATACAAAAAGGTACTGGAGAGGTTCAAGCTGGTACTTTAGAAAACACAACAAATACACCACAAACAACAGTAAATACTGCCCATTCAAACAATGAACGTGCTAAATCCCAAGGAAACGACAAAAGTATGGTCGTTTTTAGTGGCGACCTTGATAAGGCAATTGCAAGTTTTATTATTGCAAACGGAGCAGCAGCAATGGGCCGTAAAGTAACTATGTTCTTTACTTTCTGGGGCTTGAATATTCTACGCCGACCAAAAAAAGTAAGTGCAAAAAAAGATTTTATGGGCAAAATGTTTGGAGCAATGCTTCCACGAGGGACAACAAAGCTTAAACTTTCCCAAATGAATATGGGCGGTATGGGTCCTAAAATGATTAGGAATCTTATGAAAAATAAGAATGTGCCTTCTCTAGAAGAACTTATGCTATCGGCACAAGAAGCTGGAGTTAAATTTGTAGCTTGCCAAATGTCCATGGATCTTTTAGGAATTACAGAAGCAGAGCTTATTGATGGTGTAGAGATTGGTGGAGTTGCTACATTCCTAGGTTCCGCAGAAAATTCTGACACAAATCTATTTATCTGATATAACGTAGGTATTCTATTTCAAAGGGAAAAGTAAATGAAAAGAATACTTACAATTCAAGATATTTCATGTATTGGAAAGTGCTCACTCACCGTAGCACTTCCTATTATTTCGGCGATGGGTGTTGAGACTGCTATTTTACCTACAGCAGTTCTCTCCACTCACACCATGTTTAAAGGGTTTACCTTTAGAGATTTAACACAAGACATTACCCCAATTTCTAACCACTGGAAAACACAAAATATTAATTTCGATGCTATATATACTGGATACCTTGGTTCATATGAACAAATTGATTTAGTAGAAAAAATATTTTCAGAATTTACTACCCCTACCACAGAGACTGCTAATAAAACATTAAAATTTGTAGATCCTTGTATGGCCGACAATGGTAAATTGTACTCGGGTTTTACAAATGAATTTGCCGTTAGAATGGCTAAACTTGCTGGAAAAGCCGATATAATTGTCCCCAATCTTACCGAAGCATCTTTTTTACTGGACATTCCATACAAAGAAAGCGGCTATGATGAAAAGTATATAAAAGATATCCTTTTAAGACTTGCAGATTTAGGAACAAAAAAAGTTGTAGTAAAAGGTGTCTGTCTTAATGAAAATGAACTCGGTATTATGTCATATGACAGCGAAACTAAAGAATTTTCAAGTTATTTTCACCAAAAATTGTCCACAAGTTTTCATGGTACCGGTGATATTTATGCAAGTGTCTGCATGGGCGCACTCATGCAAGGTAAAACTTTTAACCAAGCTCTTAAACTTGCTGCAGATTTTGTTGTGCGTTCTATAAAAGCAACACTTACACATTCAGATCACAACTCCTATGGAGTCGACTTCGAAACTGAAATGCCTTGGCTATTAAACCAATAAACTAGTAAAATAATTCTACTCTTCTATTGTAATTCCAAGGTAATACAAGAAACTAGATGCAGCAGGCAAACTAAAACGGGCTTTTTTAAGCTTGTTAGCCTTAGGATCAATTGCATATCCATATGCAGTACGGAAATCAGCTTTTTCTAGATTGCAACCTAAAAAACCGGTATCCTGAAATTGTGTTTCAACAAAAGAGATTTCTTGCATAGGACAGTTTTCAAAAGATGAACCACGTATCATACATTTTTTAAAGTACATGTTTTTTAATGTATTATTATAAAAGACACAACTATCTAACAGACAATCGCCGTATTCTTGATAAAAACCAAAGCCACTGCACTCTGCAAAATTCATACCTGTAAGTCGGCTCGAAATGAAAACACAATTATCCCATACTGTTGATTCCATCTTGCACATCAAAAATCGGCAATTGTTGAATTTACATTCCTGAAAGATACACTCGTTTAAATCTGCATTTGTAAAAGTACATAAATTAAATATACAGGAATCAAAAGTATGCTCATGCATATCAAATTCTGCAAACTCAATTCCATCACAAATGACTCCGTCATGATACGGATCTAGGGTTAGTTCTCTCTGGGCATTTTCTGTCGTAATTGTATTACTCATACGCTAAGATATCACGTTTACTTAAACGCTGAAAGTGAATCAAGCATTTTCCCATCAAAATCGAATAGAGCTTGATTATCCCAACCAGAACCACCCCACCATTTTTTGGCACTTTCGGCATAATCTACAGCATACTCTGAAGCCCAACCTGAACCATAACTATTCCATAAAATTTGTCGTTCAGCATATGAATCCCCAGGAACAGGAACCCAGGCCGGTTCCCAATAAAACACCCCAATACCAGAATCACCTAAACTAGCCACAGCGCTAATGACATCTTTAATACATTCTGATTGCCCTTTAGCAGAAACCTCATACGGTAAGTCAACTTCAGAAAAAGAAGAAATATTATTTGAATACCCATCACCATCTAATAACGTATAAGGATATGAAAACTCAGATATCATCACTTTTTTACCACTTAAAGCTATAACATCTCTAAACACAGATGTAAGATTCTCTAAGGTTCCATGCCAAAAAGGATACCACGACGAAGCAAAAATATCATAATCAACATTTGCATTTTTTAAGCTCCCCGCATACCATAGATAAGACCCCACAGAATCTGGGCTTGTAAAATGCAACGCAATTTTGATCGGATTAAAAGAGCTATCTTTTTTAGACTGCTCCCCAGAAACTTGCCTAACAGCTCGACAACCTTCCTTCATAAGTTTGATTACGTTTGACCAAACAGTTTCTCCACACATAGCTCCCATTGTTTCATTACCAATTTGCACCATACCTACATTTACACCCGCAGTAATTAACTGGGTTAAACTAGTATAGGTAAAAGTGTAAAGAGCATTCGCTTTATCACTTACGCTCATTCCATCCCATGCTTTTGGCGCTTTCTGACTTGAAGGGTCTGCCCAAAAATCTGAGTAATGAAAATCAACCAGCAAAGGCATATTATATTTTGCAGCACGCGTACCAATTTTTATTGCTTGTGATAGATCATTGTTTCCACCACCGTACCCATTGCCATCTGTATTAAACGGATTATTCCATATCCGAACTCTAATATAATTAACTCCATTATTTTTTAAAATAGAAAATATATCTTTTTTATTTCCATAGCTATCACTAAATTCTACACCACTATCTTCAAGTGAAATAATGCTTGAAATATCAACACCTTTTACAAAATTATCAACATCATCAGTTTCTACAACCCCAGAAGTGTTTACACATGAAAAAAAAGTTAATATCATACTTACACAAAACAATAATTTAAGGATTTTCATCCATTTTCTCCTTAATTCTTTTTATAAGTTTAGTTTACTTTAGTTGTAATTACAACAAAAAAGAAGTACTATTTATTTATGAATACAAATAATTGGACTAAAATTTCTCCACTTAATTATATAGATGTCTTGATGCATAATGACCTTTTTAGAGGGATAAATAAAGAAGACCTTACAAGCATGCTTTCTTGTTTAGAGTTTAAAGTTAAAAAATACTCAAAAGGCACTCCTATCTTTACAGCTGGTGAAGTCAGGAAAGAAGGCTTTCCATTAGGAATCATAGCAGATGGCAAAATTGAGCTTGAACGCAATGATTATTGGGGATACCATTCAATTTTGCAAACACTTACAACTGGACAAACATTTGCTGAAGCAGCAGCTTGTTCTGGACTATCTGTTTTCCCAATCAGTATACGTGCAAGTGAAGACACTATTATTTTATTTGGAAATTACAAAAAAATGACCACTACATGCAAAAATGCCTGTCACCATCACACCCAATTAATACAAAACATGATTCAAGTTCTCGCATCAAAGAATTTTTTTCTTACACAAAAAATCGATCATTTGTCACGACGAACAACGCGTGAAAAAATTATAAGCTATCTTTCTGATATTGCACTTAGAAAAGGGTGTGTAAGCGATAATGTTAAAAATGGATTCTCTTTTGAGATACCTTACAATCGACAACAACTTGCTGATTTTTTAGCTGTAGAGAGAAGCGCCTTAAGTGCAACATTAGGAAAGCTAAAAAAAGACGGTATCATTAGTTTTAATAAAAACCATTTTACTTTGTACGAAATGGACCAAAATTCGGAGGCTCATTTATGATGATTTCAACAAAAGGACGATATGCAATGCGTGTTGTTATAGACCTTGCGCAAAACAAGGATGAGGGTTTTATTTCCCTTAAAAATATAGCAGAAAGACAAAAAATTTCTTTAAAATATTTAGAAATTATCATTTCGAATTTAAATAAGGCTGGTTTTGTAGAAAGCAAACGTGGTAACGATGGTGGATATCGACTTGTACGCGCTGCTTCAGATTATTCTGTTTCTGAAATATTAAATAGTGTAGAAAAATCCCTTTCTCCTGTTAAATGCGTCGATAAAAATGAAACAGCTTGTAAAAATGAAAGTGAATGTCTCACCCATCCTCTTTGGCAAAAATTGGATACTGTTATTGACCAATACCTAAAAAGTGTAACTCTTGAAGACATACTTTTAAGAAAATTATAATTTTTCTTTCTATTTCCTATTGATTTAGTATGAATTAAATGTTATATTCCTATTAGTTAGATAGGAATAGGAGTATTACATGCAAATTTATGCTGATAACGCCGCTACAACAAAAACGAGAGCGAGTGCAATAGAAGCCATGATACCGTATTTTAGAGAAACATTTGGTAATCCTTCAAGTTTAAATACACCAGGACAACTTGCAAAAGAAGCCCTTACTGATGCACGAACTAGATTAGCAAAGATTCTAAACAGTGATCCATCAGAAATTTATTTTACATCTGGAGGAAGTGAATCTGATAATCAAGCTATTAATTCTGCTGCTATTGCAGGGGCTAAAAAAGGTAAAAAGCACATAATTTCATCTGCTTTTGAACATCATGCTGTTTTACATACACTAAAAAATCTCGAAAAACAAGGGTTTGAAGTAACGCTTTTAGATGTACATAAAAATGGAATGATACACCTAGAAGAACTTGAAGCAGCTATAAGACCAGATACCGCGCTAGTTACTATTATGTTTGCAAACAACGAGATTGGATCTATTCAACCAATAACTGAAATAGGGAAACTTTGTAGAGAAAAAGGTATTACTTTTCATACAGATGCCGTTCAAGCAGTCGGTCATATTGACGTGGATGTGCAATCACATAATGTAGATATGCTTTCATTTTCTGCTCATAAATTTGGAGGGCCAAAAGGTATTGGGGCATTATATTGCAAAAAAGGAATCCCTCTTTCAAATCTTATAGAAGGTGGTGCGCAAGAACGTAACAAAAGGGCTGGAACAGAAAATCTACCGGCAATAGTTGGCATGGCTACAGCTTTAGAAGAAGCTACTTCAGAAATGAAAGAGTTAAACCCAAAACTTACACTTCTTAGAGACAAACTTATAAAAGGGCTTTTAAAAGTTCCACACTCCATCTTAAATGGAGATCCTAAAAAACGACTACCAGGAAATGTGCATGTCTGTTTTGAAGGAATAGAAGGCGAAGCTCTTTTGCTAATGCTTGATGAAAAAGGTATATATGCTTCTTCAGGCTCTGCTTGCACATCAGGATCTCTCGATCCAAGTCATGTATTGTTAGCAATAGGACACCCACATGCAATAGCTCACGGTTCTCTTAGACTTTCACTATCTGACAATATTACTGAACAAGAAATTGATTATATGATACAAGAGATTCCAAAGGTCGTAGCATATTTAAGAAATATGTCACCAGTATGGAAGGATCTTGTTACCGGGAAAAAGGATTTTATGATTTAGAAAAATCATTAATTATAGAAATTTATGTATAGGAGTTATATATGTTATACAGTGATAAAGTTATGGATCATTTTAGAAACCCTCGCAACGTTGGAACTATTGAAGATGCAAACGGCATTGGAGAAGTTGGAAATGCAAAATGTGGTGATATCATGAAAATGTACTTAAAAATTGATGAAAATGAGATAATCACGGATGTAAAGTTTAACACATTCGGGTGTGGTTCTGCTATTGCAACAAGTTCTATGGCTACAGAAATGATTAAGGGTAAAAAAGTAGATGATGCACTGAAAATTTCAAATAAAGCTGTTGTAGAGGCTCTTGACGGACTCCCTGCAAACAAAATCCACTGTTCAGTACTAGCAGAACAAGCTGTTAAAGCTGCTGTAGAAAACTATCGCGAGCATAAAAATAAATCAGCATAAACAAATTATTATACAAATAATTTCTTATTATTTATACAAAAGCCTTATATCTGATAATGTCTCATATAAGGCTTTTAATATTAATCATCTAAAATAATATTAAAATTAGCAATCGTTTCATTTATTTCTGGTTTAATTGACTCTATTATATAATCCCCAAACATAAATTGTATTTTAATATCGTCAGAATTATGAACTAATTCCAGAAAATCTTCTGGAGCTAATTCTGAAGTATATCTAAATTTAATAGGATCTACATTCTTCATAATTATTTTTTTATTCATAACAGAATAAACTGTATCATGAACACAAAATCCAACGGTTACATTTTTTAAATCTTCCACTCCATTTGGTAATTCTTTTATAGAATAATTAACATTAATGGGATCATACAGAGCACCATTTTTAACCCGTATCGTAAAGTCGATATCTGCTAAAAAATGTTTATCTTTTATTTTTGTAGAACGTATGTAATATTGTTGTACATCATCTTCTAAAGCAAAAGTCAAAACTTTTTCTGATGTTTGACAGGAAGAAAAGAGAAAAATACTAATTAATAATAAAAAGGCAAAAAGCCATTTCTGACTTTTTGCCAATCGAATTGAATAATTCAATTATTCACCTGTTACAACAGTTGTTATAGTTGTTGAAATAACATTCCAGTCAATTCTAGTATCTACAGTAGAAATTTTAGAAATTCCACCATTAGCTGCAGCAGCTTGAATTCCGCTATCTTGTTTAAAAGGAATCAAAATATTAAGAATTGTTTTAGTTGAAGCTTCTCCAACTTTTGATCCTACAGGATTTGATGTTGCACATACAGGTGCTACTGTTGAACATGCAGTTAATGCAAGAGCAATTACTAATGTTCCTGCTAAGACTACTAATTTTTTCTCCTTGCGAAATATATTAAGGTACTTTAATTTTAATATAAAACAAAACAAAAATCAATATAATATTATTTTTTTAATGTTATTTCCCAAGGATTTCTGCAAGATCTTCTTCTGCTGTAGTTGTAGGAGCAATGTTGTATGTTTTGACCAAGTGATCAAGGACATTTGGAGAAATAAAAGCAGGTAATGTAGGACCTAACTTAATATTTTGAATGCCCAAATCGAGCAAAGTAAGTAATATACAAACAGCTTTTTGCTCGTACCATGATAACACCATAGATAATGGAAGTTCATTTACACTGCACTTAAAGACTTTTGCTAGAGCGACTGCTACAGTAATTGCGCTGTAAGCATCATTACACTGTCCCATATCTAAAAGACGTGGCAGTCCTCCTTCTTTACCATTTACCGTCCCCAACTCAAGGTCATTAAAACGATATTTACCACAAGCAAGAGTTAATATCATAGTGTCTTTAGGAGTCGCTTTTACAAAATCGGTAAAATAGTTACGTCCTGGGCGAGCACCATCACATCCACCAACTAAAAAGATGTGTTTTAAGTCGCCATTGTTAACAGCTTCTACTACTTTATCAGCAACACCTAATACTGTATTATGACCAAAACCAGTTGTTACATGATCCCCACCATTAATACCAGTCATGTGAGTGTCTTCTTTGTACCCACCCAACTCAATTGCTTTATCTATAATTGCAGAAAAATCTTTTTTTCCATTTGCATCTGCACTAATATGTGGAACATTAGGAAAAGAAACAACTTCTGTTGTAAAAACGCGATCTATATAATTTTCTTTTGGAACCATAAGACAGTTAGTTGTGAAAAGAACAGGTGCAGGAATAGGTTCTGACCCCGCACCTAAATCACTTTTACCACCAAATTCTTTTTGCTGATTTTGCCATGCAGTACCAAAGTTACCTTTTAAGTGTTTGTATTTTTTAAGTTCTGGATATCCATGAGCAGGGAGCATCTCGCCATGAGTATAAACGTTAACGCCTTTACCTTCTGTTTGCTCTAACAATTGTTGTAAATCGAGTAAATCATGTCCGGTAACAACAATAAAAGGACCTTTTTCGACAGATAATGGAACAGTTGCTGGAACAGGATTACCATAGGTAGTTGTATTAGCTTTATCTAATAATTCCATGCAAGCAAGATTTGTCTTACCGGTTTCCATTACGATCGGAAGAAGCTCATCCATCCCCCAATCTTGACCAATTGCATACAGTGCTTTATAAAAAAACATGTTTACGCTTTCATCTTGGAACCCTAAAACTCGAGCATGATATGCATAAGCTGCCATTCCTCGAAGACCAAATAAAATAAGTGATTTTAATGAACGAATATCTTGATTTGCATACCAAACTTTATTCATGTCATAATCAGCAAATTGATCTTCGTCAGCAGGTTCTTCAGCGATACTGCCACAGCTACCACATGAACCACAACATCCTGAGCAACCACCAGCAGAGACAGTCAACGAAGCTATTTCTTCATGTATACGACCAATAAGTCGTAATAATGTGTCATTATTAAAGTTTACATTTGTAATACAGGTAAATAAACCTTCAAGAATCAGGGCATCTGCATTATCAGTACGACCACCTTCTTTTGCAGCACGAGAAAGAGCAATCATTGCACCTGTTAATTCATCTTGTAGACCAGCAGTATCTGCTTTTTTACCACAAACTCCAGCAGCACCGGTACAACCTTTACCACCAGCGGTTTGTTCACACTGAAAACAATACATCTTATCATCCATACATAACTCCTAAAAATCTAGCCAAACGCCATAAAACCAATTAAGTATTTATGGCGTTATACGCAATTATTGATAGAAGTATAGCAGGACAAAAAAGCTAGCTCCGTTGTTTTTACAACAAAACTAGTGTTTTTGAGTAAAAGTTTTTACACCAGGATACACAGCTGCATCTCCAAGATTTTCTTCTATCCAAAGTAAGCGATTGTATTTAGAAACACGTTCACTACGACCTGGAGCACCTGTTTTTATTTGACCAGCATTTAGCGCAACAGCCAAATCTGCTATTGTTGTATCGGCTGTTTCACCAGAACGATGAGAAACAACAGAAGTAAAGCCTGCTTTATGTGCCATTTTCATTGCATCTAAAGTTTCAGAGATTGTACCTATTTGATTTAATTTAATAAGAATTGAGTTTGCACAATCGAGCTCAATACCTTTAGAAAGTCGTTCAGTATTTGTAACAAACAAATCATCGCCAACTAATTGAATTTTATCACCAAGTTCTTTACGTAACAACTGCCAACCATTCCAATCTTCTTCATCTAACCCATCTTCAAGTGAATAAATTGGATATTTTTCTGCCAAACCTTTCCAATGTTGTACAAGTTCTGCCGATGTAAAAACTTTACCACTTTTTGGTTGTTTGTATTCTCCTGATTTTGAGCCTTTCCATTCACTTGCTGCTGGATCCATTGCGAGGGCAAAATCTGTACCAGGTTTATATCCGGCTTTTTTAATTGCCTCGATAATAAGATCAAGAGCCGCTTCATCACTTGCAAGATCTGGTGCATAACCACCCTCATCACCAACACTTGCAGCAAGACCTTTTTCTTTTAATATTTTTGCTAAACCATGATACACTTCAGAACTCCACCTAAGAGCTTCGCTAAAAGAAGGAGCTCCAACTGGCATAATCATAAATTCTTGTGAATCTACAGAGTTTGAAGCATGGGCTCCTCCATTAAGAATATTCATCATAGGAACAGGAAGAGTTGTTGCATTTGTTCCACCTAAAAATCTAAACAGTGGTATATTTAGTGAACTCGCAGCTGCACGCGCTGTTGCAATAGAAACTGCAAGCATCGCATTAGCACCAAGTTTTGATTTGTCTTTTGTACCATCTGCTTCTAGCATTAATTTATCTACAGCATATGTATCTAAAGGATTTGTACCTTCAATTGATTTAGCTATAATTGTATTTACATTTTTAACAGCTTTAGTTACCCCTTTGCCACCAAAACGAGATTTATCACCATCACGAAGTTCAAGTGCTTCGTATTGTCCGGTAGAAGCCCCTGAAGGAGAGGAACCGACACCGACAGTCCCATCACTAAGTTCTACTTCTGCTTGAACAGTTGGATTTCCACGTGAGTCAAGAATCTGTCGTCCATGCACGCTAACTATCTTTAAATTATTCATATAAGACCTCCAAAGTTTTATAAAACTAACTTTATATAAAAAAAATACTGCTGTTTTAACTATAAGTCAAATAAAACAGCAGTACACATTTTTTATTGTTCTACAAAATCATCTTTTCCAACCCCACAGACTGGGCATACCCAATCATCAGGAATATCTGCAAATTCCGTACCTGGTTTTATTCCACCATCAGGATCACCAATTGCTGGGTCATATACATACCCACATACAGTGCAAACATATTTCATATTTTTCTCCATTCTGAAACTTTTATTTTATAAGTTTCATTTAATTAAGATTACCTTAGTATATGCCTGAAAATATAGGATTGTCTATCCTTTTAGGCATATTACTTACAAATTTCTTTATCCTAAAGCAACATCCAAAACCATCATAAGTGTAAATCCTACAACAGCTCCAATAGTTCCCAAATCAGAATGTTCATCACTTTGGCTTTCTGGAATAAGCTCTTCTACAACAACATAAATCATGGCACCAGCAGCAAATGCTAAAGTATAGGGCAGAATAGAAGTAATTAAGCCTGTAATTAATATAGTAAGAACCGATGCTATTGGTTCTACAGCACCAGATAAGGTTCCCTTCCAAAAGGCCTTTAACTTTGGTTCGCCCCCTGCTTTTAGTGGCATTGAAATTATAGCACCTTCTGGAAAATTTTGAATAGCAATACCAAGAGCTAAAGCCAATGCCCCTGAAGCTGAAATAAGATTATTTTTAGCAATAAGACCTGCAAACACAACCCCAACAGCCATTCCTTCAGGAATATTATGTAAAGTTACCGCAAGCATGAGCATAGTATTTTTTTTTAATTTTGTATGAGGTCCTTCTGGTTCATTTGAATTTAGATGCAAGTGAGGAATAAGATGGTCAAGCAAAAGCAAAAACATTGCTCCGACTAAAAATCCAACAGCTGCAGGAACCCACGCTATACCTCCAGCACTTATTGACATGTCAATTGCTGGAAGAAGCAGTGACCAAACAGAAGCAGCAATCATTACTCCTGCTGCAAAACCTAGCAAAACCTTTTCTATTTTTGGATTTACTTTATCTCGTATAAAAAAAACCATGGCACTACCAAGAGTAGTCCCTATAAACGGCAAAGAAAGCCCTGTCAAAACTGTAGAATCCATATAACACCTCTCATTAATAATAACCTAACAATTATAAAAAAACAATAAAACCTGTTGTGTATAGAAAAGAATCTATTTTTTTGAAAGTCCATTTCCACCTTGATGTTTAATTATATACATTGCATCATCAGCACTTTTTAGTATATCAAAAGGAGTGTGTATCTCTTTTGATATACCTGAAACACCAACGCTAAATGAAATATCCCAATATTTGTGGGGATTATTTTTTCTTATAGCTCGTGCTTTTGTAATAAAACTTTCAGCAGCTTTTAATGAACTATCTATATTAGATTCAGTACAAATAACTAAAAACTCATCTCCACCAAGACGACAAACAATATCTGTATTTCTATAATTTGCACATAAAAAATCAGAAATCCATTTTAAAACTTCATCTCCAGCTTCATGACCAAAGTTATCATTTACGCTTTTAAACCTATCAGCATCTATAAACAAAACAGAAAAAGGAGTCCCGTATCTTTCCCATGTTTTGATACATTGTTCTATTATTATTAAAGCCTGTCTTCTATTAGGTAACCCGGTTAATTCATCATTCATTGACATTACTTTAAGTTTTTTATTAACAGCTTCTAATTCAGCCGTGCGTTCTTTTACCTTAAATTCTAAAGTTTTATTTACTTTCTCTAATTCTAAATTTTTTCCATTTACAATAGTAAATAATGACTGTAAGGCTTTTAAAAGTAGCTCTGAATTTCTGTCTGTTTTTTTTGAGTCTTCGATATATGCCATTTCGGGAGGCATCCCACCTTTAACAAGAACAATTTGACGCCCTAACTTTTTGTCAATATTCAAAATATGGTACGTTAACCAACTAATTAAATATTCAATAAATTTTTGAATCTTTGCTTTGTTAATCTCGGTATCAGAAATTGATCCAAAAAAAGTTTCGCATTTTTTTCTAAATTCGTTATGTTCTATTTCGTGTTTTTTTACATACCGTTCATCTAGCTTATATTTTTGCATTAAATCTTCTTCTGCTGTTAGATGAGTATGTATATAATCTTCTAAATTTTTCCCTAATTCATCAAGATCATTTTTTTCTATTTTTTTTTCGGATAAACAAATATTAATAGCTTTGTTTAGTTCGTTAACTAAACTTTTATGCTGTTCATCAATAAAAGATATTTCTGTATTAAAACTTTGATCCCATTTAAAAACCTCTATCATTAGCTATCCTTTTCTTACGATTGCATTCAACAATAAGATACTATATTTTAACACAGATTTCATTTATTTTAAAAAAAAGACATATTACTTACTGTATTTAATATAATGTATCCCCTAATAGGCGTGCTAATAAATCTACAGCTGTCTTTGCAGTTTGATTACATACATCAAGTACGGGATTTACTTCGACAATATCACATGAGCAAACTTGGCCTGTAGCGCACATCTCTTCCATAAGAAGAAAACCTTCTCTTGGAGTCATCCCATAAGGAACTTGAATTCCTACCCCTGGAGCAAACTGTGGATCAAGCACATCGATGTCAAAACTAATATGAATAAGATCAACTCTTTCTTTAAAAAAAGTTGTTACTTTTTGCATAACGGTATTTAAGCCCAAACGATCAATATCACTCATGGAAAACACTTTTACGCCCGCTTTTTGCATAAGTTTTTTTTCACCGGCATCAATATCACGGCAACCAACATAACAAACATTTTCTGGGTCAATTTTAGTGCCAGGATAATATAGATTTGTCAGTTCTGGAACTCCTATACCACAAGATCCACTCATACACATTCCATGAATATTTCCAGAAGGAGAAGTCTCAGGTGTATTAAAATCACCATGAGCATCTACATATAAAACACCAAGAGTTTTTCTTTGTTTTTTTGCCACAGCCGATAAACCAGCAACACTGCCAAGAACAATTGAATGGTCACCACCAAGAACAATGGGGAAATCCCCTTTTTCAAAAGTTTTTTCAACAGCTTGTGCTAACTGATTGCACCCTTTTACTATGGGAGCTAAATATCGAAGACTCTCTTCTCCGGACAATGAATATTCTTGTGGCTCTAAATCAAGCGGTGTTGAATCATAGGTTTTATGTCCTAAGTTTTCCAAGCGATTTTTAAGTCCTGCAAGTCGAATTGCTGAAGGCCCCATATCAGATCCATGTCGTTTTCCACCAAAATCCATTGGAACTTCAATCACATGAACATTCATTCATATCTCCTTAAATTCTATTGTTTTATCGTTTCCAGTATGCAGGTACAAAAAACATTATCATTGTATAAAGTTCAAGACGTCCAGCAATCATCGCGAAAGAAAACCAATATTTTGCTGCATTACTAAAAAAACTGTAATTTTCCATTGGACCAACTCCTGCAAAACCTGGCCCAATATTACCCACAAGAGCTAAACTAGCTGTTAATGAAGTTATTAAATCTGCTCCATTCAAAGAAGCTATAAAAGCCGTAAACATAACGAATAAAAAATACAAGAAAAAAAAGGCAGCAACATTATATACAATATCTTTGCGTCCAGCTCGTCCATTTAAATGAATTGTAAATATACCATGAGGATGAAGCATTCTTTTTGTTTCGTTAGTAAGCTGTTTAGCAACAACCACCCAGCGTATTACCTTTATACTTCCTCCTGTAGATCCAGAACAACCACCAATAAACATAAGTATAAACAGTACCATTTTTGCAGCCTCTGGCCATGCATTAAAGTTTGCTGTACTAAACCCTGTAGTAGTCATAATCGAAGATACTTGAAAAGCTGAATATCTAATAGAATTCCATACTGTGCCATATAAAGGATAAATTATAATTGTAACGACAAAGGTTGCAATTGCTAAAATCCCAACATACACCTTTAATTCCGTATTTTTAAGAACGTTTTTACCCCGACCAGTTAAAATCATATAGTATAGAGAAAAGTTAACCCCAGCGAGGAACATAAATATGGTGCAAATCCAATCAATTGCTGCTGAGTTATATGCACCAACACTGGTATTTTGAGAACTAAACCCACCAGTTCCCAATGTTGCAAATGTATGCCCAAGCGCATCTACAAAATCCATACCTGCTAGCATAAGCAAAATAGTCTGAATAATTGTAAAAGCTCCATATGTCATCCATAATATTTTTGCAGTGTTTGTAATTTTTGGAGTTATTTTCCCTTTTTCAGGTCCTGTCGTTTCTGCTTTTATAAGCTGAAAACCTCCAACTCCTAAAAGTGGTAGTAATGCAACGGTCAAAGCAACTATTCCCATTCCACCAAGCCAATGCATTTGCATTCTCCATAAATTAAAAGAACGTGGCAAACTTGTAATTTCTGGAAGTATTGTAGCTCCAGTAGTTGTAAAACCGGAGGCGCTTTCAAATAAAGCATCTGCAAAGTGTGGAATATAACCCGAAATCATAAGAGGCATAGCACCTAGAATGCTTGAAAAAATCCAGCATAAGGCAACAGTCGTAAATCCAGTGCGAGGATTTAGCTTAAATTTATTATTTCGCGTAAATAATCTAATTACTATCGCTATTATAAAACAAAAAATGATGGGTTCTAAAAAAGCTGGAATCATTTCTACTTCTGAATAATATATTGCAACCCCGGTAGGGAGTAACATTGTTGCAGAAACAATTACAAGAAGAGCAGATACTAACCGAATTAAAGAAACTATCATTACTCATGAACCCCAAATTGGGCTAAATTATTTTGACTCTGTTTGTCTTTTTTTCTTCTGTCTGCAATTAAAACTATTTTATCTCCTTCTTCAAAAACTGTTTCTGAATCAGGAACAACAAACTTGTCTAATTCTTTTTTCTCTATTAAAAGAACAAGAAAATTACCTATAGAAAAATCACGCAAATGTTTCCCTGCTGCAGCACTTTGGCCATCAATAGTTACTTGAACTATCTCAAATTTTCCATCAGCTATTGAATGCAAGTCTGTAACACTCTTTCCTCGCAAATGACTTAAAATTGTATCAACTACAGCGTCTTTTATAGGAACAGCAACATCAATGCCAATATTTCGGGCAATCATTCCGTAGTTACAACTTTGCACAAGACAAATTGTTTTACGAACTCCTATAGTTTTCAAATATGCTGCTGTAACCATATTCCTTTCATGATTTTTTGTAGCAGTAATTACAAGATCAAAAGTATTTAATTGTTCTTCTTCAATAAAATTCTCATCTGTAATATCAGCACGATGAACTGTAGCTCCTAAAAACTTTTCTGATGCTTCTTTTGCTCGTTTTTTATCTGGATCGATGATAAGAAAATCTTGTGAAAACTTTTTGTGTACACCAAACAAACGTGAAAAAGTTGTTGTTGGTTGATGACTTATAATTTTTTCGGCAATTTTAGAACCAATACGACCTGCTCCAACTAAAGCAATCCTATGCAATTCATGGACTTCCCGACCACAACAGGCTAAAAAAGCAGGAATATTTGTTTTTTCAGTTACTATTGTTAATCTTGTACCTGCTTCAAGAATGCTTGAGCCAGAAGGTAAAGAAGGCTCCCCTTCCTTTTCAATATAAGCCAACATAAAAGGTAATGTAGTAAAATTACGCATCTCAAGAACGCGAATCCCATCAAATTTAGAACCTTTTTCTACCTGTAAACTTATTAAGGCGGTTTCTGAATCCTCAAAATCGGTAACTTCTGTCGCAGCACCACTTTCCATAGCTTTTACAATAGCTTTTGCAGCTTCTTCATCGGGATGAACCATAAAATCTATGCCATACGGCGGACGATGATTTGCTAGTTGCGGTTTTGCACAATAATAATCATAGTTTCGAACCCGTGCAATTTTCATTACCTTTGGATACATCGAATCTGCAAGTGAACAAATAATCATATTAAGTTCATCGGATTCTGTTAACGTAATGAGCACATCTGCTTTTGAAATCCCTGCATCTTCAAGCGTTTCTAGATTATTTGCAGTTGCTTGCATTACCATGCAATCTAAACGATTTGAAATATGGCGAACTTTTTCTTCGTCGCTATCAATTAATACAACATCATTTTTATTCGAAATAAGTCTTTTTGCCAGTTGTGTGCCAGTAAATCCTGCACCAACAATTATAATATTCACTAATCATCCTCGCGAGAAAGCTTAGACTTTTTATTGGCACTCGAGACATCTTTTATACTTACAACAGAGACCGTAATAACAGTAGCAGCAGCCGCTTCGAGCAATGAATTTCCTACAAGCACGGCAAAAAACACTTTCCAGTCTATAGCGTGAGCAATGACAAGTGAACCTAAAACAAACACAGAATGTAATACTGTACCTAAAAACGCAGCCAACCCAATAGCTAAGAGATTTGGGAAATATTTTATTTTATTTGAAATAGATGCAAAACCTCTATAAATTGTCCAGGTTGAAGCGGCAAAAAGCAAACGTGGAAGAACAGAAATAAGAGGATTAACAAAGAATGGATCAATAGGTCCTGTTGGCATTGTCGCAGCCATTATAAGAGAAGTTAGTCCAAATATTAAACCGGTTGTAACCCCAGAACTAAATCCTAACATAATGCATGCAAGAATTACTGGCACATGCAAGACAGTTATACTTGCACCAGAAAACCAAGGAATGTATCCTAAATGAGTAATTGCTAATAAAACAGTTAAAGCACCAAGTGCAGCTGTTACCGCAAGGTTTAGATTCATAGTTTTTTTCGTTTTTTTCGTTTTTTTCATAACGAAATGAGTTTATCATAAGATACCGGCCTTGACTAGTTCTTGTGTATATACACAATGTATTTATGTAGATATACTAAATAAATACACTATTCCTACCAAAACACTAGGCTAAAAGTTTTTTTTACTATATATTAAGTATAGTATTATAGTAGAATACAATTACCATATTTTCATAAAGGATGTTATTATGACAATAGTAAAACACGTTAACGAATTAATCGGGAACACCCCGTTGCTGGAACTTTCTAACTTTGAAGAAAGTCATAAATTACCAGTTCGACTGTGTGCAAAACTTGAAAAAATGAACCCAAGCGGAAGTGTAAAAGATAGAGCCGCATTATTTATTATAGAAAAAGCATTAAAAGAAGGTAAGCTTGTTGCAGGAACCCAAAAAAATCCATCAAAATCTGTATTAATAGAAGAAACCAGTGGTAACACAGGAATTGGATTGGCCTCTATTGCAGCAAGTTTAAATATTCGTTGTATTTGCGTTATGCCGGAAAACATGAGCGAAGAACGGAAACAAATTCTTAAAGCCTATGGAGCTGAAGTTGTTTTAACCCCAGCACAAAATGGGATGCAAGGAGCCGTCGACAAAGTCAATGAACTTGTAACTCAAATACCCGGAAGCTTCGTTGCTTCTCAATTTGATAATCCAGCAAACCCAGAAGCTCATTATAAAACGACAGGGCCAGAAATTTGGGAACAAAGTGAAGGAAAAATCGACATCTTTATTTCCGGTATTGGAACAGGGGGAACCCTTTCTGGGACAGGAAAATATCTAAAAGAACAAAATCCAAAAATCCAAATTATTGGGGTCGAACCAGCTGAATCACCAATTATAACTAAAGGAACAACAGGTCCACACAAAATTCAAGGAATAGGAGCAAATTTTATCCCAGACAATTATATTGCTAAATATGTGGATGAGATTTTACGGTGTCCTTCAGAAAAAGCTTTTGAATATGGAAAAGAAATTCCTAAAGAAGGAATTCTTTGTGGAATATCTAGTGGGGCAGCACTTTGGGCAGCAGAGCAAGTAGCATTTCGTCCTGAAAATGCAGGAAAATTAATTGTATGCGTCTTTCCTGACGACGGAGCCCGTTATTTATCCACAAATTTATTTACATAATCTTACTTAATCAATCTTGACATTTTCTTAATTTGTATGGCATTATTAACTTGTGCTTGAAGAAACGCGCAAGACCAATGGCGGTTTAACTATTGGTCTTGCGCGTTTTTTTTTAGGAGGCTTCATGAGTGATCATCTTATCATTACTATTGTAAGAGAATTTGGGGCAGAAGGACATGAAATTGGCATGTTGCTTGCCAAAAAGCTTGGTATAAAGCTATACGACAAAGACCTTGTGCAAAAAGCTGCAGAAAAAAGAGGTATTTCTCAGGGGCGTATAACAGATATAGACGAAACAGCTACAAATAAGTTTTTAAGCCCCTATTCAAAGTTTGGATTATCAATGAATACGCTTAGCGATGATTTATTTAGAGCAGAACAACAGATTATTCATGAACTAGCAGAAAAAGAAACATGTATAATTGTCGGCCGTTTATCTGACTACATTTTGAGAGAAGAAAAAAACTGTATGAAGGTTTTTATTTATGCTCCTGTAGAATTTAGAGTTAATAGAATGATAGAAAAATATTCTATTTCAGAACAAGCGGCAAAAAAACTTGTAAAAAAAATGGATATTGCTCGAAATTATTTCTGTTCTTATTATTCAAATAACAAATGGAAGCCTTTTTTAGAAAAAGATATCATAATTAATCGAGAATTTTTTAGTGTAGAAGATAGTGTTAAAATTCTTGAAACAGCAGCTAGAACAAGAATGGGGGCTAAATAAATGGCAATGATCAAAGTAGAACATTTAAATAAATTTTTTGGGGATCTTCATGTACTTAAAGATATCAACCTAGAAGTTGCAGAAGGAGAAAAACTTGTTGTTATAGGACCTTCTGGAAGTGGGAAAAGTACACTAATAAGATGTATAAATTATTTAGAAGAACCTACAAGTGGCGAAATTTTTATTAACAACATAAAGATGACCAAACGTAATAAAACAGAAATGGCTAGAAAATATTCTTCTATGGTGTTTCAACAGTTTAATTTATATCCACATAAAACAGTTCTTGAAAATTTAACTTTTGCACCTATAAAACTACAAAAAATTCCAAAGGCACAAGCAATAGAAAATGCGAAAGCTCACTTAGAAAGGGTTGGACTTGGAGCAAAAGCAGATGTTTATCCTCAAAATCTTTCTGGAGGACAACAACAACGCGTCGCAATTGCTCGTTCTATGTGCACAAAACAACCAATCATTCTTTTTGATGAACCAACAAGTGCTTTAGACCCAGAAATGGTACAAGAAGTACTCGATGTTATGGTTGAGTTAGCAAAAGAAAACATAACAATGATTTGTGTAACACATGAAATGGGATTTGCTAAACAAGTTGCGGACAGAGTTGTTTTTATGGATGATGGCCAAATATTAGAACAAGGAACTCCAAAACATTTTTTTGAAAATCCAGAAAATGAAAGGACAAAAAGTTTTTTAAGTAAAATACTTAGATAACATCGCAAGATGAAAGTTAAAATAAAGGGAGTATGATTATGTCTAGAACAACAAAAATGAACAGACTGACTATGGTACTAGTTGCAAGTATATTTGCAACAATGTTATTTACAGCATGTAATGATGAAAAAAAATCAGAGACGGCTGCCACTACAACAGTAGAACGAACAACAACAACAAGTACCGAATACAATATGGATGCTAGTGATATTCAAAAAATTGTAAATGCTGGTGTTTTAAATGTCGGATGTAAAGCTGATGTTCCAAAATTTGGTAGCCAAAACACAGCTACGGGCGAATTTGAAGGCATGGAAATTGATATTGCTTACAATGTAGCTGCAAAACTTTTTGGTGTTTCTCCTGAAGAAGCTAAAGAGAAGGGACTGGTAAATTTTACAGCCGTTACTGCAGCAACTCGTGGTGAACTTTTAAATAACGGTTCTATCGATATGGTAGCTGCTACTTTTACAATAAAACCGGCTCGTCTTGAAAACTGGAACTTTTCTACTCCTTATTTTACAGACCATGTTGGTTTAATGGTTAAAACATCTGAAGGTTTTAAATCTGCTGCAGATTTAGACGGAGCTATCATTGGTATTGCAGATGGAGCAACAACAGGTGATGCAATTGCAGATTATCTAAAAGAAAATAATATCGATGCAAAGGTAACATTCCATTCATTTGCTACATACCCTGATATTTCAGCTGCTTTGTCATCCGGTAATGTTGATGTTTTTTCAGTTGACCGTTCTATTCTTGCAGGATACAACGATGACACAACAGAGATTCTTCCAGATTCTTTTGGACCACAAGATTACGGTATTGCAACACGTTTAACTGATACAGACTTTACAAATCTTGTTAATGCAACCGTTGTTGAAATGCTTGATAATGGTTCAATTGATAAATTATTAACTCAATATGGGATTGAATAAAATTTATGACCAGTTTATTTGATTGGTCAAAATGGTTAAGACTCTTATCTGACGGGCCAACACTGCTTACCTTTGCAGAAGGCTTAAAGATAACTATCCTAATAGCTATTGCAGGTTTATTACTTGCAATGGCACTTGGTATAGTATTTGGGTTTATGTCCGTTGCCAAAAATAAAATACTTAGAGTAATTTCTCGTATTTATGTAGAGCTATATCAGAATACACCATTGCTTTTACAGACTTTTTTTTACTACTATTCAATCCCAGCATTTCGTCGAAGTGTTCTAGGAATGAGTATACGAGAAGCTCGTCTATCGGGGTTTATTTACGGAATATTAGGAGTTGGACTTTATCATGGAGCCTATATGGCTGAAGTAATACGAACAGGGATAGAAGCCATTCCAAAAGGACAAACAGAAGCGGCTCAATCACAAGGGTTTACCGTATTGCAAACAATGATACATGTTATCCTGCCACAAACATTTAAGATGATAATGCCTCCAATGACAAATCAAGCTCTTAATCTTGTAAAAAACACATCTGTAGTTGCGCTTATTTCTGGGTTTGACTTAATGTATTATTCTAATGTATATGTAACCAAAGGGGGAAACCTTAATGGCTATGTACTTTGTGCAATAATGTACTTTATTATTTGTTTACCGTTAGCTCAGCTTTCTAAACATTTAGAACTTAAAGCAGCACAAGTACCAGAAGATAAAAAAACAGTTAATAAGGGTGAGGTAGCATAATGAATCAACTTGCAAGTGTTTTTACAAAAAGTAATATGATTTACATGATGCAAGGACTTTTACTTACTGTAGAAATAGCTATAGCTACAATTATTTTAAGCCTAATTTTTGGAACTATTTTAGCATTAATTAAAACATTTGCAAAAGGTAAATTAAAGTTTTTATCATATCTAGCTTCTGCCTATATAGAACTTTTTAGATGCACACCAAACCTTTTGTGGATATATTTTATTTACTTTGGATTAAAGGGCTCTCAATTTGTTATTGGAAGCTTAATATTTACTGTTTTTACCTCGGCGGTTGTAGCAGAAATAGTTCGTGGTGGCTTAAATGCTATCCCAAAAGGACAATTTGAAGGAGCTGCATCTCAAGGATTTAACTTCTTTCAAACTTTAGAATACATTGTTCTTCCACAGACTTTTAAAAGTATTATTCCAGCTCTTTTATCACAGATGACAACAGTAATAAAAGACACTTGTTATCTTAGAGCTGTTGCTATTGCTGATTTTATGTGGCAAGGAATGGTAGTCATTGGGCAATATTCTAAATCTTTTATACAAATTATAGCAGTTTTTGCATTTATGGCTGCTGTCTATTTTATAATAAATTTTACAATGTCAGTACTTATTCGTAAATATCAAAAACGAATAATGATTCAATAAAATTATTATAATTTGACAAAAAAAAACACTTCATATTTAATGAAGTGTTTTTTTTGTCAATTAAACGTTAAAATTGATACCCTACAAGAAAAAATAAATCATACGAAAAATTAAAAGGAAACGAATTTAAGACATCGCTAGTGTCACTATCCATTTCTCCTAAATAAAACTTTTTTCCACCTGCAAATCCTAAATCTAATGCAACTTTATTGATTACCCATTTATAACCTACTAGAGCCATAAGGGGTATACTAGAAACATACTCATCATCTGTAAATTCATCATAAGTAAAAGCAGAATATCCCCCTTCCACCCCAAAATATATTTCTTTCATTTGTTTTGCAGGATATATTCTTGCATTTAAAAAAAGATCATAGCCTGATGTCGTAACACCTAGAATAGATCGGTTAAAGTAAGACCCTAAAAAAGCTAAAGAAAAATTCCCACTTGGGGTAACAGGCATTTCAACTTTTCCACCATATCTACCTGAAAACAACCCTAGCAAATTTACACTAGTTTCAAATTTGGGTGTTTCGTTCTCTGTAGAAGACTCTTTTGCATACATTGACATTGCAAAAAATAATAAAACTGTAAATAAAACAAACTTTTTTTTCATACCGCATCTCCTTTATAAATTTTTCACATAAAAACACACTAATAATTTGATGGTAAAATGAAAAAACACATCTGTCAACAAAAAGTCAATATAATTTGCTTTTAACAAATTTTATGCAATAAAATACTTTTTTTATAAAATTTCATCTTTTGCTAACCTTGTATTAATAATTTTAAACTACTTTTAGCTTAATTATTTTTATAAGGATGGAATAGAATGAAAAAGAAATTGTCCAGTATTTTAATTACCATTGGAATGGTAGTTTTAGTTTATGCAAGTGGCGTCCAAGAAACCTCCACTGACAAAACATCGAAACAGCAGGAAAGTAATACCAGTGCTAAAAACATTATATTACTTATTGGTGACGGAATGTCTGCGGCTCAGATTGAAACAGCTGATGCTTATTTGGGCGCTCAAAACGGCAAAATGCTCGATCAACTCTGTTTTGAATCTTTCCCGCATCAAGGGTTAACAACTACGTATGCAAATGACCGCTTTATTACTGATTCTGCTGCGGCAGGAACTGCTATCGCAACAGGCCATAAAACATATTGTGGTGCTATTTCTGTAAATGAAGAACATAAATCATTAAAAACTATTCTTGAATATGCACAAGATAAAGGTAAAGCAACCGGAATTATTACTACAACTCGTGTAACGCATGCTACTCCTGCAGTATTTCTTTCACATAATAAAGATCGTGATGCAGAAAATGATATCGCAGTAGAAGAATCTACAAGTAATGTTGATTTTTTAGCCGGTGGTGGCTATCGGAATTTTATTGGTCAAAACAATGCATACAATTTAAATTCAAAAAGAACTGACAATCAAGATTTAATCGAAAATATGAAAAAAGCTGGCTATACCGCTTTCATTAGTGAAGAACAGACTGTAGCTTTTAATAACTACGTACCTAAAAAAGGTGAAAAAATAGTAGGACTTTTTGGATCTTCCCATTTAGATTATGCAATAGACAAGACTAATCAACCTACTCTTGCACAGATGACCTCAAAAGGTCTTGAGTTATTAAGTAAAGATAGTGATGGTTTTTTTATGATGGTAGAAGGCGGCCGAATTGATCATGCATGTCATGCAAATGATGCAACCTCTGCAATTATGGATACACTTGCCTTTAATGATGCAGTACAGGTTGCAATTGATTTTTACAACAAAAACCCTGAAGACACACTCATTATTGTAACCGGAGATCATGAAACTGGTGGACTAACATTAGGTTTTGCAGGAACTTACTATGAAAGCGCTTTTGACAAACTCCATAATCAAAGTATTTCATATGAAAATTACCAATATGGAAAATTCCAAGAATACAAAGATTCTCATGATGCAACCAACGCTACATTAAACGACTTACGTGGTGATATTTCAAAATATTTTGGCCTAGATAACTTAACGGCAGATGAAGAAACTGCTTTAAGTGATGCTCTTATTAGAAGCATTTCCGGAAAAGTAATTAAAGGCTCTAGTGAAGCAGATTATCTTTTGTACGGTGGATATGAACCTTTTATTATGCAAGTTACTCATATTGTGAATAACAGAGCAGGTGTTGCATGGACATCATATTCTCATACTGCAGTTCCTGTTGCTACTTTTGCAATTGGACCTGATAGTAATCAAATAAATGGTATGTTTGACAACACCAAAGTTTTTGATTTTATGGCAAATGCTTTTAATGTTGTAAATTAAACTATTATTTGTAATTTTTTATTAAAAATACATAAAATCTAAAAGGTGGTTTGGTATGAATAACAAAAAAAATATAATTGCAACAATTGTCTTATTTATAATTACATGCTTTCTCGCATTCATACCAAACCAATTTTCTCTCTCTCGCAATCAAAAAGCATATAAAGTTCGGGTAATAAATGTAGATAATACCAATTTAGAGCAATATGGCATTGCAAAAGTTGGCCAGCAATCCTTTACTGTTGAGTTTTTAACAGGACCAGACAAAGGGCGTAAAGTTTCTGGTGTTAATTATTTAATGGGAAAAATGGAACTTGATACCGTTTATAAAACAGGAGATACCGCTTTGGCAACTCCTTTTATCCAAGAAGGGATAGCCACAAATGCAACCCTTATTGGAATATACCGTCTAAATTACGAATTTATTGTTTTACTCATTTTTGCGCTCGCACTTTTATTATATGCCGGTTGGATAGGTGCAAAAGCACTTGTTTCGTTTTTATTTTCGGGTATGATGATATGGAAAATCATGCTCCCCTTGTTTTTAAAAGGATATAACCCTGTAATTGTTGCCTTTGCAGTTGTCATAATTTTATCCGCAGTTATTTTGTTTTTAATTGGTGGATTTACAAAAAAAGCAGTTGCAGCATTTGTAGGAACAGTTAGTGGCATTGCTGTAACTTGCATTTTAGCCTTGTTTTTTACACATCTCTTTCAAATCAGTGGAGCGGTTAAACCTTATACAGAAACATTACTCTATAGTGGCTATCCTCATTTACAAATAACACAAATATTTATTGCAGGCATTTTTATGGCAGCTTCTGGTGCTGTTATGGATGTTTCGATGGATGTTGCTTCAACAATAGAAGAAGTTGCATTTCATAAACCAGATATTAGTAAGAAACAACTTATCCTATCTGGCTTTCGTGTAGGACGTTCTGTTATAGGAACAATGACAACAACCTTATTATTAGCTTATTCAAGCAGTTATATGGGACTTCTTATGGTTTTTATGGCTCAAGGAACTCCTCTCATTCAAATAGTAAATTTAAATTATGTTGCTGCAGAGATTTTAAACACAATTCTAGGAAGTTTCTCACTTGTTTTAACAGCTCCTTTAACGGCTTTAGCAGCAGGAATCTTATATGGTAAATCTGAAAAAATGGAGGGAAGTTATGAAATTACAAATATCAACTAATTCTAAAAAGAGGTTAGCATTCTCTTGTGCAGGAGAAGGTTATGGCCATATTGCCCGTATAGTCGCTTTAAGTGAAGAACTCAAAAATGATTTTGATCTTTTCTATTTTGTACCTGAAAGCGTTCAAGATTTTTTAATAAACCATCTGGGAAACGTCACAGTAATAAGTATTCCGTCATTCCATTTTGTACTTAAACAACATGGAGTCGATTACTTACAAACTGGAAAAGAAAATTGTGAATATATTATAAAATTTAAGTCTATTACAAAAAGTATTCAAGAACACCTTAAAATACACGAAATTGACGCTCTTGTTTGTGATTTCGAACCATTTGTCTCTAGTGCGGCAGCTGCACTAAATATCCCATTTATGAATTTTAGCCACCCAGGTATTTTACTCAAAACTTTTCCGCTTAGTTTTACTGGAATTTGTAGCCGTATTGTTGCACGGTTTATGACACCAAGTTCACAGGCAAATAAATTCTGTTCGTTTTATAACGGCGAAATCGGGCCTGTTATTAGAAAAGAAATTCGTAATAAAACGCCCATTGTTAAAGATTTTTATCTTGTTTATACAAAAAAAGATTCTCGAAATAAAATACTCAAAACTCTTGAAAATTTTCCACATGAAAAATTTGAAATTTATCCGCGTAAAGACGGTGATTTTGCAGAAGCATTGCGCTCATGTAAGGGAGTAATAGCTCCTGCTGGGCATCAATTACTTTCAGAAGCCTTATACTTAAATAAACCAATCCTAGCAATTCCACAAAAAAATCAATATGAACAAAAAGTGAATGCTCGAATGCTCGAAAAATCAGGAAGAGGTTTTGCTGGAAATATTAAAAGCATACAAGAAGACTTGTTT